>Ga0181599_1003313_pt1 | contig 13745 bp, 8 predicted proteins | sample 041ome_3_FD_148658 | JGI IMG/M metagenome (GOLD analysis project Ga0181599, IMG submission 148658) | Coastal salt marsh microbial communities from the Groves Creek Marsh, Skidaway Island, Georgia - 041405US metaG (spades assembly) | ecosystem: Environmental > Aquatic > Marine > Intertidal zone >...
GGGTTTAAAGGTGAATACGTCACCGAGAGAGGACAGATACTTAGAGTAGTATATCAGTAGTACTGTTGCAATATGCATACGATGAGATAATTTGAGAGAAGAGAGACATATTCATCGTATTGAATGCTACTCATACTCTCTATATCGAGCAACGGTGAGAGTTGCAACCACACAGAACAAAGAGGATAGAATCTCTTTCCCGGGAAACAGCGGAGAGAAGTACACCCAACGACCTCTCTCTCATCTCTCACACATCAGACGCAATACTAAAGATACCACAGATATCAACACACAAATACGCAACACTCGTCTCACAGACGCGCAACGAGGAGAACAAAAATGGGCGAAGCATCGATGGAAATATTCACGCGCACGATCGCCCCAATCCTCGGGTTCCTCCTCGCAAACGTCATGTTCTTCGCCTCGGTACCGGAGCTCCAAAAATACCGCAAAATGAACGAGTGGGGTTCCTTAAACAGCCACCCGTACCCGATCGTGGTGTGCAATTGCATCGGGTGGATGATGTACGGATCCGTGATTAAAGACTATTGGGTGTTCGTGTCAAACTTTCCAGGCTTGCTCGTCTCGGTGTACGCGTTGATGATAGCGCTGACGTTAAACGCGCGAAACGAGAAGAAGAGAAAAGAGTTGGAAAAGATGGTACTGGTATCTTGCGCGCTTTTAAGTGTAATGGGGTTTGTCTTGGGCGTGGTCATGCACGGGGACGAAAAGGAAGGGAAGAAGCGATTCGCGTCTGGGATTTTTTGCAACGTCGTCTTGGCGATATATTACGCGTCGCCGTTGTCGGAGATGCGACAGATCATTATGGAGAGAGACGCGTCGAGTTTGTATTGGCCGATGAGCGTGGCGATTACCGTGAATGGGTTTTCCTGGGCCGCGTACGGGTTTGCGTTGAAAGATTGGTTTTTAGTCAGTCCGAATATGTTCGGAGGCGTGTTGGGGGTTGTGCAATTGGCGTTCTTAGCGACGTTTGGTAAGAAGAATACTAAGAAGAAGAAGATGAATAAGAGTAGTAGTATTAGTAGTGTAAAGATAGAATTGGAGGAGCGAGGAGGAGGAGGATTAGGAGGAGGAGAAGAGGAAGAAGAAGAAGAAATTAATATCGTCGCGAACTTATCGAGCGAAGATTTGATCGTCTCCGGACAACCGAGGTCGTAGTAGTTTTGTATGCATAATGTTATTAGAGCGGCGGCAGAGGCGGCATTTATGATCGAGTTGTTAATATTATACCACTGTAATTTTGTGTTATTTAGTAAAAAGTAAAAGTTCTATTAGAATACCTCTTCTCTCTTCGTTCGCCAAAGTTAAAAAAGTATCATCATCAACGCCTGGACGATGATGAACTTTGCGTCTCCGAAACGACTAAACCAGTCGCATCCGCGCCTACTTTACCCAAGTTGCAAACATCGCACAGAGCGTCTTTCTTCTCGACGACGTACTTCGCCCCGCAACAGGAGCACGCGAGATCTTTGGTGCCTCTGTAGATTGGCGTCAGCGTCCCGGAACAGACGACAAACGGATTGCGAGAATCGTAATTCAACTCCACGGCGTCTTTGTTCTGTTTCTCGCACACTTGCAAAACCTGTTTCGCTTGCGTGGCCACGTTTGCGGGTGGGTTAAGCTCTAACAATCTTCGAGAAAACCCAGCCGCGGTTTGGAAGTTTTGCATCTTGTAAAAGATAGTCATCGCCGATCTCAAGGATAACGAGGAGTGAATCGGTTGTAAATTTTGGTGCGTGAAATACGCCGCCAACTCGGCGGCTCGGTTCGGATCCGATTTCGCGACTTCTTTGCGACTCAATTCGATTCGTAAAGCGACGGCGTAATCTCTCGCAATAGCCAACAACTCTTTCACCTCGTCCACTTCGCGTCTCGTTTCCACGGATAACAAAGTGATCGAGTGAATAATGTTCACGAACAAGTTCAACGCGTCCGAGAATTTCCCTTCCGTGACTTTTCTATACGCTTGCTTCAACTTCTCCTCGAGAATTGGCAACGTGCCCAACAAATTCGGCGGTTTGACTTGGCCGATAGGATCGGAAGAGTCCCAGTTTCTAGATAAAATCACCCGCATCTTCGCGGCGTCGCCTTCAGAGAGCGAACCGGGTAACACCCCGGTACTCGCAAACGCGCAATCCACAAACATTTGTTTCAACGGTTTGAAGTTTACGATGCCTAATTGTCTGGATAAGAGTTTCATGGCGCCATCGAATTCCCCAGCTGCCGCGTGATCGCCAGCGACCGCGGATTTGGCCGTCCACTTTTGTCTCGGGTCTACGCCGGCGCTCGGCGCGACAAACATTTCGCCCGCTTGGATACCCGTCGGCGATCCCGGCTGGCTTCCACCGACTAAATCCGCCGCCGGTAAGTCCATATCTTCCATATCCCAACCAGCGTCTGAGCCGTCTTGTGATCTGTCTTCTTCGTCGTCTCCGCCGGGTAAGATGTTCGCCAAAGGATCGTCTTTTTCCATCTCGTCGTCGTCGCCGCCGACGCCCAAATCCAAATCGTCGCCGTCGCCCCAATCGCCTCCGACACCTTCCATCTCGCTCTCGTCCATTTGGTATTGCGAGGCGGAAACTTCGCCGGACAAGACGCCTTCAAAGAATCCTTTGGATACGGTCAACAAAGGCCAGTTATCTTCCTTCAAAATCGGTTCCGGTGGCGTCAACAACTCTCCGACTGAAGCGTCGATATCCGGAACCTTGGCCCCGGCTTCTCTCAACTCCTCCGCTATTCTCTCCGCGTCGGTTTCTAAACCGTGCGTCTTCGCCGTCACGTATGCTAACGGGTGGTGACCGGCGGATTCGAGGATTTTAACGCGTTCCGTAACGTCGCCTAAGTACAACGCGTTGTGGAATTGACCCATGACGTCCGCGCGCATTTCGGAAATCTTCAACATTTTTTGCAGCTTTTCAATGTTCCCCGTGATTAAATACAAGAACGATAAGCGCTCAAAATTTTTCGTCTTTTGGTACGCAAACTCGACGATTTGGTGGTTCCCTTGTCTCAAAGCTTCCACGCCGAGTTTATGCCACGTTTCTTTCTCGTCCAACGCTTGCGCGGCAGCCAACGCGACTTCAATGTTGCCGCACTCAACCGCCAGCGCGAATCGCGTTTGTTCGTCTCTCACAAAGTGCAAAGCAATTTCTGGGTACCCTTTCTTTTGCAAATACGCGATGATCGATTGACCGCACAAGACGTTCGATTTGATCATCGATAAAACCTGATCGAATTTGCGCTGAACCAAAGCGAGCTTGAAGACGTACTCCGTCGAGTCGATTTGAATGCGTCTGTTTTTACCGTCTCGGTCCAAGCAATGGACGACGTTGCCGATGACTTTGGTCACATACACCGCGTTATCCAACGTTCGGATAATCCCGGAATCACCGTTCGGTAACGCGTATTTGATGTGGTTCAAAGTCGTGTAAATGAACACGCCTCTGTCGTCCCAGGCGCCTGATTTCACGCGAATGGTTTCGTGCACCGTGCACGCGTGCCCAAGCTTTCTGTTGGCGATTACGATCGCGTGTTTCGATAACATGGCAACCAAAGACATGTCGTTGGACCAAACGACGTATTTAATCAACGGCGTCGTTATTTCCGCCATCGCGGCTCTTTGTTGAACGTCGAACAAAATCATGCGATCTTCGGCTCGGCACAAGAGAGATCCGGTGCCGGCGTAAAAGATGGCGTCCACGGTGGAATCCGGAGGGACGCACTTCTTCGTGACTTCGTTTTTCAAGTCTTTGATTAAGATTTGGTGCGTGGATTTGTCCAAAACGGCAAACCTGTTCCGCGCGATGAACGTCGCGGAAACGCCTTGACCTCGTCTCGGCTCGTTACCGACTTCGCCCGAGCGACCGTCGTCTTTCGGCAAGACGTGCAACTCGTACGATCCACCTTCGCTGTCGGAGTTGATCAACACCGCGTTTTCAGCCGGGTTGTAACTTAAGTTGCGGAAACCAGAGTTGTTTCCACCGCCCGGAGGTCGTCTCACGGACACCAAAGGATTATCTCTTTGACTTTCAAACTCAAACGAACGCAAGTATCGATCCTTTACGTAATACAGCATGTTCGCGTGCGAGGCGTACGCCGGTCGTTCTCTTTCCAATTTAAAAACAATCATCCCAGAATCGTGCCCGGCAGCCAACAAGTTCAAGTTCGGGTGCGCGGACAAAATCCAGAATCGATCGTTTTCTCTTCGAAAGGTTTGCGCGCCCGATCTTTTACTCATGTCCCAAACTCGAATCGATTTATCCTCAGAGTTGGAAACGATGATATCTTGTCGCGCGTGGAACATCACGCACGACACGTTGTTCACGTGACCTCTCAACGTGTCCACTTCCCAGGCTTTCGTGTCGTTCATGCGCCATAATTTCACTTGGCGATCGTCCGCGCCGGAGACGATCAGCGGTAAACTCGGGTGAAACGACGCCCAATTGACGCCTCGATCGTGGCCTTCCAACACGTACTTCACCACCGCATCACCGCCACCAAACAAATCCGCGTTCATTTGCGGGATTTTCAAATCCAATTCGCTCGGTCTTTGCGGACCTCCCGGCGAGGCAACTTTCTTCCTCAGCGCGACGATATCCCACACTCGTACGGTTTGATCCAACGACGCCGAAACGACCAAGTCATCCTTCAAATGAAACGAAGCGCACATGACGTAATGATTGTGTCCCGTCAACACCGAGATGCAATTCCTAGATTGCCAGTTCCAAATGCGAATGGTTTGATCGTCCGACGCGGAGACGATCCACGGGTGTTCCACGTGAAACTGCACCGTTCGGATGTAGTCCAAGTGTCCGAGTAAGGTGAATAAACATCTGCGGAGCTTGTAGTTCCACACCTAATAATAATAATGTTGTTGTTGTTTTGAGTAGTAGTAGTAGTAGTAAAGAGAGAGATAATAAAGTCGTCAGTGATTAGAAATGTTTCCTGCGTTTCGCTTTTCGCTCGATGTCTTCGTAACCCTCAAATCTCTCCAATTTTACCCCATCACCACTCCGGCGAGATCACTCTCTTAAACGCTCTCTTTCTCACAACGCACACAAGAACACCACCACCAACGAGACGACCGACGACGACGAGAAAAAGAAGTCAAGAAAACGAGAGCGAACCTTTATTTTATAATCGTCTCCCCCGGAAACGAACAGCGGTTGGTTGGTGTGAAAATCCACCCCACGAACCGGTCCGTCGTGTTCGTCGAATCGGTCGATCAGCGTTCCCATGCGGTAGTCCCACAATTGCACGACACCCGAATGTAACGAGGCTAAAATCCACGGCCGTTTCGGGTGGAACGAGAGGCCTTTCACGCGGTTCGATTTCGTTTCGAATTTTGTCAACATTTTTTATGTGTGTGTAAAGCTCTCTGTATGTGCTATCCTAAACGAAGCGCGCGCAACTCGCAACGCTCTTGCCCTTTGAAGCGAAAAGTGAGAAAAAAAAGAGGAAAGAAAAGCTTTTTTAAAATTAGGGTTTGACACCCTAAAACTTAGTTTTATCCGAGTCTTTTTTTGTTTCGTGTTGTGAGGAAATGCATCAGACACGTCCGAGTAAAAAGCATCATCATCATCAAAGCGCGTAAAAAGGAGTAGCACTGCGAAGAAAATTGCGAGCGAGAGAGAGCTAAAGAGTCGAAACCACCTTTTTTTCTCCTCCTAAACGCTCTCTCTGTCTCTGTCTCTGTTTCTGTTTTGGAGAGCAACTTTGTTGGTGTTGTCTTCTTTTAAATCTCTCGTGTTGATGGGAAGAAGATAAAACGAATTTCCATTGGTGTTTATATACATCGAGAGTGATTGGTTTGAGAGGAAGAGAGGAGGAGAAGAACAGACGAGCGCGACGATGAGCGAGAGTAAAAAGAACGACAGCATGAACCACGCGTCTTCGTCGAGACGAGAGTCCATGACGAGTTTATTCTCCGAGGAAGACGAGGACGAGCAACGAGATGAATCAAAATCACAACTGGAACTGAAATACCACGTGGCACAAAATCAGTTTTTACGCTCGAACGTCATCCGAGAACAACCTTCTTCTTCTTCTTCTTCTTCTTCGAAAGATATACATGGAACGTATAAAATAGCCGTGGTTGGGTACGGACACGTGTATGAGGATTTGGACGAGGATGGTGAGAGTACTAAAGTGAAAGAGAATGTGAATATATCCATGGACAAAGACAAACACGGCTATCGCTACGATTCCGTGGCGTTGACGAACGGTTTAATCGAAAACGGCATCTACGCCGTACGAGTGGATTATAAGCCTCGAGAACACGACGCGTTCAAACAATACGTGATAGAGGAAAAGTTTGACGCGATTTTAGTGAGGATTAACCCCGGTCAAATCACGCCGCATTCAAATCAGGAGAGGTTCGACGACCTCATGGAGGAGTTGGAAAATAAAACGGATATTTTAATCTTCGGGAACAAGGCGAGTTTACGAAACATGGGATCGAAAATCGCGCTGGTGAAAATACGCAAGTTAGCGTGCGGGTTGAGAGATACGCGGGCGTATTACACGAAGAAAGAGATGGAGAGAGGATTGAAGAAAGGGTTGAAAGTGTGGCCGAGAGTTTTGAAACAAAATCGAGGGTCGACCGGGTGCGGGATTTGGTTGGTGTGGTTGAAAGGGAAGCACGATCGGATCATGAACATGAATAAGATAGAAGATAGCGATAACAATAATACGAGCAGCAGTAATAGTAGTAGTGGTAGTGGTAGTGGTAGTAGAGAAGAAGAAGAACGAAAGAAGAACGACGACGGGGAGGAGGAATTCGAAATCGGCGACGATACGATAGTCGTCTGTCAAGAGATGAACGATAACCACATCGAAGAGCACACGTTTAAAGAGTTGGTGGCGTTTTGCGCGTGCGGGAAAAACCACCCGGACGCGGGCGGAAACTGGACGTCCGTTTCGGACGGGAACTATTTACAGCAGCAGAACGACGACGAAAACGAAGACGACGACAAAGTAGACAAACAAAGTCAACTTCTCAAAGGCGCTTTCGTCGTCGACCAACGCTTACTCCCTCGAATCAGCGAAGGCGAAATACGCATGGTATTTGTCAAAGACGAGTTATTCGAAATCATTCATAAGAAACCAGTCGGCGAGAACGGCCGTTCCGCGGTTGCCTGGAACAACAAGACGACGTTTTACAAACCGGAAGAACCGTTGTTTCGAGATTTGACCGAGAAGTTTCTCAAGAACGATATTCAACGCATCGCGAGGAAGTTAAACTTGGCGTATAACGCGTTACCTTTGTTATGGACGGCGGATTTTATCCCCATGGATGACGACGACGAAGAAGAAGAAGAAGAACGCGACGAACAATTCGAGAAAGAAGAACAGAACAAAAAAGATGTCAACAACAGCAACAGGAAAACAAAAACGCGATACATCCTCGGCGAATTCAACTGTTCCTGCGTCGGCTTGACCAAATTCCGCGCCGCGTGCGGCCCGGACAAAGACATGTCCGACGTCTCCGACCAAGACTACTTCGATGGCGCTAAACTGTGCGACTTGATTGGCAAAAGGTGCAAATTGCGCTTGGACGAACACAAAGAAGGTTTGAAACGGAAAGCGATGGTCAATCGAATCGCGTGGGGGACGATACTCGGTTTCGTCGGTTTCGTCGCGTTGTTATCGTCAAAATCGTCGTCGTCTTCCGGACAAAAAGTAGGAGGAATTAAAGGCGTCGACAAAAACTCGAACAAAAACGATAGAAGAAGAAGAAAACCTTAATGAAAGAAGCCAAGGGTACCGGAGATGAAATATTCGCAAAGCCACATTTTGCGTATTCATCGCACGAACGAGAGAAACCGCAGTACGAAAAATGTGACGATTTTTGCGCGAGAAAAGAAGCGTTTTCGTACATCATCTATAGTAGTCATTCACAAAGCCACATTTTGCATACTCAATAACAGGAGTAGAGTTCTTTTGTATTACACGGCGTGCTCCTCGAAGACGAATGAAATCCCGCTAACGTGTTATTTGTCTCCTCTTTTCTCTAAAGTCACTCGTCAACTCCTCGAGAAATTTCAAAAAAATCATCACAAGAAACGAACACAATACACAACATGTTAGCGACCATCGGGTGGTCTCGCCGGGGCGCATCGGAGGTTAAATTGTACTCTCCTGAGGACAACAACAACGACAAGAATAACAACAGCAACGGAACGATAGGATACGCGGAAGCGAGTTGTTCTTCTTCCTCCTCCAAAAACGGGGAAAAGAGGAATTCAAAAATCCAATCGAATGAAATCAACTGCGTGGAGTGGTCGAAATCGAACGGGAACTGCGTCGCAATTGGTTTAAGCGACGGGCGAGTGGTCGTTCTGGATAAACAGTTACAGTGCGTGGGAGAAGTTAAGGAGGAAGAGAGGAAAAGAGAGAGGTTTAATACGCGTGAGAATGATGATCATGCGGAGAAGGAAAAGATGCACAAAAATACACCGTTGACTTTTGCAGCAGAAAATCCAGCGAGAGAGGAGGATGTCGACGATGACGACTTTGAAGTGAAATCGATGGATTTTCACTCGAGTTCGCGATACTTGTTAGTCGGTGGGACGTCGAATATCGTGAAGGTTTGGGATTTGAAGACGAGACGAGTGGCGAGCAGACTCGTATCATCCGGCGGATTATCAGGCGGCGGTCGTCGCTCGGCGAGTACTGCTATTGATAGCGGTGTCGTGAACGCGGTGAAATTTAGTAAAGACGATCGAGTGATCGCGTGCGGTTCAGAGAGAGGGGAGATTGTGTTGCATAAAGGTGGAGAACGATTCGGGGAGGAGGAAGATGAGGAGAGTTTTGGTTTAGGGAGAGGGAAAGAGTTTAATAAGTACTACTCGGAGCCTTTGAGCGCGTTTGACGTCAACGAGGAAAAGTCGATGATGAGTACCTCCTCCTCTTCCTCCTCCTCGGTGAAATGCTTAGATTTCTCACCGCACAGAAGAATGATGTTAGCCGCGGGGACGTCTCGTGGCGATCTGAACGTTTACGATTGCGAATCGGAATCGTTAGAGACGAGCTTTCATTCTTCGGACGCGAACAACGTCATTCGCTCGATTGCGTTTTCGCCGACGGCGCCTAGAATTATAGCGGTAGCCAACGACGACGGATCGGTTTCATTGCGAGATGTTGCCATGCATCCAAAAACTGGGGTGTGTTTACACATACCGAATCCGAATAAACGATGGATGCAATCATCGTCGGAGAACGGTGTCATTTTTGGTACCGCGGGCGCGGCGTCTTCCGTCTCGTGGCATCCGAGCGGTCAAGCGTTAGCGGTCGGATACAGAGGCAACGGCGTCGTGTCGATGTACGATTGTCGAAGCTTGAGAACGCATATGGATGAGAGGAGTAATAAGTACAGGAGCACTCGGATGAACGGTTTTAGCAATAGCACGAGCGGCGGCGCGGAATTTTACTCCGGAGACGATTTTGAGACGAGATGTTTGTTTGAAACCGAAGCGCACGAGGGCGGAAGAGTGATTGGGTTAAAATGGCAACCACCACCTGCGACAAAAGCGAAGACGAAGACGACGAATGAAGAGAACGACAGCGATAAAGAGAACAGAATCGAAAGCAACGTGCCGCGAAAACAAGAGCAGAAGCGACATCTGAATAAACAAGAAGAAGAAAGAGCCGCCGAAGCGATGCAAAAATTGAACACGAAGACGACAACTCTAGAACAACAACAACAACAACAACAACAACAAGTGCTCATTACGGCCGACGCCATCTCTGACGAAGTTTCGAAGAGGACCAAAGATGTTGTCAAAACGTGTTTAGAAAAAGAGGTGAAGTCGTTAAAAGCGGATGTGAGAAATTTGCACCTCGAACTCCTCCGCGCGCAGGAAGAAAACGCGACGATGTTTCGAAAGTTGCACGAACAACATTTGGAGTTGATGGATGCTTTGAGCAGCAGTAATTACTCTTCGAAGATGAATGGCAAATACTAGAAGACGTAATAATAAACTACGATATGGGTTTCTGTATATATTATTAACGCGGTCGGTTTCTAAATCTATTCTCTAAGTTCTATTCTAATCTTCTCGCGAAGCGAGGACGATGGTATGATTTTGCCCGCATCTTACGTCTAAAACCTTCGTCGATCGATCCTTCCATTTCACTTCAGTCGGCGTCGGGTAATCGAAATCGTTCCCTAATCCCAGTTGCCCGGCGGAAGACTCTTCGTCCTCGAAGTGCTGACCTACCGAACCGCTCCATCCCCACGTGAACAATCGATCGTCGCTCGTGATTGCGGCGCAGTGCTTGTACCCGGAAGAGACTTTGGTGAACGCGACGTTGATGTTCTGCGGTTCGTGTTTAACCAATCGAGGTTTTAAACCGTATTTCGAATCCGCTTCTTGATCGTCCAATGCTGCTCCCCAGGTGAACAAAGCGCCGCTGGATTTCGCGACCGCGACGGCGAAATTGAATCCTAACGAAACGTTTTCCAGTAAAACATCCTCGATTGCGCCTAACGCATTGGTGGTTGTATTCTCTTCTCCTCCTTTTACTACTTCTCGTCCTAATACTTTCCCGGATGTCGTTCCAATCGTAAACGTTTTCCCGTGTGCATCCACAAACGCCGCGCAGGCGTCCGTGACCGAGCAGTTGACGATGTTTCGTAAACCCGGGATTTTCCGAAACGAATTGGTTTGCGGTAACTCTGTCGCGGTAGCGGTGATGGTTGTTGATGACGACGATGATTTTTGCGGGAAGAAAAACTCTATCGCGGTAGCAATCAACGAAAACCGTTCGTCTTTATCTGTCTTAATTTTTCCGCTGTAATACGCGTCCCCGTTTGCGCTGATGAGAATGGTCGATTCTCTCCCCGTCGCGCCGTCTACGATGATAACGTCTTCTTCTCTTTCTTCTCCCGTTCTTTTTGATTCATCGAAAGTAACGAGCGTCCCTTCCTCTCTTTCCTTCCCGTCAAACGCATCTCCGACACCGAGTTGCCCTCGATCGTTCTTCCCGAACGCGAACACTCGCTTCCCGCCTCGCGCAATGCACACCGAGTGACTACTCGCCGGCCCGGATATCGCCTTTTCGATTTCAACGTTGACGTTTCCGTCACATGTAGAGTCTCTAAACTCTACTCTCGTCCATCCTCGCACGATGTCATTCATCGTCGTTTTTGCGTTATTATTACTACTTTCTCCATTTTCTCCTCCTTTATCATCATCAGCATTATTAATAATCCGAATCCCGCATTGGCCGTATTCGTTCAATCCCGTGGCGAACACTTCGCCTTTGCTCGTCACCACCAACGAGTGTGCGCCACCAGATGCGATCGATTTGATATTCCCTCCTCCATTCGTTGGTATGTCTACAGGAACGAACGTCCTCTTTGAAGACGACGATGCTGATGACCCTAATGGTATTCCGAGCCGGAAGAAATCGCCGTTCCCAGCCACGTACGCGTCCGTCTTTAACGTTCGTGAACTTTGGTTTTGCGTCCATTTTATCCGCTTTTTTTCTTCAATGGAAGAAGAAGAAAATGTCACGCGTGCTCCTCCGAAAGTGGCGATGATCTCGCAGAGCTGACGTCGTCTGTGTCGAAGAAGGAATAATCTGCTTGGTGAAGTCATCGTCATACGAGTGAGTGCGTATATATATATCTAAATAAGAGCGATGAAAAAGCGATGAGATGAGTGACGAAATGAGACAAAAGTTCGTTACAAAAATGAGAGCAAAACGATACGTAGAACACACTCTTAATGAATACTTGATGATGATGATCACGAACAACAACTAACTCTCTCTCTGATGACTCTCTCTTTATGACTCTCTCTTTCTTGTTTGTTTAGTAATTTAATAATAATAGTAATGATAAATCAGACGGCAGCGCCACCGGTCGTCTTGGCCATGTTATCGATTTCCTCGGATTTCGGTTTGATCCGTAAAACCTTCCCGATGGCGATGGTTTTCCCTTCGTCTCTCAAGGTGAACCTCCCTAACTGAGGGACGTCGGAGAACTTTTCCACGCAGATTGGCGCGGCGATGGTAATTCGAACGACGCCGATGGATCCAGCTTTTAAGTATTTGCACTTACTTTCTTTTGGCTTTCGAGTTTTCGGGTCCATTTCGCTGACGAGTTTCTTGACTTCGATTTCCTCGGTGACGGAGTGGATGTGGATGACGGCGTTGTAGCCGGTGGAAAAGATGGATTTGTGGTCTAACAATTCCACGATGGCGAGTTGGCACTCGATTTCTTGCGTGACGTGGACCAATTTGTTCGGCGGGCACAAGACCATCCCGGGATGGATATCTTTTTCGTCCACGCCGGAGAGTTTCATTCTCACGTTTTCGCCGCACTTGCAAATGGAACACTCGTCTTCGTCTTGCCAAAGCTTTTCAATTTTACAATCGATTCTACCGGGCATTAACGTGAGCTTTTGTCCGACTCGACACGCCCCAGATTCGGTTTTTCCCATGACCATGCACCCCATCTCCGCGTATTTGTCCATCACCGGCATGCGAAACGGCGCGTTCGGATCTCGATCCATCGGTTCTAAATCGTCCAACGTGTCGAAGAACGATTTGCCGCCGTACCAATCGCACTCGCTTTTCGAGACGAGATCTTTCACGTTCGTACCTTTTAATCCGGAAATCGGGACGAACGTGATGTCTTTTTCTTTGTACCCGCATATTTTCAAAAACGGAATCAGTTTCGTGTGTACTTCGTCGAATCTTTTTTTATCCCACTTGACGCTCGGATCGTCCATTTTGTTCACCACCACGACTAACTTTGTAACGCCTAAAGTTTTCGCCAACTGCGCGTGCTCTCTGGTTTGCCCGCCTTTTTCAAACCCGGTTTCGAATTCGCCTTTCCTCGCCGCGATGACCAGAACGCCGACGTCGGCTTGCGCGGCGCCGGCGATCATGTTCGGCACGTAATTTTTGTGCCCCGGCGCGTCCAACACGGTGTATCTTTTCTTCTCCGTCGCGAAATGCGCTTTACCAACCTCCACGGTTTTCCCTTTCGCTCTTTCCTCTTCCGAAGTGTCCATGATGTACGCCATGTACCACGAATCTCGATTTTTATCCTTCGCCTCTCGTTCGTACTTTTCGATGACTCTCTGATCGACTTGACCGGAGAGATACAAAATCTGCCCTCCGATGGTCGATTTCCCGGCGTCGACGTGTCCGATAAACACCAAGTTCAAATGTTCTCGACTATCTGCGTCTTTACTATTCGCCAACTCTTCCATCAACTGTTTCTCTTCCTCTTCCGCTTCTTTCTTTCGCTCTGAGTCTTTCCTCTCTTTTTCCATCTGTTGTAACCTCTTCGCTTCTTCTTTTTCTTCTTTGCGTTGTTGTTCTTCTTTTAACTTCTGTTCGCGTTCGGCCATTTGAGATAACGCGGAATCCGAGCCGGAATCGCCGCCAATCGTTAACGTTTTCGCGACCTTTTGCATCACAGACGATACTACTTCTTCTACTTCTTCTTTTTGTTCTTCATCTCCTCGTTGTTCATCGAGCGTCGACGAAACCGCTTGAGGCGGTACAGGCGCAGCACCAGAGGCGGCTGCACCTCCTAATCATCCTCCTAATCCTCCTCCTCCGGGAACGAACGCGCTCGCGGTCGGTTTAAGATTCGTCGTCGTCTCCGCAGAATGCGTGGTATTACTTCCAGCCGGTGGTGGTCTCACGAACCCTCCTCCAGGAGGTGTGCGCATCATCTTCTTCTTTCCTTTTTTATCGTCACC
>Ga0181599_1003316_pt1 | contig 13742 bp, 10 predicted proteins | sample 041ome_3_FD_148658 | JGI IMG/M metagenome (GOLD analysis project Ga0181599, IMG submission 148658) | Coastal salt marsh microbial communities from the Groves Creek Marsh, Skidaway Island, Georgia - 041405US metaG (spades assembly) | ecosystem: Environmental > Aquatic > Marine > Intertidal zone >...
ACCGACCAAAGCTTGGCCCATCCACGCTTGCCACTTCGGCGAGGCCTCAACCGCGCCTTTCTTGTAGTAGAAATCGTTCGCCCATTCCGGGGCGAGGAGCATTTGCGCGCCGTAGTTGCACTGTTGTTGTCGTTGTCGTTGTTGTTAGGTAAAGTTCGAAAGAAAGAGAGAGAAGAACAAAGGTCAGGTAAAAGTTCCTTTTCTCTCCTTTTTTTTGTCCCTCCGCGCTTTTTAGTCGCGACAGTGACAGTTGCAAAAAGGAATAAAAAACAAAAATCGATCGAAAAGCAACGAGAGCGCGCGCCGGCCGCGTCTTCTCTTTTTAAAAACCGATCGAGGAGAACTTCACGCGTAAACGAACGCGCGCGATCTCTTTTTGCGCGCTCTCTCTCCTTCTTCTTCTTTTTTGTCGTCGTCGGCGCGCGCCCGCCCCCCCCAAGATTTGGAGGCATATAGGGGTCAAGAAAAACGAATTGTTTTAAAGATGACTCATCGAAAATTGATCGAAAAATGCGAAAAGAGAAAGAGAGAGGAAAGAAAAAAAAAGAGGAGGAGAACGAAGAATCGCGCACCATGCCGACGCCGGCGAGAGTCATGGTCGTTTCTGGGTTCGGTAAAGATGGCATTTTTACTTGCGTGTGTGTGTGTGTGTAAGTGTGTATTTAAATGAAGAAAACTAGGGGGAAGACAATTTTCAGAAAAGTGAGAAGATATTTTTGGTCGAAAAAAGCATCCATCCGAGAAAAAAAAAAGAGCGAGAGCGAGAGAGAGACAGAGAGACAGAGAGACCTCCATCCAAACGTAACCAATCAGTCCAGAGTCGCTCACGACGAGTACGAAGAGCAAAAAGACAAAAAAGGAGAAAAAGGAGGAGAAAACAGAGAGAAAAACAAAAAAAAGAAGGAGGAGAACAACGACGTCTCACTTTTTGTGGTTGTTGCGCCGCGCTTCGTTGTTAAAGGAAGAGATAAAATCGCCCGGGGGGGTGGTGGGAAGAGAGAGAGAGAGAGAGAAGGGAAAAGACGCGGGACAGAGTTACCGCGCATGCGTCCCGGTTTCCTTTCCCCGCGCGTTGTCCTTCTTCTTCTTCTTCAACGCATCTTTGTGATTTCAAATGCTGTGAACAGCGCGTCGTCGTCGTCGTCTTCGTCTTCTACGTCGTCGTCGTCGTTGCACTCCTCGCAACCGCTTCGTGCGCCAGATTTCCTCAACGTTATATCCAGACGAGATTTTGACATTGGCACGCACCAAGTGCCGATTAATCCGCTGACCTGCGACGGGCGAGAGGTGTGGCCGATTGGATACGCGGATGTTTTTAGCAGCAGATATAAAGAGAAAAATGGAAGAAGAAGCGATAAGAACAGACGAAGAAGAAGACCGGACGTGTTCCTCTCGAGCGTCGGCGCCAAGTTCGATAAGATTACGCTCTACGAACACGTCGAATCGGACGATGGCAGAACGTTCGCGCCGTTCTTTTTCCGACGGAACCACGTAACGCATCCGTTTTCCGGATTGAAACCACCGAAAGCGAAGTGCGTTTCGCAAAACGCAGAGACGAAAGAGATATACGGATTCTTCGTCGTCGAGGGGAATATTTTGGCGAGAAGTCGGTACGACGAAGCGAGCGGTGGGTTCGTCGGGAGAAAAGAGGTACACGTGACTGGAATAAGAGGGAATTGGAAGGAGATTGAGAACGTGGTGTGCGTGCCCGGGAGGACGGATTTCGTGTATTTATTGGTGAACGATTACAGGAAGGTGAAGGGGAGAGAGTTTGACCGAGAGCGTGCGAGAATCCTGTGGAAGTACGAGGCGCCGAGGTACGATCCCATGGACGGTGGTGCGCGCAACGACGAGGAGATGAATAGTAACGGAGGTAGTGATGGTAGTAGTAGTAGTAGTAGTAGTAGTAGTAGTAGTAGTAGCGACAACGATAACAATAGCAATAACAACAAAGGAGATATTGAAACTTCAATTTGGAAATTGGAGGTTGGCGAAGCCGAAGACGCAAAGGACAGCGCGCGAGCGAAGAAAGCGAAAATGCCGCCGCCGTCCGCTTCGAGCGACGACGAAATCGATCGGTTACCGATTGTTTCTGCTTTTGGATTAGAAGATGGAAGCATACTTCTCGGCCACTCGGGTGGTGAGATTACGATGTATAGGAAGAATCGGAAAAGTACCGGTGAAGGTAGCGAGAATGAAGATGATTTCGTCGCGCACGAACACGTTTTAATCGCGCCCGGGAACGCGCCATTGAATGCGCATCCTGCGCCAAACGCGGTGCCGATGCCGTATCCGTACTCGAGTGACCACGACGATGACAATAATAATAACGATGAAAACGATGGCAGCAAGACGATGAAGACGACTTCGTCGTCTGTAATGCCGTTCGATCTCCTCGTCGGCGGCGTTGGAAGTTTGTACCATTACAAGCGGTACGTCGCTTCTACTCCTTATTCTCGCATGAAAAAATCCGCCGGCTCCGGGTTGAGCACGGAAGATACGAATGCTAAGATGGTTTTCTATCCACCGCGCGTTTGTGGAGAGGAAGATGCGGATACGTTTGTTGCCTCTTTAGGCACGATTTCCCTCGTTGATCTCGATAACGACGGCCGTGAAGATATAGTGTCCGGCAGCGCCGAAGGTGTCTTGTACGCGCTTAAAAATGTTGGCACGAATGCGCAACCGTCGTACATGCCTCCAAGCGCGATTGAAACGAAATCTGAAATAATGAGACTCGTTCCAGATGGTAGTAACAAAATATCTCCGCACGGACCGCGCGAGTCTCGATTTGGTTACACCACCGTCGCGACTTTCGATTGGAACCAGGACGGTAAATTTGACATCCTCGTGAATGACTTTTCGGGAGAGATGTCACTCTTGGAAAACATCGGCAAACCGTCGGCGATGAAATTTGACGCGTTAAAGAAACTCTACCGAGAAATGGAAAATGGCGAAAAGGAGGTTTTTAAAACAGATTGGCAAGTGAAACCGTTCGTAGGCGCGATTGGGAAGAAAATCATTGTCGTCGCGCCGTGTCCAGATACCAGCATTTTACTTGTCTTTGAGAAAATAGGCGACGCGTTGGTGAAGAAAATCGGTGCGTTAAAACTGAACGACGAGAAAGAAACGCGCATTTCCACGCACACTTTATACGGTGGGGCGAGAGGACGTTTATCGATTGATATCGTAGATTTTGATGGTGATGATATTTTGGACGTTTTGATCACGGCGCCGAAACACGCGAGCGTTCCGGATCCAGAACGTGGCTTGCCTTTGCACGTCGGACATTATCAAGCCGCGCTTCTGTTTCTTAAAGGTAAATCCGATGTGAAAGGAGATACTGAGAGCGATATAAACACCGTGCGTTTCAAATTTCCAGAGATTGTCCAATATAAAGGTGAACCAATGTACGTGGGCAAGTTGCAAGGTTCGGTCGTAGCGACGAGCGCCATTGGAACTTCGTCGTCGGAAACATTTGGTTCTTTACCGAATCTGATGGTCGTGTGCGATGCCGGGCGCGTGTATTGGTACGATCGCAAAGACTTGTCGACGCGTTCCATCAAGACATTCGTGCAGGCGACTTCGTCGAAAAAGAGCGGCGTTAGTAAGAATAAGAGTAAACCGGCCTCACGAGAACTTGAGCGCGGCTGGGCTGTCCAGTTTTTGTCCGGTACAGCTTCGCCGCAGTGTAAAGCGTTTGACGGCGGACTCGTAGACTATTCCGCGCTCGCCTACGATGCCTCGACGTATACGAGTGGTGGCGGTGGTGGCATCTCTTCTGGAAATGGAAATACTGCGACCGCATCTACGTTCGCGACGGTTTTACTCGTGCTTATCTTTTTCGCGTGCGTCGTCATCGCCGGCGTCGGCTGGTCGCGATTCTGGTTTTGGGCCCGAGGTCAAGTTGCTGCGAGATTTAACGTCAGTTTAGGAAGAACCGAGCGCCGCGAAGTGTAATAATGAAATTATGTGGTCTAGAATTGTAGTATAGTCGAGCGCTCGCTCTCATCTAAGTAGCTATGATATCTCTTTTACAAATCTACTCGCTCACTTCTTCTTCTCCACGAGACTTTCGTCCATCACCACGTACTCTCTCGTCGACGAACCAAACTGCACGCAATCCGAACCTTTCAATCGGTAATACCTCTTCGCCTCGATGACTTTCCCGTTCAATTTCGTCTTATTTGTGCTTCCGTTATCGTATAAATACCCAGCCACATCATTTCTCGTCTCTCCGTACACGTCCGTCTTCCTCTGGTTCCGAAACTGCAACACGGCGTGTTGCTTTGAACACGACGGATGATCCGTCGGAATATCCACCGCGTCTCGGTCTCGCCCGAAAATATACCTACTCTTATGCGCTAAACTTATCGGTTTCTCAATCTCTTCGTCCCCTTTGAACGTGTACAACCGCAATCGCAAACCGTAGTCTTGCGGTGAACACTTATCCTCCGGCTCGTCGTAATCTATAAACTTCCCGCGTTCGTTCGCGTTCGCTTCTTGCCGTAAAAGAGACGAGAGTTCAAACGTCGGTTTCTCTTTCGGGAGTTCGGGAAGGTTCTCTGTTTCCGGGTACGCGTTCAGATCTTTCCCGTTCGCGTCGACGCCAAACAACCTCACCTGTTTCTTCTTCTTCTCGTTTTTATCGTCATCATTATCGTCGTCGTCGTCTTCCTTCCCGTGCTTTCCCCTACCGTTTCCAAAGAACGGCGGCGAAGGCGCATCTTCTTCTTCTTCGTCATCATCGCGTCCTCTTCTTCTCCTTCTTCTCCTCTCGTCTTCACCATCGTCGCTAAAACTACCGCTCAACTCCGCGGAATCCGCGGAATCGTATCCTCCTCTTCTTCTTCTTCTCCTTCTTCTTCTTTCATCATCACTGGGCGAGCGCGAGGAGCTGCGGCGACGATACCGCCGGGGACCGCGTTCTTCTTCTTCTCCCATTTTTTTACGTATTTAGGGGAAAAAAAAGTGAAGAATTTCCTCTCTTGCAAAACTCCACTTTTTCTCATCAAACTTTGATCATCCATCATGTCGCCTTCTTCCTCCTCTTCTGGCGCTGTCACCGCTGGCGCTGCTGCTGCTGGTCTCATTACCCAGAGCGATGATCTGGAATTTGGCGGGAAAACGACGACGACGATGACGACAACATCAAAAAGAAGAAGAAGGAGACTGACATCGCTCGCATCCGTTCGCAATTCGCTTTTCAATCAACTGTCCATTTTCACGAGCAAAAAACACATGCGCTTGCGAAAGCAAGGGGAATTGTTCACGCAAATCGTGTTTCTCGCGTACGTCGCGAGTTGCGTGGCGTTGGTTGGGAAAGAGAACGTGGAAAATATAAGCGCGTGTGGGTACAACGCGGTCGTGCCTTGGTACGTGGGGATTCTGTTCTACGCCTCGGCGACGGCGAGCAACCACTCGTGTTTGTGGTACGTGGTCAGATCGGTGAGAGTGGAGGCGAGCGCGAGACGAGCGACTGTGAGGATGGTTGTTGGCATGATTTCAGTGCTGAGTTTGTATTTGACGATGTATTTTCCGAGATGTTTTTGGCAGTGTCATCAGACGAGCGTCTGGATGTGGGCGATATCGACGAGCGCGTTGATGACGATGAAAGGGGAGGAAGTCGAAGGGAACAGAAAAACGAACACCGATAGCAGCGGTAGTGGAGTAAATGGCGACGCCGACGAATTCGATGGTGAGAAGAACAACCACGAAAATTCCCTGAAGTTATTAGCGCAACACCACGCGCTGACGAAAGCGCCGGTAAAAATGTACCTCTACCCCGTCCTGTGGTTCTCCGGTTTCCTCATCTGCGTCGCCTTGTACTACGAGAACAACTACTTCTTCTTTTTCGGCGAATCCATGGCAAGCATGGCGTACAGCGCGTGGGTCATGTCCAAACACTCCGGAGAAAATACCAGTAGCGTTGGAGGAGAACAACAAAATGGTAAAAATACTAGCAATAGCAATAGCAGTAGTAGCAGCAGTAGCGCGAAATGGCCGCCGCGAAAGTACGGCGTTCGCGAATACCTGCTCTTCGACGCCCCCGCGGGGTGTTTCTTGTACTACCTCTGCGAGGTTGTCAATCGCCCGCGAATGTGTCCGAAAGGTAAAGTCTTCGTCGGACCTTCTTTGCTGCCGTTTTTAATTTAGATTATTAACGATTATTTTGTAACGTTATATTCTTTAATCGTGTCTATCCGCGTGTCGATGTTTTCGAACCACTACTTTTACCCGCCAGCGTGGCAAAATCGCAAAAATTTGTGGCTTTGGACACGCGAGAAGTAATCCAAAATTTCGTCATTCACATCACACCAAACGATAAAACAAACGGTAAAACATGTTCGCCGCGACCCAGCAAACGCTCGCCTTGCGCAAAACCACTTCCACCACGACCACTTCTCGATCGTCTTCTTTGAAAGTGCACATGCGCGCGGTAAAAACCGGCGTCAAAAAATCCGATTTGAAAGACGGGAAATTCGTCTACGAAGACGACGCGAAGGGGAGAATTTTGCTTCAAGAGTTCATGGGGGATGTCTACGCGATTAACAACAAGTGCCCGCACTTGGGGCTTCCTTTGCAAGGCAAAACGCCGTTGCTTTCTGCGACGTGCTCGAAACGAGGAGGCGTCGTGTGCCCGGTGCACGGAAGTGAGTTTGATTTGAAGACGGGTGAAGCTTTGGGCGAGTGGTGCCCAAAAGTGCCCACGTTGCCCATCGTCGGTAAACCGATGGCGGGCGAACCGAAGAACGCCGAGGTGTATCCAGTCACCATCGACGAATCCACCGGGGAGATTGTTTTAGAGTTGTAAATCTCTTCTTTGTGAAGAAGTATTCCGCGCGCCCGCGTTATTTATATGTGTATGATTTTTCTTTCTCTGAGTGGTTTTATCTATTTTGTATCTTGTCTTCTCTCGGTGGTCTATCGCTGTTTCTCAGAAAATCATACTTCTCAGACTCTTCTCTGTGTACCTCGAGAAAACGAGCGCTTTGTTCGTTCGATGGTTCTGGGAACCCTTTTTCTCGCAAGTAGTTTAGCAACTTGGTTTGCTTCATGTGACGAGCGGAAGCGATGTATATCCAGTGAAGAGGTGATCTCGCCTCTTCGACTAAGTACTTGACACACTCGAAATTACCGTTGCATACAGCGCTACCCGCGCAGGCATGTTTTACCTCTTCCGTTATCTTTCTTTCTTCAACGAGATATTTCAAGATGTCTATGTGACCGAATTCCGCCGCATCTGTTGCCACTTTCCTTTCCATGTATTGCAAACGTGACGGAGGTATCACGTTGTCGAAAAGAAATCGAAGACATTCGAGGTGTCCAAAACGTGCACCTCGATGACGCAACTCTTCTACATCATACGGGCACCCGTTAGAGTAGCAGTACTTAACCATCTCAAGATCCCCATTGGCTATTGCATGTTCAATTGCCTTGTTATCCCATTCGCAATGTTTCACTTCTCTCAACCACTTCATCAACTCAAGTTTCTTCGTTTGAGCAATTCCTGCACAAAAGTTGGTTTGGTCATACACTTCTCCTCCTGCATCACGATTTCCCCATGGACAGTGATCCCACATATATTCCAACGTCGAAATGGACGCACATTCGTAAATAGAGCAACCTAGTTTCTGTACGTTAAACCCCGCGTATTCGAGTAACTCCAAACTCTCGGTATTCGCGTTTGCAAAGAACCCCCGATCTGTCGCGGTCAATTTCGACAAGACATGCGATACGAAAATATCCCTGTGATGCGTCACCAAACCCGTCCACAACTTGCTCGGACCAAGTTTCAAACGCTCAATCTCCGCCGCGGCTTCCTCAATCGCCTCTTCCTTCTCTTTTTTCTTCTTCCTCTTCGCCGCGCCGGAGAGTTGCTTCTTTCCCATATTGTTTTTGTGTATTCGATGGTATTGACTCTGCCGAATTTCTTCCCCACATGTGTCTGTTTTTCCCCAACATCGGATCGAGGTGTCCGTCTCTCCATTATATATACGCGCAAACGCGCGCGCGAGAGAGAGAGAGAGAGAGAACGAAAAGAAGAAGAGAGCACGCGCAACATGCGCGCGATGGATTCCCCGGTGTGGACGTCGCTCGTCGCCTTCTTCTCCATGCTCGGGTTTCTCGTCATGGTGTTGAAGAACAATCCTTCTTCTTCTTCCCGACGAGGAGGAGAGGGAGGGGAATCGCACCACGACGCTCTCGGTGGTGGTAGTGGGGCAGACGAAGCTTCTTTAGTGGGCGCGGGGGCTTCCTCGCACACGCACCCACTCTCGGACGCGTCTCGATTGGCGAGAGATAAATTCGAACGAGGTCGCTGGCGATTCGAGGACCGACCGAAACCTTTGTCCAAACCGCAATCGGAAGAGGTTCGATTTTTAGGTTGGACTTTGTACGAAGAGACGAGCTCGCAAGGCGCGGAACACGCGAATAGAAAAATGCAACGGAGAGAAGAGATGGATTTTGAGAGGAGGAATCGAGTTCACAGACGCGATGTTGATGTGATTCGAAGCGAAGAGGACGAGGAGGATGCCTTTGATGCCAGAGATGGAGAGGAAGAGGAAGAAGAAGAAGTAGCGGCGGAGACGAGAAGGACCGACGATGCCGCTCGTCGAGGAGAAAGAGAAGAGGAGGAAGAGGATAGAGATTTTAGTGAGGAAGAAGAGAGTGAAAGTGATGATGGACAACGAGAACGCAAATGCGAAGCGCAGACGCCGTGTGGTGTGGCTTTTATAAATAAACACGAGTGCGTGGATTTGTGTCGATCGAGTAAGTTTGAACCGGAGCGCATGCCGAAAGCTACGATTGGAGAGAAGAAAGACGCGTTTTATTTGAAGACGCACTTTGATTTTTTCCAACGGAAAAGACGGAGCGGCTGTCCGAAGAACGGTTTAGATCACACGTTGGTTATTTATCACGCACCGGAAAGAGTGTCGGTAGGGAAACACTTGGCTTCTGTGGCGAGCGGGCTAGCCAGGGCGTCCGCGTTCAATAAGACGTACGTTCTCGGAAGATTGAGCATGAGACAGTGGACGTCGGCGAAGAGGTGCGGGTTGAATAGGAACGTGATGTGTTTTTTGAAACCAATCGGTAAGTGCTTGTTGGATGCTAGAGATAAGGAAGGTAGACAGATTGGCGCATCAATGGCTGGAACGAGCATGTTTGGCGCGAGTGGTTTGATTGATTTTAGCGTGTACAGAACGAAAAGAAGAGGGACGTTGATGTACCAAGCTGAAGCGTTATCGTACGTCTTTGAACCAAATAAACAAGCAGGAGCAGTCATTCGAGCAGCATTTAGAGATTCAATCCGAAAACAGGCGGAAACGATGTTACAAAGTAACAACGGAGTCGGGTCGTTCATAGGAAACGGGCATCAACAGCAAGTCTTATCCGGCGACGCTTTAGAACGCGACTCGGGACATCCGTTCGGCAAGTGCGTCGCGGTGCACGTTCGCCGATCTGGGTGCGTCAGAGATATCGATACTCACGAAGATCCGAACCGTTTGGAAGGTTTGTGCGTCCCATCGAAGAAATACTTAGAAACCGCGAAAGAATTCGCGAAAAAGTACAACTTACACTCCATCCTCCTCATCTCGGACGATTTAAAAGTGGCTGAAAAATGCGCCTCCAACGCAGACTTGCCGTGCTTTTACACAACCTCCACGAAGCGACTGTTACACGACGCCGAAAACGACGTCAACGATAACTTACCGAGTTTCAAAAAGAGAATGAGCAGTAGAAGAAGAAACTTGCTGTGGAAAGACTCCGGCAAAGACCGTGCGGTCTCCGCGGCTTTAGCCACGGTCATCGAACTCGAAGCCGCGAGAACCTGCGACGCCTTCGTCGGTCAGTTTTCCTCCGGGTTCAGTCGATTAGCGTACATGTTGATGAGCGCGAGAATGGCCACGCCAGCGCCGTATCACAGCTTAGATGGAGTGCCTTTTAAATTAGAGTAATTATAATCATAAATTTTATATGATATATGCCTGATGGGTAATCTCGCGAGCGAGCTCCTGTCTGACAAGAGAAAGGCAACTTTCTCTCAATCGTCCACACTTTTTTTATATGTCTCTTTTCCTTCTTCGTGCGGGAAGAAGACATCATCACATCGCGCTACCACGACACCAACTCTTATTCTCATCGACAAGAAGAAGAACAACAACCATGGCGAGCGCCGCGAGCGTTTCCTCTTTACCGCTGTCCTTCATCGCGCAGCAGCAGCAACAGCAACGTCGACGCGCTTCGTCGTCGTCGTTCACCAACGCCGCCACCACGAAAATGAATTCTCTCCCGAAGAACAACAACAGAGCCTCGTCGTCTCGCGCTGCGACCACGACCGCGGCGGCGGCGGCGGCATCCTCGACGAGGATGGTGGAACAAAACGAACAGCGAGACGACGAATTATTGATGGCGTCTTTCGACGATCTCTCGGCGGACGTGCGCCAGGCTTTGGAAAACTTAAACTTACACTCGCCGACTGAGATTCAATCTTTGGCTATTCCATCCATCCGGGACAAAGGAGGAAACGTGTGCATCGCCTCTCACACCGGGTCCGGGAAGACGCTCGCGTATTTGTTACCCGTCATTGATGCGTTGAAAAGAGAAGAGATAGAAGCTGATGGAGATCGATTGGCGAAGAGTCGTCGACCGAGAGCGTTGATCGTCTCGCCGACGAGAGAGTTGGCGGAGCAGATATTCGCGGTGACGAAGAGTTTGTCGCACTACGCGAAAGTGTCCTCGAGGTTGATTTTGGGCGGGAGGCCGTTCGCGTTACAAAAAGATAATTTGGAAGCGCCGGTGGATATCGTCGTCGGGACCCCCGGGAGGCTGGTGAAACACTGCGAGGAGAAGAGTTTGTTTCTCGGGAGTTGTAAATTTGTCGTTTTGGACGAGGCGGATACGTTATACGAGGCTGGGTTCGGGGAAGACGTGGAGAGGTTGTTGAGACCGGTGAAAAACCGAAACAGAGGCGATGATAACGGAGGCGATGAGAGTAAAAAGAAATCGACTACCATCGTTCTCGTTTCGGCGACTATGCCAGATAGATTGAAGAAATTAATCGACACGTCGTTACCCGACGTGCAATACGTCAAGACGCAAACGTTACACAAATCCGCGCCTGGATTAAAACATAACTTCGTAAACGTCCCTGGTTCCGAGGATAAGATGAAGTATCTGGAGGATATCGTTGTTCCTATGCACGAGCGTGGGAAACGCGTGATGGTCTTTTGTAACACGGTGTCGAGCTGTGTCGCGGTCGAGAAGACGATGGCGGAAAGAAACGTCAACACGGTTCAATACCACGGAGAAATGAGCTCGGAAGAGCGCGTGGAGTCCATGAAAGCGTTTTGCGATGCTGATCCTGAAGATGATAATTTGATTTTAGTGTGCACAGATTTAGCTGCGAGAGGTTTAGATTTTGCCGGCGTTAAGGTTGACAACGTCGTAAATTTTGATTTCCCGTTGAACCCGGTGGATTACATACATCGCTCGGGAAGAACAGCCCGAGCGGGTGCCAAAGGCGTGGTCACAAACTTAATATCGAAAAGAGATAAAGTGTTAGCGAACGAAATCGATATCGCGGTCAGATTAGGAAGACCAATCGACGACGCGACGAGCTCGAAAGCCGTCGCGGAAATTCGAAAGATGAAATTGGTCGACGAAAGAAGACGAGCAAAAGGGAAAGAAGTAACCACGCGGAAGAACTTTAAGTCGAGCAATCGAGGCAGAAGAGGGAGTTCGAGATACGAAACCTCCGAAGACGGGCAAGAAGGTGGAAGAGGAGGAGGAAGAGGAGGAGGTAGAGGTGGAGGTAGAGGAGGAGGAAGAGGCGGCGGCAAACCTCGAGGAAAGGCTAAATTTTCATCCAGCCGCTAAAAACAAAAGAAAGAAAGAAAGATCCCACGCGGAGATGTATTGTGTATTAAGAAATAAATAGTCGGGTCCATTTGTAGAGAGCATGTGCATATATTAATAATAATAATGATAATAGTAGTAATTACTCCTTACACAATAGTATTCGGCTACATGAAGTATATTCTTTGTTTTTTGTGGCTGTTTTTTGAATGTATTTTATTAATTCCGCGTGTGCGTCGGAATCGGATTCCTAAGTGGCGATTGTTGGTAAAACAATCCCGAAAAAATACAAATGAACAAGGCAATCAACCCTTCCATGCTCGCGTGCTTATCCCAGATCATGCAATTAATAATGACGGTCCCAATTTTACACATCGTTCCGACCACGGTAAAACTTGTCGCAGAGATCAACCCTCTCAACAAAAACTGCGAGTACGACATCAAAACCCCCGCGGCGCACGACGCGCTCAAGGCGAAAATCGAAGCCGTCGACCACTCAAAGTCGCTCAAAATTTCGTGTTCTCTCGTTACCACGCCCAACAAAAACACCGGAACCACCGCCAACAAGTTCGTGTAGTAACTTCTCCCCCAGGCGGTCAATTTAACGTTATCCACCGCGAACTTAATGTACACCTGATCAAACGCGAACACGACGAACCACGCCGCCACCCACGAGTACGCCTTCACTTCAAAGTTCGAATCCGTAAACACGTACGCGATCGCGCCCATCAAGATCGCCGCGAGCGACAACCAACTTCGCGCGTTCGGTAACTGTCTCCCTAAGAACACGTAATCCAAAAACGCGATCAAAATCGGCGTCGACGATCGAAACACGATGAACGTCTCCACGTTCGCGTATTGCAAAGTTTTCACGTTGGTATACAACGCCCCTAAAAACGCAATCGCAACTAACATGAACGGTTTCACCTTCTCCGCGACTAACGGATCAGATTCCACCAGCCCGCCCTCGTGCATGGCTTTAATCGCCACCGCGGACGTCAACAGCTGGCAAAACAAAACCACCGACGGTGCCGGTAAAAACGTGACGGCGAGCTTGTTGATGATGAGCATCATGGATGAGCAACTCGCGTACGCGACGATGCCAAAAACAATCTTGGCGTACAACGCCGCCGCTTCTTTCTTCTCCGCGTCCGTTTGGTGTTCCTTCACCGCTCCGGAAGAGGAGGACGAGGACGGGTTCTTCATCTCCATGATGGTTTTTTATTGCGTATGTTGAGAGAGAGAGAGAGAGAGAAAAGAGAGAGGAAGAGAGAAAGTTTTATCCTTTTTTTTTTAAATCTGTTTTTGAAACCCTAAATGGTATGGTGGAATTTTTGTTTTTTCTCAAACGCCTCGAAAGAGAGAGAAAAGCACGCAAACGCGTCGTCTCGGCTCCAAATCAAAAGCACACGCAATAGCTATCTCGCGACAACAACATCGGTAAAACACGCGATAAAATACTCTCGCATCATCATCCTTATCACCACGCGTCGTCGTCGTCGCTTTTTGAACCGTTTACTATGCGTAAAGAAGTCATACGGATACACACCGCGCGTTAAAGGCATCAAAGAAATCATATCTAGATAAGTGTTTATATACCGTTATAGAGAGAGAAATCGGAAGAGAATATTAAGATGAAATTCTTGGAAGACCGAGAGCTGTCGCAACTGAACAGCTTTTTAGCGCACGTGAACTTGGGCGACCACGTCGTCACCGGGCAGTTGGAGAATTATTCCTGTGCGTTTGTCGTCGTCGTTTGCGACGATCGATGCTCTTCGTTTTTTCATTCATCTTCGTCGTCCCGAGAGAGAGAGAGAGAGTTTTTTTTTTTCGTGTCGAAAGGACGCGCACCTCTCTCTTCTCTTTTGTCTTCTTCTTCGTCGTCC
>Ga0181599_1003322_pt1 | contig 13726 bp, 11 predicted proteins | sample 041ome_3_FD_148658 | JGI IMG/M metagenome (GOLD analysis project Ga0181599, IMG submission 148658) | Coastal salt marsh microbial communities from the Groves Creek Marsh, Skidaway Island, Georgia - 041405US metaG (spades assembly) | ecosystem: Environmental > Aquatic > Marine > Intertidal zone >...
ATTTCTTTTTTATTAAGATATTGTATTTTGTATTTTTCATAGTTTTTTATATGTTCTTTTTTAAAATTTGCTGACCTGTTAACCTTCTTTGGTAAAATTATATTATCTAATTTAATCTCAAAATATTTAATTATATTTTTTTTAACTTTTCTTTCTGATAATAATGTTTCATATTGTACTAAATATGTATTGGGTTTGTCAAGCCAAGAATTGTAATAATCGCAATATAATTTACAAAGATTTCTTAAATTTATATAAAATGGACCACAATAGTCACTTGTGTCGTACAAATTATATTTTGGAAATATTTTTATAATGTCTACACAATTACGAAAACAAACACTTTCCACCCAAGTACCTGGATGTTTAATAATTGTAATCGTTTTATTTATAGTAATGTCAAAGGGAGTTTTATAAAATCCATGTTTCCAATTACCATCAATATCGTCTGTAAAAAACATATTAGGCAAATTTTGTCTAAATAAACTTAGTGCATAATTAGTACCTGTTCTTTGAATACCATTAATAAATATTTTTTTCATTATACAATTGTCTATTGTGCCAAAGTTCGCTGTAGTTATTGGTTCCTTTACCATCTAAATCTGTAAATTTAGTATATTGGTATGATTTATGTTTACAAAATAATTTATTGTTCCAATATGATGCTTTAAAATTTTTGTTATTTCTACATTGACCTATTTGTAAATGATTTTTATTTTTTAACCTATTTAATAAAACAGGACTAGTAACTGCCAAAGGATGATCAGTATATAGTTTTCTTTTGACATTTAAACAACTATAGGCTATAGCTTCTTTTAAAAAGATATCGTGTTTTTTAGGAAAAAGTAAAATATTATTTTCTATTGCCTCATATTTTATTGTGTTTTTTAAATTATTTTCTATTACTTCCTCATAAAAAACTTTTTCAAAATCATAAAATGGAACAGCTTGAAAAACAGTTGAAGTATTAGGTTCAAATTTAAATTCTGGACAAATAGTTACATCAAAATAGTATCCACCCAAAGTATGTAAAATGCAGTATCTAGCCAAATCACATTTAAAAGCATTTGGTTTTAATTCTTTAAATCTGATAAGTACATGACTAGGATAATTGTTTTTTAAAAATTCTTCAATTTCTGTTTTGTTCCATAACTTATACTCATAATCAAAATATACTTTTTTAATTTGATTAATTTTGTTTAAAACATAATCGGAAGGACTTTCATTATTTTCAGTTATGTATATCTGATGAATTTTTTTTATCATAGTATATTTCTACAAAGATTTTTTTATTACATATATTGCACTAAAAATACCATTACGCTTATCTGTCAGATCAGAATCAATTTCTTCTAAAATTTTACAGTTACTAAAATGCACAATTTTTTTGACATCATCTTTAGATAAACTATGCATTTGCATTTTATCAGAACTGTTTACGTGATAAGAATTAATCTTGTATGGAATGTGAATACACGATATACCGTTCATTTGTAATATTTTTAATAAACTAATTAAATATTTTTTAATTAGTTTTGGTTCACTATGTTGAAGTGTAATTAAACTAATTATAATCTCAGGATTGATAGGTAGTTTAGGTAAATTGTTTTCACTTTCAACACAATAAAAACTTGCTGATTTAACATTTCTTTTAGCAATTTTTAAATGTTCTTCACTTATATCCATACCATATACTTTTAAAGAATAGTCAGTACATGATTTTGTTAATCTACCAACACCACATCCAAAATCTAAAATAACTTTGTCTTTAAATGTACTATTATGCCTTTGTAAAATATTTTCTAAATCAGTAATATGTTTTTTACCTGTGTCAAAAAATTTATCATAATTTTTTTTTAATGAAGATGATTTATATTCATCTAATGTTAAGACTGACCAATATGGATCATTTTTACCATAACTATTCCATACCCTTTTTAATTTATTAAGTTTATCATTCATTAATAATTTTTTATATGGAAACCTTTATTCTTTTTAACTTTTCTAATTTATTAAATATTTTTTTTCTTTTTTCTTTTTTTATTTTGTTATTTCCAAATAATGTTGTTTCCATTTTTTTATAAATATCGTCCCTATCTTTTATAAAATCCCATCCTTTATATTGATTTTTTCCAGTCCATCCTATGTTATGATGGAATCTTTTATTAATTTCAGGATGCAAAAATGTTAAATTTGGATCAGACTGAATTCCTCCCTTACCATATTTTTCATTTAAGTTGACAAAAGAAAGTTTTGAAGTTATTAAAGACTTTGATACAATAAATCCATCATATGGTTCACCCATTTGTATTACATTATTTACTTTATAATTTTCAATAAAATGTTTATTAAATATATCTTTATCTTTGTGTTTGCCATTAAAAATTAAGATACCACTTTCAATATGATTTAGATCGTGTGCGTGTTCCATTTGACAGGCTAAAAATTTGTCTTGTAAAATATCACTTGGAAACTTAGTAAAATCTTCATTCTTAAATATGCAATCACCATCCAACCATATAAGATAATCATTATTGTGTTTTTTCAATACATCTTGTATGACAAAACCTTTAAAACTAAATCGAACACACATGGTTTTAACATAGTCGGCATGATTGTTTCTTTGTAAATATTCTTGCTTCCATTGTTCATGGTGTGGTATCTCTTGTTTAAAATCAACCCACTGAATAGACGGATGTACTTCTTTAGGTTTAAAACCCTCATAATATATTTTAGCTTTAAACTTATTATAATAATTTGCAACTTTTATGAAAGTTTGAACCCATGTTTTACCATAAAGATCATATCCATTTTTGTTGAATGTTGTAAAAAATAGAACTTCTTTAGATTGTTGTCTTTCTTCCATCATTATTTTTTCTCTATGTCTCCAAGATATATAATCACCTAACTTATCAAAACCACTTGCACCTATATGTATAAGTTTTTTATCTTCTTTTAATTTTTCATTTTGTAAAAAATGTGTAGTGTTATCAGAGATATAATTTGTTCCTTGTATCTTATAATACTTTCTAACAGAATTATGAAGCGGATTCATTCCAAAAGATTGACTTTGTTTATTAAGTATAGAATCCATTTCAAATATCATTTGATCTAAAGTATTTTTTAAAACAGGATGTTTTGGTGTTGCACCAAAAAAGAAATTAGCAATGTTGTCTAACTCTTTTATAAAGATAGCTTCTTTTTGATTTAAATTTGGAATAAGATTATCTAATTTTTCATTTATTTCAATGTCTAAGTCTGAATAGTATCCACCATTAATATAAACTACAGCAACTCTCCAAAAGTCGGCACGCATAATTGATTGTGGTAGATTAATGTACTTTTGATATACTTCTTGTCCAAAATGTTGCAATATGAATGTTGCACACTCTTTGTCATCAAAGAGATTACGTTTTAATTGTTTGTTTGAAACACTCCAGGTATTATACTGAAGTTTAACTGCTGTTGGAATATTTTTATTTTTCCAAGTTTGCCATAATATATTAGGTATCATATTTTTTTACATAATTTAAAATAAAGAAAAAATGTCTTTTGCATCAGGAATTTCAAGTGTAATAACTCTTCCCGATGGCTGATACGACGGTGCCCCTAAATTGTTGTCATCAAATGGAGATCCTATTACTATTCTTCCTTGATTCACTGACATTTCTTCGTCTGATACATTATGTGTAGAATCATAATTAGTAAGAGATGATAAATCAACTGTAAATAAAAAATTACCATTTAAATCATAAAAATCAACTGAAGATTTATTAGAATTATCTCCATTAAAATTTTTACCTCCAGGACGATTAAATATTATGGTTGTACCACTTATTCCAACACTACATCCCCATGTATCATAAACGTTAGTCTGATGATTAATATCTACAATCGGTCCTTTAACTAAATTTCCATTTAAATCATATATATAAAATTTACCAGGCTGCCTTAGTTGATGATTCTGTGTAACTACTATTCTACCGTTACCTACAGCAACACTGTCGCCAAAATCCAAATAAGGGCCTGATTGGGAAGGCTCACCAATTTCTTTTATCAAATTACCATCTATATCATAAATCCAAATAATACCTTGATTTGCTGTTCCACTAGGACCATACGCCGCAGGATGGGAAATAACAATCCTTTCAGATCCCACAGCTATAGGATAGTTATAATGTTGAAGTGTAAATGTTGCACTAGAAATTCTAATATCTTTTATCAAATTACCATCCAAATCATACATAAAGACCGTTGGTGTGTCAACACCTGATACAGTTCGATTAGGTGAAGAAATTAATATTTTATTATGACCTATAGCTAAATTAGTTCCAAACTGAGCAGTATCGGTAGATTCTGATTTAGTAAATAGAAAATTGCCTGAAAGATCATAAACAGTTACGCTCCATGTACCCGAGTTAAACCATCGAACAGCAATTCGTCCTTCACCTACAGCAACACTTTGGCCAAATTCGTTATTAGTTGTTGATCCAGTTATGTTAAATAAATGTGTATAATCTAAATCATAAACAGAAACCATTCCTGAATTACTGCCGTTGGTATCATCTCCATAAGCCCCTACCACTATTCTACCGTTACCTACAGCAACACTGTCGCCAAAATGATCACCAGCGACAGGTCCACCACTCTTTGTAAAATAGTTTACAGAAGACTGTATTGAACTTTGATTTGGTGTTAAACTGTCACTTGATGTTAAAACTATCCCAGATTTATTGTCGTAGTAAAAGTTTGTTGATTTAAATGCCATATTTTTATTTTATTCTTTTTTACTCTGGAGAATATTTAGTATTTCTTTCGTTAGATATTCTTTCTAAATAATCTTCATATGTTGTATTATTAATACTATACTGATAAGCTGCACCAATATTAGACTGGCCACTTCCAACAATAGTCTCAGCACTATCACCAACGATTAATCTACCATGACCAACAGCAATAGATTCTCCAAAATTATCTGTAATTTGAGTATTCATAGAATATAACGTTTTAGTAATTTGTTCTTTGTAATTACCCTCTAAATCATAAGTATATACAGTTGCGGTGACAGTTCCGTCTCCAGGTGCTCCCACGAAAATTGTGTTTCCACTTATAGCAATAGAATATCCAAACTTCTGTCCACTAGTTGTTATTGGCGGTCTTATTTTTTTAATTAAATTACCATATAAATCATATAAATGCACAGACCCGACCGGCTGATTTGATATTTCATCATTTGGGGCACCAACAGCTATTCTATTTGCACCTATAGCTGACGAATATCCAAATTCAGCTGTAAATCCATTCAATAAAAATGACAACTGTCCTAATTTCATCCCAAACAAATCATACATATGTGCTCGTCCTGGTCCATTGCCAGGTTCACCAACCACTATTATTCCAGAGTTAATTGAAACTGATGATCCGAACAGACCATTGTCATTGGAATTTGAAATAGATTGAAGCTCAGTGCCATCTAAATCATAAATATAAACTCGTCCACGGTCATTGGGAGTATAATTTTTTGCACCAACTACAATTCTACCGCAAGCAACACTAATTGAGGATGGAAAACCCACTGAAGATTTTTGTACAGTCCAAAGTTGATTACCATCAAAATCGTGTACTGATATGGAATCTCTATTATCAGATCCCACAACTATTCTATTATTTCCAGCAGCTAAAGGAAATCCAATTTGTGAGTCTGTTTGAGCAAATGAATTTACAAAATTTGATACTTCAGTTCCATCCAAATTATAAACTCTTATCATTCCAGCATTTTGACCAGCTGCCCAAACCCCAGGAGATCCTACTATAATTTTATGATTACTAATGGCAACAGCTTTACCAAACAATGCACCATCACTACCACCAGTTTTCCAAGGTCCAGGCGCTGCACTAAAATATGTATCTGTATTTATACGTCCTGAATAACCTCTAGCTTCTGACTCTACATAATTTTCAAAGTTGACACTACGTATCTCATTGTTATCTGTAAAAACTAAGTTTTTATTTAATTTTGAGTCTGAATAAAATGCCATGTGTATTAAACCTCGTTGTATATTTTATCATGTGCTGTATTAATTTTAGTTTCTAATTGTATCATTTTTACTTCATTTCCTTTTGACATCAATAATATATTACCATCACTTTTCATGTGCTCACCAAAACTAACATTGCTTGTACTACTTTCGATTTTATGTATAAAATTACCATCTAAATCGTATTCATAAATTGCACCTGCATAAAATAAATTTGAAGGACTTTCTTGCATTGCCGATACATAAACTCTACCGTTTGTTACTACTGTTGAAGACCCAAACATGGTATTAGATTCAAAATTAGATTTATGCCATATTAAGTTTCCGTTCAAGTCATATACTAATACATAACCTTGAGTGCCACCAGTACCACCTTGGAATACAGTTTTTCCCCAATAATGGTTTGAAATTACAATTCTACCACAACCAACGGATATATTCGACCTTTCATCATCTATTGGTCCATTTTCAGACATACCAGGAAGATTGGTTGGAACTGCTACAGTTTTTATTAAATTTAATTCCATATCATATATAGAAAACTCATATGTGTTAGCAGAAATACCGTTTGAAACAACAATTCTATTATTTCCAACAGCCATTTTTAAAAGAAAATTAGAAGAAACGGCTCTAGTATTCTCCACCTCTTTATTATTATTTTCATTAGGTGAAGTGCTTACTGTTAAAGGTGTTGTGTATACATACGCATTATTATTATTTGATAAGTGATAAATTATAAGTTTATTTTTATACACCGCTATATCCATTATCTTACCAGCATTTGGAGATGAGGTTTTTATTGTTGGTGGAGTTAAATTGTAACTTTGAATTAATGCGCTACGATTACCAGTTGTATCGTTGTGAATGTACATAGATACAGTATTCGTCTGACTAGAATAGGTAGTATTTTTAACAGTCATAAAAAAATACTTATCATTTATAGCTGTTGGCACACCAAATGAATATGGATTAGATATTGTGTTTAAAGTATAATTGTTAATATTAGAATTTGAATCTTTAAAAGCAATCTTTGGTCCTCCAATCTCATTAATAAGTATTCCTGTTTTTGAAATAGCTAGGCTCTGCACGCTTCCATTTAATGAAAAACCAATATTTTGTAACCAATATTGAACATTGGATGTGTTTAAATTACTAGTTGTAACATCAGCACTACCGTATAAATAAGGTTCACCGTATTTAGTAACTGTTGATTTTCCTGTACTATTTTTAAAGGCCATCTGCCTGACCTCCTATTTTTTTAAGTCTTCAATTTTTTGATTTAACTCTTTAATAGCCTCAACTAATAATGCAGCCACATTACCATAAGATATTGATTTGATGCCGTTAGGGTCTGTGGATACTACCTGAGGTAAATGTTGTTCAACTTCTTGTGCAATAAAACCAACTTTTTCTTTTTTAGTTTCATCAGATTTCATTGTAAACATTTTACCAGAAAGTTTAGTTACCGTATCTAATGCACCTTCAATTGATTTAATGTTTTCTTTAAGCGTTTCATCTGAAGTAGATGTTACATCTCCTGAAGCTGTTATATCAACTACAGTAAGATTTCCAGAAACTACTAAGTTACCAGCAACTGTGTTATTACCAGAAGCATCTTTTTCTAATCCTCCAAGTGAAGCCCATCCTTCAGAATTGTATCCTTCAAATCTACTTTCATCTTTGTTGTAACGTATAATACCTTCAGCACCTGTTGTAAGTGGAGGAACCGAGTCAACTGTTTCAACAACTGGAACACCGATCCAATCACCTTCTCTTACGTCTAAGTTACTACTATTGATTTCAACAACACCTTTATCTCCAAGATATTGAATAGCTGTTGAAGCATCGGCCGTGATTGTGTTTTCTGATAATAATAAAGTATCTATTAAAGCAGAGCCTAAAGTAGCATCACCTGTAACTGATACATCTGAATTAATTGCAAGTGTGCCAGATGAATTTGTAAGAGCAATTGTATCTAAATTAATACTGTTTGTAAAGTAACCATCATACCATTTGTATGTTGAAGAACCAATATCGTAAATCTCATCAAATGACGGTAATATATCTTCAGCAACAGCGCCTAAGTCTGCACTTCCAGATCCAGTGGCATCAGCGGCATTTACCCATGCACTTCCATTATATTTTAATACTTGATTTAATGCAGGTGATGAAATAGATACATCACTCAATCCACCTAATGTAGATGATCCACCACTTGCTGGAATATTAATTGTTTTTGTAGAACCTGTACCTGAAGCAGTAACTCCAGCACCTGTAAAGTTTAAAGTTGTAGCAGCCGTAGATAAAGTAGAACCTTCATCTTGGATTGTTAATGCACTACCACTTGCAGTTGAAGCAATGGTAATTGTGTCACCAGATTCACTTATAGTAATGTTTGAGCCTGCAGCTAAAGTAACACTATCTGATCCTCCAGCACTATTAGTTAAAGTAATTAATGCATTACTTCCAGATGTACTAGTGTTAATATTTGTACTTGTTAAATACCCACTATTATTAGTCCACTGTGATATGTTTCCTGATTTATTTGTTAATGTATCTGAACTAGAAGCAGTAATATATCCTGCACCATTAGTTAATGCATTATTGTTTGTTGGAATATCACTTGTTAATGCTATTGTTCCTGTTGATGTAGGTAATGTTAAAGTACCTGTATTTGAAATTGTTGAAATGACTGGTGATGTTAAAATCTTATTTGTTAATGTTTGAGATCCAGTTAAAGTTACAACACTACTTGTATTAGATAAATCTGTATAAGAACCACTTGTTGCAACAGTAGATAATCCTAAATTTGTAATCGCATTTGATTTTTGAGTAGATGTTAATCCTTGAGCATTTGTATCAATTCTTAATCTGTTAGATAATGCAGTTGTAGTTGTTGAAGCATAATTAGCATCATCACCTAAAGCAGCAGCTAATTCGTTTAAAGTATCTAAAGCACCTGGTGCTGAGTCAATTACATTTGCAACTGCTGTATCAACATAGTTTTCTGTAGCTAAATTTCCTGTACCACCTGAAATTGTTGAACCAGATGGAAGAACAATTGAACTACCTGAAGCAGTAATAGTAGCATCTCCTAAATTAATAGAAGTACCACTTAAATATATATCTCTAAATTTAAATGATGAACTACCTAGATCGTAAGTTACATCTGTATCTGGTAATATATGGCCAGAAACAGTTGTTGTTCCTGAAATATTTAAATTATCATCAATAGTAACTGTACCGCCAGCTGAATCTATTGTAAGATTTCCTGAAGACGTATCAATTTCATTGTCTCCTGTTATACCTAATTGAATATTTTTTTGTAGATTACCAACTAACGAACCACCTGCTGTACTTCCATCATGTAATCTTACGGTGCTAAGAGTTGTATCTACAGTTATCTCACCAACTGAACCTGTATAGGCATCATTTTCAGCAGTGGAACCTCTTCTTAATTGTAATATTGTTGGCATTTATCTAACCTCTCTAAACTTTTTTTTAACAAATAACTCTAACACTATTTATAATAAAAAATTGTTTAACTCCTTTTATTTTTTATGCAACCGTTCCTAAATCTACGGTATCTGTAAAAGTTCCAAGATTTATAACATAATAGTTTTTACTGTTGCAATCTGTTATTGTGTTGTATAATGAAATATTAAAGGCGTCTGTAGGAGAATTATTAACTTCAGTTTCTCCACCGCCCATATCATAATAAATAGTACCTCTTTTATCAGTGCTTGTTAAATATAATTCTTGTTTTATAATATCACCAGCGTTTGTGTTATTTCCTATATAAGCCATTTATTGTTCCTATGTTGAAATATCATCTACTGTACTTACAATGACATCAAGTGAACTAGCTGTATTAGAAACGACTTTTAAAACGTCTCCATTTTTTACTACGTATTTAGCTCCACCATCTATTACTTGTAAAGCACCTCCATTTTGAATTGGTGCACCTTTAACAAGGTACACGTCATTTGAAGAATCAGCATCATTTAATATTACATCAACTTTTATTTCAGTTGTTGTAGTATTAGCGCATCCTATACCAATTATTGTGTCGTAACTGTCAGCCGTAAATACTGTTTCAGCTGAAGTTCCAACATTTCTTGCTGTATATCTTCTAAAATTTTGTGCCATATTTTCTTTCTCTTTTATTTATAATGCAATCGCCATTGCAATAGCAAATCCCGTTGACGCTTTGTTGTCTAATTGTGTTTGTAAATTACTTGTTACTCCATTTAAATACTGAAATTCTGTATTTGAAACTGATCCATCTGCTATTTGAGTTGCATCTAGTGCTGAAATACCCGATTGTACATAAGAGGTAATTTGACTTGCTTCTATATATTTTTCAACACCGCCATCTGAAATAGCAAACTTATCTGTATCAGCAATTGTGATACTAGAACCATCAGTCATGCCATCAATATTTAAAATAGCCTCGACTTCACCCCACTCTAATGCTGTAGCACCAGAGTTTACTTTTAATATTTGTCCAGCAGTACCAAGTGTATTAAGACCTGTACCACCATCAGCATAACCAATTGTATCTGATGTTGTAAATTCAGCAAGGCCTGTGGGATCACCACTGCCGTTAAATATTCCTTTTATAGGTACTTGATCTGCCATATTATGCTAACACCAAAGTTGTTTTTGATGTTCCTCCTCTTGTTGTAAATGGTATATAAAGACTTGTAACAGCTGTACCTAATGTGGATCCTGTTGTACTAGGATCTATATAGGTAGATGTTCCATTTCTTTTTACAAATGTTATACCACTTGATGTGCCAACGGTTAACGTATCAGTTGATGCATCAGTTGTAACAACATTTAATCCGCCACCAACAACTGTTAATGTATCTGTACTTGAGTCTGCTGAAATATCAGATTGACCAGATACAGATATAGTTGTAAAAGAATTACCACTACTACCACCACCACTACCACCACCAATTTCCTTTATGGTGCCATTATCATTAATATAAAATTTTTGTGCCGAGGTATCAATTGCAACCTCACCATTTACGATATTACTCGTAGTTGGAGTGGCAGTACCTCGTTTTAATTTTATAACAGTCGCCATATTTTTTTCTATTTATTTACGATTTAACTATACGTTCCGCCGTCAATACTTGTAACTGTAACAGTACCACTTGTAACTGTAAAGTTATCTGAACTAAATGAAGCAACACCTTTATTTGATGTTGTTGCCAATTCAGCAGCAATCGTTAAAGTGTTTGCTAATATGCTTGTGTCAATACCTTCACCGTCTGTTATAGTTAGTGTTTCTCCTAATGCTATTGCATCTGTAGAAGAGTCTCCACCAGCAATTGTAAATGTAGAATTAGCAAGTTTTGCATTTGTAACATCACCATCTGTAATTTTTGCAGTTGTTACTGAATTTGATGCTAATTCATTATCTGTAATTCCACCTGACTTAACTTGTAAAGCATTTGAACTAATTTCAATTGTTGAGTCATCAACGTTAGCAGAAAATTCTGTACCAGTTAATGTTAATGCACCAGCAGAAGCAGCACTATAAACTGCTGTTTCAGCAATTTGTGAAAATGTAATATTTGTAGTACCAAAAGTAATAGTACCTTCAGTATTCATTACATATAATTCACCAGCACCTGTATCTCCTTCTTTAACGAAGAAAGCATCACCTTGACCAAGTGCGTCTGGATCAGAAACACCATAACTATCAGTATCAGTTGCTCTTGTTAATTCCCAATTTGTTGCACCACTACCTACATCTGATACGTAGTAAATACCGTTATGAGCAGCGTTAGTTTGATTGTAAACTAAAACTCTATCATTTAAACTTAAAGTAACACCGTCAATACTAAGTGCAGCCTGTGTGCCAGCGTTTGTTAACGTTGCACCTACACCTGAAGTACCGTTATTATAAGTTGCGTTTAAGTTTGAAGGAGCTTCAACTCTTACTGGATCATGGTAATGAATACCAGCAGCAGCAATTGTATCAACGTATGCTTTTGTAGCAGCGTCTGTTCCATCTGTAGGAGTTCCTAGTGATGTAATTTTTGCACTATTAACATCTACAGTACCAGCACCATTTGGACTTAATGAAATATTACCATCAGTATTAGTTGCGGTAATATCGTTACCGTTAATATTAATATTATCTACTTGTAATTCAGTAACAGCACTTGTAGCACCTATAGAACCACCATTAATTGTAGCACCATCAATAGTACCGCCATTAATATCTGGAGATGTTAAAACTTTATTTGATAAAGTTTGTGAATCAGTTAATGTAGCAACTGAAGAATCAATATTGATTGTTAGTGTTTGTCCTGAACCCGCAGTATCAATTCCAGTTCCACCTGCAATAGTTAATGCCTGTGAATCTAAATCAACAGTAAGAGCACCGCCTGTATCACCTTGAAAGTCTAAGACTTGTGCTGTAACCGAGTTATCAACATAATCTTTAACAGCAGCAGAAGTAGGAATAGTTGTATCGTTATCGTTTGAACCAATTCCTTCAGACTCTATTACAATAGCTGAACCAGCAAAATCAGCAACTTCAATATTTGATATTGAGTTACCAGTACCGTTAGCGTCAAAAGTTTTGTTTGTTAATGTATCTGTACTTGAAGCTGTTATGTAAGAACCTAAATCAGAAATTTGTGATTCAGTAATACTTAATGCAGCCTCGTGTTGTGTTACACTTGATTCTGTAATGTTAGCATCGGGTACGTTTGCCCAAGTAACAGAAGCAGTTAAATCATTTGTTTCTGATGTTAGGTATGATTGTAAATCAGATATATCTGCCTCAACAATTGTTATCGTGTTGTTTGCGGTATCAATTGTTTTGTTTGTTAAAATGTGAGTTGATGAAGCTGTTAATACGTCAGCGTGTGTACTAATTGTAATTGTATCACCCGAAACTGAAGTATCAATGTTTGTACCACCAGTAAATGTTAATGTATCTGTTCCTAATGCAACACCATCGTCTGTACCACTATCAGCAGCAATATCTAAAGTTGTTGATATTGTAGCCGTACCAGCCGCTGTTAAACGACCTTGTTGATCAACAGTAAATGTTGGAATTGCAGTTGAAGAACCATAACTACCTGGAGTTACAGCAGTATCATCTAAGTCTATTTTAATTTCGTTATCTGTATCAATAGATGTAGTAATTCCTGTATCACCAGTAAACGTTAAAGTTTGACCAGTAGTAAATGTGTCAGTACCACTATCACCAGCAATTGTAAATGAACCAGATGGTACAGCAGCAAAACTTAAATTACCTGAACCGTCAACTGTTAAGAATTGTCCATTACTAAAACTTCCTGGTAGTGTGTAAGTGATATCTGAAGTAACACTATTAGGTGCTTTTAAGGCAACGAAATGAGCACCGTTATTAGTTCCTTCATTAAATTTAATTGTACCACCAATAGTTGTAGAGTTACCAATATTTAATGTGCTAATTGCACTATTTGAATCTGTAGATAAAAGTTTTGATGCTTCTAACGTACCAAAAGTTGTTGGATATTTTGATGTAAAATATTTACCACCAATTACTTCTATATTAGCGGCTACGCCGTTAGTTTCTGTACCTGTTCCTATATAAAGACGATCACCACCCGTACCATTATAATATGAATAGGCCAGTTCACCTTGTGCTAGTTCTGAAGGTGAACCAACTACAC
>Ga0181599_1003332_pt1 | contig 13705 bp, 11 predicted proteins | sample 041ome_3_FD_148658 | JGI IMG/M metagenome (GOLD analysis project Ga0181599, IMG submission 148658) | Coastal salt marsh microbial communities from the Groves Creek Marsh, Skidaway Island, Georgia - 041405US metaG (spades assembly) | ecosystem: Environmental > Aquatic > Marine > Intertidal zone >...
AAGAAATTCTCTTTTGGTTGAATAAATTTGACCTTATCTCAGGGTCTCCTTTTATTTGCTTCCAATCGTCTAAAACAATATCTTTGACTGGCAGATCCAATCTTTCAATATCAATATCAAATACAATCAATCCTATTGTTTTATCTTTGGAGAGAATTTTTTGAGTTAAGCTAATACATGGTTTAAATGTCACAGTTGAGACATAAGCATCCGAAATATTAATTGCATCTTGCTCTTCTATTGACTTAAAAAAAGGTCTAGAAGACAGATCTTGGCCTATAAATTCTCTATTGGCGCTGTTCTTTTCAATATTGCTGCTGATCTGAATGCCATTTGCATCAATGAGGTAAACTAAATTGGCAAATGGATGATAATCAATAAATATTGACAATACTTTGTCTATTTGACTTGAATCAATTTTTTGCAATAAGATTTTTTCACACTCTGAGGCGAGCTCATCAAAATCGACTCTCAACTTTTCAGTTAAAAACTTTTTTTGCTCGTTTATTAGATCACTTGCTTTCATCGATCAACTTGAAATATTCATCTTCTTTTAAGATTACAATATTATTGTCAATTGCAAACTGAAGTTTTTTAGGTCCAACATTTTCACCTATCACTAGGTAATCAGTGCTCTGATTAACAGATGATAAAACTTTAATGCCTATTGATTTGGCATATTTTTTCATTTCATCTCTTGAGGATGACATCTTGCCTGTAAATACAATTTTTTTATCTACTAAAAGAGAGTTAGAATTATTTATTTCAGACATGAGTTTAGTTTTCTCAAGATTAAATTCTAATGAATACAGATAATCAAACTCTTCTTTAATGTAAGCTAAACCTTGAACAATGTCACCAGCAGTTTGTTCAGCGAAACCATCTATTGCAATAATAGATTCTTCATCTAGATTAAATACTTCTTCTAGAGGATAACTTCTTAGTAAATTCTCACAATTGCCTTGGCCGAGTCTATTCACGCCAAAAGCAGCAAGAAATCTCCAATCCTCTATCTCCTCAGTCTTTGATCTTTCTAATTGCGCTAACAAATTTTCAGAGGTCTTATTGCCAAAACCAAAGGATGTTAATTTTTCAAATGTAAGTTGATATATTTTTGAAATTTGATCAACGCCTTTATCAAAAAGCTTCTCAATCGTAGCTATACCAAACCCATCGTTATTTGCCAAAACTTTAAAGAAATGTTCAATTCTGCCAATATTTTGAGATCTACATAATTTGTGATTTTGACAAATGAGAAAGTCAGAATCCCATATTAATTCATAGCCGCAGCTAGGACAATTGTTTGGAATAACAACATTGTCAGAAGCTTTTAATACTTTATTAATTTTTGGAATTACCAGACCAGATCGGGTTAATTCAATAATGCTGCCCTGACCAAGCTTTTGATTGCGAACAAGCCCATAATGATGTCCAGTTGCTCTTACGATGTTTGCTCCACTAAGCTGAGTTGGCTCTAACTCAAGAACAGGAGTAATTTTCCCAGTACGTCCGACTTGAGGAGTGATTGACAAAACTCTAACATGAGCTTTATCTTTGTTTTCTTTAAATGCAATTTGCCACCTATGGAATTTTCGATTAGAGCCCATATGAGTCTTAATTTCATCATTGGTTACTTCAAAGACAACTCCATCTACATCAAAATCAACGCTTTTGAGTGAGTTCTGAACAATATTTTCGAAATTAGCTTTTAGCTCTTCAACACTCCCTTGCCAATTAGGTAGTTGGTTAAATGGAACAAAAAAAGCACCATCTTTTTTAATTGTGTTCTTAGCATGTTCATCCAATTCTTTTTCTTTAATTAGACTTGCTTGGAAATTCCTTGGAAACTCAAAAAAAGATGCCAAGTGCTGATCAAAATAACTTTTTTTGACAACAATTTCACCTGGACCTTGACCTCTTTTGGAGTTATCAAAGACTTTTAGCCCTCTTTCAAAGACCCTTGAAATATCACTCCCTTTTTTACCATCTCCACGGGTATAAAGTTTTTCTCCATCATCATACCCAGCAAAACCATCTAACTTTGGAGTGGCTTTAAATATTATATTTCTGTAATCATATTGCAAATCCTCGCAAGCTTTGTGAATACGCTCAATCCATTTAAGAATTTCAGGAAATGAATATGCTTTATCAATTGAAAGCATAGGTTTTGGAAGAAGAAGTTTCTCTTCTGAAAAACCTTTATTTTCTGGCTCAACAGATTGTAATAAAGGATGACTTGGTGTTCTATCTTTTAAAGATTTTAGGTAAATGAAATCATAATCCTCGTCTGAAATGACTGGACTTCCAGCTCTGTATTTTTCATTTGCATAAACACAAAAAGAAGCTAACTCTTGATCAGTGAGATCCTTTATTGAAATTTCATGATTAACTATATTAGATATTTTCTTATCGGATAGTTTCACAAGTTATTTAGAACAACTTTTGAATTTTTTCGAAGAACTCGAAACTATAGTCTTTTGTATCCTGCTCATTTTCACCAGAGACATCGTTAAATATTACTTCGGTGCTAAGATTTTCAACTGGTTTAATTAATATCTGAAAGGTCTTTGACAAAGCCTCGGTCCCTAGTAGTTTGGATATGATACCGACATCTGATGTTCTAACTGCTTTTATATAAAAACTTCTTTCTTTAATGTCTTTATCTTCAATATCTACATTCAACTGATCTAACGCCCAGTTAATATTATCCCAAGTGTCAATAGTGGATGCTTGAAAGATTAATTTTGCGTACCCGTTAAAATTTCTATCAATACTGACTTTAATATCTTTTTTCTCACTAGATTTAAGTATTTTTTCTCTTGCTCCAGCTTGATCACCTGATATAAATACCATTAATCTATACAACATCTCTGTTTCAATACTATAGTCTTTTTCATAGCTTTCCCAAATTGTACTTTCTACATTTCCTGATTTTGCAAGTTTTTCTTGCATTGAAAATAAAGATAGATGAAGCTCAGTTTTGTCTTCTGTTATAGGTTCTATTCTTATCCTATATTTGTCAATAATTGGGAGTGTGTATCTTGCTGTGAGGGCTTTACTGAGCATTGATCTAAAAAATCCTAGTGATTGTTCAGGTATTTCTGGATAGTTCTCTAAAAAGTCTGTTTCAATAATGCCGATTTTTTTATCACTCTTTTTAATAGAAAAACCTTGTCTTTTAATGAAGTCTTTAGTCAATTCCCAAACAATATCTGAATTTTTATTAATAACCAACCACCTTCTTTGTCCAGCCCTTTCAACAGAGATGTCAGAGTTTTTAGCTAATATCTTAGTGTTTTTATCTTTTGCAGCTTCAGAATCTGAGAAATTAACAATATTCTCATTAACATTGGGAACGTATTCACTAATCCTAAATGAATTTTGCGAATTTGGTTTTGTTAAGTCTGGAGGAACAACAAGAGACTTGACAGTCTTATCTGCATAGTAATTCATTGGGATATTTCCAGGATCAATTTTTCTATTTTTATTTCCACTAGTATCTATTACCTCAGAACAACTGGAAATATATATACTAGAAATTATTAACAATGTAATTTTGAGTAAATTCATAAGAGCTTGATTTCAGTTAACTCTCTTTCAAGAATAAGTTTATTTTCCTCAGTCAGGATAGTTAAAGGAAGCCTAATTCCATTATCACAATAACCCAATTTATGCAGGGCCCATTTAACAGGGATAGGGTTTGATTCCAGAAATAAATACCTATGCAAACCTGCAATTGATAAATCAATTTCTTTTGCTTTAACAGAATTTCCTCTAACAGCATAATCATATGCTTCTGATAGAAGCTCTGGCACAACATTTGCGGTAACAGATATGCCTCCATTACCACCCATTAGAATAAAATCTATTGCTGTCGCATCATCACCACTCAGGGTTATAAAGTCAGCAGGGCATTTGTTTATAAGTGATTTGGCAACATTAAGATCCCCAGTCGCATCCTTGACTCCAATAATGTTTGGAATATCGGCAAGTCTGGCAACAGTATCCACCAACATATCAACTCCAGTTCTGCCAGGCACATTGTAGAGAATTTGATCGATTTCTACACTTTCTGCAATCTTCTTATAGTGTTGATATAGGCCTTCTTGGGTTGGCTTATTGTAATAAGGAGTAACTAAAAGGCAAGCATCGGCATTGATATCTTTTGCTGCTTGAGTGAGCTCAATAGCTTCCGAAGTTGAATTCGCGCCTGTACCAGCAATTATGGGAATTCTTCCATTAGAATACTCAATGGTTTTTTTCATGACTTCTATATGTTCGTCATGATTAAGCGTTGCAGATTCGCCTGTTGTTCCAACTGAAACAATTGCCCTAGTTCCAGCTTCAATATGAAAATTAACTAGTTTTTCAAGAGCGGAAAAATCAACATCTCCGTTTTCATACATCGGAGTAATTAATGCCACCATGGAACCAGTTAAAGGGTGAGAAATTTGCAAAGTTAGTTATCTCTTAAAAAGCTTATTAATATTATATATTAATGCGAATTTTAAATAAAAAAAACCACTATATTAACTACATTGGGTTTTTTAAAATTTAAGGGTAAATTTAATTATAAATCGTACCCTTTCTCTTCATGAGATGAAATATCAATACCCTGTTGTTCCTCGTCATCAATAACTCGAAGACCTGTAATAGGCTCTATGATTTTGAGAATCACATAAGTAGCAACTGCAGTATAAGTAATGGTTGAGACCACTCCAACAAATTGCACACCTAATTGTGATGAGATAGTCATTCCTTCGGCAAGGCCTTGCCCACTAAAAATACCTAATGATGACGCTGCAAATATGCCAGCCAATAGGGTTCCAAGTATTCCGCCTACGCCATGGACAGGAAAAACATCCAGTGAGTCATCAATTTTTAGTTTTTGTTTAACAAAAATTACTGCATTAAAGCATATAGCGCCTGCCAAGAATCCAATAACTAGTGCTGCAGCTGGTCCAACAAATCCAGAAGCAGGGGTTATTGTTCCCAATCCAGCAATAATACCTGTCGCCATTCCAAGCGCTGTAGGTTTGCCAAATTTAACCCACTCATAAAACATCCAAGTAATTGCAGCAGTAGCAGCTGAGATGTGCGTGACTAACATTGCCATCGCTGCATCACCATTGGCTGCTAGCGCTGAGCCACCATTGAATCCAAACCATCCAACCCAGAGCATTCCAGCTCCAGTCATAGTCATAGTCATATTGTGTGGAGGCATTGGTTTTTGTGGAAAGCCTTTTCTAGGGCCTAAAACAATGGCCGCAACCAACGCTGCAACGCCTGCAGTGATATGAACCACTGTCCCACCAGCAAAATCAAGAAGGCCCATTTGACCAAGCCATCCACCACCCCATACCCAATGAGTAATTGGGGAATAGACAACTATTAACCATATGGTAGAAAATAAAAGGACTGCAGAAAATTTCATTCTTTCCGCAAAACCACCAATAATTAGCGCTGGTGTGATAACAGCAAAAGTCATTTGAAATAAGGCAAACAAACTCTCTGGTATATCACCACTCAATGAGCCCTCTGAAACACCTGCAAATAGTAACTTAGAAAAATCACCCAGATAAGCACCTTCACCACTGAATGCTAAAGAGTACCCAATAATTAACCAGACAATGGAGGCAATTCCTGCAATCGCAAAACATTGCATTAACACTGATAGGATGTTTTTAGATCTAACAAGACCGCCATAAAATAAAGCTAAGCCAGGTAGAGTCATAAATAATACTAATGCTGTCGAGGTAAGAATCCATGATGTATTTGCACCATCAATACCTTCAGCAAAAACGGTAAACGGCATTAAAGCCAAAAAAGCTAGTAATTTTTTCATTGAATTTCTCCTGGATTAAAGTGCGTCTTGATCGGTTTCACCAGTTCTAATACGAACAACTTTTTCTAGGTTGGTGACGAAAATTTTTCCGTCTCCAACCTTTCCAGAACTGGCAACACTAGTAATTGCACTGATAACTGAATCCAGTTGATCACTGGAGATTGCTATTTCTAATTTAATTTTAGGTAGAAAATCAATTTGATATTCGGCGCCACGATAGAGCTCGGTATGTCCTTTTTGTCGACCAAAGCCCTTAACTTCTGTGACGGTTATTCCAGATACTCCAACTTCGGAAAGAGCCTCTCTAACATCATCAAGAATATGTGGTCTAAGTATTGCTGTAACAAACTTCATAGTTAATCCTTATTTAGTAGATTACTTAAATCTATATTAATATTACCCATCTTGGGACATGAAGCTGCAATGCTTATTGAATAAATTCTGCGTCGTTGCAGAAGTTATGTGATTATAGAAAACTATTGATTATTAATCAAGTTCGGTTTTATTTAATAGGTCTTTTCTCTTGGAGGAAGTATTAAGCTTTGCATGCTCTTCTCTCCAGGTATCAATATTTTTTTGATGGCCACTAAGAAGCACATCAGGTACCTTTTGCCTATCAATTTCTTCTGGTCTTGAATACTGAGGATACTCAAGATTGCCATCAAAAAAGGAATCTTGAGTCGATTTAGAGTTTCCTAAAACACCTTTCACTTGACGCCCCATTGAATCAATTAAAACCATGGCGGCTAACTCTCCTCCACTAATCACATAGTCCCCAATCGAGACTTCCATATCTACATCGTGATCAATGACTCTTTGATCAATACCCTCATACCGACCGCACAATAAAGTGATGTTTTCATATTTAAGTAATTCAGAGATAAGACTTTGATCTAATTTCCTGCCTTGAGGGGAAAGATAGATAACTCGAGTATTGGGAATTTCCTTTTTGATGGCACCTATACAGTCTCTAATGGGTTGGACCTGCATTACCATCCCTGGTCCTCCACCATAAGGTCGATCATCAACATTTCTATATTTATTCTTCGAAAAGTCTCTTAATTGCCATGTGTGAATTGATATAAGAGAATCTTTAATTCCTCGCGCTATTACCCCTTCATCTCTAATAGCTGAAAACATTTCAGGGAAGATTGTAATGACGTCAAATCGCATTAATCAAGCTAATAACTCGACAAGAATCTCATAGTAAATTTCAGATAACCTATCTAAATCGTTAACCGATACATGCTCATCAATTTTATGAATAGTTGAGTTGATTGGGCCCAACTCAACTACTTCGCAATTAAGCATTGGAGCAATAAATCGTCCGTCAGATGTGCCACCAGAAGTAGAAAGTGTTGGTTTGTATTTTTTTATTTTTTGGATTGCATTAGAACAAGCAAAAACTAATTGTCCTTTTTCAGTGAGGAATGGATAACCCGAGTGATCCCATTCAATCTGATGGTCGAGATTATTGTTAGAAATAATTTCCTCAACTCTATTCATTAACTTCTCACGCGTTGTCTCGGTAGAGTATCTAAAGTTAAATAGTATTTCTATGGAATTTGGTATTACATTAGTAGCTCCAGTTCCAGAATTGATATTAGATATCTGAAAGCTCGTAGCAGGGAAATATTCATTTCCTTGATCCCACCTCTCATTAACTAGCTGATTGATAGTTTCTGATGCAATATGTATTGGATTTTTTGCCAAATGGGGATAGGCAATATGGCCTTGTTTTCCATTAATCACTAATTTGCCATTTAAGGATCCACGCCTTCCATTTTTAATCACATCGCCAAGTTTTTCAGTTGAAGAAGGTTCTCCAACAAGACAAAAGTCAACTGGTTGATTTTTTGAATTCAAATATTCACAAACTCTAACGGTACCATTAACAGCGGGACCTTCTTCGTCAGAGGTGATTAAAAAACCAATGGAGCCTTTATGGTTAGGATAATCAGCAACAAATTTTTCTGTGGCTGTTACCATTGCCGCTAATGAACCTTTCATATCTGCAGCACCTCTTCCGTAGAGATTGTCATTATGTATTTCTGCAGCAAAGGGGTCAACTTTCCATGAATTTAAATCCCCTACCGGAACGACATCAGTGTGACCCGCAAAGACAAAAACAGGTGATTCTTTACCCTTTATTGCCCAAAGATTATTAACCTCAGTAAACTTTAAATTTTCATAACTAAAACCAACATCAGATAGTCTGTCAGAAATTATCTTTTGACAACCTGCATCCTCAGGTGTCAGAGATTTCTGTTTAATCAATTTTTTTGCAAGTTGAAGTGTTTTACTCATATTGGGTGAAGTTATTCTACCTTGAATTTAACTAAAGGACTATATTGCACATTAATCGACTCTGAAACAACTTCATAGTCATCTTTTTGTCTTATCGCATTACCCGACTTACTTAATCTAACCACGACCAAGCCCTCATTTAGTGATGATAGCGGTATGGATGGCATCACCTCATTATCTTTTGTGAGAACAAGTCTTCCTTTGTAGTCCTTTAATTTAATTTTCTGAATGGCGACTGGCATAGGTGGGCCATTCACAGATTTAACATATACCATGAGAAAATCTTCTCCTCTTGTTTCTAAAACTTCTTTTGAGAAATCGATTTCGACTGAAATTGAGGATGATGGGATCTCTTCACCTGAGACAATTGAATCAAGTTCTTTTAGGATGTCAATTAATATTTGCCTATCTTGATGATTAGCAGGAAGTGCATTTAAAGCCATCTCCCAAGTACTTTTGGCGAGTTCAAATTGCCCGCCATTAACAGCAATTATTCCTGCTACATAAAGAGCATCTGGCGAATTCGGATTGATTTTAAGGGCTTTATCAATGAGTTGTGCAGGTCTCCCCCTGAAATCATTTTCTTGGAATGTTGCAATTGCCGATGCGAGTTCAATGAGTGTATTAATATTTTCAGAGTCAATCTCATATGCCTTCTCATAGGCTGAAATTGACTCTGAAATTTTTCCTTGCTCAAATAATGATAGACCTAAAACTCTCCATGATTCATCATCATTAGGGTTGTCTTGTAAAAATTGTCTAAGTTTCTGCTCGCTCTCCTCTAAAGTAGGCGTTTTAGAAATCTCATTAGTTTTAGGAATAAAATCCGGAGCCAGTGTTTGGTAAATTAAAAAGGAAAAAAGACCAACAAATATTAAAGAGAAATAAACAATGTAGTCAGATTTTATATCTCTAGTTTTCCATTCATAGACTTCTTCAAGATCAAGAGACAATGCCTCTTCTATTTCAATCTTTGACTTTTCAAAATCTTCTTTGGATATATTTGCATTAGAGAGATCATTCTCTAACTCATGAATTTTATTTTTTGAGAGTTCTATGTTCGACTGATTTGCATCCAGTGTTTCAGGTTTTTTTGATCTGAAATAGAAGTTTAGAATCCATAAAGCAGAAACAATGAATAATATCAAAAACCACCAAATCATGCTCTTGCCTTCATCCGATATCTTCTATCAAAGGCGGCTAGAATTGCACCAATGGAAATCAAAATTCCACCTAACCAGATTAGTCTGACCAAAGGTTTGAAATAAATTCTCAAACTCCAAGAGTTTTCATTTAATGCCTCACCCAAGGAGACATAAATATCTTGATAGAGACTGGGCTCAATCGCTGCTTCAGTCATTGGCATTCCAGAAGTGTAGAAACGTTTTTCAGGTTTAAGTGTAAAAAGTTTCTCTCCATCTTTTGAAACCTCAATCTCGCCTATATTTCCTCCATAATTAGGCCCCGATAAACTTTCCACACCGATAAATTTGTAATCATAATTTGCAACTGATACGCTGTCATTAAAATTCATTTCTATGTCTTTTTCTATTCCTAGCTGGGTAGTCACTGTTGCACCTAGAACAAAGACTGCAATACCAATGTGTGCCATGATCATTCCAATAAATGAGCCACTTAACCTGGCACTATTTCTCATATTTTTAACAACAAGCTGAATTGAGTGCGCCACAATCCAGGCAAAAATTAAAACTGATAATGAGACATAAAAATTTGCACTAACAAAAAATAAGCCAACAATCCCTAAGCCTAGAATTACCCATAAAGGTGTGACCATCTTAAAGACTCTGTTCAATAAGTCCCCCTTCCATCTAAAGTAAGGGGATATTGCCATTAGAAAAAGGGCTGGGAGCATGATTGGGTTAAATACCGCATCAAAATATGGCGCACCGACAGATATCTTTCCAAGATCCAATGCATCAAGAAGAAGCGGATAAAGCGTACCTAAAAGAACACTTAAGGTGGCCGCAACCATGATAATGTTATTTAGCAGTAAAGCACTCTCACGAGAAACTGATTTAAATTTATTGCTTCCCTCAAATAGGTTGCCTCTCCAAGCATAAAGTATCAATGATGCGCCTACAACAAAAACAAGGAATAAAAGAATAAATAAACCTCTGCTAGGGTCAGCAGCGAAAGAATGCACTGAGGTTAGGACTCCTGATCTAACCAAAAAGGTGCCCAATAAAGAGAGTGCAAAACCAGAAATAGCTAGAAGAACTGTCCAGTGTTTGAAGGCTCCTCTTTTTTCACTGACAGAAAGAGAGTGCACCAATGCAGTTGCAATAAGCCATGGCATAAATGAGGCGTTTTCTACTGGGTCCCAAAACCACCATCCTCCCCATCCAAGTTCATAATATGCCCACCAACTGCCAAGGGTAATGCCAAAGGTTAAAAACGACCATGCAACCAGGGTCCATGGTCTAGACCATCTAAGCCAAGTAGAATCCAACTTACCCCTTATGAGAGCTGAAATAGTAAAAGCGAAAGGGACCACCAAGCCAACATAACCCATGTAGAGCATTGGAGGGTGAATTGCAAGTCCAATATCTTGAAGGAGCGGATTCAAATCTCTGCCCTCTGAAGGGATTATCGGCAATCTTTCAAAGGGGTTGGAGGTAAAAATCAAAAATAATAAAAACCCAATACTTACAAGACCCATGATGACAAGTATATGACTTCTCACATCATCAGGAATGTTTTTAGAAAAAATAGAAACAAACAGGGTCCATGATGAAAGAATAAGAACCCAGAGAAGTAAAGATCCTTCATGAGAACCCCAAACACCTGAGATTTTAAAAATTAAAGGCAGTTGAGTATTGGAATTATCAGCAACATATTTCACTGAAAAATCATTAACAATGAAAGCGTATGTCAGCACAATAAAAGATAATAAAACAAGTGAAAACTGGCCCCATACTATAGGTCTAGCAATATTGACTAGTGAATAATTTTTAGACATTAAACCCAATGACGGGATCAAGACTTGGATGAGAGCAAATGCAAGTCCAAGGATTAGTGCAAAATGTCCAAACTCAATCATGAAAATGAATTATAGTTAAAGAAATCTATGATTTTATCTAAGCCACCATAGCAAATACATGCATTTGCTCTTTCAATTACTACGGGTTTGGCATGATAGGCAACACTAAATCCAGAAAGATTCATCATATCAAGATCATTAGCCCCATCTCCAATTGTTAATGTTTGATTCAAGTTAAGATTCAGATCTTGGCATAACTCTTTGACAAAATTTGCCTTTTCTAGAGAATTAATAACACTGCCAGAAGTCTTTCCTGAGAGATGACCATTCTCTACTTCAAGAACATTAGCCCTTGAGAAATCAATACCAATATCTTTTGCTAATCGGTCTGTAAAGTAAGTAAAACCTCCTGAAACTAATGCGGTTTTAATGTTTTGGTCCTTTAAGGAATTTATCAACAATTCTGCGCCAGGATTAGTTCTAAGACGAGCAATATAGACTTCGTTTAATACTGACAAATCTAAACCCTTTAACAAGGCAACTCGTTTTTTGAGTGAGCTGTTAAAATCCAAAATACCTTGCATTGCTTGCTCAGTAATTTCTGAAACTTCTTTTTTTAAGTTGGCAAAATCAGCTATCTCATCAATGCATTCAATACTTATCATGGTTGAATCCATATCTGAAACCATTAAACCAATGTCCTCAAAGCGAAAGGATTGGTCAACTAGGTTGAAATCTTCCTGGTATTTTTCTCTGAGTGATTTAAGATTGACTTTATTTTCAGATGTTAAATTAAATCTGAAATGACCATCATGTTTGATAGACTTGATTTCAAAATCTTTTTCGATCTGATTCGCTATATCAGAGTTATTCGAGTGAAAGATTAATTGATACATTTGATAATCGATTTTTTGGTGCGGAAGGAGAGACTCGAACTCTCACGTCTTTCGACACTGGAACCTAAATCCAGCGTGTCTACCAATTCCACCACTCCCGCAGGTGACAATGATTATACCCAATTTACGCTATAATAATAATTTTGAAATAGGATATTTTATGACGATAAATAATGCAGTAAATGCAATGGCAGGTTTTTTTGTTATGCTCTCACTTTTATTAGGAGTTGAAGGCAGCCCAATTTTCCAATCTTCTTATTGGTTATGGTTTACAGCTTTTGTAGGTTTGAATCTTTTCCAATCTTCATTCACTGGATTTTGCCCGGCTGCAATGATATTCAAAGCAATGGGATTAAAAGAAAAATAAATTTAGTTAAACCAATTTAATTTTTCTCTAAGCTTAACCACCTCCCCAACAAAAATTAATGTCGGTGGCTTGATATCATTATTATCAATAATATCTGGCAGTTCTTTGAGATTAGTTGTGTAAACTTTTTGTCTGTCAGTCGTTCCCTTTTCAATAAGAGCTACAGGCATATCTGCTCTCATTCCATGCTTGATTAGTTGTTCTGATAAATGCTTCGCTCCAACAAGCGCCATGTAGAAAACAATAGTTTGTTGTTCAACTGCAAGTTCAGACCACGGAAGATTCATGGTTCCATCTTTTAGATGTCCTGTAACAAACCTACAAGATTGAGAATAATCCCTATGTGTGAGAGGAATTCCAGAATAAGTGGAACAACCAGAAGCTGCTGTTATTCCCGGCACTACCTGAAATGGGACTCCATTCTCTGCGAGGGTTTCAATTTCTTCACCACCTCTTCCAAAAATAAAAGGATCCCCTCCCTTGAGTCTGCAAACTCTCCTGCCCTGCTTTGCAAGGTCAACCAGAAGTTGGTTAATATCTTCTTGTGGAACAGCATGATTATCTCTTTCCTTGCCAACAAAAACCAACTCTGCATCCCTTCTAACTAGATCCATCACTTGAGGTGAAACAAGACGATCATACAAAACAATGTCGGCTTGTTGCATTAATCTTAAGGCTTTAAAAGTTAATAAGTCAGGATCACCAGGACCGCCACCAACTAGATAAACCTCACCAATGTCAGCAGGACTCGTATTCCTTAACTCTTCCTCTAGATCTGTTCTTGCTTCATCAACATTGCCAGAGAAAATTTTTTCAGATATTGGACCAGAAAAAACTCGCTCCCAGAATCTTCTTCTATCTTCGATATTATCAAATGTCGATTTAACTCTGTCTCTGAACTCACCAGCAATTTTTGCTAATTGACCATAAGCACCTGGAATAGAACTCTCAAGTTTAGCTCTTAAAAGTCTCATGAGGACAGGTGATGCTCCCTCAGATGAAACAGCAATTTGAATAGGTGATCGATCAATAATTGCCGGTATAAGAAAGGTAGATAATTCAGCAGAATCAACTACATTGACCGGAATACTTTTGGTTTTACACAAATCTGCAATTTCTTTATTCAGGTCTTTTTTATCAGTAGAAGCAATGACCAGGGTTTGTTTTTGGATATCGTCATTTGCATATGCCCTTTCATACAATTTAATTCTTCCATCATTAGCAAGTTTATGGATGCCCTTACAAGATTCTATCGAAATGCAAGTGACATTCGCTTGGGCTCTTAGGAG
>Ga0181599_1003336_pt1 | contig 13694 bp, 31 predicted proteins | sample 041ome_3_FD_148658 | JGI IMG/M metagenome (GOLD analysis project Ga0181599, IMG submission 148658) | Coastal salt marsh microbial communities from the Groves Creek Marsh, Skidaway Island, Georgia - 041405US metaG (spades assembly) | ecosystem: Environmental > Aquatic > Marine > Intertidal zone >...
TTGTTAGCTCTCACCCACAGGATCAAATCCAAGCAAGAGTCTGGTTGGTGGTTCACTAATAAATGTTTCATATCCCGTCGCGCATACTTGCTTGGTGGGATAAAAGCTAGGGGTTTATACAGAGCGTGAAAATAAGGATACATATAAATGATTAAATCGCCGTGTACGAAGCACTGTAGAGTCCATGAGGGGCATTGTACGGGCTGTTATAGAACTATAGAAGAAATATCTAACTGGAGGAATATGAGTGAGCAAGAAAAAAGAGAAGTTTGTTTCAAGATATGTAATAGACGATCAAGTGTGCAAGCAGTGCGGGACAAAGGTGTTTCTGATGATGACGAAAACTAAATTCAAATGTGTTCTATGCAGATCGGTTAGGACCGAGAAGCGTCAATAGGGGTGGATTAGGTAATACATATATTTATATTTAGGAGATTATGTTTGAACCACCCCGGCAAAAATGGGCGGCGACTGCCAAAATGACAGTGAAGATAAAACCCCCCTGCCATAATGACATGCCAAAATGGTCAGTGGTCTGCCAAAATGACAGAAAATCCTGCCAAAATGACACAAATCTGCCAGAATGACATGCCAAAATGACAGGCCTGCCTGCCACAATGACACCCGCACGCCCACAAACACACCCGCACACACACAAACACACACACCCACACCCACACACACCCACACACACACGCGCACACATCCACACACGTAGGCGCGAGGCGTTTTCGATTTTTTCTGAAAAGTTTTTTTTCGCCGTAATTTACGGTGTTTTTTTGCATTTTTAACCTTGCAAAAAATTAGTTTGTGACCTAACTTGTCACTCCTCTCGCGTATAAAGGGTAGAGCGACAACTTTTTCACTTTTCACTTTTTTGGAGTTTGCACAATGCAATACGATTTCAACACCATCGACGCACTATTCGACGCAGTATTCGGTTGCGAATACGATCCGGTAGGATGCACCATTGATCCTGCCATTGTCCCTGCCAGTGGTACAATCGAGATTGTCTCGGATGACATGGAAGTAGCGAAAATCGAGTGTGACATTGACGGTCACTGTATCGCCTTCGACTACTACTCTGCCTAATTCGCAGAATTATTATGACCAGTGACCAAACGTGTCACTGGTCTACCCGATACTACTAACAACCAACCAACCAAAGGTAACACAATGAAACGCACAATTAACCCAATACTGACCGCCAAAGTGATCGACCGCGACAATAACCGATGCCGTTGGTGCGGATTCGCCAACGCCACCCGCCAACTCGAAGCGGATCATATCGTACCCGAAAGCAAGGGCGGCGAGACTACGCTTGCCAACCTTCAATGCCTATGCTCTGCCTGCAACAAAATCAAGGGTGTGACCGAGTTGCCACCTATGGCAATCAAGGATGCAATCAAGGGTTTCGGCAACTTCGCTAGTGTAGAGCGTAAACGTGACGAACTGACCGCAATGGTCAAGACCATCAAGACCGACACTCAAGCGGATCTAACGACACTGGCAACCGAGTTGTTCGCCGGTGGCATGAAGAAAATTTATATCAAAAAACGCCTAGCAAAATTGACAACCGATGGAAAAATCCAGAAAATTCTAAAATCGCTCTAATGCGGTGTTGACAACCTACCCGATAACCCTTACCATAACCCTATCACACAACACTCTTCAAGGAATCAACAATGAAAATCGTAGATACAAACAAGACCGGCGACTATCTTCTGGTTCAACCAAAAAAATTCAACCCGTCTTTACGAATCACAACCAAAGCGGGATCAATCCTCTGCGAAGGCAAACGAGACTACGTTCTAGCAAAATGGAAAACTTTTAAGAATACCTGAGAAAGTGACCTAACGTGTCACCAACCTACCCTATACTACTGATATGACAAACAACAACACTAACGAAAGTAACATTATGACTAAATTTGAAAAATTCATCGCTTCCGTGGATTGCACTACCGAACTAAAAATCAGCGGGTTCGCTTGCAAGTCTAATTGGGTTCACACCACAACCGCCAACAATGTTTCGACCAACGGCGAAAGGGTTATGTTTTATGACCACAAAATCAAACGTTGGATTCACACCCAACAAAAAGATCTAAAATCTTTTGAGATTGCTGAGTAGAATTGACCTAACGTGTCACACCCTTACCCGATAATAATAACATGACAAACAACAACACTAAGGTAAACAACATGACTAAGCATCAAATCATCTTCAAAGCTCGTATGGCAGGCGTTTCACAGCATCTTCTTCACATTGCTATCTGGGCAGATGAGTTAATCATCAACGGTAACAAAGTTACCTGCCTATACAATAACCCAAACGAATGTGACGTTTCTTTTGAGATTCCTACCAACTAGTGACCTAACGTGTCACGACCCTACCCGATACTACTAACATAACAACAACACCCGATTCTGAAAGGATCATCATGAAAGTTCACACCCGCGACCTAGTTATCGGAACCATTATGTCCAGCGGCGAAGTAGTCAAGCACACCCGACCCGCCAACGGTCGCATGATCGTCATGCTAGAAAATCCCAAGACCGGCAAGGTGCGGCAAGGCGACTGGAACCTACGTGGTACGGTAGTCGTCAAATCACACCCCGCAAACAAGATTGGAGCGTAACATGAATTTCCAACTAGCATACCGGCGGGATGCCCTGCCGGAAGTGAAGTTCTTTGAAACCCTACGTGATGCGGAATTGTACGCCGCAAGTATCGTGGAGGATTATGGCGCGACCATCATCGCAATCACTGACCTTCGAGCGCTTAGGTTTTATTACTAAGTCCTTTGGTGGCAAGGGTTTACGTCAAGGCCGGCACCCACGCTGGCCTAAGTCCTTACCAGTAAACAACTTACGACGATTGTCCTTGCCAATGTAAGCGCATGGGATGCGCCGACAATAAAATAAACAAAATAAATTTTTCCCACTAAACTTCTATTGTATTATGGTCGATAAATATATTAGAAAGGGGATAACATGTTAGAAATCATAATGTGGATCGCAGTAATTCACACGGTAATTTTCTCAACTCTAATCGTATGGCAAGAGGGACTATAATGAAAAACGTAATTATCTTGATTTTATCTTTTCTTGCGGGTTGTTGCGTCCTTGGATGCCGGATGCCGGTTGCCAATTATACGCTTCAAACAAGATGCCCCGACATTTGGAACGAAACCCCCGCACAAGAAATTTCAATAAAAATGGATTTTAGGCGGTAATATGATTTGACAAGCGATTCCCATATGCTAAAATTGGGGCATACAACCAACAACACTCAGGAGAAAACGATGAACAGCTACGACGAAATCCAATGCGAAGAACTCAATGAAATCGACGCATACGACCAGATGATGTGGGTCGAAGCGATGGAAGCTCACGCAAGCGATTGGGCAGAGCAAGACGGAATCGACGCTTATTGGGACGATATTTTTTGTAAAATTTCCGAAGAACACTTTGACAACCAGCCAATGCCTTGGTAAAATTAAGACCATAAGGAGGACTTGATCCAATGGACAACTAGAGAGGCAGGGGTAAACCCCGATAAAGAAACCTAAGATCCTCGGTTTGATGGACAAACAACACTTAACAAAATATTTTTAACCAACCACAACTTTAGAGAATTTAATTATGAAAACTTTGAAAGCAAAACCAGCAGTTACCGCGCGCGTTATCCTCAACACTGACAACCCACAGCGCCACCAGCGCGCAGAGATTCGCGAGTACGACCGCAAGGGTCGCAAGATTCGCACCGCCCACCAAGGGCAAGTACCTTATATAGCGCGTGTCGCGCGCGACAAGTACAACCTTGACCTAATGTTCTAACTTGTGTTGTTGTTGCCCTAAGTCCTTTCCCCGCAAGGGGTTAGGGCGACGGGGGCGCCCTCGCGAGCCTAAGTCCTTACACCACAACAACTTACGACAATTCCAATAAATTAAAAAAATATACTAGATTATTGTTGACAGTATTGACGATATATGATTATAATGGGGCATCGAAACAACAACACCACAAAGGAAGCAACTATGAAAAGTTACGACATCACCTATATCGACCCTTGGACTAACCGCGAAGTACGCCACCTAGACGTACCACAATGCCAACTAAAAGATATTGACGGTGAAACATGGTTCACCGGTTACAACAAACCGATTGAAGTAATCACCGCGACTCTAGTATCTATCGAGCGCGATGAAGCAAAACACGCCTATTTCAACACCTACGGAACCGCATCGGAATAATTATGAAAACTGAACAACTAGAATCAATCAATCTAATGACCTACAAACAATTAAAAAACACCCTTTACACTTTACGCAATAGATTAGCAGAAGCACAAAAAGCACCCGACGAATACGCTCAATGTTATGTCAACGAGCTACAGCAAGCAATCATTAGCCTTGAAGCAGTAAAGAAATATTTCTAATGAATAAACTTTTAACAATAATTTACGAAGAATTGGGATTGCTAATGCTAATCCTATCCGTTACACTAATGCCTGCCACAATGTTAATGGGCATTTTCACTATCGCTTACATGGTCTTAAACTGGTAGACACAATGAATTTTGAAGAAATTAGAGCAGAAGCAGAACGAACCCGCGACAGTATCTATGGCATCCAGATACTAGATCAGGTGCATTTCCTGAAGAGTGCGAAGGCAGTTGACAAATCAGAACCGCGAGAAACTAAGGCACAACGCATCAACCGCATCAAAGCAGAGAACGTTAAGACCTACCAAAAAATGGTAGAAGAAAAATCTACATTCGCCCCGAACGGACAGTTTATTGATATTGACAGCGAACTAGATTACGAGTATGCTAACCATGATACCGGCGAACTACACGCCAAGCGTAACATATTTGTAAACTTTATGATTGACATTGGACTAATAGAAGATTTTGATGAATTATCTTGAATTGACGTTGCTCTACTGGGGCATGATTGCTATACTGGGTGCTTACCACTTTTTCAAACCGAGGAAAAAACATGCAAGATAATAGATGGAAAGTCAAGATGGTTCGCCAACTAACTAACAAAGTTTTGCCGGATGTTATTTGTGAATCTACTTTCACCTATGAATTGCCCGCTGATTATGGCGATATGCTGAACGGCATTGACCATATTGACGAGGAACTACACCGATCAGTATTTGAATCCATCCAGCGACACTTAATTAAAAAGTTTGGGGATTCTTTATTTTTTGGATTAGAGTTGATCGAACCAAGCAAATCATAATCGACGTAAACCCTTATGCCATAACGACTTAGGGCGGCGGGGCGACCCTCGCGAACGTAAGTCCTTGCAGTATAACGACTTACGACGATTCTAAATAATAATAAAAAGATTAAATATACCCCTTGACAATGACGATGATAGTAGTATAATGATAGAGTAAGACAAGTCGATGCGGTTCCACGAACTCGGAACAGGTCGGCGGCCTCTGCCCCTCGTAACTAGGTTGCAACTGGAGATCTCTGTCGGGCAGGGGTGTCTTACCCTATCGGGTAAGATGATGTTATAGTCAGCGTAGTCAGCGTCTTTGCCGATCTTATAAGATTATGTTGTAGTCAGCGTAGTCAGCGAAAAAACAAAATAATAAATTAAAGACTTGACAACCGGCAGACCGATAGTATAATATAGGAAAGGAGACAACGATGGACATGATTGATTTAGAAGAAGAAATTCAGAATGATATTGTTACCTGCGTGGCTGGTTTCTCTAATGGTGGTTACAGTGTCGAGGGCGATAACATTGACAATATGATAACACAACTTTGTAATATCGTGGTAGATAGATTTAGGGACTATGATCGTGAGCAAAAAAGATCAGCAAAAATTACGAATGATAATTGACAAGAAAACAAGATTTGTTATAATGGAAGGAATGAAGATCAGAAAGATTTTCTGGAGTTTATCAGATGCGAGGGACTACCTTGACCACCAAGAGAATTGCGATGCCCAAACTGCGGGCAAGTAAGTTTGCCCACAAAAACACAAAGCGGCAAAAAACACGCCAAGCAAAACTTTCTAAAATAATTAAAGAATACGCTTGACAACGACGATAACTATAGTATAATACAAGAGTTCACTTCACACCACTTTTAGGAGCGTTTGATATGAAGATCAAACAAAGAGTCGAGATGGTTTACCACCACGTTTACATTTCTTACAACGGTATGGAATTGACCGACGCAGAAGGTAACGAGGTTTTCATCAAGATGACTGATGACAATGTTCTTCACCTGCACGAACAAGCAGAGTATAAGGTAAAGCGTATCAACAAAGAACGCCAAGAGGCGGCAGAGGAACTTCTTTCACAAACACAGGAGAGCGAAGATGAGTAGCACACAAACGCCAATCGTAAAAATTGGCACAAAATTGTCTCAGGGGGTTGTAATCGGCATCCTGAATGGTAAAATTGAGGTACTAGGCGATTCTGGTGTTCAGACCGTCACTTTCACAACCGTAGAGAAGGAGGTTCTCTAATGATTGATCTATCCAAGAAGCGCAACGGGCGCAAAATCAATGTTCTCTATCCGCAAGGCGGAAACAAGAACGTACTACGTACTGTAAGCGGAACCAAACTCCGCAGTGGAACTGGGCCAAATGGCAAGTTTATCACTGTCCAAGAAGATAATGGGCAGATTCGCTCCCTAACTCTATCTAAGGTTGTTTCCTCCTTGAGTTAGGTTTGTTGTTGTGTTGTGGGGAAGTTGCGGGATGGGATAAAACGGAGCTTAGGTAGGCACCCATCTCGCTTCTTTCTTTTCCCTAAGTCCTTTGATGGCAACAACTTAGGACCGGCGGGGCAGCCGCGCGCGACGTAAGTCCTTACCACACAACGACTTACGACAATTTATGTTTTTATTGTATTTTCTAAAGTATACGGATTGACGTTGACGATATAATGGTACAATGGTATAAGTAACCACAACCACACAAGGAGAAACCATGAAACCATTTTGCAAAACTTCTACAGAAGTATTAGAGTATATTAATCCGGCAAAACCCGTTTACGTTTATCGTAATTTACACAAAAAATGTTTGAGTGTAAGACAACGCGGTATTGTACGCTGTCATGCTAAAAACGTAGTTCTAAAAGATTGTGATTTCATAGTATGGAAAGCAGGACAAACAAAAGTCCGCAAGGAAAAGAAAAAAAACGTTCACGCTTTCCTCTTTGGTTATGTCAGTACCTCAACAACCGCAAACTCATTGTTAGATTTTGGTTGGCACTCTGTTTACTACAACCCCTATGCTTGCGAACACTGGCAACTGGAAGCAGTACCCTACGATCACTATGTAGATCGGGCAAAATGGGTAGACGTTCATACCGATAAACTAGGGGCGAGCGTTTTAGCGTTCGATATTATTTACAAAAAAGATTTATGTCCCTCTTGACAAACGACCGATATAAGTTAAGATAGAGTAGAGTTTCAACCACTTTTTAGGATTTTTTTATGACTGTTGCATTTTCAAAAGCAAATGCCAAACTCGAAGCATTGTACGACGTTCCTGAATTGGAACAATGGTTACAAGATAACCGCAAGGTTTATAGTTTCGACCTACTATCCGGTTGGTCGTGTCCACAGGCGAGCGAGTGTCTGTCTAAGGTTGTCCAGATAGGCGAATCCCGCAAGATTCGCGACGGTAAGGATTGTAAGTTCCGCTGCTTTTCCGCATCGCAAGAGGCACTATTCCCTGACACCTACGCAAAACGTAAGCGTAACTTCGACGGGTTGCGTCATCTCAAATCATCCTATGATATGGCACACGCTATTGCCGACGCTATGCCCGCTAACCTTGGCATCTGCCGAATCCATGTTGCTGGTGATTTTTTCAATCAGTTATATTTTCGTGCGTGGCATCTTGTCGCAGAATGGCATCCCGACCGCTTGTTCTACGCTTACACGAAGTCGCTCAACTGGTGGTTACAAGATCGTAACGACTTGCCCGAAAACCTAGTGTTGACCGCTTCGCGTGGTGGTCGTCTGGATCATCTAATCGACCAGTACAATCTGCGAGAGTCTAAGGTTGTATTCTCAGAGGCAGAGGCAGACGCTCTAGGGTATGATATTGACCACACCGACGAACACGCAGCAATCCCCGCGATTCGCAGCGAATCGTTCGCCCTGCTACTTCATGGCACACAACCAAAGGGCAGCGAGGCGGCAGAAGCGTTAAAAATTCTGAAAAAAAATAAGGTTAAATTTTCCTACAGTAAAAAAAGCACCCCTAAAGTGGGGGTGTAGTATGGCGGCATTTGTGGGAATGGTTATTGTTTGGATGCTTGTAGGTGTATTTTTCGACGAGGAATAACAAATCGCCCTAAGTCCTTACCCCGCAAGGGGTTAGGGCGGCGGGGCGACCCGCGCAAGCCTAAGTCCTTACTACGTAACGACTTACGACAATTCATAAAATAACTATTATTATGTAAATATAGCGCTTGCATATGACGATGATATATGTATAATTAAAGCACAGGAAAGGATGGTTGTCCTACTGTGGACGCTCGATCAGAAGCGTAGTCCCAGAGCGGGGACGGGCGTGATGATCCCACGGTATTCTGGTTCGATCCCAGTTTTTCCTGCCTTTTTCACTTGACAAACACAACCCATTTATTAAAATAGAGACATGGAAACCACAACTGTCGTCAAAAATTGCTCTTGCTGTGCTGCCCAAGTTGAAATTCATGATGTGCCGCTTGACGGTTATCACGCTTGGAAGCAAGGCGAGTTAATTCAAAATGCCCTGCCAGAACTATCGGCAGAGGATCGCGAGTTACTAATCTCTGGAACCTGCGATGTTTGTTGGAACATGCTTTTTCCAGAAGATGATGAAGAATAGTCCTTGACATTGGACGTTCGTATGTTATATTTTAAGAGTTAAGTTTTTTCACACCCTTTTTTGGAGATAGTCTTATGACTACTGTTTCACCCGTTTCCGCTGCTGACCAAGTTCGCAACGCTTTCGATTTCACCGTGGACAAGTTCCCACTATCCGCACCTGATGGAATGTCAACACCTTGGTACGGTCTGTTCCGCTCTGATTCGAGCGAGGTTGTAGGCGAGGGTAGCGTTACCTCTCGCTACGTTCCACACCAGACCGAGGACGTTATCGCCTTGGTGGATGCTTGCGAGTCCGTTTTTGACGAGGCATCAAGCGTCAAGACCCATTTCCGCAATGGTCATTATGTGACTGTCGCACCGTCCGACGATTATCGGAAGTCGATTTTCGGTAGTGCGGACAATATTTTCCCGCGACTGATTATTCGTGGCGGTTACGACCGCAGCGCGTTCAACGTCACTTTGGGCATCTATCGCGATGCGTGTATGAATCTGGCGATGCTTCGTAGTGTCTCCGAGACATACCAATCAATCCGCCATACTAGCGGGTTGCGTTTCGCGATGGACGAACTGATTGCTCAGTTCCAAACCCTCAAGCATGGTTGGAATACCATCCAATCCCTCTGCGAAGGTATGCAACAGGCAGACGTTCGTATGGTTGACTTCTTGCGAGAAGTTTATCCAGAACCCGATGCTGACGCTGGACAGCGTGCGGTGACGATCCACCAGAATCGCACCGAGGCAATCTTCAAGCGATTGCAGCGTGAGCGAATCAAGACCGGCAGACCTGCCATGACTGGCGAGTTTGTTGTCTCCGCTTGGGAGGCATACAACGCGATCCAAGGTTATCACCAGTGGGACGCTCCACGACGCGAAGGTTTCAGGGGTGAGTTCGACCGCATCCTCAAGGCATCGCAGTCGCCCGCAGTACGCAAGGCGGAAACGCTCGCCCTTGCTGCTGCTGCTTAATCCAAAGGGTGTGCCTCACCCCCGCAAGGGGGTGGGGTTTTTTATGTCTGCTTTTTTTGCACTCTGCCTGATATGGATGCTGATATCCTGCCTTGATATTGACAATTGACGTAAGTCCTTGTGGCGTAAGGGCTTACGGTGGCGGGGGCGGCCGCATCGTCGTAAGTCTATATATATCAACAACTTACGTAAATCTATTATTATTAGGTTTACTTATATATGTATATATAGTATAATATAATATGATGACACCTTTGGTCAATCAACATATCGTTACATTACGATACGACAAGGCGCTGTCGCACCTTATGTAACCATATCGCACAGATACTCATAGCCAGCGGTTTTATATAAGTATCTATAATACTATAATATACAATCAACAAGAAGCAGATGTGTCTTATCCAATGTAAGCATATCGCCAAGATGCCTATAGCCAGCGATAATTACATATAGTGTATATATTATATATAATACTATCAATAATGGCGGCAGTCTCATCTAAAGCAGACAAATCGCCAGTATCTACATAGCCAGCGAAAAGGCCCTAAAAACAATGGATTATTACAATTTTAGAGACAAAATGTATGATTTATGCACTAAAAATGAACAAAAATACCCATCTACTAATGAGTTAAAGTATTTCTATAATAAATATGATATTACATATAAACTAATAAATGGTGAGGAGGATGCCCGCAAAATGCTGCGATTCACTTCTTTTGGGCGCAAACAGAAACTAACGTATCGCAGGTCACTACATGAACTAGGTATTGAACTCACACCTTTACAAGTAGACTACTATATTAACATGATATGTATAATAGTCAAGGAGAAATACGGTATAGATGTATAAATATACCATACTATAATATAACATATATGTAGATACGAATGAACCTATAGACACTCACGATCCGATATACACACATATACTTAGTGTTTATCGCGGGGTGGCGAGGTTCAATCTACAATTAGTAATAAAAGTATGTCTCCATATCCCCATATTCCTTTCCCTATACATAGTATGTATTATAGTATTATTTATTATAGTATATTTACCTAGTAAATCAAGTGTTTTAGTATAGAAAACCTCAGTAAAAAAACACACCTGAAATTGATATATTTTACCGTTGACCAGTATTAAAATAGGGTGTATAATACTATGTTGGGTTATTCCGTAAAATCTCAGGTTTAGAGAAAAACAGAAAAAAATAGAAAAACGGAGAAAAAAATGTCACAAGAAGATGTGAAAAACGAGATGAATAAAGTCATCCGAGAATTAGAAAGTAGAGGTATCAAATATAATCAAAATGCAGGGGATACAACGGGACTTGGGGATGTGGTAGAGAGCGTTCTTGTAACCTTTGGTATTACAGAAGAACGATTCAAAAAGTGGTTCCAGTTATCTGAATGTAATTGTAGTAAAAGAAAGAAGTGGTTGAATAATCTTTTTTCTTGGAAAAAAAGTGCATAAAGCCTTTGACATGGACGATGATATATGTATAATACTGGCATAGTCATCACCAAGCACTTTTGAGGTAAACCATGTACGACGAAAGAAACCAGCAACATATCGACTTTGAAGAACTTATCCAATGCGCCAAACCAACATGCGACGACGATTGGGGTTCTGACCGTCAGGTAGATGCTGAGACATTTCTTTACGATTCTGTAGTAGAAGTCTTTGGCGAAGAATTTACCGAATACTGGTTAGACAAGGCAGAGTATTGCAAAATGACTATAGACGAGTCGCTAGACTTCCTTCGGGGCGAGATCGAGCAAACGGGCAAACTCCATTATCAATGGCAATAAATTAAAGTTAGGTATTGACATGGACGATGATAATATTATACTTGATATAGTATTTGTTATTGAGACATTGTGTGTTGGATATTTACTTTACCTTTTGTGGGGTACACTATGAAAGTCATGTCTTTTAAAGATTGGCAAAATTCTAAGACTTACACTTCGTTAGATAATTATTCTAGCGAAGATAATGTTTCTGGTTATCTATATGCCAAATCTGCCTATATCGAGGATGCCCACACTTGGGACAACCCAGCACCACAAAGATGGTATCTACTGCTAGATAGAGATGAGTACCAGTCGGACGACCTTGAAGAATTAGAGAAAAAGCTCTATGACTGGTTAGTAGACGAAGAACTAATTAAACCAAGCAAGAGTTATCTCGACGGTGATGAACTATTGACAAAGCGAGAAGTAATTGAAGAAATCATGGATCGAGTTCAAAATCAATTATGGAGTAGTAAGGATGAATCTATTATGGAGTTCGCTACAACTGTGGGTGTTAATATTGTTGCCACTACTAATGGTTTATTTTGGAAGAAAATTATTGAAAAGACTGACGAAAGCATTTGACAAGTCCGATATAGAAAGTATAATAGAGCGAAACAAGAGACACAGGGGATAATGATGCAACGCGATCTATTTGACAATACAATTTTTTACTATGATTTTGCCGCTGACCACTGGACTTTGGGCGATCTTCGTGATACACTCAAAGAGGGTGATACCTTTGAGGCAGAAGGCAAAACTTGGAAGATTGTCGGACGTTCTGACATAGCACAATGCTTTACTATTATTGAGGTTGATGACGATGAGTGAATGTCAAATGTGCCACTGTGAAGATGCCACTGTGTCAGAATTTTGTGACGACTGCTACGATGAAATGAAAATGGAGTCAGATTCGGCAGGTGAGAACTTTAATGACTATTGGCATGAGAATAAGGATGACTGAAAGAGAATTTATCGAAGAAGTTTTCGAGATCGCGTTTGGTGATGATGCTATCAACCGTGATTTTAGTTACGAAGAAGTGTTAGAGCGATTACGAGAATTTTCTGATTCTGATTGGACGCTAACAAACGTCTTTTACAAGGAATAACGATGGATGATAACAAATATCTTTTACAAATAATTCAAGATTTATATGTTAATGTTCTTGAAGATGTACCCGATAACTATTATACTAAGCACTTACGATGTTCGTTAGAAGATGCCAAAGAAATCCTTATTGAAGCAGGGGTATTGAAAGATGAGTAATTACGAAAACTGTACCGTTGCGATCTGGGAAGTGACTTACCAACTACTAGACGAGAACGGTGATGAGATTCTCAACGAAGATGGTAGTGTAAAACTATTCCGCGACTGTGGCGATGTTGATGTGTCAACTTGGGCAGAGTGGGTTGAACCGGATATGTTGGAGGAAATAGTAAATGAGTAAGATTGAAGATACAGACCTAACTCCCGATAGAATGGAAGCAATCGCCAGAAAAGTTATTGACACTTGGGATATGTCTACTACAATAGAGTTTGCTGTTGCTAAATTGTTTGACGACTATCAGTTTGACTGCGATCAAGCGGTACAAGATGCTAACGACCTTGAACTAACCTTGGAGGAATTAGACAGTGAGTGATTATTGGTTTCTATGCCGAGATTCTGGCACTATCAAATATTTTGGTTCGTTTCCAGACTTTGATGAGGCAGATGCCTACCTAGAGGCGCATGGTATTGATCCAGCATGGATTTTTAGCGATGAAGTTGTGGTGGAACCAAAACCACAATCTCCACCAGTAGTTGACTACGATAACCGCCGCGAAGAACAGGAAGATACAGAATGAATGATATTGTTGTAGAATACAGTGGTTGGATTAGATTGAGTCCACAGAATATTAGGTTTGAGTATATCGGACAGGATGATATGCCGCAGAATATTGATGGTGTTCAGTGGCAGGCGTTGTCTGAGGACGAGCAAGGCGATTACATCCTTGAAGATGCGATTGCTGCAATTCGTGATGCAGACGATGGAGAATGGGTAGATTTGAGTGTAGAAGTTCACCAA
>Ga0181599_1003345_pt1 | contig 13680 bp, 10 predicted proteins | sample 041ome_3_FD_148658 | JGI IMG/M metagenome (GOLD analysis project Ga0181599, IMG submission 148658) | Coastal salt marsh microbial communities from the Groves Creek Marsh, Skidaway Island, Georgia - 041405US metaG (spades assembly) | ecosystem: Environmental > Aquatic > Marine > Intertidal zone >...
GTGGTGTAGGACGAGCGCGACGAGGCGTATATAGGTCGTACACAGGCCCCATGCATGCCCATGCATGCCCATGCATGCCCATGCATGCCCATGCAGAATCACTCCACATATATACGACCCGCCACACCCCATGCACGCACGTGGACGCACACGCGTGGCAATGACATGGTTGTACACATAGGGGAATCATCCCTCACACACCGCGTGCGATCGCGCGATCGCGCGATCGACCTCGACCTCGACCTCGACCTCGCCCGAGGGCGTCCAGTCCTCCGTTATCCACAACCGACTGTCGACGGTCGACGACGACTATCTGTCGACGACTCTCGACGACGACATACGTGTACGCACGCGAGGTTCGACGGACATTCATCATGCCTCTCGCGGCGCACGCGCACGCGTCCCTGTGCGGGGCGTTCAACGCCGGCGCTGGACTCTGGGCGACGACATCATCATCGCGCGCGATGCGATGCGATGGGACGACGACGAAGACCCGGGCGGGGCGCGCGCGCATGGCGGGGCGGACGACGACGAGGAGGATGACGACGACGCGCGCCGCGGTGGCTGGGGATGAGACCGAAGCCGAAGCGCGCATGCGTGAGGCGATGCAAATGGAGATCGATGCGAATATTCCCGTCGAAGCGTCGACGATGCGACAAACCTTTCCTTTGGCTGCGGTCATCGGGCAGGAGAAGATCAAGAGCGCGTTGTTGCTCGGGGGGGTGGACCCGACGTTAGGGGGGATTGCCATCTCTGGTCGACGTGGTACCGCGAAATCTATTATGGCGCGTGGTTTGCATGCGCTGTTGCCGCCGATTGAGTGCGTGAAGGATTCGTTCTGTAACGCCGACCCGACAAAGCCGAGCGAGTGGGAAGAAGGGCTCGCGGGTAAGGCGTCTCGCGACGCGAATGGTGACGTCGAGACCATCATCCGAGACGCGCCGTTCGTGCAAGTGCCGTTGGGTGTCACTGAAGATCGTTTGATTGGTACGGTTGATATCGAAGAGTCCATGAAGCAAGGGAAGACTATTTTCCAGCCCGGTTTATTGGCGCAAGCGCACCGCGGTATCTTGTACGTGGATGAAATCAACTTGTTGGATGATGGCGTCTCCAACTTGTTGCTTTCTGTCTTGGCTGAGGGTGAAAACGTTGTGGAACGTGAAGGTATTACTTTGCGCCACCCGTGCAAGCCGTTGTTGATTGCTACGTTCAACCCGGAAGAGGGTAACTTGCGCGAGCACTTGCTGGACCGCATCGCCGTGACGTTATCCGCCGACCAGATGCTCACCTTTGAAGATCGCGTCGAGGCGGTGAACCAAGCCATGGGCTTCCAAAACTCTGCCGAACAATCAGTGCAAAGCGTAGAAGAGGCTACTGAAGGCATCAAGACGTCGATTATTTTGGCTCGCGAGTGGCTCGAGGATTGCACCATCACCAAGGAACAAGTGGAATATTTGGTGCGCGAAGCCGTTCGTGGTAGAATTCAAGGTCACCGCGCCGAGTTGTTCGCTGTCAAGGCGGCCAAAGCGCTCGCTGCGCTCGATGGTCGTTCCAAGGTGAATGCGGATGATCTCAAGGAAGCCGTGCGTCTCGTCATTGTCCCGCGCTCTGATATTTTGGATAGCCCTCCGGATGATCAGCCGGATGACGATGAAATGCCGCCGCCGCCGCCACCGCCGCCGCAAGATAATGCGGAAGACGAAGATAAGGATGAAAACGAGGAGGAAGAAGAAGACACAGAAGAAGAAGAAGATGACGTCCCAGATATTCCCGAGGAGTTCATCTTTGACGCCGAAGGCGTCATCTTGGACAAGGATGTGACGCAATTCGCGCAGCAAACCAACCGCCAAGGCGGTCGCTCTGGTCGCTCGAAGAACATCATCTTCTCCAATGACCGTGGTCGTTACATCAAGCCCGTGTTACCGAAGGGTAATACCATTCGTTTGGCTGTTGACGCGACGTTGCGCGCCGCCGCGCCTTATCAAAAGGCGCGTCGCGAACGCGACCCCAATGGGGAAAAGAAGAAGGTTTACGTCGAAAAGGGTGACATGCGCGCGAAAAAGCTCGCCCGTAAGGCTGGTGCCTTGGTTATTTTCCTTGTCGATGCCTCAGGTTCGATGGCTTTGAACAGAATGAACGCCGCCAAGGGTGCGGCGTTGAGCATTTTGGAAAGCTCTTATAAGAGCCGTGATATGGTTTCCATCGTTCCGTTCCGTGGTGACGAGGCTGAAGTGCTTTTGCCTCCGTCCCGTTCTATCGCGATGGCTAGAAGCCGTCTCGATCAAATGGCGTGCGGTGGTGGCTCTCCTCTCGCGCACGGTTTGAGCGTCGCCGCTCGCGTCGGCTTGAACGCCATGTCCACTGGTGATGTTGGTCGTGTGATGATTGTTTGCCTCACCGATGGTCGCGCGAACGTGTCGATCGAGAAATCGAACGGTAACCCGGAATACTGGGGTCCGGACGCGAAGAAGGCGACGCAAGAAGAACTCAACCAGGAAGTCGCGGATATGGCTGCCAGAATCGGCGGCGCTGGGATGTCGGTTCTTGTCATTGACACTGAGAACAAGTTCCTTTCTTCTGGTACCGCCGAGGAGTTGGCGAAGAATGCCCTAGGTAAGTATTACTACTTGCCGAACGGCACGGAAAGAGAAATTGCCGCGGCGACTGCGTCGGCGATGATGGACGCGCAAAATTAAATCATGGTAATCTAGTATATGCACATTGAAATGAGTCACCTTAAAACGGTTTATTATCAAGCTATTCACATCATTTGCGCTTGACATCACGGCGACCGCGACTAGCTTTCAACTTTGCAGGTTTGCCGCGTTCCTTGTCTTTTTGCGCGGGTTTTGCAGCGCGTCGCGCCGTCGCGTATGTCACCTTCATTCGCCGGCCTCCTATGAGCTCCGTTCCATCCTTCTTCATCGCGCGCTCGAGGTCGCCATCGCTGACGAACTCAATGTGAGCGAAACCCTTAAAGTCGCCCGTATTTTTGTCTACACCTAAACGAATCTCTTTGATTTCACTGTCACTTGCAAACGCTTCACGAAGAGTGTCCTCCGTCACGGAATAATCCAAATTCGCGACGAACGCGACGTGCTGCCCCTCAATCTTACCAATTTCTTGTTTTGGCACTTCTTTCTTCGCCTTCTTTGGCTCGTATGGCTTCACCACGAGATTCATACCATCCCATTCAGTGTCGTGCCAGCGTAAAGCTTCCTTGGCAGTTTGCGCCGAAGCGAAAGTGACTATCGCAATGCCTCGGAATCGCCCAGTGTCGGCAAACGTCATGCAGTCTATACTTTCAACCGTGAGCATGTCATCGATGAATGCCTCTTCAATCTCCTCCGCTGTTTTATTGAATGGAATACCACCAACAAACACCTGTCGAGAGCGAAGCTCTAGATCTTCTTCACTCGGAGCGTCTTTGGCGTCATTCTTTTCTCCGCCGCTTTGTGGCTTTTTGGAGGCGACGTCTTCGCCGCCTTCTTCGTCTTCTGATGATGACGACGACGACGACGACGACGAATCATCAACAGTCGGATCGTAACGTTTCGTGGGGACGAAAGCATCTTTATCATCCTTCTCTTTTTTTGCCTTTTTAGCCGGCGCCTCGGCGTCCGCCGCCGGCGCCTTGTCCTTTTCCAACGCTTCACGTTCAGCCCTCTTCTTTTTCCGCGCCTCCAGCGCCTCAGCAAGCTTCTCGCGTTTATTAAGCTTCCTCTTCCTCTCCGCATTCGGTGCATCCCGCTCGGCTTGCGCGGCGCAGCACGCCAAACACGCCGAACGCGCCTTGCGCAACTGACTCGCCGGGAACGCCTCCAGCGCCTTGTCCCCGTCACAAATCTTACACCGTCGCGTCGCGCCCATCGAACCAACCATCGCCACCGCGTCATCAGCACCACCAACACTCACCTTGAACTCTCGTCTGGCCAATTTCGCCGCCCTTTTCCTCGCCGCGCGCGCCTCAGCAGTCTCCAACGGCGCCGCGGCGCGCGCCTCGACCGCCGCCGTCCCGCGCACGACATCCTCGGCGTCGTTCCCATCCACGTCTCGCACGCCGCGCGCTGATCGCCCGCGAACGCCACCGCCATCATCCCCATCGTCGTCCTCGGTGTCGGAATCCGGCTTACGCCGCGCACCGCTCGCCGCCATGACCGCGCGCGCGACGCACGACAAAGCGTCGCACAGTGACGGGGCGCGTCACACCTCGACGCCGACCGATGGCGTCGTCGATCACGTCGTCCGCGGCGATGGCGCATCGCGTCGCGTCGTCGTCGTCGTCGTCTTCGGCGCGTCGCGTCGCATCGCACCGCGGCGGCGGCGGCGGCGGCGGCGGCGTCGCGCGCGTGGTGGTTAGTCGCTGTGTGCGTGGTGTGGGTTATCCGAATCGCGGTGCGTCTCGCGCGGTGTGCGGCGGCGCGGCGCGCGCGGGGGGCGACGCGGCGCGCGCGGGGGGAGGTGCGTGTGCGGCGCGCGCGGTGGGCGTCGATCGGGGGCGAGTCGAAGGGCGTCGCGCGGGCACGGGGCGATGGGTGGCTGGGCGTCGCGGACGGGACGTCGGCGTCTCGAGCGCGGGCGGGGATGATGTGGCGACGTTGGATTCTCGGAAAGAGCTCGGGGCGCTTGTGGCGTTTTGTACTCCGTTGTTAGCGTCGAATGTGATATCGCCGTTGTTGACGATGACGGATACGGCGTTCGTGGGGCGGTGCGCGGGGGAGGCGAGCGCCACGGCGTTGGCGGCGCTCGGCGTGTCCACGCCGTTGACTGATTATTCCGTCACGCTCTTTGCGTTTATCACCGCTGGTTTAACATCAATCGTCAGCCGAGGTGTGGCGAGTGGGGAAAACGCGGATGTCATGAATGGTAAGGTGTATGGGGCGTTTTTCATGGCGTTTTTGGGGTCGTTAGCCGTGGCGACGTTGCTCTTGACGCGTACCGATTATTTACTTGGATTGTTGAATGTTTCGGGTGACGTGAAGACCATCGCGGCACAGTACACGCAAGTGCGTGGATTGGGCATGCCCGCAGCGTTCCTCACGTCCGCCGGCTACGCGACGTTGGTGGCGAGAAAGGACACGTTGAGGCCGCTGTTGTGCGTGTGTCTCGCCGCCGTGGTCAATTTTGTGGGCGATTGGTTTATGGTTTCTGTGATGAAGACAGGCGCCGTAGGCGCAGCGTGGGCCACGACCGCATCGTTGTACACAGGGCTATTTGCCATCTTGGTGCTTCTCAAGCGTCAAGGATTACTTGAGTTTCCGCCGAAACAGAATTTCAACGCCGGCGCCGGCGCTGTGGCGTGGATGCGCGCCGCGATTCCAACAAAAGAACAGCTCGCACCAGTCATGGCGTTCTTCGGACCGATAACATTTTTAGTCGCCGCGCTACTGACCATTTACACGACGCAAATTTTAGCCGCCAACGCGCTCGGAGTGACGGTATCAGCGGCGCATAGAATTGCCGCAAACTTGTTTTCATTTACGATTCTTTGCGGCGACCCGCTCATCCAAGCCGGCCAAGCATTCCTGCCCGAGCACATATTCAAGCCTAAAAAGGCAAATGCTCGGAAAATGGCGAGTATCCTATTCCAATTTGGCTTGTTCACCGCGTCGATTTCGACTACAGCGTTTGCGTTTTGCTGCTACTTTGGCGCCGCCGTCTTCACCACCGACGCCGCCGTCGTGGCCCAGCTCCACACCGTGGTTTTACCCATGTGCGCCACCGTGGTTGTGAATATTTTGTCCAAATCACTCTACGGTGTCATGGTGGCTTGCCGTGCGTTGAACTTCCTCGCCGGTCTCACGGGTGTTGGATTGCTCGGTTTCGCCGGTTCGATGGCCTACTTGAACGCCCACGTCTTCGGCCTTGCCAAGTACACATACATTTGGTGGATCACATTCGGCTACTACGGCATCGCCGTATTAGTACTGTATTGCCGCATCAAGGGCATTGGCTTCAAGGGCTTACTCGGTGATAACGACAAGATTTATGAATAATCAGCGTCGACATCGAAACGCAAAAGTGGATAACATAAAAGGCCCCCTCGACATCTTTTCGCATAGTGGCGCCATGTATGTATATATAAAGGTATAAACCCTCTATCAACATCGACTTATGATCACATGTGTGACTTTTGACGTCACCGCGCTGTGGGTGATTAATCACCCACGTTCTCGCGTGCGTCGTCGCCACTGCTCCGCACACCCCCAAACTCTACATACGCACGATGTCGTTCACGTTATCCTCCCGCACGACGTGCGCGCGCGCGTTCGCCCCGATCGCCGCCCGTCGCACCGCCACGCACGCCCGTCGCACCGCCCCGGTGGTGCGCGCAGCCGATGCGGCTGCGGCGCAAGTGTCGATCGACGACGTGAAGGACACCATCGGTCGCGGTTTCGTCGTGGTGGACATCCGCTCGCCGGAAGAATGGCAAGAAGGATCCAAGCGCACGTGGAAGAAGATTTGCTTGGCGGTGATGGACGAGGAAGGCAACCCCGAGCTCAACCCGTACTTCTTGAGTGAAATCAAGCACGAGTTCCCGAACACGTTGAGCCGCATCTTGTTGGTGTGCGATGATGGCACCATGCGCAGTGAAGTTGCGTTCAACAACATTTCCAAGCTTGGGTATTCGCAAGTGAAGATCATTCAAGGTGGTTCGGAAGCGTACTTTGAGAAGTTCCCGTTGACGGATGCGGATAAGCGCGTGTGGAAGATGGAACAACAAGCGGGCGATGACTTGTCTACTTTAGTCAGTGGCGTGGATATCCGTCAACCGGGTCAAAAAATGTATTAAATGCATTCTTCGTTGTACATGATGGACGAGGTGGTTTTTAAACGAGCTAAGCTAGTTAAAAAGGGCTAATACATGTAACTATTTCTATCGAATGACTTCACGCGTCGTCGCACGCGTCGCACCGCGCGCCTTCACCTCTGCGCGCCGTGATAAACGCGCTTTTTTCCGTGAGCATATCCTCATCTCTATCGTATGTTTTGTAAACGCGTACGAAATCATCATCAACGTGCGATGGAAGGGTATCGTACAGTAGTTTGCACCACAAGTCGCTCGAGCACGTCCCGAGCCTTTTTGCCGCGGCGCTCAAGCCGTACCCAAACGTCCCGAACCTGCGTTTGCCGCTGTTCCTTTCTCGCACCAAACAACACGGTGCAAGCACGAGCACATCGCATTTGTGTCCCACAAACAACTCAATCGCCCGACGAGAGAGTTCACCACACAAATGGATGCCCACCACGACGACTCGCGTGTTCGGCGCCGCGCACTCTTCGTGAACCAACGCGTCCAAATCCGAGCTGTACATATCCATCGCATGAAACGTCACCCGCTCAGTTTCGCTCTTCAAATGATCCAATTTCATTCTTGAATCGTTATCTACCATGTGCACGCGCACTGAATCAATCCCGTCGTCGTCACCGAACGCGTACCCCGCGCACGCCGAGAGCAGCCCTTTCCCCGAACACAAGTCAAACACACACAACCTCTCGCGCTCGGCGCGTTTGACACCCTTGCGCAATTCCCGACGCACGCGCCCAATCGCCGCCATGCTCTCTGTAATCTCTTTGCGCAGCGTGCGCCCTTTTGTGTTTGACCACGACGCGTAGTTGTCGTCTCGTTGCAACTTGTCGAGCAAGTTGTGCTCGAAAAGGCGCGCAAATTCGCGCAAGTGCGCGTTCGTGTGCACGCTCGAGCCGCGCAGGAGAAAGTCAATCGATCTGTACGACGCGTGTGGATCGCGTCCATCGGCGCCGGCATGGTCGGGCGACGACGACGACGTCGTTGTCGGCGCCATGCTCTGAAGTCTCGTCCTCAGTGTGCTCCACGCGGCGGCGGCGCGTGTTATTTATTCGCGCGATAGCGCACGAGCGCGCGAGAGAACGCGTGTGGATTGATTGTTGTATTCATTTTCGCACGCACCGCGCGCGATGCGTCCGCGCGCGGAGCAGAGCGAAGACGATGATGACGATGACGAAGAAGTCGTTACCGTGGTGCGCAACACGTCCTCGTCGTCGTTGACGCCGAGCGACGACGATAACGGTGCGAGTGCTCGCAGTGGTGATGTCATCACCTCGGGCGCGTGGCTCTCCAAGCGCTCGGAGAGCACGAAGACGTGGAATAATCGTTGGGTGCGCGTACGCGAAGGCGCGCTTGAGTTTTTAAAAACTCCCGGCGCGACGCGACCAACGAGTGCGGTGGCGCTCAAGGATATTACTGGATGCGTGGTGAGTTCATTGAACGTGCACGCGCAGGAGAGTCGGGCGGGATGTGGGATTTACATTGAGGTTCGAGGTTACGCTCGTGGGCTTTTTTTGTGCGCGCAAAGTCCGAGCGCGGCGAACGCGTGGGTCGCGGCGTTTCGCGACGCTCGAGCGACGACGCGGCGAAGCGGCATCGGGCCTGCGGCATCTGGAAGTAAATCTACACCCGCGACGCACGCGAATGTGCGCGTGCACGCGCTCAAGGAGAATGCGAGGAGTGGTACGCCCGGCGAGGCGAGCTCGGGACGAAACATCGAGCACTCACCCGCGGGGTCTATGGATACGCGTGGACGGATTTTGGACACTTTTGGTGCGATGGAAATGGCGCTGCAAGCAAAAGATGAATTGCTCGCGGCCGAGGTTGCGGGGAGGCAGGCCACGGAGGCTCAGTTACGCGCGGAGAGTAAGTTGAACGAGGAGTTGCATAGAAAGGTGAACGCTTTGCGCGAGCAGCTTGGTAATCGCGATAAAGAACTGATATTGGTGCGTGCAAACCTGGCGACTGAAAAAGAATTTTCCGACGAGCTTCGAGAACAACTCGACGAAGCGGTGTTGCGCGCAACGGAGCTCGAAGATACTGCTGCAGCCGCGGAGATGGAAATCGAGCGGTTGGATAGAGAGCTCGCCGATGGGCGCTCTACTCGCGAACGTATGGAAGCGGCACTCATGAGTGAGGGTGATTACTTACGCCAGCGTGAAGCAGAAGAATTTCAACGCCAGCGTCAATTAGAAACGCAGCTTGCTGACGCTAGAAGAGCCATGGAGGAGATGACCGTAAGTCACGAGAGAGAGCTCGCCGAAGTGCGCCGGCGAGCGTCGCACGCGCAATCCGTTGCGAGCGCCACAGAGCAAGAGCTTTTGCTCAGCCGAGATCGATTGCTCAGTGAACTGGCTCGAATGCGCCGTGAAGGATACGAAACGGCGCTGACATCACCGACAGCACCGCCCCGGACGCCGTCGCGCACGCTCTCGATGCCGACGACGCCTTCAAGACTCGGTCAAGTGACGCCAAGGCGGGTGACGTTTAAGGATTCTCCATCCTTGCGACGCGAGCATAGGGTACGCGAGTCGTCACCATCTACACCGCGCTCGATCGCACTGCATCCCGAGCCAGAAGGTACGCCCCAACGGACGCGTCGCACGCTCTTTGAGCGCTCGACGCGTTCGCCTGGGCGACATTTGGAGGCAAACACCGTGATTGAAAGACTCGATTCGCCAGGCACACACGGATGCCGAGTCCAATAGGTAGTGCTAGTTATATGTATTCTATTGTTACAATGTATAGTCCTTTACTCTGTTAGGTCTTCTGAGATGGTGCGTGCGGTTATTATGTCCACGTGTTTGCTACAGTACCGGCGGTTCATCAAAAAATATACTCACGTGGATTTTAATCCCCCTTCTTCGTCTCCTCCTTCTTTTTGGGTTCGCGGAATAAGTCAAGCAATCCATCAATAAGAAGCGTAGTCCAGTACAGCTGAAGCACATTGAAGAATAAATTTGCAGCCAGAAAACCGACCGTCATTTTTGGATACAACGCCGAGCCGTCACTCAACACGCTCCACGAGTCTTTCCAAAGCGTGATCGAATATTTGATGAAATAAACATCTCTGACTGCGATAAATGACAAGCCAAACATGACTTTGAATGCCAAGTCCATCCCCGGTCGTGCGCGTTGCATTTCTGGGTAAAACTTTGCGGAGTCGACGTACACCAGTGGCAACGACGAAACCTCTGTGACGCCCAAAAAGTAAATTCCATAGTACTGCACAAACCCAATGTGCAAACCAATAGCGCACAACGTCGCAGCGAGGGCGTGATGGGCGAGCATCTCGGGTGAATTCAGCTCTTTACGATTCAAGCTGATTAAAAAATCCCAGAGCTGAAAGGCGAGGTTCACCAAAATCATGCGTCGTCCACTCTCGGGCGCCGCCTTGTACAGTCGATCAAAGGGCGTGTCGTATCCGGTCGTAACGTCGTTTAACCACGCATTCGTGCCGACGTAGGCGCAGAACGCTAAAGGTAAAAGGCACGTGAGTTCAAAACTCATCAAGAATGGGTCGCGCTTGACGTGCGCGGGCGCAAAGGTCGCGAGCACGACCTTGTTTAAGAACCAGAACGTGAACGACAAAAAGACCATGACATTGGAGATGAACTTTACATCCTCCACGGTGATCCCGGGGAGCGGGAGTGCGCTCATGGTGGGGGCGGATTGTGGCGCGCGCGGACGTGCGGGCGTGTTGTTTTGCTTTTTGCGAGTGATGTTTGCACGCCTATAGTTCTACTGTTTCATGTGTAAGTTCTCATGCGCGTTGCGTGCGCATGACATCCGTGACAAATTTGTCGATATTTTCATATCCAATTAACGTCACGGCGCCTTCGGCGAGCTCAAAGCAATATCCTTGCGATGGGTCGTCGTGCGCGGCGCGTTCGCGCAAGAATACTCGTCTCTTCACCAAATGGCCTAAAAGTTCTTGTACGTCGCCAAATTTCGGATGATGTTCATCCTTGTTAATGCCGAGCTTGGAGAGTTGTTCGAATAATGCGTCTTCGCGAATGCAGCCGCTCGCGATTTGCACGAGCGCTGAGACCACCATGGCGAGCGCGCGTTCGGGCAAATCCTCCGCCTTGTCCACATACTTTCGACGCATTTGCGCAGGCAACACGCTGCGCAACGCGTAGCACTTTACCGGCGCCGCGCTCGCCGCCTCAACCGTCTTCGGTTGCTTGCGATTACGACTTTGCGCCTTGGAACACTCCACCATTTCAAAGCCGAAAATTTCCAAAAATCGCTTCTGCGCCAACGCCACGATATACGACCCCCCGCGCGATTTCCCCCCCGCACCTCCAGCCGCGGCGATGCACTCCCCAATCTTCGTTCTCGTCACCGGCGCACCGTTCTCCTTATGCGTCATGAACAGCATAAACCGCATCACTTCAGCCACGAGCCGGTCCACCTCCTCGCGAGACATCTTCCCGCCCTCCAACGCCTCCTGCGCCTCCGCCCGTTGCGTGTACTGCGTCGACAACTCCCCGACATCGGCATCACGAACGCCCACGTACGAACCGTTCGCACCGCGCTCGCCCCCTGCCTCGTCGTCATCCTCGTCACGCGCGGCGTCGTCCTCCACATCCACCGCACCGTCGGCGACATCACCATCACCATCATCATCCGCCGCGTTATCGTCGCCTTCACGCGCGATCGTCGACCCCTTACGCTTCGATGCGCGCTTCGCCGTTGCCGCCATGATTAACCTTCGCACCCCGAACGTCTCTGTCGTCTCCGTCGTCGTCGTCGTCGCGCACTGCCGCGCGTCGTCGGCGTGGCGTTTTTCAAATCAACGCACCTGTTGACAGAAGAAATAATGTACCCAGGGTACACACACACCGACATGTACCCCGGTACACACACATGGTGCACCAACCGCGCGATCGTCGCCCGCGTTCGCCGCCAGTGCGCCCACGCGAGGTGACGTTGACGAGTGCGCGCGCATCGATGATGTCGAACACGATGCGTAAGACGTTCGCGAGAGCGGTGTCGAGCGTGACGAGCGCGAGCGCGAGCGTGAGTGCGGTGAGACACGCGTCGATGGCGATTGCGGCGCAATCGCAATGCTACGCGGCGGGGTTGCGTCGCGCGGCTGCGGTGGGGACGCAATGGCGTCGGTCGTTGGCGTATGATATTAATTCGCGTTCGAAGCCGCACTTGAATGTGGGCACGATCGGGCACGTTGATCATGGGAAGACGACGTTGACGGCGGCGATCACAAAGGTTATGGCGGAAATCGGCGGCGCGACGGAGATCGCGTTTGATCAGATCGACAAGGCGCCGGAGGAGAAGGCGAGAGGGATTACGATTTCGACGTCTCATGTGGAGTATGAAACGGCGACGAGACATTACGCGCACGTTGATTGCCCGGGGCATGCGGATTATGTGAAGAATATGATCACGGGTGCGGCGCAAATGGATGGCGGTATCCTCGTCGTCAGCGCCGCGGATGGTCCTATGCCGCAAACGCGTGAGCACATCTTGCTCGCGAGACAAGTTGGTGTGCCGTCACTGGTTGTGTTTTTAAACAAGATTGACATGGTCGATGATGAAGAGCTCGTGGAGTTGGTTGAGATGGAACTTCGCGAGTTGTTGAGCTTTTACAAATTTCCGGGTGACGACATTCCAATCATTAAGGGTTCGGCTTTGCACGCGTTAAAGGGTACGGAACCGGCAATTGGTAAGGAAAAAATTGTTGAACTCATGGCGGCGATCGATTCGTACATTCCTGAGCCCGCGCGCGCGCTTGACAAGCCCTTCTCCATGCCGGTGGAGGACGTTTTTAGCATTCAAGGACGAGGTACGGTGGCCACTGGGCGCATCGAACAAGGCGTGATCCGCACCGGTGACGACGTGGATATTGTGGGTATTCAAGCCACGAAAAAGTCCACCGTCACTGGTGTTGAAATGTTCAAGAAGACGTTGAACGAAGGCCAAGCTGGGGACAACTGCGGGTTGTTGCTTCGCGGCTTGAAGCGCGATGAGATTTTGCGCGGTCAAGTGTTGTGCAAGCCTGGTTCGATCAAGCCGCACGCCAAGTTCGAAGCGGAGATTTACGTCTTGAAGAAGGATGAAGGAGGCCGTCACACCCCGTTCTTCTCCAACTACCGTCCGCAGTTCTTCATGCGCACGGCAGATATCACCGGTAACATTACCCTTCCGGAGGGCACCGAAATGGTCATGCCCGGCGATAACGTCACCGCGGTGTTTGAACTCATTCACCCAGTGGCCATGGAACCGGGTTTGCGTTTCGCCCTTCGCGAAGGCGGGCGTACTGTCGGCGCGGGTGTCGTCGCTAAGGTGCTCGATTAAACAAATCAATTAGAAATTTTAATATGCCATCACATCGTGGTCAATACGCTACGCGCGCGTTCCGTCGTTTTCTCGTCGACGCGAACCATACATCGATAATCATCAGCGAAGTCTTCTGCATATCGATTAGAACCATCCACGCTTCTTATCCTTTTCTTGCTGCGCGTCAAGCATTTGTTGCTTCAATTTTTCCCGAGGAGACATCGCCGACTTCCCGCCCTTCGCCGCGGCTTCCCGCTTGGCTCGAAACGCCTCCTTGTTGGCCTTTTTCTGCGCCAACACCGACGCCCCACCTTGCGCCTTGAACCGATTCTTCCCAACGTTACACGTCGGGCATCGGTACGAGTTCGGAAGCTTCTTAAAATCCCCTCCGCGGTACACGTACCCGCAATCAATGCACAAATACGGCGTCATATCCACCGCCCCACCCCCACCGCCGCGCGTGGCGCCACCAAAGTTAAAGAACGCCTCGGTCGTCACCGCCTCACCGCGTCCGCGTCGTCGTCGCGTCGTCGTCGTCGTCGTCGTCGTCGTCGTCGTCGTTAACGTCG
>Ga0181599_1003361_pt1 | contig 13648 bp, 9 predicted proteins | sample 041ome_3_FD_148658 | JGI IMG/M metagenome (GOLD analysis project Ga0181599, IMG submission 148658) | Coastal salt marsh microbial communities from the Groves Creek Marsh, Skidaway Island, Georgia - 041405US metaG (spades assembly) | ecosystem: Environmental > Aquatic > Marine > Intertidal zone >...
GAGTGAACGAAAAAAAAAAAAATCGCCACGCCACCACGCGCGCACGCCTCTCTCTCTCATACAAACGTTGTCGTACAAACGCATAAATAAAACGCAAAGAAGAGAAAAAAAGAGGATCTGAAATATCTGAAAGCGTGGGAATTTGGAGCGCAAAGTCGACGGCGTTGGTCGCGAGGGGTTCGTTTCGGAGGTTTTATTTTACGCGTAGAAGAGATTTTTTATTTATTTTTACGCGAGAGTGTGCAACGAAAATTCGCTCTTCGCTCTTTCTCTGCCCCTTGTCTCGGTTTTTTTGCATCAACACGAGCGCGCATTTCGTGTGTGCGTGTGTGAGAGAGAGAAGGGAGAGGATACGGAGAGAAAAGAGCATGTCTGGCGCGAGGGCTCGAAGTAAAAGCGACCGCGGCGGCACGCCGTCGTCTTCGCACGCGTCCGCGCAACAGCAGGAAAAATTGAGAGTTTGTCAAAAAGTCATCGAACAATTGTGCGAGGATTGGCCAGAGTTGAACGACGACGAGGAGCGGAGAGCGAAAGTGCACGATTTGATACTGCGGTTACCGAGACAGTACGGATTAGACGCGCATCATTTGGAGGACATCGAGACGCACGTGCGGTTGTTGGAAAGAGCGGCGACGACAGATGCGCCGGTGGTACACGTCAGAGAGGTTTTAGTTGGTGGCGAAGACGAGGAGGACGAGTACTCGGATGATGATGATGATGAAGGAGGCGATGTAGACATCGGAGAGGAAAGAGAGGACGTGAGCATGTCCTCGGCGAACGAAGGAAGCGCGCAAGCGGCGAGGTACAAGTCGCAGGCGAGAGTTATACTGCAGCAAAATCACCACCATCAGCAGCAAACGAGAGGTTTACGAAAGCCGATATTCGGCTCTTCTCTGACGCTGAGTTCGTTTCAAGGAGGAAACGCGGGAGGTGAGTTTGGCGGATCACCGAACAGTCGCGGTGGAAGTATGAGTGGGAGAAGCATAGATAGTAATACTAACAATAGAAATAGTTTGGAAGGGACGTATGAGATCGCGGTGTGCGGAGGAAATAAGCCGAGGACGTTGTCGAGGATATCGACGACTTTGTTTGATGTCGGATTGAATATTGCCGAAGCACACGTGTTTTGCACGTCGGACGGGTATGTTCTGGACGTTTTTGTTGCGCAAGGATGGCGTGAGAACGATGAGAAAGGGCTGGAGGCGTTGTTGCAGAGCGCTTTTGATCAGTTGAACTGGGGCGAAGCGGTTTCTTCACGCGAGAACGAGAAAGAACAACAGAAGAGCGGAGGCGCGATGGATTCCGCGCCGGCACATCCAAAACGAAAATCAGGCGACGTGAGTCAGAAGAAGAGCAGCGGACGAGACAGGCGTGCGGCAGTGGACGAGAGAAGCATTTCGCCCATGCCTTCCGAGTGGGAAATCGATGAAAAGTTGTTGACGTACAGCGAAAAGATTGCGCAGGGAGCGTTTGGCGTTTTATATCTCGGACAATATTGCGGTCAAGAAGTCGCGGTAAAAGTTTTGAAGACGCCGAAAAATGAAAATCACGACGACGTGAAGAGAGAATTTCAGCAAGAATTGTCCACGTTAAGGAAAGTGCACCATAAGAATGTCATTCAACTCATCGGTGCCATAACGAAAGGACCGATGTTGTGTCTTGTGACGGAGTTTATGCACGGCGGTTCGATGTTGAGCTTCTTGCATAAAAACGCGCCATTGAAGTTGTCACAAATCGTCAAGTACTCCACCGGCGTCGCCTTAGGTCTGGATTATCTTCACAAGATCAACATCGTTCACAGAGACGTGAAAACGGCTAACTTGTTGATGGATGAAAACGACGTGGTGAAAATTGCCGACTTTGGCGTCGCGAGAGTCATGGCAAAAGATGGAGTGATGACAGCGGAAACTGGGACCTACCGATGGATGGCGCCAGAAGTTATCGCGCACCAAGTGTATAACCACAAGTGCGACGTCTACTCTTTCGCGATTACGCTGTGGGAACTCGTCACAGGTGGTGACATACCGTATTCGGGATACACTCCTCTCCAGGCAGCTGTCGGCGTCGTTCAAAGAGGCATGCGTCCCACCATCCCGCAAAGTTGCCACCCGGTCCTCGCGCACACCATCCAGTACTCGTGGCAAGCCGACATGAACACTCGCCCAGAATTCGAGCAAATCGTGGAAATGTTGAGAGATGTCAACGTCACCGGCGAAGGGAAAAAAGACGACAACAGCGGCTTGATGTCCAAATTCCGCTCCATGGGTTTCTCCGGGGGTAAAAAGAAGCACAATAATAATAATAATAAGAGTTGAAGCAATAATAATAACAATAATAATAAGAATAATACCGCATAGATAGTGTTGTGTGTTGTGATAAATAATAACAATGTGTATTAAAACGCGTACTTTGATCCTGTAAACTGTAATACTACTGCTAACGCTTCTCGAACTCGCGCGCAGGGAAAGAGAGAGAAAACGTTTTCGAAGCTCAACACGAAAATATTTTACCACACAAAGAGAAAAAGAAACCACCCCCACTTACGCTGTTTGGATGAACAATAGCAGCGGCGTTGGCAAGAAAACGACCGCCGCACCCGAAACCTCGTTCTTCCGAATCTTAAACTGGGAGCGGTACGTGCCGTACAACTCCAAAATCGCGCTCGTCGGTACCATCGTGTTTACCGGCGCGGTGGCAAACATCGCGTACTCCGTTTGGGAAAATCACAAGGAGAAGGAGAGAAGACGCGAAAGTAGAGAATCATAAAATAAGATAGAGAAAGATGCCGGAAGCACTGTTTCGATTGGTCGATTCTAGCGGGGACGCGGTGGAGTACGACGACTCTTTTCGCGCGTCATCGTCTCGAAAAGCGACGCCGATATCCTCCCCGCACTCCTCGCCGAACAAAATGCACAGGAAACAGATGCAAATCCAACAGGAAAGGAAAAGAAAACTCGAGAAGAAGCGGACGAAGCGGGTGCAAGAAAACGTCAAGAAGTCTTATTTAACCGTCGTGCTGGCGATATTGCTGTATAGATTCTTTGTTTTTGCAGGAAATGCCATCACTGGGAATGCCAGTCAGTTAGCCGTGAATGAATTAGAAGCAAACTTGAGAGAGTTGAATAGCACCGGGTTACTCGCGCGAGCGCAGTTGGAAGACATGGAGAAGCAGATCGCGAAATTAAAAGGTAAACAAGGGCGAAAAATGCCGAAATTCGTCACAGATCTCATGAGTTTAGACGAAAAATATGAGATTCGGTTCACTTTGCGAGATAGAACCCGACGCGGGTGTCGGAAAGTGTTAGAGACGGTGAACAGAGTTGGCATCGAGAAAGTTTCAGATGTGCCGATGAAAACGCCGAGGATGGCATACGATTTGGTGTTTGGGACGATGAGGAAAACGTTTGTTTTGAGAAATTTTGCGGACGGACTGGAAAGTTTCGTGGAAGATGTGTATGGATCGTTTATTTTAGTCCGGCAGTTAACCGTGGATCGGATATTGTTTGAAAAGATGCACGCGGACGTGTATTTTGATAAAATACGGGCATCGATGAAAGAAAATAAGGAGAAAAATATGGATTCGTTGTTTCATTCGACGGTAGGTAAGATGATAGTGATCGCGATCGATTCTTTTACGGAAGCAAAATCGAACGCGTATGCATTTTGCGCGTACGCGGAACGGTTCGAAAACGTCGCGATGCCGGAACCGCCGTCGAAGAGGACGTGCAAGAAGGAGAAGATAGCACTGGAAACGGCTAACCGTCTCTCGCCATTCGCAGATAGTCTACCTGTTTTCGATCGAGCGTTTGGTGAGTGGACGGAAGCTTGTAGCTCGCGATGCTCGGAAGGGTTCCAATCGAGAGTAAACTGTAACGGCGATGTTGAGTTGCGTCGTTGTAGGGGGAAAGAAACGTACGGCTGCGACGGCGTGTGCGGCTCGGGGGCCAAATTCGATTGCGCCGGCACTTGTCACGGCGACGCAGTCGTAGACACGTGTGGTGTATGTGGTGGGAGTAATAGAAGCATCGGATGTGACGGCGTGTGCTTTTCACCCGTCGTCTTGGACGATGACGGCACGTGTTGCTTCGCCGACGACGTGGAAGTTGATGATAAAAGCTTAATGAAGAGATGTTCTCGCACTCATGAAGAAGCGACTCTTGCGAAGCAAAAGAAATTAGAAGAAGAGGCAGAGGAGAAACGAAAGAGCAAACCAAACTCTTTCAAGGAACTGGTGATGCAATTTCGCGAGGCAAAGACGAAACAGCGTGCCGCGTACAGCAACTTTTTCCGCCTTCTCGTCGCGATTCGCATCATGTGCGAAATCGCATCCAAAAAGGTTGGACGTACCATCGCCAAAGTCGCTCGTGGCCACTTCAACGCCATCCTCTTCGTCTTCAATATCTTCTTCGGAAACCACGTGCGGTCGTTCGTCGGCCTTCTCGTCCTCACGCTCGTAGCCGTCGTGACTGTCGACCGTCTTTTCACCCTTGGTGTCGTCGAACGGGCTTTGGACGGGTCCAAAACTGCCCAAATGCTCGCCAACCGCTCCAGAGTTAAATCTTTCCAGGACATCAACAAACTCGAAAAGAAGCTCGCCAGCTTTAAAAAAGAAGCCAAAACCACCTTCGGAAAGTTCTTATCCATCATCATCGGCATAATAGATGTCGTTCTGGCAAAGTTAATTGTCCTGTTTTGGAAGTTAAAGAACGCGCTCGAAGCGTATTACGAAACGACTGAACTCGCCGAAAAGCGCCGTAGCGCGCGAGCTAAGTCGACGACGTCGGGGATGCCTTCGAAACGTACCGCCTCCTCCTTGAGCGCGACGACGAGTAACAGCGAAATGAAGAAGAAAGAGCGATGAATTTTTTCGCGTTCGCGCCTTTTGTAGTGTTTTAGCTTTATGATGTGTGATTAAAAATATGTTGTCTGATGTGTATTATTTTCGAAATCTTCTCTTTCCTTCTTCAACCTTCTATTCGCCTCCGGATAAAAAAGAGAGAAGGAACGCACAAGTATTTAAAATGAAACGAAGACGCATTCTTAAAAGCACGTAAACACACACATAACACAGAGATAGACCGAAAGAGTAGAAAGAAGAGCGCGCGTACCGATTCGTTCGACTTCAAAATCCAAAACTCTCTCTCTCTCTCTCTCTCTCTCTCTCCTAAAAATGGAAAAAGAAGAGACGACAACGGAATCGAATCCGCTGGCTTTGGCGCGCGCGCCGACCCCAGATGTCGTCGTCCCCGCCGCTCTGGGCGCGCCCGCGAAGAAGCAACCGACGTCTGCTTCTGCTTCTTCTTCTCAGCGAGAAACTTTGGTCGGTCAAACCGCGCCGAGCGCGCAAATCGACCAATGGTTGCAACAGACTTTATCTAAAATGCCGGTGCAAAGTTGGAACGTGACTTCTTCGTCTTCGCAAGACGACGGCAGCGGCGAAGGGTCGACTGCGAGGACGACGGCGATGAGCTTCGAACGGATGGCGATAGCTCCGGAGCGCGTGGAGGCGTTGAATGGACCGATCATGCGGGTGGATAGAATCGATGGGGAAACCGTCGATGTGAACATGAACTTGCACTTTCGAGCGCACTTTGGGAAAGGACAGTTGGAAAATTCAACCGCTTCGTCGAGCGCGGCGAACGCCTCTGCGAATGGCACAGAGGATGGCGGTCATAAGAAAGGAGGACCGGCGTTAGCGCTCGGGGAGAAAGCGCACGACAGTACTTTCAAAACCACCGCGAGTGGAAGTTCGCCAAGACTCGTGGAATTGAGAGGAGATGACGAAGAGTTTCACGCCGCGACGACGATATCGAACGCTATCAACGAGGCGTACGCGAGTCCGGTGGACGGGAGGTACGCGGTGGCGAGGTACGACGGGAACATCGCGGATGGTGATTCGCGCGGTTTTCTGTACAGTGAATATGAAGACAACGATAGCGCTAGAAATAACAACAACATAGCTAACAACGGCGCGTCTACGAGCGAGCAGAAAACGGACGCGCTTTCGGAAGAGTTTCGGATAGACGCCAAGAACGTCCGACTTCTCGAACGCATAGCCGTCGGCGGTTTCGCGGAAGTTTTTCGAGGCTCCTATCAAGGCACATTAGTGGCGGTCAAGCAGCTTCTCGAACGCGGGAAAAGTGTGCGCGAAAAACTAGAAAATGAGGTTCAAACTTTGGCGCGACTGCGACATCCCAACCTCCTCCTCTTCATGGGCTACGCTTTAGAGCCGCCTTTGATTCTCACCGAGTTCATGCGTCGCGGCTCTTTACACGGCATCTTGAAATCCGACGAGTGTTTTAAAGTTGACGGTTTGCGATGTCTGAACATCGCCATGGCTGTCGCTCGAGGCATGCACTACCTCCACAGTCGCTCGCCGCCTATCCTCCATTTGGACTTGAAATCTCCAAACATCCTCGTCGATGAAAAATGGAGAGTCAAAATCGCCGATTTTGGCATGTCTCGCGTCCGCTTCTCCACCTTAGCCTCCGCGCGCTCGGAATTCCACGGTACCCCGGAATGGATGGCCCCAGAAATGCTCCGCGCCGAACCGTACGACGAACGCGCCGACGTCTACTCCTTCGGCGTCGTCTGTTGGGAACTCTTGACCACGCGAACGCCTTGGGACGACTTACATCCCATGCAAGTCGTCGCCGTCGTCGGCTACTCCGAGCGCAGACTCGTCTTACCGACCGACTGGAATAAACGAAGAGAAGAGCTCATCCTCTTGTCTTCCCAGAGGCAACTCCCGCTCACCCAAGCGGACGAGCTCGCGTTTAACTCCATATCCAAGTTATTCCAAGCGTGCGCGGCGAAAGACGTCGACGAGAGACCCAAGTCGTTCGAGTTCATTTTGCACTCGTTGGAGACGGAAACGAACACGTGGAGAAGATTGTTACCTCCCTCGTCGTCGTCGACGACGACGACGACATCTGCGGCCCCGGCTGCTGCGCGAGATCAATGACAACGCGCAAAACATCAATAGCGTACTAGTTTCTTTAGCTTCTTTTAGTAAAATTTTCGTGTCATGTTTTACGAACACCCTAAACTACCGTGTTTTTTGGCCTCGCTATATTTATCGCTTCTCTCGACATTTCCAAGACACGCTTCGAACTCGTAAGAGAGAAGGAACGAACCGAACCGAGCGTCTCGCGATCGATCCACCCTTACCTCCGATCTGTCTTTCTCTGTCCCGCCTTTACTCTCGCTTCTTTGATTTTGAGTCAGGAGAAGAAAACGTTTCACCGAAGAAAAAAATTGGAATAAAACGAGAAGACGTCGAAGGAAGGCCCGGGAAAAGAAGAACGAGTGACCGAAAAGGCGCCTTTTGAGAGGAGCGTTTTTTAAAACGCAACTGCGCGCACACACACAAACACACACAAAAGAAACGAGATCAGATCATGAGAGACTTCTCCGCGCGCGCGAGCACGTCTTTCGCCGAAGGTGCGTCACATCTTTTCATCGTTAACGAGAGAAGGAGAAAGGGCGCACGAATTGGAATTTTTCTCTTTTTTTCTTTGGGTCCAAGAGACGACTTCGCACACGGGGGGCTTTTTTTTTATCGTGTTGAAGGGGGGGAAACCTCTGCCGGCCGCTTCTTCTTCCTTTGAAAGTTCGAGAGACGCGCAAACCGCAATGAAGACGACGACGACGACGAGATGATGATGCCGTTGTTCATTCTGTGCCCTTTGTGCTGCGTTATTCGCGGGGCGCTCGTTTGTTTTCTTTCCTCAAAGGGAGAGAGGGTTGATTGAGACTCTTTTGCATTTTTTTCCATTTTATCCCCCCCTTTTGTCTCTTTTCTTGGGGTCTCGAACTGACCTTTTTCCCCCTCTTTTCTTAATTCAGATTTCGACCCAATCGTGAGAAAACAACGAGGGTTGGGAGCGGACGGTTCGTCTCCGAATTCGAACGTCGGTGGTGGGGATTCGCCGAGTTCGCAATACAGAGATACTAGTAATACTAACAACAACAGCGCGTCTTCTTCGCCGTCTTCTTCTTCGATTGGACGCGGGTTCGATCGGGCGGCGAACGGAGGAGGAGGCGCGAGTCGGTCGTTTGGTCGCCATCAGAAAACTGGGTCTTTTGGAGGTAATAAAGTCGCCGATCCGATTTGGATCGACGATGATTGCAAAGTGGACGATGAGTTTTGTTTCAGCGACGATGGGTTCACGCCGGACGCGAAGAACAGACGAGACGACGGTAGAAGAGGTAGAAAAATTTCGTACGATGAAGAGCTCTCTGGTTCTTTCAAGAGGAGAGAAATTGAAAACGAGCGGAAAATGGTCAACCGTCTGTGGGATAAACCGACGACGTCGGAAGATTTGTTGCACATCACCTCGCACGCGCCGGTGAACAGAACTGGGAAAGCGGCGCCGAAAGAAGCGGTGAATACAATCGCCGCGAATAAAACTAAATCGAATAAAAAACAAAACGAAAAGAAAAAACAACGAAGAGAAGAGAAAGAAGAAAGGAAACAGAAATGGTTTTACACGAAGGTGACGTTTGTCGCCGTGCTGTTAAACTTTGTCGTCGCATTGCCGTCTTCTGTTTTCACGCAGTTACCGTCCGTTTTCACCGGCTTGGGCGTCTTGAAAGCGTTGGATTGGTTGTTTCCCAACTCGAGAAATCGATTGATGCGCATATCGCGAAGGATTCGTTGGGTGAAATCGAGCATGAAAAATCGAAGCATATCCTTCCCGAGGTTGAAATTTGCAAGACTTGGGGTGCAATCCATCGCGAACATCGCTCGTCGAGGCAGCGTGAACGCGATAAATCGCGTGTCTTCGAGAACAAATGTGATGCAAAAATCAGAGTCTTTTGAAAAATTGATCAAGATGGGCCAAAAGAAGAACGAAACCGGCGATACGCTTTCCGCGGTAGAAATCTTTACCAGAGCCGTGGAACGCCAACCGATGAATCAGTTCGCAAACATCGCGTTATCGAAGTCTCTTTCCGACCGAGTCTTTGAACCGGAGATTTTCAAAAACAGAGTGAAGGCGAAAGCGTTGGCGGACGAAGCGGTGGATCGCGCGCAGAAAGCGGTTGAAATCGATAAAAACACCTGTCAAGCGCACGTATGTTTAGCCGTCGCGTATGGGCGCGCGCAAATGTTCTCCAACGAAAACAGAGAAAAAGTTGAGCTCGGTAAATTGCTCAAAGAGTCTCTCGATAACGCGCTGAAGATTGACCCGAACGACGACATGGCGTTGCACGTCATGGGTCGATACGAATGGTCCATGGCTAACTTGAACGGCATCACCAAAATGTACGTGAAGATGATGTACGGTGCACTCGCGCCTGGTTCGGCTGAAAATGCCGAAAAGCTTTTCAAGCGATGCATCGAACTCAACCCGAACAGATTAATCCATAAAGTCGAGTTGGCAAAAATGCTCTTCGATTTGAAACGCTACGACGAGGCGCATAAGTTAGCTAGCGAAGGCCGCGTGTTACCGATGGAAGACGTCAACTCGGAAATCGAGCGTAAAAACGCGGACGAAATCATTCGAAAATCAGCTCTGAAAATGGCCCGAAGTCGAAGTTCCATGATGCTTTCCAAAGTGGCAAAATCTCGAACGCCTTTGAAAGACACCAGCAACGCGGATTTGCAACAACAACAACAACAACAACAAGAGTTGGCCGAAGCGCAACCGCAGCGCTGATAAACTTTTACACGAAATAGTAGCAGAGAAAGAAAATGTATCAGCGCAACGCTCTCATCACGTAAACAAATACGTTCTTTTTGTAATTAGTTCACTCACGAGAGAAATACGAGATGTACAACAACAATTCATTCAAAGAACCAATCCTTCGATCGCATAGATAGAGCTTTTCTTTATTCTCTCTCGGTGGTTTAGGAAGGAAACTTTTTCTCCATTCCATCGCAGAAAAAAAACGCACGAGAGAACGAATCGACAGAGACCAAAAGAAAGAACGAGAGGCAGAACTCGCACTCTCCGCGTCGTCGTTTTCGCTCTCGCTGTCTCGCGATTTGATTCGCATCGTCGAGATGCCGCCAAAGAAGAAAAAATCCCTCTCGCACGCGCAAAAGATGCAGCAGCAGCAAATGCGCAGCCGTCAGCAGCAGGGAAAAAGCGCGGACGACGTTCCGCACTTGTCCCAAGCCTCTCGCGTGTCCGCGTTGCAAGGGATGGCGACGACCGTCTTCACCGTGGACGCGCTCGATTTAAAGTCCACAAAGTTCACGGGAGATCGGAAAAAAATGAAAGGCATTGGCAGTCACAACGCGCACAAGAAAGGCGTGCAAACGACCTTCGCGAAAGAGGCGGACTACGACGTCGAGAGACGAGTGAAAGACGCGAGAAGGCCAATCGGGACGGAACCGCGAGCGTATGAAGAATTAGAAGTAGTGATGCAGAAGAAGAAAGATGATGTCGCAATGCGGAGCGTGATTGTTGAGCATCAAAGCGTGCATGCGATTGATTTCATGCCCCGACGACCGAGATGGTCGCGCGGCGATAAGAAAGAGACGAAGAATCGCGTGCGATTGAGAGAGCGAAAGGCGTTCGCGAAGTGGGCCAGACGGGTGAAAGAAAAGATGGTCATGAAAGGCGGGTACCCGCCGGCATTTGAACAAAACTTGGAAGTTTGGAGACAGTTGTGGCGGGCGATGGAACGCGCGGACGTGATCTGTTGCGTTTTAGACGCGCGAAATCCGATGTTGCATTTTCCAGCTGCGCTGTACGCTCACGCGACGAGGGTACACAAGAAACCTTTGATCTGCGCGTTGAACAAGATAGATCGAGTACCGAGAGAAGCCGCAGAGAAGTGGAGAAAGTGCTTGTTAGAAGGATTACCCGGAGTTGATGAGGTCATCGGGTTCATCGCGGTAGAGCAGGAGGAAGGGGAGAATAGGGAAGAAGAAGAAGAAGAGGAGGAGGAGGAGGAGGAGGAAGAATTGGACGAAGAGGAACTCGCAAGGACGCTGTATGAACCGACGCAAGAAATGACCATCGGTAAATCGGCGTTGATTTCCGCGGTAAAACGAGTCGCTAAATACGGTAAGCGGTGGAAAAACGTCGTCGAGGATGATCCTCACGAGGACGAAGACTCGCGTCTGCTTCGAACCAAGAAGAAAAATTACGCCTTTTTCGAGGACGAGTTTGAGAACATTCATGGCGAAGACGATGTTATTGATGACGCGCCTAAAGACGAGTGCGTCGTCGCGCTCGTTGGGCATCCAAACGTTGGTAAATCGTCTATGATTAATACTTTGCTCGGTCGCAAAGCAGTGTCGGTGAAAGCGACACCTGGGCACACCAAGACATTACAGACGTTGCGATTCGCCAAAGGCGTGTGGTTGTGCGATTCGCCGGGATTAGTCTTCCCCAGAGTCGACGCGAGTTTGCCGGAGCAAATCGTCGGTGGTATCGTTCCGCTACCGATTGTGAGAGAACCATACTCATCATTACGATGGCTCGCCGAAATGCGAGACGCGTGTCAAGAACGATGGAAAGTGTACGCGAACAGCAAGACGTCCAACGAGAAAGATCGACGTTTAGCCGAAGAACTTTCGAAGACACTTCCTGAAACGTTGAAAATCTCCGCGTTACCCACAGATTTGTACGATAGCGAAGTTTTAGAGTTACGCGACGCGTCGGATGTTGTCGAAGGTTTTCTTCCGTGGTCACCTTTATCGTTAGCTCGCGAAACGGCGTTGAAACGAAAACTTATTGTATCTGGCGGACGACCGGACGACCGCGCGGGAGGCGTGATTGCGCTGAAACGTGTTTTAGACGGCAAATTACCATACGCCGTTCCTCCACCGGTGCATATCGTCTCAGTGAAAGCAAAAAAGGATTCGTGTCACGCACCGTTTGCGGACGAGGACGTAAATGTTGAACACGAAGAAGGCTTCGAGGAAGAACTGGAGGAAATGAACAGAAATGACAAAGGTCTTCCGCTCGGAGAAGATGGTGATGGTGATGCTCAAGACACGCTCGATTTAATCGATTACTTCAACGATGAAGATCCGTGTTTTGATTCTGTCCCAAGTAAAGCGGAGATCGGAAACGATGACGACGACGACGACGATAGCGAAGAAGACGAACGAAATATCAGGAACGCTGCCGGTCCCTCCAATGCCTTTGCGGCGCTTTCCCTAGACGAGGACGATTAAAATATGTAGAATGAAGAGGCATATAGACGCGCACATAAAATGTGCAATGTAGTTAATTAGCCGCAGCAGTTGTTTTATATAGCTTATGTATACTGGGTATTATTATATGCACTAAGTGGTTTGGGTGGCAGATGTAAAATCATTAATGCAAAATCTGCTTCGCAATCGTCCAAGTGACGGTGACCAACAACGCGATTTTCACGAAATCGCCACCCGTTTTCTTCGCCGTATCCACAACTTTCCCGACAAGCGCGTACAACGCCAACACACCAAAACCAACCAATGCCGCTTGCGTGGCCACGCTTCTGACCTCGGGCGGCAACACGCTTGCACCTTCGTCCAAAGCGCCGACCGCGCCGCTAACCTTCGCGACGACATCGCTCACATCGATGCTCGTCGCTCCAGACCCGACCGATTCGACCGTCTTCGTCACCGCATCTACGCTCAATGCCCCGGTCGTCTTGTACGTTACTCCGGTCAAAGCCACTACTGCCAACAATACTGGCGGTCCCCAACCTAACGTCGCCTCTTTCGATCTCGTCGGGATCCTCCCGGTTTCCTTCCACGACTGCAAACCAACCTCGCCGAAGAAAATCCCACCCGCCGCGCTGTTAAAATCCTTCGCCAGCACGACATCTTGCGTCTCCTTCCTCGGTTTTTTCCCTTTTTTCACCTTCTCTTGCGCGCCGGCTTCGTTTAACTCCTGTCGATATTGTTGCAATCGTTTCTCGCCGCCGGCGAACCCGCCGACGACGGCGTCTCGTCCAGTCTCGGCGACCAATCTCGTATCCGAGTTCCCCAAGCCGTCTTGGTCTTTGATCCATTTCCCTTGACCGACGTAATACTCGCCTTTTTTACCGCCCTTCGCGGTCGCCATGGCGCAGATTTTCATCCTCTCCGTTCGCGACGACGAAGAGGACGACGAAAACGAAGAGGACGAAGACCTCTTCATCAAAGCGGCGCGCTGATGATGTTGAAATTGCGCAGCAGATATCGTGCAGGATGATGACAACATCTCTCGCGTTTTGTGATGCGTATATCTGGTTTAAAAACAAATGCGTTTCTTGCGCGCGAGATCTGCGAACAACACAGTCGGAGAGAGAAAAAGCGTTTCGATGATGCGCTCTTCTTCGTTTCTTCTCTTCGTTTCCAAGCGGGCCGGGGAAGTGCTCTCTAATGGAAGCGTGGCGCTCACTAATAATCTTTTCTTCCCGGAGAGCGGCAAACCCTAAACAGTGGAAAATCCATTTTTTTTTCTCGCTGGGGGTGTGCCAACACGCCACAAAACAAACGCGGACGAACTACCACCCGAAACCCGATCTCGGAAAGAAAGTCACATGGAAACCCTCCTCGAGGACGACGGGGATCCGTACCTGACGCTCGGGATTAACGACGAGCAGAAATGTCTCTCCATCACGCAACCGGAGATTAAAAAAGTGTTTCGGAAATTGGCGTTGAAGTTGCACCCGGACAAACGACCGACGGCGGAACGCGACGTCGCGTCGATCG
>Ga0181599_1003367_pt1 | contig 13632 bp, 14 predicted proteins | sample 041ome_3_FD_148658 | JGI IMG/M metagenome (GOLD analysis project Ga0181599, IMG submission 148658) | Coastal salt marsh microbial communities from the Groves Creek Marsh, Skidaway Island, Georgia - 041405US metaG (spades assembly) | ecosystem: Environmental > Aquatic > Marine > Intertidal zone >...
AAACGTGATGCAAAAAATTTAAAAATCCCGGGTTCGTCCGTATCTCAAAGGCTTGCGGAGTCTGACCCTGAATTTACAAGGGATAAATACGGAAGAGACACACTGCAAAATTCTTACAGTGAAACAACGGGCGGTGCGCTTGGTGCTAGCTACTTTTTTTACAAGGGACGAATGGGCATTTCTTTTGCAAAACATGAGCAAGAGTACGGTACCATTCTTGAGGATGGATCATACATTGACTTAGCGTCGAATAACATCAAGTATGAGTTGGAAATGCAAGACCTCTCGCCGTTTATTAACAAGTTCAAAATCAAACTAAGTCATAGTGACTATGAGCATATGGAGATTGAGGACGGTGCAACTGAGTTGGATTATTTTGATAAAGGGGGAGATGCTAAATTTGAGTTTGTCCATTCATTATTTTCACAAGCCGGTGGGGTGGTCGGCCTGGATTTAAATGCATTTCGATTTTCGCAAAAAAATGGTTCTTTTGCGCCAAACAATCAACGGAAAGGCCTCGCCCTTTATTCGATGGAGCGATTTAAAGTCGGTGATCATAATGTTACTTTTGGTATACGGCATGATTATCATGATTATAAGGCTAATAGTTTTACTAGTGATGATGGCGCGGCAGTGGCAGGCGGCGTTGAAACCAGTACATCTTTTGCTGAAACTGAAAAAAAATTTAATGTGACCAGTGCATCGATTGGCTCTTCCTCAAAAATTAGTGAGAACTGGACCCTTGGGTTAAGTATTGCCCATACTGAAAGAGCACCGTCTCAAGATGAGTTATTTGTCTATGGTGAGCACCATGCTACAGAGATTGTTGAACAAGGCAGTCGTGCCTTAAAGGACGAGCGATCCAATTCAATTGATGCAACGCTAAGCTGGGTAAGCCTAGGAAATACACTGTCATTGACGCCATACTATAAAGATTTTAGTAGCTATATTGCTTTGCTAAATACGGGTAGTGTGCAATATCACGAGCATGATGGCGAGGAAGAGGCGTTGCCCGTCTATCTTCATCAAAATATACCTGCTGAATTTTATGGTTTCGAGTTTCAGGGCAATATTAATTTAGCCAGCAACTACGGATTAAATTATTGGGGCGACTACGTTAGAGCAAAGAATAAAGATGGGGGCGACCTGCCTAGAATACCGCCACTGACATTAGGTAGCGGTTTTTATTATCAATGGAATACGCTGAATGCCAATTTAGATTTAGTGCATGTCTTTAGCCAGACTGATATTGGGCCAAATGAATTAAAAACGGATGATTATACGGATCTTTCATTGTCAATAAATTATGCTTTCCCTAATTACGGAATAAATGCATATGTAAAAGGAAACAATCTTTTGGATGAAGAAAAAAGAGATCATTCCTCGTTTCTTAAAGATAAAGTTTTGATGGGTGAAAGGGCATTCACTTTTGGTTTGACAGGTACATTTTAATTGATAGATAACTTTTAATCTTTAGCAAAATATTATGGCTCATTTAATTGAAACGTATATTAATTAAAAAAGATTTATTTAGATATCCTGCAAATTTATTTTTTTTATTATGGATTCCCAGTCTCCAGCTCGTTCTTGGCTTAATATTGTGATACTGGGATACCATAAACTTTGTTTAGTATTGTGCCAATACCATAAATTACCAATCCCAGCCGGTAGCAAGAGCAATGTTTTTTTTCCTATAGATCCAGCAAGATGGGCGGTAACATTGCTGGTGGTAATTATAAAATCACATGCATCTATAAGCGCAACAAGATCATCAATATCATTAAAATAGTCAAAGCCCTCAATTCGATTAATTTTAATATTATGGTTTTCTTCTAATTGCTCTCTTTCTTTTTGAGTATCTCCATATTGCAAATCAAAGAACTCAATATCATTAGCTTTAAAAATAGGAATCAGAGTTTCAAGATTAATACTTTTTGCGAAGCCAAATTCGATATTTTTACTTCGCCATGAAATTCCACAGGATCTTTTCTTTTTATGCATATATTTATCTTTAAATTCTCCAACTTTTTCTTTATTAGCTTTTAGGAATGCATTATTTTGTTGCTTTAGATCATTTACTGAGGCTATAAATAAGGATCCAAGATCTGTAAGTGAAATTTGATAAGAAAAACCTTCATACTTTTGAATTTCTTTATTAGAAATAAATTTAATATGAGTAAAAGCATCTCTAAATAGAGTTAATAAGCGCGCATCTATAGCTACCGTCACATTTAATTGAGTATTTAATCTTTGTAAAAGTGATGCATAAATTACTTGGTCGCCAATACCTTGTTCACCCCATATAAGAATTTCACCTTTTTCGTTGTTATTATTAAATTTTGGAATTTCTGATAAAGATGAATTCATTTGTCGATCCGGCAGTTGCCAGCGATAATTATATTCATTCCAGCCATTTTGAAATTCTGTTAAATATAAATAAAGCAATCCCAAATTTAGATGCGCTTTATAGTTAGAAGGGTCATTTTTAATGACTTGCTTGTAAATATTTTTTGCTTCTTCAAATTGACTTTGATCTTTAAGTATATTGGCTTTCGTTATCAGAAAATTAGAATAATTAGGATTAAGATCTAAGGATTCTTTTAATAACTTTTCTGCTATGGAAAATTTATTTTGTTTAATATAGATATTGATTAAATTATTTCTGGCTTCAAAATGATTTGTATTTATTGCTAGACATTGCTCATAAATCTTCTTAGCTTTTTCAAACTCAACTAAGTTATCGTATGCAATACCCAGATTGTAAAGTGCATCAATATTGCTGCTGTCAATTGATATAATTTTTTCGTATGCTTCGATTGCCTGATGGTATTGATTTAATGCGTTATGAATGAAGCCTATATTTTGATAGGCTAAAAGATCAGAGCTATCAAGTGCTAGTGTTTTTTCATAACAAGTTAATGCTTCATCATATTGTTGTAATGCACTTAATGATTTTCCTTTATTGTAGTAAGCTTTTATTGACTTTGGATCATAATCAATTGCAAGATCATAGTGCTGTATTGCTTTGGTAAAACATTGTTTTTGATAATAAATATTTCCAAGATTTATATTTGCACTTACTTGCCCAGGCATAATAGCAATTGATTTTTTTAGCAGATTAAAGGCTTTTTCTATTTGATTAGATTGTAATTCAATATTAGCTAGATAATTTATTGCAGTCACTTCTGCGGGAAATTTTTTTATTAACTTTTCCAGTGCTTTTTTGGCTCTTTCTAAATCTTTATTCTGAATTAGTATTTCAATGTCATTTAATAATTTTTTAACTTTCATAAAGTTCATAATATAATAAATGCATGAAAAAAACTTGTAACATAATCATACTTTTATTCTTATCACTTAACTTAATTGCAAAAGAAACAAAAAATTATGACAGCAACAAATCAATTACTGAAAAAATTACTAAAGAGGAATATAGTGAAAGAGAAATTGATGCTTTTCGTATTTTAGAAAATTATGAAAGTTACCGCCCATCTTCTTTTAGTGATGCGAACAGAAATCCATTGAATAAAACACCCAAGCGCTATAGATTTGAAATTGAAGATTGATTATTTGGGGGTATCAATCTTACTGATTTTCGCACCTTCAAGGGTTAAGTTATACATCAATCCTTTTGGAGAATAAACAAAAGCGACGACAGGGTCCTGAATGGAATCAGTATTGATTTCTCCACCCGCACCCCAAACTGCGACGGCTACGCTAGCATCACCACCTGCACTCCAACCATCACTATTACGAAATTCTTTAAGCGCAGCATCTTCTAAAAAAATATAAACCTCTGATCTTTTTTCAACACCTATTTGAAAACCAACGCTGCCAGCCACATTATTGTAATATTGCACTTTTTTCCCACCAACAATTAATGCGCCTTCACCGTATGCCCCGCCAAAAACTAATCCTGCTTTAATAATGCTTGGGAACACTAATATACCTTTGGCTTTTTTAGACAGTTCTTGGGCGGCCGGGGAGAACTTATACAGCTCATCTAATGCTACTTTGATTTCAGCATCGAGCTCTGCTTTGGAGCCTGAAAAAGCAATATTGGAAATTAATAATATAAAAATTAAAGAAAAAACTTTAAAAAATTTCATTTGAATAATCCTACTTTTTGAATTTTTAACAATAAACATTTTTCTAAAGCATGTAAAGTTCAAATTGTTGTAATGAGAATCATTCTCATTTATAATTGAGAATGATTCTCATTTACGAAGTATATTTATGAAATTTACTAGAAAAATATTATTAATGGCATTGTTAACACATTTTGCATTATCGGCTTTCGCTGAAACACCCAGCAACGAAGAGATCTATCAGATGATGTTGGAATTAAAAAAAGAAATTGCCACGCTGAAAGCTGAAAATAAAAAATTGAAAGAATCAGTAGAAGTAGTTGAAGAGTCAGTTGATGAGGTGGTGGTCGCCACTGATGAGGCAATTAAGGAACAAGCTAAAATTGCGAGCAGAACAACTTTTGGTGGCTATGGCGAATTACATGGTAACTGGTTAGATGATCAAAATGGAAGTGCTGATAAAGATGAAATAGATTTTCACCGATTCGTGCTTGAATTTAATCATCAATTTACCGATCGTTTACGCTTTTATTCAGAAGTTGAATTGGAACACAGCGTCGCAGGAGAGGATCAAGTCGGTGAATTTGAACTCGAACAAGCGTATATCCAATATGATTTAAACGACAAATATTCTATTTCGGGCGGTGTCTTTTTAATGCCTGTTGGTATCCTCAATGAAACCCATGAGCCAAGCACATTTTATGGCGTGGAGCGCAATAATATTGAAAATAAAATTGTGCCATCTACCTGGTGGGAGGGTGGCGCAATGCTTTCAGGTAAATACGATAACGGCTTGAGTTTAGACTTGGCGCTATCTTCCGGTTTAAAAGCGACTGTTGCAAGTAATTATGCACCACGAAGTGCACGGCAAAAAGTCGGTGAGGCTGACGCTAAAAGCCCCTCAATTACCGGTCGTATGAAATACAGCGGGTTACCAGGGGTTGAGATAGCCGCCTCCATTAATCATCAAGTCGATTACAGTCAAGACACTTTAAGTTCGGTTGATGACGCAACATTGTTCGAAATTCATACCATCATAGAAAAAGGAAATTACGGTTTAAGGGCAATGTATGCGAGATGGGATATTAATGGAAGTGGCCCTGCGTCGGTGGGCGCGGATGAACAGTTTGGCTGGTATGTTGAACCATCCTATCGAATAAATGATGTTGGTTTATTTACTCGTTATAGTGTTTACGATAACTTGGCTAACAGCAACGCGGATACTGAAATAAAGCAATGGGATATCGGTATCAATTGGTGGTTACATAAGGATGTGGTGGTAAAGCTAGATTATCAAAACCAATCAGCAGCATCCAGCTTAGCTGAGTTGGACGGTATCAATGCTGGCATTGGTTATGCCTTTTAAATTAAATATTATGAGGTACATTTTTTTTAGCCTACTTTGTTTCTTTTGTATCTCAATTTCTCATGCGAAAGGAGTCTATAAAACTGAAGAAAATTTTTTAAAGGAAGTTTTTAATCAGACAGTGCCGCCAAGTCAATCCTTAATTTTAAAAAAAAATCTTAGAAAATCAGTTAACCAAATTCTAGGTCACCGTTATTCCGGTTTAAGAATAAAATATTGGCAAAATGAAAATACAAGCGCATGGATCTTAGAGGAAATTGGTAAAGATGAACTTATTACCTTTGGTTTCGCGATAAAAGAAAAAAAAATTAGCCAGGCAGAGGTATTAATTTTTCGTGAGACACGTGGCTGGGAGATCAAATACCCAGCATTTACTTCTCAATTTATTGGCGGACAGCTAGCAAATAATAAGCTTACAAAAAATATTGATGGGGTCGCCGGAGCTACACTGTCTGTCTGGGCTATGACTTCGGTGGCGAAGTTAGCATTATTTTTAGATGAATATGTAAAAAAACAACCATGAAACGAAATGCCAAAATTATTAGTCTTCATCGTTATATCGGGATTGTTATTTGTGTTTTTTTAGTTTTACTCTCGGTAACGGGAATTTTTTTAAACCATACGGATGATTTAAATTTAGATAAGCGCTTTATTAATTGGCCATGGTTACTCAAGCATTATGGCTTAGCAGCACCCCAACCGAAGCAAAATTTTAATTTAGGGCAAAATGCAGTGACCAATTATGATGGACAAATTTTTTATAATGAAAAATTGTTATTTCAAAATGAAGATGAAATCAAAGGCGCTGTTGAAAAAAAAGATTTTTTGTATATTGCGCTAACTAATGAAATTATGGTGTTTGATGCAACCATAGAAATTATCGATGTCTTAGAAAATATCCCAGCGCCTATCCAACTTATCGGAACAAATTCAAATGATGACCAAATACGGATATTGGATGGGAACAATCAAAGTTGGGTTTATGACGAGTTGAATAACGCATGGTCACCCGACACATCAAAAGTTCATGACTGGAGTCAGTTAGAGGTAATGTCAACGACACAAATGGCACGAATGAACAAATATTTTTTAAGTAAAGGTATTTCGTTAGAACAATTTTTATTGGATCTTCATAATGGGGCTGTTCTTAAAAAAGTGGGTAAATATTTATTGGATATTATTGGTGTCTTAACTTTTGTGTTGTCAATTACCGGTATTTTATTATGGAGCAATCGAAAGCGCTAACGCATTTGCCAAAGATACCAAGCCGCAATTGAGCGATAAGGCTGCCATTTTTTTGACTCCACTTCTAACTCACTTGCTTTTATTCTACTATTTAATCTCTTTAACTTAGAATAATTTATTCTTAGTGCCAAATCAGTACTGGGCATAATGTTGCACCGGCCGAGATTAAATATGAGAAGCATATTAACCGTCCAGGGCCCGATCCCCTTAATTGGTTGTAAGATATTTCTTATTTCAAGATCACTCATTTTATGTATATGAAATTTGTCAGGGATTTTGCCAGCCACATGCAAATCAGCGATGCGAGTAATACAAAAAAGTTTATTTTTCGATAGACCACATGCTTGCAATAAATTAGTATCTAGTGAGAGAATTTGTTTTGCATCAGGGAATTGGTCTTGAAAAATATTTAAAAAGCGTTGAAAAATAGTATTGCCAGCTTTTGGGTTTAATTGCTGAAAAATAACCGATTTGATTAACGCTTGGTAGGGCTCATACTTAGTGGATATTTTAATGGTGCAGGGGCCAATCTGGCTAATAAGGTTGTTCCAATCATCATCTAAATTAGCTAAAAAATTTTCTGCAGTTTTTAATCCATTTTTACCAATTAATTTTTTTTCCTGCATAGTCAACATATTCACCAGAGTTGCTCAAATTTAGTTTTTCAATTTGCCGTATCATGCCACTGACACTCTCATCAACACTAATCCAAGCGCCAAGACCGCCCATATCAGTTTTTACCCAACCCGGATGCAATGTTAGGGTTGCAATATTTTGATGAGCAAGATCATGTTGTAAGCTCCGCATGACGGAATTTAAGGCTGTTTTACTCGATCGGTAAATATAGGAGCCGCCACTGGTATTGTCATCAATACTGCCCATCTTACTAGTAATAGACACTACTTTTTTTTGTTGTCCGTGATGTAGATGGGGTAAAAATGCATTGGTAATTTCATAGGGCGCAATCGCATTGACTGCAAAACTCTCTAACCACGCCTGCTTATCCAAATTTCCCAGTGTACATGAGCGATAGATTCCAGCATTATTAATTAAAATATCAATCGCCTGATTATGCAATTGTGTGGCTAATTTTTTTATTTGTTGAGAGTCTTCAACCTCTAATTTATATATATTAATCGAGTCATATTGCCCTGTTAAATTATTAAGTTCGCGAGCTTTATCGGGGTTACGACATGTTGCGATGACCTGCCAACCGAGCTTTGCATATTCTTCAGTTAGTTTTAAACCAAGCCCTCTATTAGTTCCAGTTATTAGAACGGTTGTTTTTTCCATATACTTTAAACTTTCATGACAAAAGAGTAGTCTATTAAATATTGGTTCTCAAAGGAAGCTACATGAAAAAATTTACTTTTTTAATACTATTTTTATTTGTCTCAAATGTATATGCGGGCGAATTTGATCAATATTGTACTGCCAGTCTTGCAGATGGAAATTTACATAAAACAGACTGTTCTGTAAAAACTTCTTTTGATGGCAAGGACTATTGTTTTGGTAATGAAACCTCGATGGCGATATTTATTGAGGACCCGAAAGCCATGTTAGCGAAAGCAACTAGCTTTTATGCAAAGAGTAATCAAGAGCGAGAGAAAATTACACAAGCAATGGCTGATGAAATTTTAGATGATCCTGATTGTGATTTATCCAATAAAGATGTCGGTTATTTGAACTTTAATGGTCGAGATATGACGCATTGCATTATGTTTAATACCAGCTTTTTTGGCGCCGACTTAAGGGGAGCAAATTTATCTGGCGTCAACTTACAAAGAGCGTATCTTAATTTAGCCCGCTTAGAAAAAACAAATTTTTCTGGCGCAAATCTAAAAGAGGCAACTATATTCCAGCCTATCTTTGGCGACACTGTATTTCGTTCAGCAAATTTATCGGGAGCAAGGCTCATTGGCACGTTAGGAAAAGTGGACATGTCTGGAGCCATACTAATAGAGGGACGCTTAGGTTTGGATGTCGGTAATCAGCCGATGGGGCAAATGAAATTTGATTCCTCAGGTGGTAACTTTGAGAAGGCAGATTTTGAGGGGGCTGATCTTAATATTGCCAGTTTTATTTTTGGTAATTTAAAAGAAGCAAACCTTAAAAATACCAATCTCTATCGCGCAGAGTTAATTCAAGCGGACTTGACTGGTGCAGATTTGACTGGTGCAGATTTGACCGATGCTGAAGTTGATGGCGCAAATTTTAAAGATGTAAAGGGACTCGATAGCGTTAAGGGTTTTGCAACAGTAAAAGGCAAATGTAAAAACTGTGGCCAATAAAAAATTTTTAGCCTCTGAGATTACCGCAGAAAAAATTTATCATGAGCGTCGAAATTTTTTAAAAAAATTAGGTTTGGCTTCAGCAACACTTGGCTTCTCTCCAGCTTTATCGTTCGCCAATATGGCGAATGTAAAAAAAATTCCACATAACATTACAGATAATTTAACCAGTTATAAAGATGTAACTTCTTATAATAATTTTTATGAATTTGGCTTACAAAAATCTTCTCCTAAAGCGAATGCACATAAAATGAAAATTGATCCATGGGCCGTGGAAATTTCTGGAGAGATTGAAAAAAATAAAACCTATGCACTGGAAGACTTAGTGAAATTAGCCTCACTGGAAGAGCGTATTTATCGTTTACGTTGTGTTGAAGGCTGGTCAATGGTCATTCCTTGGGTTGGCTTTTCATTGAGCGTGTTATTAAAAAAACTTACTTTATCCAGTCGGGCCAAATATGTTGTATTTGAAACTCTATACCGACCGGATGAGATGGAGGGGCAAAAGTCAAGAGTGTTGGATTGGCCCTACATTGAGGCACTTCGAATTGATGAAGCGATGCATCCTTTGACACTTCTTTGTTTCGGTGTTTATGGCAAAGTGCTACCGAACCAAAATGGTGCGCCGGTACGGCTGGTCATTCCTTGGAAGTATGGATTTAAAAGTATTAAATCGATTGTAAAAATAAAATTCGTCGAGACGATGCCACAAACAACATGGGCGTTATCAAGTCCAAAAGAATATGGGTTTTATGCCAATGTGAATCCCACTGTTGATCATCCGCGATGGACTCAAGCTACAGAGCGTCGCATCGGCGATTCCATTCTGGCAAAGCGTCGTAAGACAGAATTTTTAAATGGTTATGCAGATGAGGTTGGCTATTTATACTCGGGCTTGGATTTAAAAAAGAACTTTTAGTCAAATGAAATCATTTATTTTTTATAACCTTTGTCACATGCCTATTTATTTTAGTTTGTTTATCTTTTTAGGCTATGTCTATGTAACCAATCCAATTGATTATGTATTATCGATCACTGGACATACAGCAATAATTTTTCTTATTATCTTGGCACTTATTCCGCATATTTTTTTTAGACTGGGAGTAAATTTTTTAGCATATCGGCGTTCCATCGGCTTGTATGTTTTTATTTATTCTTTATTACACACGCTAATCTATTTTGCACTTGATTATCAATTGCAATGGTCCTTAGTTTTGCAAGAAATAAAACTTCATTTGTATTTACAACTTGGTTTACTTGCATTAATTTGTTTGCTACCTATGGTATTAACGTCAAATGATTATGCAAAGAAAATATTAACTGTTTGGTGGTACAGAATTCACAAGCTTATTTATTTAGCCATTCTTTTTTCAATAGCGCACTATTATTTTTTAATTAAATTGGACTATAATTTTTTAATTATTTATACGATTATATTTTTAGCCTTATTTGTCTTGCCAAAAAAAAACGCCCAATGAATGGACGTTTTTTTAAAAAATTAGTTTAGTTCACTGCTGCTTTTAGCCCTGCACCTGCTTTAAAAGCTGGAACTGTTCTTGCTGGGATTTTTAATTCTGCACCAGTTTGTGGATTTCGGCCTGTACGCGCAGCTCTTTTACTTACTTTGAAAGTGCCAAAGCCAATTAAAGTCACACTGTCGCCTTTTTTTAGTGCGCCTGAAATTGCGCTAATGGTTGCATCAATTGCTCGTGTTGCATCTGCTTTTGTTGAACCTGTAGCGCTAGCTACTGCTTCAATGAGTTCGCCTTTATTCATTCAATACTCCTCCGATGAATTAGTTAGTGTGTTAATCATACTGCTCTTGAAACCCTTGCCATAACTGCTTTATAGGCTGGTTTGATTCACTTTGCCTATTTTCTTAGGGAATGTCAACACGTTTACTCTAATTTTTTTGTTTTTTTTAATTGTATTTTTAAATGAGATTTTTTTAATTTATTTTTGAATAATGTTACAATATTCAAAATGAAAAATAAAAATTGGGGTGGTTTGAGAAAAGGGGCTGGACGTAAATTTGGCACAGGCCCATATGGAGAAAATACGAAAGTAATACGCGTTCCTGAAAGTCGAGTTTATGACATTAAAGATTACCTTATCCGCCTGCAATCAAACAACATTGATGAGTTCTTTTCTGTAGCGAGCCAGTTAAATACAAATCCAAAGGTCTTGTTTGAACATAAAGTAGCAGCTGGCTTCCCTTCACCTGCTGACGACCATGCGGAAAAAAAATTAGATTTAAATGAATATTTAATTGGGCAACAAGAAACAACATTTTTTGTCAGAATTAAAGGGGATTCCATGATCGATGCTAGCATTCATGACGGTGACATTGTCATCATTGATCGTGCTAAGCAAGCCAAGATTGGCGATATTGTATTGGCATCTATTGACGGCGATTTTACTGTCAAGATTTTATCCAAACATGGTGCGCAACCACGTTTACTGCCTGCTAATGAAAAGTATCAGCCGATTGATGTTAAAAAAGATTCAGCCTTTGAGATCTGGGGAACGGTTACAGGCGCAGTAAGAAAGTTTAAATAATTGATTGCATTGGTGGATGTAAATAATTTCTATGTCAGTTGTGAAAGGCTCTTTAACCCAAGCCTTAGGAATCAACCAGTGGTTGTTTTGAGTAATAACGATGGCTGCATTATATCGCGCAGCAATGAGGCAAAGTTGCTGGGTATAAAAATGGGCGAGCCTTTATTTAAGGCAAAATCGATAATTCAGAAATATCACGTTAAGGTGTTGTCATCCAATTATCCACTGTATGCCGACATGAGTAACCGAGTTATGAAGGTTTTATCAGCATTTACAGAGCAACAAGAAATTTATTCCATTGATGAATGCTTTTTAAATATGTCGGGACATACGAACCTGTTAGAGACAGGTTTTATGATTAAAAATACATTATCTCAATGGTTAGGGATGCCGGTATGTGTTGGTATTGGTCCTAGTAAAGTAGTGGCAAAATTTGCTAATCATTGCGCAAAAAAACAGCAACAGTGGCAAGGAGTTTTTTCCAGCCATCAATTTTTAGATGGTGAGTTAAATGAGCTGATGGCATCGGTTGACGTTGGTGAGATTTGGGGGGTAGGAAGAAAGTTAGCACAACGCTTAATAGGTATGGGTATACATTCCGTGTTGGATTTGAAGCAGGCGAATGCTAATTACATGAAGCGACAGTTCAGCATTAATATGGAACGTATCGTGCTCGAACTTAACGGCATTCGATGCTTTGCACTTGAGTCTGATGTTAAGCCAAGAAAGGAAATTATTGCATCTCGTAGCTTTGGTCGCCGGGTGGAATGTTATAACGAACTTGTTGAAGCGATTACCACGTTTGTTGCTAGGGCATCGCGTAAAGCCAGACAGCAATCAAGTGTGTGTGGTGCCGTCAGTGTTTTTATTCGAAGCAGCCCGTTTAATTCAAGCGAAACATTTTATGCCAACAGCGGTACGTTATCGTTAAACCCACCAACGAATAATTCAACATTAATTTTGAAAGCAGCATTAGAGATTTTGTCAGGGATTTATAAGCCAGGGATTAAGTACAGTAAATGCGGGGTAATTTTATCCGGCTTGGCTGATGTGAATACAGCACAACATGATTTATGGTCAGAATCATCTCTAAAAAAAGAGTCACTTACGCAGATGGTGGACCAAATCAATGATCGATTTAATAAGAATAGTTTACGTATTGCCACACAACCAATACACCCTATTTGGGGAATGAAGCAATCATTAAAAAGCCGCTCGTTCACCACCGCATGGGACCAATTACTGGTAGCAGATTAATTAAATGTTTCGGGCAATTCTGTTGGGTTAAGTTGAATAAAGTAATGATCTGGTGGCGATCGAACAATCCAGCCTTGAAAAAAAAGTCGACTTTTTACCGGATCAAATTGTAATTTGAAAGGCGGTTGCCCACGAAAAGTAAAGCGACCCTCTTTTTCTAACTGCACAGTTTTAAAATTACCAGTGCTATCAACCGCACAAATTGTTTGCGGTTCAATACTGATTAAATGAAAATAGGTAGCCGGTTTTTCAGGATTTTTAGTATTGTATTCAATGGGTTTTGCATTGCGGATTGTACACAGAAATTCAACAGACGTTGCGGCAGCAGGAATAGGAACGGACGCTACGGGGGGAGCTTCATTACTGGCAATTACTTTCGTTTCCTGCTTTTCCACAGAAACGTCTTTTGTTTGTGGAATATCATCGATGATGATGGGTAAAGTATCTTGTTCTTGCATTTCTTCGGCGGTCATCTCCGCCACTATTTTATTTTCAAGAGCAGTAATCGAGAAATTATCTTCAATCTTATCTGCTGAGATTAAAGAAAATAATTGTATGATTAAAAAGCCACTAAGTAGACATATTAGTAAGATAAGAAACGTTGGAAATGTGCGAATTTTATTTGTTGGCTTGATGAAGTTTTCCGCTTGTGCCGATAAAGTTTTTTCGGTAACGACTTTTTTAAAATCAACATCTAGCAGTTTGGCATAGCGTCTCATGGCCAATTTTTTAAAATACGGTGTTACAAACCCGCGCATTAAGTTTTTTTCAATCGAATTGATTTGTTCATGACTTAACGTGAGCTGACTTGCCACGCTTGCCAGAC
>Ga0181599_1003392_pt1 | contig 13569 bp, 6 predicted proteins | sample 041ome_3_FD_148658 | JGI IMG/M metagenome (GOLD analysis project Ga0181599, IMG submission 148658) | Coastal salt marsh microbial communities from the Groves Creek Marsh, Skidaway Island, Georgia - 041405US metaG (spades assembly) | ecosystem: Environmental > Aquatic > Marine > Intertidal zone >...
AGAGAGAATTCGGACGCAGTCTCTCTCTCTCTCTCGAGGTTTGGACGAGTCCAGACGTGGTTCGCGGGAGGGAGAGGCGCCAGTGAGGTGAATCGGAACAAACCGAAGGGGACGACGGAACTCGTCGGTGCGTCGAGTAAGATGGATAATGTGTGTACAAGTTACGAGTTGTAACATCTAATGAATGGTATCTATGTATTTTCGTATGGTGCGATGCGCGTTGATCGCGCCGTCTAAGAGTCTTCGATTCCTACTTCTAAAATGTCGGACACCATGCGTTTGCGAAAGTATTCCATGTGCTTTTGGGAAAATGCGAGCTCAGCGTCGGAAGAGAGGTAGTCTGCATACTTGATCATGAAGACTCCGCAATCGCATCCGTTTTTTTGGAGGGGAATGTTCTTCGGGTAGTCTTCAATCCACTCGTCTGGGTCCCAGGTTTCGTCGAGCTTATTCTTCGCCTCGTCGATGATCCAGCTCTTGAGGTGCTTCACAGCCACCTCGGATTCTCCGAGGAGTGAGTCATAGTAACTGATACGTTTATTCTTGACGTCAATTTCAGCCAGCACCCAGTGCACAGATTGATGTATCGGGACGTAAATTCGATCGCACTTTAAGACGTCATACTTGAGCCTCTTCTTCAGCGTCCAGCGTCGAACGTTGGAGTATTCATAACGACCGCCGTCCTGATAAAGTTTGTTGATGAAGAATGTGCTAAAAAAGTGGAATCTTGGCTGTGTTTCACCCTCTAGTCTCGCTTCAGAAGTGCGACGCGAAAGAAGTCCGATGGCAAAGTTGGCCACTTCATCGTTGAGCCACGCTCCCGTTCTCAGAGTGGCAATGTCTTTGCCCGTCACCTCGAGCGCTCCTTGACCCAAGAAAGAGCCCGCGGCTAGAATTTCTCGTGACGGCGCGTCGAAAGCCTCTTGCACGGCTTCAAGCTGCGCTTTCGTCAATGGTTTGAGGAACTTGCGAGCGGCGACTTCACGTTCACGCTTCGCCTTGAGCTCTTGTGCTTCCACGCTCAAACGTTCGAGTTGCTCTTCTAAACTGCTAGAAGTCGACGCCGCTAACGTCTCACTGAGTTTTGCTCTTCTCAACTTCAAAACTTCTTGCATATTGCGAATCGTCGCCGCGTGCTTCTCGGACAGTGACGGTTCGCGGCGCTCCTCTCCCTCGCGCGGGAGAGCACGTCTCTTCTCAAGCGCGGATCGCTGCGTTCGACCCGCTAAGGAATCATTTTCGTACGTCATAATCAGCGCTTTGTATCTTGAAAGAGAATCGGCGTCGTCCCATCGTTTCATGCTCACATACTTCTTGAGCGCTTCTCCAAAAATATTGACGCGTTCGAAACTCTTGAAAGTTGGCAAACTGCCGCTTGTCTCTGGAGCTCTCCGTCCATTTTTCTCTTCTAGCGTGCCTATGCGGTCCTGAAACGAGCTATTCGTACCCCCCATGTAGTCAGATCGGCCTCTGAATACTTCCGCACCGTTTCTATGGAATGAATCAACAGCAGTGCTAAACGTAGCAGAAGTTCGTCTCCACGTGTTTTCAAAATCCCTCCTAGCTTCTCTCCCAAACGCAGTCGTTCCAGACAAGGCTTTGTCCCTACCCACACCGATCACCACGTCACCGTTGAGCCGATCGAGTAAACCTTGCCTCCTCGGTGGGGTTGCGTACGGGTGAGCGCGCGTGTACGCAAGACGCTCGCTCCAAGGACTCGACCTCTGAACGGGAGCTCTCGCGAGCGCACCGCCCGGCGTGAGGACGGGAGTGGAGAAATCAACCTCGTGAACCGCGCCAGACGCACGTCCGTAAGCGCTCTCAACCTCTCTGAGTCTAGAAGGTCCCGCCGGCGTCGAACCTGGCCCAAGATGTGCGAGCAGAGGCTCGATGCGCCCTTCGCCCGTGCCGAGGCGAGGGTGACCTAGTATGTCGTCGCAAACGCTCTTGGATGGAGTGTCCCGCAAAGCGTAGGTTGACATCAGTGCGCGCGCGTTCACACACCAGCGGCTCGCTGGTGCTTCAGCGACTATCGTGTGTCTACGAGTGCGGCACGTGGACATCCGCGCGTTCAAAAGGTTCAAACGTTGTTGGCGTGGATGAGTCTTACTTACGCTTTAAGTTTCATACTTGAATTAAAAGGCAATCGCAAATATGGTATATGCACACGAAGTCATCATAGTTTATAGGTCATAGATAATCACACTGGATAATCAAAGCTTAAGTCTGTCGCGGATAACTTCAGCGATGGAGTCTTCACCCGGGCCAATATCCTTGAAAGCGTCCAAAACTTCAACAATTGTGTCTTGTCTACGCTTCCACTTGGGACTTCCCTTCTTGACGCCAGTGCTACTGAAGGTACGGAGAACATCAACAGCGACAGACGGCGCCAAACCAGTCAAAAGGAGGGCGGCGAGGTTGACATCAGGCTCAGGCTTTTCATCGTCCTTCTCGACGCCTGGACGGGCACCGAAGCCAAGGCTTGATCGTCGAAGAATACTCACTTGCTCTTCGATTTCCAAGCCTGCATAAATAATTTTAGCAACCTTCGCGTTACGTTTGGCGACAACACGAAGGATTTCGACTCCATTGTACACAACACTTCGCAAGTAGTACGGGAGGACAAACTCTGTGACACCAACCATTCTACCCGGTTCAGACATGTTGACCAGGCCGATGGCGGCTTCGTTGTCTCTAAGTCTCTCAACCATGATGTCTATGAGGGTTGCCGCACGCGTGGTTTCAAGACCCATGAGAGCTTCAGCAGCACGAGTATCCTTAGCTCTCCAGAGTGCGGCTAGCGCAGCGGCAGCGGCTTCAAGGTTGGAGGCACCTTGAAGGATAATGGTCGCAGCAATAGGATCATCATCTTGGGAAACTTCCGAAACGAACGCATCAGTTTCGCCCGCTTCGAGTCGCTCTTGCAACTTCAAGGTGCGTTCATCCAGGGAACCACCCATTCGCTTCGCCTCCGCGTCCGCCTTGGCTTTGGCTTCCGCGTCCGCCTTGGCTTTGGCCTCCGCCTCCGCCTTGGCTTTGGCCTCCGCGTCCGCCTTGGCTTTGGCTTCCGCGTCCGCCTTGGCTTTGGCTTCCGCGTCCGCCTTGGCTTTGGCCTCCGCGTCCGCCTTGGCTTTGGCCTCCGCCTCCGCCTTGGCTTTGGCTTCCGCCTCCGCCTTGGCTTTGGCCTCCGCCTCCGCCTTGGCTTTGGCTTCCGCGTCCGCCTTGGCTTTGGCTTCCGCCTCCGCCTTGGCTTTGGCTTCCGCCTTGGCAGCCTCAGCTTCCTTCTTGGCCTTGGCAGCCGCATCAGCTGCAGCCTTCGCCTTAGCAGATTCTTCTGCCTTACGCTTAGCTAATTGAGCCTCCTTCTTCTTGGCTTCTTCAGCAGCCTTTTTCGCTCGCTCAGCGTCGGCCTTTGCCTTCTCTTCAGCCTTGCGTCGATCTTCTGCTTCACGTTCTGCGCGACGCTTTGCTTCAGCGGCATCCTTTTCAGCCTGCTTTCTGGCTGCTTCCTTCTCCTTATCGGATCGCTGCTTTTCCTCTTGAGCACGCTTTGCAGCCGCCTTAGCTTCCTCATCAGCCTTCTGCTTGGCTCGTCGGGCTTCTTCTTCTGCTTGCTTGGCCTTTGCTTGAGCTTCCTTTTCCGCTTGTTCTTTTGCTCGGCGCTTCTCCTCAGCTTGACGGCGTGCCTCTTCCTCTTGCTTCTTGGCATTCTCCTTGCGTGCGAGTTCTGCCTTGCGAAGGCTGTCTTCCTCTTCCTCTGCTAACCGTTTCCGACGCTCAGCAAGCGCTTGACGTTCAGCCTCAGCCGCCTCCGTAGCCGCGCGCAGCTCCTCAGCACGCTTAGCGGCTTCAACAGCTGCTGCTTGTCTCGCCTCTTCAAAGCTTGAGGTGGATTTTTCCGCGAAGAGAGCCTCACGCTCTTCAGAGTTCGCAAAGAAGCGACGCTGATCCTCATTTGAACGGAGAGAAGCTTCAGCGTCGTTCCGGTTGAGAGTTTCAGCGTTCCAAGCGAGACGGCGGGCATCAATTTCTGCGATAATCGCAGCAAGTTCAGCTTCGAGTTGCTTGATTCTCATCTCAGCCACCTTTCTGCGAGCATCCTCTTCTTCGCGAAGAGCTCTTTCAGCCTTGACGGCTGCATCGGCTTCAGCGCAAATAGATGCATGTTTCTCATCTTCAGCATGCATGCGCTGCTTCTCCTCGGTAACAGTTCGCTTAATTGACATTTGAGAATCAGCACGGCGACGCTTGAAGTCATCGTAGCTCTGGGCAGCCGCCTTTTCAAGGTTTTTAAGATCAGTGATGAGAGAGGCAAGTTGAGCCTCCATTTCTGAAATCGATGCGTTGAGATTTTGTGCGAGATCATCAATGGCTCGAGGTTCAGCCGCCGCAAGACGACGGGCATCTTCCTTGCCTTGCCGTTCTTCCATCATGAGTCTGAAGCCTGCGCGACGTTCCTCTTCAGCATCCTGAAGTTCTTTAATTTTGCGCGCAAACTCTTCGATTTCTTTCTCCTTAGCATCCATTCGGCGATCAAAGTCATCACGACGCTGCCTTTCTTCAGCTTCCTTGGCGGCAAGCATTTCAGCTGCTTGCTTGCGTCGCATCTCCTCTTGGGTTTGCAGGAACTCCTCTTCAGCTTGAAGCTTTTCTCTGAAATCCTCCAAAATATCCGGTAGTTCTTGGCGGAATCGAGCTCGTCGAGCATCTTCCTTCGTGATAATGTCTTCGTCGATCACCTTTTGATCGGCAATCTTCTTGTCGACAGCCTTTCTACGAGCGTCCTCTTCTGCGCGTCGAACAGCTTCATCACGAACCATCTTCTTGAGGTCTTCACGCATCTTCTGGAGCTTGGCATCTTCACTCATTCGGAGAGAGGCATCTTCCGCACGGAGACGTTCATCTTCAGAAAGAGCAGCTTCTCGTGCGCGGCGGAACTCAGCAACTCGTTGAGCTTCAGCTTCAAGCGCCGACCTGGCGGCGGCTTCGGCTTCACGACGGCGTCTTTCCATATCTCGCACGAAATCATCAATTTCTTGACGCTTGCTGTTCATTTCGTTGATGTGATCCTCTCGTCTGCGCTCTTCCTGAGATAGAAGATCATCTTCAGCTCGTTGTCGCACAACCATGTCCGCCTTGAAGGCTTCGCGTCTTGCGAGCTCGTCGGCCCAGCGAGCATCTTCTTTGGTGATGAGCTTCGCGATACGCTCTTCTTCAGCGAGTCTGCGAGCATCCTCTTCAGCGATCTTCTTTCTCTCCGCTTCAGCCGCGACGCGCGTTGCGTCTTCAGCAGCCTTTGCTCGTGCATCTTCGGCGCGGCGGCGTTGTTGCTCTTCGGCTTCACGACGTTGGGCTTCGGTTTCCCAATCCTTACGACGTTGATCCTCGCGAGCTCTCGTGCGAACTTCTTCTTCTTGGCGACGACGAAGTTCTTCCTTTGAACGCGCTTGGCGATCCTTTTCAGCAAGGAAGGCTCTTTCGAGAGCATCCTTACGCATACGAGATTCTGCATCTTGTTGGCGGCGCTTGGTATCGGCTTCTTGTCGCAAGCGTTGCTCCGTCTGCTCAAGCTCGCGCAAAGCAATATCAGCCTTCTCACGACGACGGTTTTCAGCCTCGATACGCGCTGCTTCTTGTCGTGCAGCCTCTGCAGCTGCGGCATCAGCCTCGCGTCGTCGACGTTCTTCCTCTTCACGTCTTCTGCGCTCAGCTTCAGCCGCGTCAGCCAGATTCTTTCGCGCTTGCATTCTGCGCTCCTCCTCTTCCTCTCGTTGACGCTGCTCTTGGATCTTCAGCTGCTCTTTGTTGATCATGTAATCGACATGGCGAGAATCTTCGGTCGTACGGCGCAGAACTTCTTGCGAGTTGAAGATGAGGTTCGCCTTTTCTTGCTCAGTTTGGCGACGCGCCTCTTCTTCCTGCTTCGCCTTTTCGGCTCGAGCAAGCTCTTCCTCCTTGCGCTGCTGCGCAACTCGGCGATCGTCCTCCTTAGCTCGTCGTTGGTCTTCCTCTTCTCTCGCAACACGAGTGGCTTCATCGTACTGTCTTCGGCGAGCCTCTTCAGCTTCTCTTTTTCTGCGTTCATTTTCGGCGGCAGCTTGAGCTTCAGCTTCGATACGCTTGCGACGTTCATTCTCTTCGGCAATTTTGCGCTTTTCGCCCTCTTCAATCATCTTGATCTCTTCGAGCTTCGCACGACGGCGGACATCGGCATCAGCAATTTTACGTGCTTCCTCAGCATTTAAGCGAGCGATTTCTTGCGAATGCTTTTGTCGACGCGTTTCTTCGCCATCCTTAAGACGGATTCCGAGTTGCTTGAACTCTTCGAGTTCGCGACGCTTTGCTGCAAGATCTGTATCCTCAGACTTGCGTCTATCAGCTTCAGCTTCCGCCGCCGCGCGCATGTCTGCCTGCGCGTTGGCAGCACGAATTTCCTCTGCTCTGAGAGCAGATTCCATTTCTTGCTTGCGACGAGCGGCATCATTTTCGGCGGCGATTCGCCTGTCCTTCGCTTCATTCTCAAAGCGAAGAATATCGTCCTTGAGAGCCTTGATGGCAGCCTCAGCCTCAGATCGACGTCGGTCTTCGTCTTCACGCTTTCGGCGCTCCTCATCCTCTTGGTCTCTAAGCTTGCGAGCAGCTTCTTCACGGCGGCGTTCCTCAACAGTTTGACGATCCGCTTCCTCGCGCTCCAGGCGAGCACGCTCATCATCAACCTTTTGGCGAATCTCTTCGAGAGCGTTCGCTCGGCGCGCATCTTCTTCATCTTGAAGACGACGCTCGGCGTCCAACTCGCGAGCGTGCTCGTCATCCCAAGCCCGGCGACGAGCTTCCTCCGCAGAGCGATCGGCGGCGAGAGCATCACGCATGCGTTGGAGTTTCGACTCGGCTTCGGATCGACGACGGTTTTCTTCGTCTTGTCGACGAGCTTCAGCATCCATTAAAGCGCGCATCTCAGCTTCAAACCGCGCTCTGAGCTCACCCTCCTGGCTCCTCGCCGTCTCAAAGGCGTTTTTCGCGTTCGCGAGATCGTTCTCACCCTTTTTACGGCGAGCCATGATGGCTTGCTGAAGACTGGTGATATCAGACTTGCGCTTGCTGATTTCGTCCTTCAATTTTGCAACGGTGACTTCTCCTTGATCTTCAATATCCTTCAGAGCACCCTTCTGCGTTTCAGTGATGGTCTTGATCGTGATGACTTCTTCTTCGTACAGCGCCTCACATTCGTCATAGAGCTTGTTGATTCGATCTTGTTCCTTTGCACGGCGTCTATTCTCTTTAAGTCGCATCTCATTTTCATCTTCAACCGCCTTGCGGAGAGCCTCTTCTGCCGCTTTGCGACGTGCATCTTCTTCCTTGCGTCGGCGCCTCTCTTCCGCGTCGATGCCTTCATGATACGCAGCATCTGGTAGTTGTTCTCTTTGACTCTTCATACGAGTGCTGACCTTTTCTCGCGTGACGATTTTCGTCGTCTTTGTGCGGCCGTCTACGCTGTACATGACAGACGTCGACACCGTTCCCGCGGCTTCACCGATAGAAGACGCAACTTGGCGTATCTTTACCGGCTTCATTTCAAGCAAGTGAATGAACATGTAGACGATGAATGCAATAAAAGCGCCGATGATACTCGCGTATTCCATATTCACGACGTAGGTGTAAAGAGCAGCGTTGCCGGAGAAGGAACCAGCCTCAATCAGGTAAGAGATACCAGAGATGAGAGAGAGCAAGTTTGGAGCGGCGGCGACAAGAATCGCGATCATCGCGCGCGGGTTCACCCCCTTAAAAAACCAGTACGGCCCTTTCGGGTCACGTGTTTGCATCATCTTGCGAGAAAGCTTACCCGCTCGCATGAGCCAGAAATCACACAAGATGACACCGAGAACTGGAGAGACCAACAGAGAACCGACGCCGATGATCCACGAAGCCGCCGCAACAACTTGTTGCCACATCAGTTGCATCGGGGCAAAAAGACCGACAGCGCAAGTGATGATGAGAGCAGCTTGCTTAGAAGAGATAGTACCACCGAGATAGTTCTTTGTCTTGGCCCACGGAAGCGAGAACTCTTGCATGTACTCTTGAGGGCCAACGACATTGGCAGCGCTATTCGTCACAAGAGACGCGATAGCAATCGATGCGAAGAGGATAGGCTTCGGAGCTTGAGCCATGGCAGCAGCAACGACTGCAAACATACCGGAAAGCAATGGAAGCCAGAAAAACTGGCCAATGGGCGCAGTTTTTGAGCCCTTAATGTGAGCGGTGTAATCCGGGTAAACACTCGCCAGCGTGACCCAGACCCCAACCATGAGCCAGGCATGCTTCCAAAACTCTGCTGGAATAGCTCCTGGCAAACCTTCGGCGACAAGCGAAGCAACAGCCGTTTGCGGAATACCCTGTCGCAGAGACCAAGCGATGAAACCAGCGACGAGAGCCAACACGGTTTTGCCGGAAGTTAACAGCCTCGACGACGGAACCGTGCGCAGCGAGATTGCGAGCTGCACCAACCAGAACATGGAGTAAGCAATAGCGCGTGCTGGCACGGTGGTGAGACCGACATTCACAAATGTCTCCTGGAGTAAAGCAAACACGGCTTCACCACCAACTAGAGTCTGCACCGCGTACAAGAGAAATCCGAGAGTTGCTCTGCACGCGTCGGCGAATTCAGCCCCCCAGATACCAAAGCTCGAACGAGCGAGAATGGGCATGTTGAGCTCGTACTTGGCTGCTGGATAACCGATCGCGGAAACGAACGGCATGGCCATGAACGTACCCACGGCTGTCGCGGCGGCCAACAGGTACCATGGCAATGGAGCCAGCGTGTGCAAATCCCACCGAACAAATCCAAACGGAACAGAGTAAACCACCGCGCACGTCGCGAGCGCCGCCCAAAGCGACAACTCTTTCCCGCGTTCAATCGCATTCTCATCTGTTGTCGGGGGAATAATCAAATCCTCGTCTCCCGGCGCGACCTCAAAACCTTCGTCGTCTTTATCGTCATCACCCGTTTGATCAGCATATCCCAAACCCACCGCTCGAGTCGACATCGCGCCGCGTCCACGCCTTCCTTTCGCGCCTTCAACGACACATCGTCCCTCTCTTTCCGCATCCACAATCACCGCGCGTCTTCTTCGCACCCGCGCCGCGACTCGGCTTCCATCCCTCACGCCCTCTGCGTGGAGTGATCGTCGATTCGTTGTTCTCAAAGAATTCCTCTTCGTTTCCAACCCCCGTTGATTCCACGACACCGACGACGATGATCCGGTCACCACCGATGAGCGCATCGTCGTCGCGGGCATCGCGCGTGCGGTTCACGTACGATTCGCCGTCGTCGTCGTCTTCTCCGACGACGTCGCACGTCTCACGCTCCGCGCACTGCCGCAAACGTTCGCCAATCCATCGGGAATTGCGAACATTCGCAATTTCGCATTTCGAATTCCCGCTCGCGCGCCCAGATCCCCGTCGGACCACCGGGTTCGGCCGCCGTTCGGACGACGAAACCGAAACCGTACCGATCGAACCATTTGATCGGCATTTTGCATCGATCGATTGATTGATCGATTGATTTTTAGACCGATCGACGAAGCCGTCGGGATCGATGGATCGATGTCGATCGAGGATACGATTGGTGGACTGGACGAAGTTCACGAATCACGAACTGTCGATCGACGTAAGGGTCGTGGGAATGGAACCGATCCGCGAATCTTCTTTCGGTCGAGACCGCCCGACACGGTGAGTATGGATCCAAAGGTGGAAATCGCGGTCGAACGCGACGAGGACGAAGCGAAAAAGTACCGATCGATTCGATCCACACCGATCAATCAATCACGACGAGGGTTCGCGGCGAACGGGTCGGCGCGTCGACGACCGGAAAAGATGGCGCGCGGAACGCTCATGACGACGACGACGGCGGCGACGATGGGGACGCGAGGAGGCGTCGCGACAACCTCCCGGACGCAGCGATGTTCCGTCGTCACGCGCGCGGCTGGCGCCGCCGCGGCGAAGAAGAAGAACGGCTCTACGGACGGACCCTACAAGGCGCGAAACGAGTTTACCATTCCGTCCGCCGATGCCGGGGTTCGCGCGAGGTTTGAGAGCGAGATGCGCGATCGAGAGACGCTCGCGCGCGAACTCGGCGCGGTTGACGCCAAACTCGTCGTGCTGTCGAACAAGGAGTTTGCGTTTGAACAAACGTGGACGAGTAAAGAGGCGTACGAGGCGTACATGAACCACCCAAAGAGACGCCGCAGCCACCTGGCGGTGGGGGTGTACCAGCGCCTGCCGGCGGACAAGTGGAGCGTTCCGGATAACTTCACCCCGGTGACGCGGGATTGAGAACACACACTTGGATTAGGGTGATGACGGCGACGGCGACGATGAATGCTCGAATGTAATATGATTTTCCGCAGTCTTGTGAACACCGCCTCGATTCCACTCGGTGCATGCCCAGTCAAGACTCTTGACTGAAGAGGCCCTCTTGAGAAGCCCACAACACCATGATGAATTTTAACTGAATTTCGAATCGCCACGACGCCTCAGACCCCATCGCGTCGAGACTCGTCGTCTGTACCACGGGCATTCAAAGAGACTCGAAGCACCGTTCGTGTGCGCGTCACCGTTCGTTTGAACGCGACAAAGATGGCGTCCCTAGCGCGCGCGAGGCTGTTCAAGCCGCGCAACGTGGATGAGAGTGAGCCTCTGCTCGCGAGCGCGGCTCGGAAGCGGCTCGGCCGAGGTAAACCTTGGGCGCGCGCGTCGTTCGGCGCGTTGATAGTGGCGCTCGGTTGCACATTGGGATGGATCGGTGCGACGGATCCGCGTGGATTGTACGTCGGCGTCGTCGCTCGTATGAATCAAGCGCTCGGGACTCACACGAGGTCCATCACTTTTCGAGTCTTTACGTGCGGGATCCCCGAGGCTATTTTCAACGCGCACATTCCGTGGCCAATCTGTCGCGTTAAACTCGTCGGTTGTCCTGGTGGCGGCGCGAGCTGTTATCATTGGAGGTACGCCAAGGGTCTTGAGATGACGCCGCTGTCGGACAAAAGAGACGTGTGGGAGTTGACGACGGATAAGTTTGGCACGGGCGATGTTTTTGGATTTGCTGTCATCGAGGCGGGATGTAATGTTGCAGACGAGGCGGCATGTACCGCCGGCCGTGATGGAAAGTGTAAGGATCACAATATGTGTGACCACCGCTACGACTCTGGTATGCAGCGCGCGACGACCCACAAGCACGCAAACATTACGTGTTGGGCGGAAAATGCGCCGAAAGATCGAGGCTACAGATGCGCGTCCCATTCGCCTTTTTTCAACTTGCAACACGGTCAAGATAAATGTTTTCGCAAGATGGGCGAATGGTACAACCGAATCGTTCCACCAAAAACGAGCGTGGTGTCTTTTGTTTGGGGTACGTGCCTACACGAACCGACGGGTGCTGACGGGCTATGCGCCGCAGACGCGCCGGGCTTGTGTACTCTTCTGGATACCGTCGATCCCAGTGGAGGCATCATACAAGCCCCGTTGGGACAGTGCTCTCTCCCAGACGGTTCAGACGCGGACGGCATAGCGTGTAAAATTACGCACGCCGCTCCAAACAGCAAGGAGTACTCAGTCGAAGGCAGCTGCTGTCGAGGCTCGTGCTGCGCCGATGGCAACGTCTGTTCCACGACAAACAAGCAATGTCGTCCAATCGCAAGCATGTTGACGGAAAATACCGCGATGTGTAGCGATCCGTGGTATCCGCAAACGTACGGTGTCTGTACGCAAAGTTGTGGCACGGGAAACGGTGACTGCGATGACACCTGTCTCGCCGCTCAAGCTTCTGGTCTTCAGCTCGATTGCACTCCAGGAACGACAGGGCCCACCGCCTGCAGATGCTCGAACGTCGGAGGACACACCGCGAATGAATGCCAAAACTCAGCCAATCCGGGCTACAAATGCTGTACGTGCAAGTCGATTCGTAGGCCAAAAAATCAAGGAAATGGTTGGGGAAAAGGCGGTAAAAATATACTAGCGCAAACCGCAATAAGCTGAAGAAAAACCGCAATTAGTTTTGTACATGTCATGTCATGTTGCTGTTGTGATATATCTACTAAAATCTAAGCGCCAATCTTGGATTTGTACAGATCGAGAAAGATTTGCGCCCCCCAAAGAGGAGAACCGTTCGCTCCTGTCGCCGGTGTAGCGACTGACATTGCTGCATCCAAGGACTCAGGATCCGTCGCCTGCTCGGGCGAGAGCAACAACATCGTGAGACCGACACAGATGAAGATCGGGGCGAGAATCGCGCTCGCTAGAACGGCATAGATGACAGACACATATTCCTGGCGCGTCAAAACGCCGGACGTATCTCCCATCTGTCTGTTGAAACTTTGCCACTCGAGCTCGATGAGCACGTCGAGGAACCACGACGTCTCGTTTTTATCGGGCGGGCACAGGGTGTTGTAAAACATGTTCGCCGCGGTTTCCTCCGCCAGACGCTCCCATTCTTCTTCCATCTCTTCAACTGTCTCGTAAAACTCATCCATGGATTGGTTTCCCGGCTCTGGATCGGTGCGAAAGTCGAGCCTATCTTGACGACTCACGACCAATCCACTTTGGTCCACCTTGTATGTCGTCCTACCAAAGACTCGACACTTTTTATCCCGAGCTTTTTCCTCATCCTTTAAAGGATAACCAGGAGCGAGCTTCTCGCCAAATTCACCCTCCACAAGACGTCTGACTGCGCCATCGTGCATAGAATCCAACATCATATTACTCATCTTCCTGCCAAACTTTGCGCCCTCCCACTCTGCAGTCCACTGTATGAGCAAGACTCCTGGCTCAACGCAAGACGCGCGCCGACTCGTCATCTTAAATTCCGTCAACGAACTCTTCATCATGTTTCCAAAGTGTTTCATCAGCGTCGAGTACTCCTCCGCTCCTCGAACCGCGTGCACGTCGTTATCGTACTCGCACTTGGCCGTCAACGTCTCGCGCTCCAGCGCGCCAAACGGGTCCCTCTCAAACCTCTCCCTCAGCATCGTCGTCGTCGCGATCTGTCTCTCCAACGCCGAACCCAGCGTATTGTTTCGTTTCGATTCCGTCCCGCGTCCCTCATCGCCTTCAAACGCTGAAGAAGACGCCGCCGACCCGTCGTCTCTCGGATTCCCAGACGAGGGTGACGATGCCGATGACGACGAGCCAAACTCACCCGCGGACGACGACGACGCTCGACGAAGCATCGTCCCACGCGTCGTCCTTCGGTTCACCCATCCCACGCCGCCCTTCGTTCCCGCTCGACGCGTCGTCGTCGTCGTCGTCGTCGCGGGTATCGGACGCGTCGTGCACGCCAGCATCCTTCCAACCGAGAGCGGCACCAATTGTCGTTTGCTCGATCGAAACACGTCGAGCGTCCGTGCTCGAACGAGGCGAGGCGCGTGGATCGGACAAATGGGAATTGATCCATCGATTGACTCGTCAAATGGAGGAGGGTCGCGGGACTTTTGATGCGTGATCAAATTCTTGAGTTTGCACTCGCCGTCGATGTCGTCGTTGTCATTTTTTGTGTTTTGCTCTCTCTGCGTGTGGTAA
>Ga0181599_1003393_pt1 | contig 13567 bp, 10 predicted proteins | sample 041ome_3_FD_148658 | JGI IMG/M metagenome (GOLD analysis project Ga0181599, IMG submission 148658) | Coastal salt marsh microbial communities from the Groves Creek Marsh, Skidaway Island, Georgia - 041405US metaG (spades assembly) | ecosystem: Environmental > Aquatic > Marine > Intertidal zone >...
TTTTCCTTCACGTACGGCAAGTGCAAAAACGTCGGACAGCAATAAATATCGCAGTTCTTCTCGATGTTCGGGACGTTTTTATTCAACGTTTCCACCAAAGCTTTGACGCTTTCGCGAGTGCCGTTGCACTTCCAGTTCCCACCGACGATGAATCGTCCGGTACCTTCCGAGACCACCTGCAGTTGCCCTCTTCTTCCGTTATTAATGTTGTCGTTCGCTCCCGCGCGGCGAGAAGCAAAAAAAGCAATCGGATTGGATTTTCTCGCGCTCAGAGAAGAAGAAGAAGAAGAAGAAATTCTCGACGACGTTATCGTCGTCGTCGTCGCTGCCGATGACGCCATCATCATCGATCGATAAAAATCGTAAAAGTGGAGAAAAGTGGAGAGTAGATAGTGGAAGAAAGAAGAAAAAAAAAGATGGATAAACTGCTTGATCGATGATGGTTTTTTTTTCGCACCCGAGCGAGAGACTTGACCGAAAAGAGAGAGAGCGCGAGCAGCTCGGAGCAGACAGAGAAGGAAGAGAGAGAGTGGGAGAGAGAGAGAGAGAGAGATCTTTTTTCGTTCAAAAAAAGTTCATCACTCTATCTACTCGTCGTGTGTGCGTCGTCGCTTTTTTTGGGTGCGAACAACCAAAAAAACGAAAGAAGGCAGACGTGTCTTCTTGAGGTCGTTGTGCTCCCGGACCAAAAAAAACAAAAAAAAAGAAAAAAGCAATCAGATATAATCTCCCTCAAAATTCTCCATTTCCACATATACTGTTCTCGCAAACGCGTCCGCCGTAGAAGAGAAAGAATAAAGAAGGATGATTGCAAACGCGCTGCGAAGAGAAGCGCGGAAAGCGTTGACGAATGCCGCGAGAAACAACGGCGGGCATTCGATGGTGCGTCTTTTTTTTTTCTCTCCCCCCTATTTCTTTTTTTTGTATTTCTTGGCACTCGCGATGACGACATTTTTTTTCTCTCTCTCTCTTCCCCGGAAGAGCGCGCGCTCTTTTATCGATCGATCGATGGATGCTGACCCGAAGAACGATGTTACTCTCTCTGTCTCTCTCTCTCTTTCATTAATGCGTGTTTTTACACGATAACAGAGAGCGGCGATTACTGCAACCGGCGCGACCGCGAGCTATTATTCCACCAACGCGGACGCGTACGCGAAGCTCAAACCGGGCATCACGTGGCCGAAAGCCTGTAACGACGATTTGAAAACCGTGGACCCGGAAATTTTTGACATCATCGAGAGAGAAAAAGAGAGACAATGGAAAGGTTTGGAGTTGATTCCGTCGGAAAATTTCACGTCGGCTTCAATTTTAGAAGCGCTCGGTTCGGTGATGACCAACAAGTATTCGGAAGGGTATCCAGGGGCGAGATATTACGGCGGGAACGAGTGGATCGACAAGGCGGAGAGTTTGTGCCAAAAGAGAGCGTTGGAGGCGTTTCATTTGGACCCGGAGGAGTGGGGAGTGAACGTCCAATCTTTGTCTGGCTCTCCGGCGAACTTTCAAGTGTACACGGCGTTGTTGAACCCCGGGGACAGAATCATGGGCTTGGACTTGCCGCACGGTGGCCACTTGTCGCACGGTTTCCAAACCGACGCCAAGAAGATTTCCGCCACGTCTATTTACTTCAACTCGATGCCGTACAGATTGGACGAATCTACGGGTTTGATCGATTACGATAAGTTGGACGAGTTGGCGGGAGCATTCAGACCGAAAATTATCATCGCTGGTGCGTCCGCGTACTCGAGAAAGATTGATTACGCGAGAATGCGAAAGACTTGCGATGACGTCAAGGCGTTGATGTTGGCGGATATGGCGCACATCTCCGGTTTGGTCGCCGCGAAGTTGATCCCATCGCCGTTTGAATACGCCGACGTGGTCACGACGACGACGCACAAATCTTTGAGAGGTCCGAGAGGGGCGATGATCTTTTACCGCAAAGGGAAGAAGGGTGTGAACAAGAAGACGGGCAAAGATATCATGTACGATTACGAGGAGAAGATCAACTTTTCCGTTTTTCCGGGATTGCAAGGCGGTCCGCACAACCACACCATTTCTGGTTTGGCCGTCGCATTGAAGCAAGCGCAAACGGAAGAATTCATCAAATACCAACAGCAAGTGATGAAGAACATGGTTGCGATGGTTGACAGATTGAAAGAACACGGCGTGAAGATCGTTTCGGAAGGCACGGACAACCACTTGGTGTTGTGCGACTTGAGACCGTTTGGCGTGGACGGCAGCCGCGTGGAGAGAGTGTTGGAGTTGGCGCACATCGCGTGTAACAAGAACACTGTTCCTGGTGATAAATCTGCGTTAGTTCCGGGTGGTTTGCGTTTAGGTACCCCGGCGTTGACGACGAGAGGTTTCACCGAGGAAGACTTTGTCAAGGTTGCGGATTACATCAAGAAAGGCATCGATATTACGGTTGAAATTAGTAAAGAAGTTGAAGGGAAGAAGTTTTCGGACTTCAAGAAGGTTTTGGACGCCAAAGAGTTCCCGGCGATTGCCGCTTTGAAGAAGGAAGTCGAAGCTTTGGCCGAAGAGTTCCCGACCATCGGCTTCGATAAGGCTGAAGGTAAGTACACGAAGTAAGTAAGAATGCACTTGATGGAGAGGTTGTCTTTGTCGTCGTCGTCGCGCGAACTACGTATTACTACTGCGAGAGTTTTTAAAAACAAAATGTTGTCAAAAATACATATACATTAATCGGGATTTAAGCAAGTTCGTTTGGTGTACTTTTTCGATTAAATCTGTACGAGTTGTTGTTTTCTTGGTATGTGTATCGGTTTGTTTTCTTTCTTCTTTCTTTCGTTATGCGTTCTTTCGATTATCTCGAGTAGTCGTTCCGTTCGACTCCTTTTCGTTAATTCTCTTCTTTTATGCTCAACTTTTTTCTCTGGTTTCTTATTAAATGTATTGCGAGACCCATCTAAAACCTTCTCCGTAACCCATCCTTCTCACCACCGAACACATAAACACCTCAATTGGTCGCATATTCGACGCCTCTAAGTTCACTTTCCCCTTCCCAGTCGTGTAATTCGACAAACCCAAGCAATGTCTCAACTCCTCTTCGCTCGCCGCGTGCGGCACGTCGATTTTATTTCCTAATATCAAAAACGGTACTCTCGCCAACGAGTCGTCGCCTAACAAGTGATCGAGCTCTTTCTTCGACTCGATAAATCTCTCCTTATCCACCGCATCGACTAAAAATACGATCGCGTCCACTTTCGCGTAATAATCCTTCCACACTCTCCTCGCGACTTCGTGCCCGCCAAGATCGAACGCCTTAAATCTGATTTGTCCAATCGACAACTCCTCGGAAGTTGGGTATTGCGTCGGTTGGTGCTGCGCTAATCGTTCGTCTTTGAGCATGTGCATCAGGGTCGTTTTCCCGGCGTTGTCTAAGCCCTGTTGTTGTTTTTATCGATGAGATATTTTCCGAGCGTCAGAGTAAAACGTTTCGTGTGTATATTCGCGCGCGCGCGCGTGACGTTTCATTCAAAAACGTGCGTCTCAAGTCTCTCTCTCTCTCCGATCGAACAACACATCGCGCGCGTTACGGTTTTGCGACTCCCCGACGAATGGATTGTCAATCAAAAAAAAAGCAGAGCGATGAAACTCTCCCTCTCTGTCTCGCCGATGACTCGAGAGCGCATCGCCCCACCACGCGCACCGTCTTCGACAGAGAGACAGAGAGAGACAGAGAGAGAGGAAACGATTGGAAAAAATAAAAGAGAGAGAGCGAGAGAGAGATCTCGCTCGCGTGCGATGTATAAAAATATAGCGTCTAAAAAAGGCGCACCAGAAACAAGATCTTCGCGTCTTTCTTCCACAAACCCAAGGTGGAGAGAATGTCGTAGAACCAATCGAACGGCCACATGATCGCGCGTGTCGTGTCGTGTGGTGGGTTTTTGCGTTTTGCGCGCGCGCGTACGATTTTTGTGGCGCTTTGATTTTTTGTAGTCTCGTCGCGGGGAAATTTCTTCGTCTCTTTGTGTTTAGGGTTTTGGTACGATTTTGGGAAGAGCAAAAAAGCAGAAAAGTAAACTCTTCAGTTACAAAATGCGAGCGGTAACACCCCCCGGGAGTCTACTTCTTCTCGCGAGTCGATGCCACGACTGCCACCACCACCGTGACCACCGACGACGACGACGATTGGGAAACAAAACGAACGCAGTCGCAGGTTTTGGAAAAGGTAAAAGAACGAGAGGAAGAAGAGGTGCTCCGCGCGCGGCTTTGAGCAAAAGAGGAGGAGGAGAAGAAGAAGAAGAATGTTTAACGAGAAAAAAAGATACGGAAAAAAACGACGACGACGACGACGAGAGAAGAAGCGTAACGAGAAGAAGAAGAAGAATAAAGTGCGTGATCGTGCCTGGATTTTTGCGAGGGTTCGAAAGCTACGACGAAATGCGAGAGAACGTGGAGATAGCGGTGAGGGAGCGATTTTATGGCGGCGTTGATGGTGATGATGACTGCGAGATTGAAGTTTGCGTGGCGAAAGTGGAGAAAGCTTTTTGGATTCCGGTTACGTTTCGAGGCGAAAGTTTGAGAAAGATTTTAGACGCGATCGAAGACGCCGTCCTCTGCTCCGCGGGAGGAGACGAGGACGACGAGAAAATTATTCTGATTGGCCACAGCGCGGGTGGATGGATCGCTCGACTGTTTCTAGGCGGGAAATCGATAAAGTACGACGGGAAACTGTACGACGGTTATCGACGGGCGAAAAACGTGGTGGCTTTGGTTACGCTCGGCACGCCACACAATAGCGCAGAGGCGTATCCGTTTGGACGAGTGAAAGAGAAACGAACGAGGTGCGATGATAACAATGACGACGACGAGACGAGTTTACAGGAAACGCGACGATTGTACCCGAACTGCTTCCTAAAAGCTAATGGAATGAAGTACGTCACCGTTCAAGGAACCGGGTTTCGAGGGAGACCGTTCAAGTTCACCGACTTCATTCCATCCTCTTCGACCACCACGGACTGGAAAACATTACTCGGAGAAATCAAGCACGGCATTTCGTACAAGACAGATTGCTTGGATCCTAGCTCCGACGGCGACTCCGTCACTTGCGAGTCCTCGGGTCATGGTTTAGGCTCGGAAGCGGTGCAAGTTTCCATCGAAGGCGTGAAGCACGAGAAGGATGATATTTATCCGTGGTACGGGAGTTTAGATGTCGTTCGGACGTGGATGCGAGCCGTGCTCGAGATGCTCTAGTGTATTAATATGTTAGTAACTTAGCGCAAATAGCGTAGCGTTTATAGTTTCATACAAACAAAAATTCACACGCACTTCATAACAAACACTCTCTTGTCTCTCCATCTTCTCGCGCGACGTTCGCGTCAAAAAAACAAGGCAGATGAGCACGCCTCCGCGAGTGCGCGTGGAAGTCGCCTCTTCGTCGTCATCGAAGAAGAAGAAGAAGAAGAAAAAGCTCGTCCTCGACGTGCCGTCGTCGTGTAAAACTGTCAAAGACTTCATCGAAAAGAAGTTAGTTTCATTAGTTTCCCGAAGACGGGGAAGGAATGTCGAGAAGAAGAGCGAGAAGATTCGATTATCCTTGGAAGGAGGATACGAGTTGCTCGAATCTAGTCCCATGAACATTTTGAGAGACGACGAGCGGGTTTTGGTGCGGTACGGCGAGGAGAGCGACGGCAGCAGCAGCGAGGAGGAGGAAGATGAAGAGGAGGCGATTTTAGATACCAAGACAACTGTAAAAAAAAGGAGCCGAAGCGCGGAACGGAAAGCCAACAAGAGAAGAATCAAAAGAGAAGAGAAGAGAGAAAGTTTACTAGGAAGAGGAGGAATAGCGCAGAAAAAGCGAATAGCAGAACTCGCCGATAGCAAAGGGAGCGATAGTAGAAGCGGCGGCGGTAGTAGCAGCACTAGCAGCAGCGACGAGAGAGAACGAGATAGGAGAGTGAAAGCGATAACCGACGGGGACGGTTTTCCGGACGAGAGGAGAAGATTTGGAGAGAAAGAAGAAGAAGAAGAAGAAGAAGAAGAAGAAGAAGAAGAAGAACCGGAACGGTATGCGATTAGAGCGTTTGAAAAGTCGAGAGCGCAGAAGAGGTTTGGGAAGAACGACGCGTTGGTCGATTGGCCGAAGAACGATAAGGAGTGGCAAAAGATGAAGAGGATGAAACCTGAAGACTACGTCGCGCATAAAGAGAAGCTTGAAGAGCAATTTAGCATTGAGGAGAACGAAAAGTTAGCCGAGGATGACCCGCTCGCCGCGTGGATGCATATTTTTAGGTGCGACGAGGACGTGGACGATATGCTCGCGAAGGAAGAGTTGGAGGAGAAGAAAGCGAAGCTTTTAGGTGAGGAGAGGAAGACGATGCAAAGAGCGAAACGAGTGAAGGACATATCAAATGTTCTTCGCTCGGATATTTTAGCGTACAAAACGTTGACGATTAATGAAACCGACGGCACTCCTGAAGTGTCTACTTGGCTGAGAGGTTCTGTCCAATACGTGGACGTGAAGAATAAAACAATCAAACTTCGTCCGAATCCCGAGGATCGCGCGATTTCTGCCGGACGATTGTGGTTTTCGAAACAGTTACCGGCGCCACCACCTTACCAGTCAAACGGGCTTTTAGAGCTTCCCTTTGACGAATTTGCTGAAATTGCGTGCATTGGTGGACGTTCGATCTGGAACCAGTTAGACGTGACGGCTGAGTTCAGAGACGTGCCGAAAGAGTTGAGAAATGGCGCGGGGGCAATACCACCGTCCGCGCTAGGCGTTCCGCGCGGACACGCACCTAAAGAAACTCAAGAACTCGCAGAGAGGGAAAATAAACAACAGCAATTAGAATGGTGCACGAACGATAAGTGCGCTGGAAAAGAATGGCACTTGAAACGAGACTGTCTCGAAGGCTTATCCGCGGAAGAGTTAGAAGCGAGAGGAATGATTATACTCCGCGACGAGGAAAACACCGCAAACGGCGGATTCCGCTATTTCGTCCGTCCGGAGAACGCGTTCGGTAAAATTCTTAAAGACCATCAAGCTCGGTACCTCTACGAGACGATCGAAAGCGACCCTCGCGCGGAGATGGAAGTGGGCCAAGAAGCCGAAGATACCATCAAACGATTAAACGTGTTGGATGAAACCATTGGACCAATGCGACCGTTATCGCACTTACCTCCAGATTGGCGCGTCAATCCGCATGCACAAGCGCCTTTGCCAACATGGGCGAAAGGTGAAGCCGTACCGTTAGCCTCCGATGCGATCGTTCCCGCGTCCGAAGTCGAAGAAGAAGACGAAGGAGAAAAGAAGAAGAGAAAGACGCCATCCGCACCGCCGAGTAGTCGAAGCAAGCAGAACAACAACGACAACAAGAAAAAGAAGAGGAAATTCTCCAACAAAAGTAGCGGTTTAGGCGTCGCGCTGTCTTTATTCAGAGACACCGGCGACTTGTAATAATATAATAAATAATACACCTATCTGTGCGCGCGAAAGAACAGGAAGAAGAAAAACAGGAAACCTCGTTTTTTTTTGCTTCATTCTGCAAGAGGGCTGCTTGGAACGGTGTGCGCACCTAAAAGAGAGAGAGAGAGAGAGAGAGAGAAGACGACGACGACGAGATGGGCTCGTCTTCGCGCCATCGCGCTCGTCGGTTCGTTCCCAAGCACGACGTCCAAGAGGTCATCGAGAATCTCTCCCACAAAAACTCGCCTCCGATGAAATCAACCTCGTCGTCGTCTCTCGGTAACATCAACAACAACAACGAGAAGACGACGACGGTAAACGCGATCGAAGCGTTCCAAAAGCAACGACAGCGAGAACAAGAGGAGGAAGAAAAGCTTCGAGCTGCCACGCTCGCGGAAGAGATGCCGCGAAGCTCAACGGATGCGAGCAGCACGTCGTCCTCGGAAGCCTTCGGGAAAGATATCGAGGCGGCGTGTGCCAGTCGAATCGAGGCGGAGGAAAGAAAAGCGCTCGCGCCGCTGGAAGCGGGAAAAGGCACCACGTCTGAAGAAGACGCAAATTTACAGAAGATTAAAGAAACGAAACGCAGAAGCGAGAGGTGTTACGGATGCTCCAGTTGCGAATATTACTGCTCGCTGAAAGAGTGCGAGTTCTGCGCGAGCATGTTGGTGTTCGCGTCGTCGCGCGGAGATAGGGGTAGGACCAAAAGACGAGCAACGACAGAAAAGACGAACGGTAAACATCATCGATCGAGTCAACATTACACGTGTTGCGACATCGACCGATTGCGAAAACAAGCGAGAGAAAGAGAAGGAGAAGAGGACGAGAAAGTCTGGTTAGTCGCGCACGGGAACGTGTACGAAGCGTCTGCGTTTGTGCGGTTTCATCCCGCCGGGAGAGCGGTGATGATGAAAGGCGCGGGGAGAGACAACTCAGAGGACTTTGACATGCACTCGAAGAGAGCGAGGGAGGTTTGGAGAGAGCTGCGGGTTGGGGAGTTGGTCCAGTGTCCAGAGAAAGGATTTGGATGTTATCAACCAAAACCCGGTTTTTCGGTGGAGCAGTGTACGATTATGTAGTACTTAGCAGTAAGGTAGGAAGTATAGTTTTTAGATTTTAGAAGACGCTTTAGACAGAGCGGCGCTTATTATTAGTCTTGTAATTTTGCGGAAGTGCGTAGAAATACGACTCGTGAATCAATAACGATAGTGTACAGTATTACTCTTTTTTTTTTCTCCTATGAGATGACTTTTGACATAAATCGCTATGTGTTCTCTTCGCTATTCCAGCGCAGTTGTTGCTATATATTTAGTAGTGATACATTGCTTTCTCTCCATTTTCTTTTACTCACTCCATGCCGACGATTTTCATCTTCTCGACTAAGGATCGCCCAAACGACGCTTGCACGGAGTTCATCGCGCGAGGATTTTCTGCCACAAACTCTCTCAATTTGTTCGTATCCCACACCATGACTTTCGCTCCTTCTTTTTGAACGACGACGGTACCGAAAGCGGCGCCGTGACTCAACGCCATCTCGCCGACAAACTTGCCTCTGCGCAAGATATTCTTACCGGCACTTGACGACGAGGATGCGGTCTTCGTCGTCGTGGCTGCCGTTTTCTCTCGCACGCTCGCCGCAACTGGCATCGCCACATCGTCTAACGTCAACATAGCTGACCCGTCTACAATCGCGTAAATGTTTTTATTCACTTTTCCTTTCACCGCAATCACCTCGCCTTCTTTCAACTCTTTCCACTCGCCCAGTTTTACCAACTCTTTAAAATCACTCGGGTGAATCTGATGCGTCCGGTATGTCTTTGTCGTTTTCTTCGGCGCCGCCGATACTACTTTCTCGCCGCGACTATCTTTCGTCTCTTCCACTTCCGACGACGACATCGTCACAACTTCTTTCTCTTTAACTTTAAAAAAAGCATCGTATACCTCCCTCTCCTCGCTGCTCAAGTCTTTTAAAGATTTTTCGCTGTACTCGTTCAACATCTTTGCTATCCAAATCATGTTCACCCCGACAAACAACACGTTCCATCGAATCGGCAACCACAACGGTTTCTCTCTGAAAAACTGGAAACATATTTGCGCGGTAAAACTCGCCGTGGCTAAACATCGCAACAAGAACGGATCGTCGACAACGTAGGACCATCCGAGCAAGACAAACGCCGAGTGACCGCACAGTTCCGTGAGCGTCATGCCGTTTCGACTGGACGAGGACGTGCACCGCAAGAACGGTATCGTCTTTTGGAAAAACTTCGTCTCGTTTAGCTTCAAATTCGCGATGGAACAAATTTTCGGGAGCAATCGGAATTCTTCTCCGCGCCGTTCTCCGGCGACTGCCGTCGCGTCCGAAGCGAACCTCCTTCTGCCGTTTTGCTGCTGCTGCTGCTGCTGCTGCTGCCGCAGGTTTTCTGAAATCTTTCGACCTCTGAGCTTTTCCTCTTCTCTCCTCACTCGCGCGAGCGCTCCTTCCTCCGTCCGCATCACCGACGAGCGATGCCGTCCTCCTCCACCACCACCACCCGCGCTGCTGCTTTGAAGTCTTCGAAAGCGCGAAGAAGAAGAAGAAAGAGAAGAAGATTTCTGGGTCGTCGTCGTAACGACATCCGAAAAAAAAACGAACCGGCGAGACGAAAAAGAAGAAGATGAAGAAGAAGATGCGAAATCAAACGCTCGCTTCCGTCCTTCCCTCGCCGCCGCTGAAAAAAACATCGTCTCTCTGTCTCTCTCTGTCTCTCTCTCTGTCTCTCTCTGTCTCGCAAAGAGAAAGGAGAAAGGAGAAAGAGACGAGAGATTAATAATAATAAACGATGTGTATATATAAAACGTGTCCGGCTTTTCGAGAGAGAAAAATTAGTATCGAAACGTCGTGTCTCGTTTCGACGCGTAACATCGTAACTACTTTTTTCTGTCGTAGGGTTTAAGGTTTCAATTTTTTTTAGAGCCAAGGAGAGGGAATCCACACACAAACTCTCTCCCACACAAAAAAAAGAAGAAAACTTCTTCCCCAGAGAGAGAGAGAGAGACAGACAGAGACAGAAGGGATGACGACTTCTTCCGTTCTCCTTCGCTGTTCTTCGAGCGGTGGTGGTGGTGGTGGTAGTTTCTCCCCTACTTTCTGTCAGAGAGTGGTGGTTTCGAAACAGCGACGACAGCAACGACAGCAACAACAAATTTCACCGTCGGCGGGTGGGGACAATTATCGCCATCATCAGAGCGAGAGGAGGAGGAGCGAGAAGAAGCGTGTAGTAGCGTGCGCTTTTACTAGGAACAGTGATGACAATAACATCGACGATAACGTTCGAGCGTCGTCGTCGTCTTCAGTATCAGTAGCGAGCAGCAGCACGAGCACGAGCACGAGCGGTGCAATCGTCAGGAGCAGGAGGAGGAGAAGCCAAACGCATCGTCAGAGGAAGAAGAAGACAACGCATCGCAGCGCTGCGTCGGCGTCAAACTTTCGATTTTCCAATTCCTTCGACCCGTCGTCGTCGTCGTATACCAACTACAGCTTCGAGAAGAACGAGAACGGTCCAGACAACAGATCTTCGTCATCGCCCAGTTCTCCGAATAATAAACCGCAGTTGACGCAATCGGAGCTGTGGTGGCGATGCGCGAAGCTGCCGATGTATTCGGTGGCGGTAATTCCAGTCGTGGTGGCCGCCGCATCGGCGAGTTATCTTAACCTGATTGACCCAAAAATTGCTGGAGCGAGCGCGATGAACTTGACGTTACGATTACTCTTGGGCGCGTGTTCGGTGATCGCGTGGTTGAATATATCGAACGACGCGTGGGATTATCAAACTGGAGTGGATAGTGGGAACAGGAAACCGGAATCGATTGTGAATTTATTGAACGGGGACGCGAAGGCGGCGCACGTAACGAGCGCGTTTTTTTTAATCGCCGGGGTGGTGACTTTGTTGCCGCTGTTCGCGAACGCGCCGCTCGTGGCGCCGAGTGCGTTGTTGTTAGCGATTGGGTGTGGGTACGCGTATCAAGCGCCGCCTTTGCGGTTATCATACAAAGGGCTAGGAGAGCCGTTGTGCTTTACCGCGTTTGGCCCTTTGGCGACGAGCGCGTTTTTCGCCGTGTTTGCTGGCGCAAACTTGCCGAGTTTTTTGAACGTGCCGCCGTTGTTGTGGGTCAACGCGTGGATGGTTGGCGTGACGACGAGCATGATTTTATTCGCCAGTCATTTACACCAAAGAGAAGGGGATGAGATTAGCGGTAAGATGTCGCCTTGCGTTCGATTCGGGGTGGATTTTTGCGTCAGCTCGATTCAACACGTCGTTTCCGCCTATTACGCCTTGATTGCGACGTTCGTCTCGTGCGGATGGTTACCCTCCGTCGCCGGAGCGATGATTTTCATCACCTACCCGTTAGCGCGAGCGATGCAAAACTACGCGTTGGATAACATGGAGAACGAAAAGATGCTGTTCAAGACGAAATATTTCGCGGTGAGATGGCACGTGGCTCACGGCGTAGCGTTAGCCTTCGGGTTGTGGTTGAGCAGAAGGTTAGCGGTGCCGTTTTAAAAAAAAGCGAGAAACAGCAGCAGCAGCAGCAGCAGCAGCAGAAATGCTCCTATTTATATACATATAGTAATAAGTAATAATCCAAAAGCCGAGAGAGAGAGAGAGAGATGCGAGAGAAGAAGAAAGAGAGAGAAGTGGCGAATGTAAAACTATTGTCAAATCATGAGAGAGAGTTTGAGAGAGTGCGTGTGTGTGTCAGAGAGAGAGGAAGAGAGAGAGAGAGAGAGAATTTAATAATGAGAATAACAAGTGTAAATCTGAGAGCGAGTTTATAGAGAAATCATACATACGCGCGCGCGCGTGCCCGCGCAAACACACGCTTCCCGTAGTGATACACGCCATCTGTGTGAGTGATTTTTTGCCCTTTCGCGGGCAGATTTTTTTCCCGAGAGTAACTGTCAATACAGATCACTCCTCATTACCGCGCGCTTCTTTCTTTCACGCGCATTTTAAAATCAAACGCGAGAAGAGTAAAAGAGAGAGAGAGAGAGAGAGAGAGATCGCACCGGAATTCTCTCTCGTCATGGGGTGCTGTTTCTCGACCGAGCAGCGGCATCGAGATGGCAACGACACCCAGGATCAACAGCAGCGACATTCTCAACGAAGGAATTCGTCGTCCTCTCGTCAACGCAACGCGAGACGAGAAATGGACGGACGGTTTCGTCAGCATCAACACCGAGGACACCGAACGACGATGTCTTCGGAATACGTGTTTGGAGTGAAGAATCCGTTCGCGAAGTTTGTGGGGAAAGAAGAAGACGGAGAGGAAGACTACCCCCCCGCTGGTGGTGGTGGTGGTGATGACGGAGAGACGAGAGAAGAAGAGGAGCTTTCGATGGAGCGAGCGAGCTCGGCGAACACGATCGGTGGAGACGACGAGATAGAGACAGGATCGGACGTAACCGTCTCGAACGGGGAACAGGTGAGACTGTTGAAGAAAGAGAGGAAGCTGAGCGACGATCGGGAGGGCAAGAAGGCAGAATCTTTGTCCGCGGCGTTCATGCGGAGAAGCTTTGGCGTCGGCGCGAGCGGGAGCGTGAATCACAACAACAACAACAAAAATAACAACGAAAAGAAGAAGAATAAACATCGAAGGACGGAATCAGAACCCCCAATGAATGTGATTGGACGCGGTAATAATAATAGTTTCAATAGCAGCGGGAAGGAGCAGCCGAGCGGTGGAAGAACTTCTCGGATAGCCAGGCTGGTATCGACAACCGCGGACGATAGTTATAAAGCCTTTGAAGACGACGGAGAAGACGAGCAACAGGCGCAAATAGAAGAACAGAAGAACAACATTGTCCGGCGAAGTGCAACGATAGCGACCAGTACCAGTACCGCTAAGGCGAGGCACTTCAGGAGTCTTTCCGTGTCGGCGGCGAAATTTGAAAGAGACGGGTCGAACAACAGCAAGGAACCGAACGATTTGCGCGCTTCCATCTTCGAAGCGCTCGAAAAGAGTAACAACAACAACAACAGAGAAGACGTACAACCACAGGAAGACCGTCCAGCGACGCCTTTTGACGACAACAACTGTTGTCCAACGTGTTTCGAGGAGTACCAAGAGGATAATCCGAAAATCACGCTAGCGTGC
>Ga0181599_1003416_pt1 | contig 13479 bp, 10 predicted proteins | sample 041ome_3_FD_148658 | JGI IMG/M metagenome (GOLD analysis project Ga0181599, IMG submission 148658) | Coastal salt marsh microbial communities from the Groves Creek Marsh, Skidaway Island, Georgia - 041405US metaG (spades assembly) | ecosystem: Environmental > Aquatic > Marine > Intertidal zone >...
AACCTCACGTGGTAGTACTATGTGCTCTTTATGTCTGTATAAAGAGCACATAACACACCTTCTATGGATACAGTTCTTATTAGGAACACCTTTCTCGTGGTATTGTAAGTGGTTCGACCCACACATGGTATAGTATGTGACGCCCACGACCTATGTGGACGACGACGACGACGACGATCGACGACGCGTCCATACATAGGCCTGCGTGCGCTCTGTCTACGACGACCACGGGCATGGGTGATGTGTTGTGCGTGCGCGGTGGTGGTCGTTGGTCGGCCCCGACGTGCGCGCGAGAGCGCGGCGCGTGGCGTGTGGCGTCGTCGATGGAGGCGCTGGAGGAGTCCATCGATGCGGTCGTGCGTGGGTTGTGTCGCGCGCACGTGGCGTCGGCGGCGGCGGAGGCGTCGGTGGCGGTGACGACGGGTGATGGTGACGATGACGATGATGATGATGGCATCATCAGTGTTGAACACACCATGAATAACGCTGCTGTGATGTTGGATGATTACGCGCGGGAGACGGCGGCGTTGGATGATGAGCTCGATGCGTTGTGTCGAGCGTTGGATGCTGGGGCGTATGTCGCCGGGCGGTGGCGACGGGATGGGGGCGACGCGCGCGGAGACGGGAAAGCGCGCGGCGCGGGTGGGCGCGATTTTGAACGCGTAAAGATGCCGCCGCCGCCGCCAGAGATGCCAGAGTTGTGGAATGCGCGATTCGTGACGGATGTTGTTGGCGGCAATACTGCGCGCGGTGACGAGAGCGATGATGGAAGCGATACGCCAGACTTTGACGCCGTCGACGGAGGCGACGAATACGAGAAAATAAAAAACGACGACGACGACGACGACGGCGGCACCAAGGGATTTAAGACAGTTTCTCGAGAGCCGTCGCGTCTAGAACCGTCGCGTGTTGGTTTATTTGCGGCATCAATACCGGTTGTGAGCGCGCGCGTGATGCACAGCAAAGGCGGACAAACGATGAGCGAACGCGTGGAAGACATCGTGACGCGCGTGGACGTTGCGCGCGCGTTCATCGCCGAAGCGCGGGAAGCGATGAAGCATAGGTCCGCGGTAGCGTGCATGACTGCGGAATCGGCCAAGATGACCGCCGCTGCGGCGCGTGCCAAGCTTAAATCTAGACGTCGATCTAATATTTGACAACTCGTTGACGTAAGTTCCGTAAAGCGGAACCTGTACTATACTGTAAATGTAAATCATATAATGTAGTGTCTCTCTCTCGTTCACGCTGACGCGTTCGCGTAATCATCTGGCCTGCCGTCGATGTCATTCGGTTTACTCTTCGCCGCGGCTGCGGCCACCGCCTTGGCGGCGCGATAGTCGGCGGAAAATTGGTCGTACAACGCTTCTCTGTACGCCGCGTTTGGCCCAGCCACGACGCGCAACGCGCCGTGCAATCCCATAGCCTCGTGACCTTGCAATCCACGCGCACCGATGGTACCAATAAACTCAACTCCTCCCTCTCGCGTGGGTTTCACCCCGTTCGTAGACATGAGCGTCGACAAAGAAATCGCCGCCACGTCGTCTCTCCCGCGCATCGCCTCCTTCACCTCGCCCAAATACGCAATCACAGGCGTCACCACCGTGCGCCCGCGCACGTCTGCCACGTCAGAAACGCACCCTAATAAATCGCTTCTACTCGGCCGGCGATCTTTTATGCCCCAGAGCGCGTCCAACGCCCGACGCGCCGCGCTCGTCGTCGCCACGCTGGACGACTCCAACAACGTCGACTCCTCCACGCCGGCGCTCGGCAACCCACACGCGTGCGCATCATTCGCCCCAGCGTCGCGATAGATTGTCATAATCACACATGGATCGGCATTAAATGTCCCGAGCGGGATCACGGCAACGCGACGACCTGCGCTGGCGAAATCACCATCGAGCTTGCGCGTCGGCATGTCCCGCAAGTCGCGCGCCACGCGATCAATGTTTGCGTCCGAAAGCAGCGCCGGATGCGCGATACCACGCGCCTGTGCGGACGTCGACGCTTCTTGATCATGCGTACCGTACGTTCGCACAGCGACGGCGGCGGATGCACGTCGCATCGCGGCGCTGGGCACGCATAAAGATGCGCTGTGGACAGCCTCACGAGCGAGGCGGCGCGCGAGCATCGTGTGGAGAATGCGCGACGTCAACGCGGTTCGCGATGCTCGCGCTGCTCGTGCGTGCTCGGTTGTGTTGCGTCGGCACCGCTCACGAGTCCGTGCGCGACGGGTTCGGGACGCGCGCGCGTGAATGTGGCGTTGAAACTGTGTACGGGGATAAGACTTAAGATTATTCTTCCGCCGACTGGCGTCAGACGCCTGATATGCGATTGGTGATTAGTGTACACGTTGCGTTGAGTATAATAATTACACATGCGCGATGATGATGAAGACGCATTGGTGTGCGCGTTATCGGCGCTTGTACGCGCACGCCTTGAGCGGCGGCCACGCGACGCCAGCCTCGGCGCCCTTTGATTTTTTTGCCACCCATGTCTTGATGAACTCGGCGGTAAAGAACATGGCGTTTGATTCGTCAGGATCTCTTTTGGGTTTGAATCCGAGCTTGCCGAGGGCGGCGACAAAGGAAGCGACGCTGGCGGTACCGTTTTGGCCATCGAAACGCGAACGCACTTCGGCAATCCAAAGTAAACCACCCGGTTTGAGCACGCGATGGGCTTCTTCGAGAAAGGACCCGTAATCGGTGCCCATTAAGCTCAGCGAGAATACCGCACAATCTATTGTGTCGTCATTGAGCGGTACGTCGGACATGTTACACGCCACGACTTCCGGCGCGTCTTCAGGCGTTTGTAAATCAAACGAGTGACACTTTTGGGCGATTGAACGCGCGAGCTCGGCGTCGCCGCACCCAAAATCTGCCACGACCCACGTTTTCGGAGATTTCTTCAACAAATTAGCAATCACATGCACGGGTTTCGTCGGCCACGACTCAACTTGTGCGCGGAAACCAGCGTGATACGCTTCAAATAATTCTGGCGACCCGCTCACCAACGCCAATCCTTCGTCACCCGTCGTCGTGTACAACTGTTCGTTGAGCATCCTAAATTGCCCACCCGACAATTTCGCGCGCATTTTATCCATAAACGACGACGATGACGGCACCGACTTACTTCTTTTCGACGCCACGGGCGGCGCGGTGTCCTCCTCCGACGCCGAATCGCCGGCGCGCGTAAACGCCGGCGCCGGCGCCTCGGGCAGCAACTCCTCGTCGTAGTCGCTCGACTCTTCCCCGGGATCAACATTCACCCTCGCACGCGCCGCCGACGCCGTCACCGCACGCACCGTCTCACGCTCTATCTTCACCCCCTTTGTCGCATCCGTGTCGCCGCCTCGTCGCTTCTCCGCCGCCCGACGTCGCTTCTCCGCCGCCCGACGTCGGCGTCCGAGCGTCTTCCCACTCACCGCCTTCCCATCTACACCCGCGTCCGTCCGCGCCGCCGGTGCGCGCTCACGCGCGGCGTGCTTTGTATTGACCTTCGTCTTCGTACCGTCGACCGCCCCGCGCACCGCCGCGCGTGCACCACCACCACCACCACCATCATCGTCACCATCATCACCACCACCACCATCATCACCGCGCGTCGACGACGACGGCGGTGCCCGCGCCCATACCGCACCGCGCGCCCCGTCGTCGTCACCACCACCACCGTCGTCATCGTCGTCGAACGACGGCACGGACATGTACGGCGCCGACATCGTCGTCCGTCGCGACGTGATGTGATGCGTCGCTCGAGTGTGCCGGCGGCGCGCGCCGTGTCCGTGGAAATACACACCCAAACGACCAATCGCACACACGTGATAGGGGTAATATTGTGGAACGGAACTCGCGCGTGCATGATTTTATGGTGTGCGTATATGGGCGGTGTGGTACGTACAGTATGCGCATTATCCGTATCCAACGTTTTATGGGCCGTCGCGGTGCCGCGCGGATTCGGTGGTCATTCGCCGACGCGTTTGAGCCTCACCGCGCGCGACGACGACGACGACGACGACGATGCGCGTGCTCGTCACTGGTGGCGCCGGGTACATCGGTTCGCACACGTGCGTGCAGTTGCTCGACGCCGGGTACGACGTGGTCGTGGTGGATAACTATGACAACTCGTGCGCGATCGCACTGGATCGCGTGCGTGCTATCGTCGGTGACGCGGTGAGCGCGCGATTAAGCGCGCATGAGGTGGATTGTTGCGATGCCGATGCGCTGGAGGAGGTGTTTGCGACGTACGATGGGCGAGGAGGCGTGGATGCGGTGATTCATTTCGCCGGGTTGAAAGCGGTCGGGGAATCCGTGGCGAAACCGATGCGGTATTATTCGAATAATATCACGTCGACGTTGGTGTTGTGCGATGTGATGGCGCGACATGGGTGTAAGAAGATTATATTTTCGAGCTCTGCGACGGTGTATGGGGAACCGGCGACGGTGCCGTGTACGGAGGATTTTCCTACGGCGGCGTTGAACCCGTACGGGCGCACCAAACTCTTCATCGAGCATATTTTGACTGATTTGTACAAGAGCGATGAGGCGTGGGATGTGGCCATTTTACGGTATTTTAACCCCGTTGGCGCGCACGCGAGCGGGACGCTCGGGGAAGATCCCAAGGGGATCCCGAATAACTTGATGCCATTCGTGCAGCAAGTCGCCGTCGGGCGTCGTCCGGAATTGAGCGTCTTTGGCACGGATTACCCAACCCAGGATGGTACGGGGCGACGAGATTACATTCACGTCGTTGATTTAGCCGACGGTCACGTCGCGGCGGTGAAGAAGCTCACCGACACCGTGGCAAAGGCGGGATTGATCACTGTCAACCTCGGCACTGGGAAGAGCACATCCGTGTTGGAGCTCGTCGCGGCTTTTGAAAAGGCTTCGGGGAAGACGATTCCGATGAAGATGGTCGACCGTCGTCCTGGTGATGCTGCGGAAGTTTACGCCAAGACAGATAAGGCGTTCGAGGTTTTAGGGTGGCGCGCCGAGCGCACGATTGAGGATTGCTGCATCGACCAATGGAAGTGGGCGAGCACCAACCCGTACGGATACGCCGGCAAGGAGGATGCCGAATAAACGCGACAGTCAGCACGAAAAGTAAGCATAGTCAGAGCGACATGTAACGAAACAAAAACTAAATTAGGCAAAAGAAACCGAACGAACGCTCGAAATTGCACCCGGTACGCGCGCGCGCGTGTGTGTGTCTGTGTGTGTGTGCTAGAAATCAAATGTGTGCGCATTAAATAAAAGAAGTAAAAGATTTCGCTAGTCAATAGTGAACCACATTCCATCCGCTGGGGCTATCGGAATCGCCTTGGTGTGCTTGGCGCCATTTTTTGTGCTCGCACTCGTGAATTTGAATCGTTTCAAAAGCGTGGCGAGTACCACGCGCGCCTCGAGGAGCGCCAAGTACTGACCGAGACAATTTCTCGGGCCTTGAATGAAAGGCAAGTACGCGTAGTTGCCGAGCTCATCATTCGCGCCGTTAAGGAAACGCTCGGGTTCGAAGGACATGGGATTCGGCCACAAGTCCTCACGGTGATGAACGCCTTGCAAGCTCATGATGACGGTCGTGCCGGCGGGGATGCGACATCCACCCAACACGTCATCGTTGATGGCGCAGCGCGTCACCACGGGCACGACAGAGTACAAACGAAGAGACTCCTTGAGTGCACCGACGACGTAATCCAAATGCGCGAGCTCGTCGCGCGTGGGCAACTTGCCAGGCTTCACTGCACCGAGCACCTTGTTCGCCTCCGCCGTAGCTTTGGCCATCTTGTCTTGGTTCTTGACGAGCTCGTACGTCGTCCAAATCAACATCGCCGCGCTCGTTTCGTGACCGGCTAGCAGAAACGTTTTGAGTTCGTAGCACATTTGCTCTTCGATTTCCGCGCCGTACTCCTCGAGCGAGACATCGGCGAGGACGCGGTCGAGGATATCCGGGTTGGCGCTCGTCTCGCCCCGCACGCGCTTGGCCCAACGCGTGCGAATAAGCTTGACGATGTACGCATTCAGCGCCTTGACGCGCGCGCGATGGGCAAACCACTCAGACGTTGGTAAGTACGTGCGCCACGGTTCGAGACTGCGACGGTTGCACTCTTCCATGATTGGTAAATACAGATTTGGCATGACTTCATCGCTCTCCTCTGGACTCAAGCTCAAAATCGCTTCGGCAATGACTTGAAGCGTTAACAACCGAAACTCTTCCGCGAGCTCAACTGGCACGTTTTTACCACGCACCGCTTCGAGCTTGAGCGATAATCTATCCACAGCTCGAATCGCAATCGCGATAATGTCATCCAAAATCTCAATACGCAACGCGCTAGAAATCCGTTGTCTTTGGTTCTTCCACATCTCCCCTTCCGACGTCACCAACCCCGTACCCAACACATCCAAAAACGGATTATACGCAAACTCCGTGTCCTTTTTATAATTCTTCAAATTCACCGCCATCACGCGCTTCATCGCGTCAGGGTCAGCGACGACAACGCAGTGTCTCTGAAAGATTTGCACCCTCGCCGGTTTCGGCGCCGCGCTCGTCCCCCACTGCGCAAACAAATCCCACGTGCACGGATACCGACCCACGGCGCGAAACAACGCAATCGTGTGTCCTAATCCAGGCACGAACATCGACGCTTGCTTGGCGCCGCCAAACGTCAGCACGCATTCGCGCCGACACCATGCCGCGATCTTTCGCACCGCACGCACGAGCGCGCGTGCGAACGCGTGCCAGGCGACGTGCATCGCGAGCAACGCCGCGAGGAAGAGCGTCACCGCATCGCGCGTGATCGCGAGCGGCGATGGCGCGGGCGATGCCATCGCGGCGGCGTCTGACGCGCGCGCGAGACGCGTGACGCGACGTCCGTGGTGCGGGCAGGTGTACTTTTATAAACAGCTCATCGTGTTCATGTTCATGGAGTACGATCCGTATGTCCGAATCGTGTTTATAGGCGAGCGCGCGCGCATCCAAATATGATTCCGCGCCGGCATTCACGACGACATTCTTTGACGCCACGCGCGTGCGACGACGGCGCATACGCTCAACGCGCGACGCGGTTGATCATACAGGCGTATACGTTCGCATAACGAGTGCGTGACGGCACCAACGCGTCTCGAGCGGCGTCGACAGTGCGTGCGGTGGATTGGATTAATTTCGATCAATTTTAGTGTTGCATCACTCAAACGCGATGGGTATCGAGTCGTTATTCGTGGTGAACAACGTCACGGAGTCGTTGATCGCGGTGAAGCATTGGGGGCCGTCGACGCAGAGCGATATATGCGAACGGGTGTTCGAGGCGCATCGCGCGAGCGTCAAGGCGAGCTCGGATGCCGCCGCGGTGTGCGTGGAACAGGAGACGTATGGATTCTTTTTAACGCGCGGCGAGGTGACGTACGTGGCGACGTGCGAGCGCGAGACGTCGCCGTTGATGGTGATTGAGTTTTTAAGTCAGTTGTATGATGTTTTGATGGCGTATTTTGGCGACGTCATCACGGAGACGGTGTTGCAGGAGCACCACGTGACGTTGTATCAGTTGTTGGATGAGATGGTAGACAGTGGGATTCCTGTGAACACTCACGCTGGAGGGCTTAAAGTGCTCGTACCGCCACCAAATTTGTACAATCGCGTGACGTCGACGGTGATGGGGAATCAAGGTGTCATCGTGAGCGACCAAGATCCGCTCAAGTTGCTCCCGCTGCCGTGGAGGTCGAACAACATCAAGTACGCCAGCAATGAAATCTATTTAGATTTAATCGAATACATCGACGCTACGCTTGATGCGGAAGGAAAAGTGTTGAGTAGTGCCGTGCGCGGGCGAATTGAGGTGAACTCACGCTTGAGTGGTATGCCAGATATCAACTTGACGTTGAGCAACTCGCATTTGATTGACGAGTACTCGTTCCATCCGAGCGTGCGATTGTCGAGATTCGCGTCCGATCGCGTGGTGTCTTTCGTGCCCGCGGATGGAAACTCGCAACTCATGTCATATCAAGTCCGCCCACCGCAAAAAGCGGACGAAAATCAGTGGCAACCGAGGTACATCAAGGCGAATCCGTGGTTGAAGACGGCGAACAGCGACAACCCGAGCTCGGTACCGCTGCCCTTGTACATTCGACCGCAGTGTGCGTTTGGCGAAACCCAAGGTCGCGTCTCTGTTGTTGTCGGCTCTAAGCCTGCATTTGAAAAGCCTGTGGAGGCGGTGACACTTGACATTCGATTACCCGACCGATGCGCGAGCGCGGATCCGAGCGCCACGCACGGCGTCGCGTCGTACGATGTCTCCTCCAATTCTATTCGTTGGGCCATCGATAAGTTCCCGAACGATAAAACCCCGTGCTTGTCCGTGCAAGTGATCATGACTTCTGAAGATGACAAGAAGAAAGCCGCGGGCGCCGCTACCGAGGCCACGCGAAGGATTCATCTGCAAGAACTCGTCGACATCAACGCGTCATTCAAGGTCTCAGGTGCGTCTGTATCCGGCATCAAAATCGAAACCTTACAAGTGCGCAACGAAAAGTACAAGCCCACGCAAGGGGTGAGATATCACACCCGTTCTGGTGCGGTCGTCGTTCGAGGGTAATGCACACGTAGTAGACGTAAAAATTGTAACCATTAACGCCAATTCGCATCACTCCGCGACGCGCGAGCTCAAAGTACTGGCACAATGTCGCATCACGCCACGCTCGCGCGCATCGCTAGCACGTCGATGACGTCGTCCTCGACATCGTCGTCGGTAGCGCGCACGCGGAACCCGTCGCACACGCCGACGGTTTCGCGGCGCGCGTCCCGCGGCGCCAACGTCAAGCGCTCCGCGTCCCCGTTCGACGCCGCAAACATGTTCATGTACGACGCCACGTCCGCGCTCGACGTCGCCATCGGTGCAGACACGCTTGGACAAGGTCACGTTGGCGTCACCACGTACGCCACGGTGTTGTTCGCGGGTGTATTTACGTCGCTGTCGCCGTGTACGCTGAGTGTTCTCCCGCTCACTATTGGATACATAGGAGGCTATGGCGACGCCACAGCCGATCGCGAGACTCGCGTGCGCACGGCAAGCGTCGCCTTCGCATTCGGTCTCGCGAGCACGCTCGCGGGACTCGGCGCAAGCGCGGCGGCATTCGGCGCAGCGTACGGACAAGGCGTCGGGGACGGTTTACCGACGTGCGCCGCCGCGCTCGCTGTCGTCATGGGATTGAACTTATTAAACGTCATCGACGTCTCATTCCCGTCTTTTGGTGCGAACTTTGACCCGAAGACGATTCGCGTGCCGGCATACGCGCAAGCGTACTTGGCTGGAGCGGTATTTGCGCTCGCGGCGTCACCGTGCGCAACGCCGATTTTAGCGACGTTGCTCGCGTACGCGGCATCGAGCGGAGACCCAGCGAGTGGAAGCGCACTTTTGTTGACGTATACCTCTGGGTATGTCGCACCTCTATTGTTTGCGGCGACCGCCACGGATGGGTTGAAGAACGTCATGGCGTTGCGAGAAAAGAGCGCTTGGGTGAATCCGACGAGTGGATTTTTGCTCGTCGCCGGCGGGACGTACGCGTTTTTGTCTCGCGTCGCGCCGCACTTGACCTTGGCGTAATGTATGAATGTAAGCCACTCACACGCGCGTTTTGTGCTGTCGCCGTGGTGTTGTCCACGCACAGCTTGTAATGCTATTCAAAGAGTTTTATTGTTAAGTCTGCATACGCCGCAGCCGTCGCGGCGTCGGGTGCGAACGACTGCATAGCGCGTCGCGTCGTGCACCAAGTACACACACGCACACGACGCATCCATAGAACATGATGGCGCACCCGCGGGCATCGTTTATCGCGACGCTGGCGCGCACGCGCGTGCATCCGACGTCTCGCTCGACGACGCTCGAAGCGAGCGCTCGAGCCTCTCGCGCGTACGCCGCCTCTACATCCCGGGGCGACTACGACGACGCGTATGACGACCGACGACGCGAGTACGGCAACGGTGATGATGACTACGAGTACGTGTCGAGCGTGGAGAACGCCGCGGTGAAGCGCTTGGCAAAGTTGTGTAAGAATAGAAAGTTTAGAGACGAAGAGCGCGCCGTAGTCCTCGCGTCCTCGACGTTAATGCGCGAATGCTTTGGAACCGGCGCGCCAGGGTCGACGAAAACACGCGCACGTGTGTTGTTCCTGTCGGATACCGCGAGTGTTCCCCCGGGTGTGGATGCTGCGCGAGTGCTACGCGCGCCCGAACGCGTATTGAAAAAGTGCGCGGGCGTCGCCAACGCGGACGGTTTGGACGTTGTTGGCGAGTTTGAACTCCCGCACGTGCTCACACGGTGCGAATTCGAGAACAAGTACGCATCTAAGGCGACTGTTCGCGTGCTAGCATTGGAAGGAGTTCAAGATCCGGGGAATTTAGGCACGCTTGCGCGCACGGCGGTGGCGTTTGGTTGGGACGCCTTGGCGTTATTACCGGGCACGTGTGATGCGTTTAACGATAAAGCCATGCGCGCGGCACGCGGAGCGACGTTTAGAATTGATCTCGTCGCTTTCGACTCGTTTGATGCGCTGAAGACATCAGCGAAGACGCTTGGGATGGATATGTACGCCGCGGAACCAGACGCGAGTCAAGACGTAAATCCCGAACGCGCGCAGTCGACGCCTCGCGCGTGCCTCGTGCTCGGCACCGAAGGTCGAGGTTTGAGCGACGAAGCGCTCGGTGGATGTCAACCTGTGGCGGTGCCCATGGCTGGGGATATGGAAAGTTTAAACGTCGGCATTGCGGGCGGTGTATTGATGTATTTAATGCGCTCGACGCCGCGCTAAACCGAGCGCCGGCGGCGAACCTATTTTGTTACACACAGCAAGAAGTCTATGTTTCTCCTCTACGCACTACTGGAGTAAGTTATCATTCCCGGGGTGTGGTTTCGTTTTTGTGCTCGAATAACGCCAAGCGCTTCGCACGAACCTCTTCCGCGGTTGAGGCTGCGCTCGACGACGCTCCGACGCGCGAACCGCTCGACATTTTCGTCGCCGCCATAGCCCCATTCGATGGCTCGTCTTCGAATTTCGGTTCATACACCTCCATGGCGCGACGCGTAGTTTGCCTATCTTTGCTTCGTTTCCAATCCAACGCGTCGCACTCGGCGTTGAGCTGTGAGTTTAACGCCTTGAATCCTTCGCCGTGGTCCGAGTGCACGTTGTGCGCCAGCTCGTGCAACAATGTTTTTCGAATCGTCGTGTAATCTCTAAATCCCCGCATGTCATCCGTGCGCAACCGCAAATGAATAGATTGCCCTTTATTCGTGTTATATCCGAGCACGCAAAATTCAGACACGCCCACCTTACCCTCGGGTGGCATTTCGCACAACTTTCCAACGCGCCATTTGTGCTTTCGCATCACGCCAACCACGCCCGGGTCCGAGCCTAACCGCCTCAACAACGCCTCCGCCGCGAACTTATCGCCCACATCCAACGCCTCAATCGCTCCAAAATGCTCAAACGTAAACTCGCACATCGCAGACGATGTCGAAGCCATCATCCGCGCCCGTCGCGCGTCGTCATCAAATCCACGAATCGTTCGCTCCACCCTCGCCCCAGCCTCGGCGTGCGCCTCCGCCGCATCGCGCACCGCGCACCGCGCGCCAGTCACCATCCGCCGACGTCCCCCATCGTCGTCCTCGTCGGCTATCGCGACATTAGACGCGTAATCGTGCGGCTGCGCTCGACCTCGTTCGTGCACGCGCACGGTGTCGAGCACCAACCCGAGCTCGCGCGCGAGCGCCTCGCACGCGGCGCCGTACGTGTGCGGCGCGTCGACGCGCACGCGCACGATGGCGCCCGCGTATTTCGCCGCGAACACCGACGTCTCGCGCGGTGGTGGCGGCGGCGGCGACGACGACGAAGACGGCATGGGTTGAAATTGATGCGTCAGAAAGTGACGTCGCGTTCATGCCGACGTTGACGACGACGACGACGACGACGGTCGCGGTGGTCGCGGCGATGCGCGCGCAGAGATATCGAACCCGCGCGACGTCGTCGTCGACGTCGTTGTCGACGACGGCGCCGTCGCGAACGACGAGAGCTGCGAGCGTTGGCGCCGACGTTGACGGTTACGACGACACAAAGGACGACGACGACGACGTCATTGCGGTGGCGAACGACGCGCGATCGAGCGCGCTAGCGGTGCTCGGATTCACCATCAACGACGTCGCGACGTTGAGCGCGGAGGACGTGCGCGCGAGGTACCGTGCGCGCGCCAAGGCGTGTCATCCGGATAGAGCGCCGACGAAGGCGCGCGCCGACGAACGCGAGGCGCGGTCAAATGCGACGATTCGCGTGCGGTTGGCGTACGAGAGCGTGATGAAAAACCTAGGGGTGATGCGTGATGGTGATCATGGGATTAGTGACGACGGTGAGGCGCTCGATCCGTTCGATGCGGCGACGCTGGCGAAATATTTTGACGGCGCCGAACGCGTCTTTGTGAATGAATTCGCGTGCCTCGGTCGACAATGTTGGAGTTCTTGCGTGGGCAAAGGTGCAGGGAGGTTTACCTACGCCGATGACACCGGAGCTGCGCGATACGTTGGTGACGATGGGTTCGGGTCTGTCGCGGCAAACGCAGAGGATGCGGCGTACGTCGCGTGGATCGCCGCTGAGCAATGTCCCGAAAAGTGCATTCATTTCGTCACCGAGGCGCAACGCGACGCGCTTCGCGGGCACTTGTCGCGCGCAATCGCGGGCGACGCGCGCGAACGAGACAACGCAGGGGCGTTGATACAAACTCTTCTCGCACAGGCGGCGTATGAGAACGGACGCGCGGCTGGGGCGTTGAATTCAAGACGAAACCGCGTGGCGACGTCGACGTGGGTGGATTGGTACTGACCGACATATAGCAACTAGTAACTCTTTCATTTCATTTCCACAACAACAACAACAACAACACGGTGCTCTATACAACTATACGACGCATCTTCCACCTAGAACGTATCGGTTAAATCCACGCAATTGCCGCACATCGTCTTTGCCTTGCCCGCGCACAGCCAACACGCGTCGCCCGCGCGATACCGTCCACCAAACAAGTCCGTGGCGTTCACGCCCGCGCCCTCGCACTGCCCGCACGGTTTCCACCCCGTGCCGTGACACACCGGACACATTTTGCTTGGATTCGTATTCATCGATTGCGATGCGTCGAACACGGGCGCCGCCGCAGACGACGCAGACGGCGCAGGCTCGGGCGCCGCGTCGCGCGACGCCGCTCGAGCGACGACGACGACGCTCGCGGATGCGGATGCGGCGCGCCGAGACGCCGACGCGGTGCGGTGCGTGCGTTCACGCGGCACGCATCGCGCGACGTGCGCATGCGCGGGCGCGGTGTGCGCGCGGGCGTGCATGCGGTATCCGCGAGGGACACACAGTGTCGGCGTCGCGTTCGTCATCGGTGTGCGCTTTCGTACTCCACGAGGAACATTATAGGGCTTTTTTTCGTGGAAGAGAACGACGACGACGGCGCTAG
>Ga0181599_1003419_pt1 | contig 13470 bp, 9 predicted proteins | sample 041ome_3_FD_148658 | JGI IMG/M metagenome (GOLD analysis project Ga0181599, IMG submission 148658) | Coastal salt marsh microbial communities from the Groves Creek Marsh, Skidaway Island, Georgia - 041405US metaG (spades assembly) | ecosystem: Environmental > Aquatic > Marine > Intertidal zone >...
CGCGCGAAGCGACGATTTGCCATCGAAGCTTTTTCAGCAGCGCTTTCTTGTACTTCGCTTTATCATCCGAATCATCATCTCTCAAAATGTCATTATTCAAGCCGTTGTTAGTCGTGCGAGGAGGAGGAGTATTCGCAGTAGTATTCGAAATCATCTCGTTTTCAGATCATCTCATTTCTCGGACATCATAAAAAGACCACCACCTTCAAACGACGACGGACGACGAATGCTATAAAAGTTGTTAGACGATGATGCGTGGCGGCTAAAATTTTTGAAGAAAGACGAGAGAGATTTTTCAACTGTCTCATCGCTTTTGATTTTTTGATGCAAAAAGACAAACGAATTTTGACAGACAGAAGACAAGAGAAAAGAGACAAGAAACAAACACAGGAGAGACAAAAAAAACAAGCGTGACAGAATTTTTTTAACACAGACACAAAGCAAAGAAAAAAAAGAGACAAAAGAGAAGAGACAAAAAACACCTACACTTTGAATACTACTAACAACAACAACAACAACACCAATCAATATGGGTGGTGGCAACAACACGAACCCGCACGCGCAAGGCATGAAGTGGCTGAAACGAAGGAAGAAAAAGATGAAACGGATAAACGAGGAGAGGATGCAATGGAAAGAAGACGAGGAAGAGGAAGAGGGAGAAGAACGGGAGAAGAAGAAGAAGAACGGATTGGAAATCAACGAGACGGACATCTCTTCTTCTCTCATCGGGAAGACAAAGAAGAAGAGAAAGAAGACAAAGACGGTGTCATGGGAAACGAATCGAACGAGGAAAAGAAGAGAGGAGGAAGCGAAAGAAACAGAGGAGGCGAAACGGGAAGGGAAACCGACGGGGACGACGACAGGTTTGAGTGGTGGTGGTGGTGGTGATACTACTAATGTGAACAACACAAATCCTTTCGCCGTGTTGAGGCAACTGCCGAGACTCGAACGATGATTACTCTACAATTACAAACACGCAGCAGCATTCAAACGGACTGACAAATGATGCCAGAACAAATGATGATGACTTTTACGACGCGTTAAACAACTTTCGACGAAGAAGCGCATTCGGAGCGCTGACTTTCGCCGCCACCCGTGGTATTCCTTGGTGTCTTTTTTCTTCGAGCGAAGAAGTGAGCTCTTTCTTGACCCGGGCGATCGACGCTCAAGTGCGCGTGGAACTCGTTCGCGATCTCTTCAAACTGGAAGGATTGGAACCAGTTCCAGAGGATGTCGCGCTCGCGCTGGAAGACGACGACGTGGCTCGGGAGGAGATTATTAGCTTCGTCGTCGCTCGTTTTCGCATCTTCATCGGCGTCGTCGTTTACGTCGTTTACGTCGTCGTCGTCGCATTTCAATCCGCTGCTTTTCCCGTATTTACGCTCTACGAATGCCAAGGGGTTCTTTTCGAACGCTCGCCAATTGCCCGAGGACAAATGCGACGAAACCGACGACGCGTTTGGAGGATCGCATTCCAAATAGCGCATCGTCAAATTTTTGTGGACGCTCGCGTAGAACGGGTGTTCGTGACACGGGGTCCAGAAGTGCACGCCACCGTCGAACACGTCGTCTTCCACGGTTAGTTTGGATACGTATTTGTTGACGATGGTTTCCATGCCTCTTTGATGTATCAAAGAGAGATACATCGCGAGCGGAATTTGCGCGGCGAGACCGAGGCGCACGAACCACCGAGCCAGGAGAAACGTAGTATTTTTAGAGTTGTTCTTCGATGATTTCTTATCTGGCGGCTCGCTCTCCAACCACGCCCACGACTTCGCAGACGCCGCAATGGACACTGGAATCAACGGGTATAAAAAGCGAAACTCTTTGTGCTTTGGAATGGAAACGATGAAAACGGTTGCCAAAAAAGCAACTTTCGCCACCGCGGGCGTCGACAAACGTTTTCTTCTTTTCGCGTTGGTTCCATCGTTATCTTTGATGATTTTACCCCCATCAGGAAGATTAGCACTACTAGTATCTTCTAAATTACCGCGAGCATTCGAAGCGAGGAACAACTCGTAAAGACTGACTGGAAACAAAACGCCCAAAACAACCGGTAAACCTTGCGTGAAAACCCACGCGTTGGAATGCGTTCCGTATTGACTCGCGCCTTCTCTCAAGACGTTAAACTCGAAAAAGTTCCACGCCGGGAACGTCCACTTCTTGTTGTAATAATAATAGTTCACGCACGCTTCTATCGATAAAACGAGACTTCCAACCCAAAAGGCATCCGCGCTAAACCTCGCTCGTCGCTTCGCCGACAACGCCTCTCGATCGAAGAAAATCGTACGCGCTCCTACGCACGCCCAAAACGCGTACGCCGTCGGCCGCACGGTGCACGAAACGAACGCTAAAACTAAACCACGGATGCTCTTTCTTCTAAACCCGCTGCTATTACTACTCTTACCGCTATTACTACCACCTCCTCTTTTCTTCGCGTTCATATCGAAATACCCGCTCGGCCAAAACACGAGCGCCCAGACGCAAAACGCGGTTTCCGTGACGTTCGCGAACGACCGACATCCGCAATAAAAATGCCAGTGCGATGCGAGCGACAGTGCGAACGCTTTTTTCGCCACGTTCTGGTCGTTGTTGTACCATTTGCGCGCTAACCGGTACGTCCCGACGTCGATGAAAGCGCACTGCGCGGCGTTCACGACTCTCGGCATCGCTCGCACCAACACCCCCGTTATTAAACTCGCGTCTTCGTCGAGCCGTAATCCCTTCACGAGCGCGTACGGCCACGCGTACGCGAGCAAAGGATGCACGAAACTCCTCAACTTCACGTCCTCTCGCCATTCCCAGGTCTTCGCGCCGTACTTGAATATAAACTCGTGCGCGATTTCCACGCTCTGATAGTGCTCGTCCGCGCTGTGAAACGTTCGCAGGAAAAGAAACGAATTCAATACGCGAAAGAGAAAAGAGACGAGGAACGGGGACGTGAATAAGTGACGACGATGGTTTGTATTCTTCGTCATCTTTGTGCGTTCATTCGTGCGAAGGGCAAAGAAGCTTTGAGTGAGAGGGGTGCGTGCTCTAATGAAGTATAGTACATTCCATTTTATCCATTAAACAGTTACACGTATCTCATCGTGCATCTCAATTCATCACGGAAAGAAACTCTCGCCTCGTCTCCGTTTCCAAACCTCCCCGGTCGGGAACACGATCTCCTCGTTCTCGTTCAGTTTTGCGATAACTTTCTCCCCGCTCCCGTCTTTCTGGTCGAAATCGATGTATATCTCGTCCTTATTCTTTCCAACCAGTTTGGTTTGGATTTCCCAATACCGCATGGTTTTCCCCGGGTACGCGAACACATCTTCGGGCGTGACAACTTTCCTCCCTCGGCACCCTTTGCCTTTCTCGAACGGCACCGGGTCGTACCCTCTCAAGACGCCGTTTTTGGTGATTTCTCGAGGGCACCCCGGGTGGTTCGGGTCCGCGAACGATCCGGAGAACCTCTCATCGAAAGACGATGATGACGATGCGAGACTTTGCGCGGGGAAAAAGAAAAGCGAACAACACGAAACGACGAGAACGGCTTTCTCTGTGCTCTCCCTCAACGAGCTCGCTCTGACGACGACGCTCCGATTGAATTCTGTTCTTCTTTCTCGTCTTCTTGTTCTCGAATTCCCGAAACGACGACTCGTAGTCGTCAGCGCGGCGCCGGCGGACGCGAAGGAGGACGCCATGAGCATCATCCGATTGAATTGGAAAAAAGTCTGACGCGGAATAAAAAATTCATCACATCGTCTCATGTTGTCGCGTCGAGACATCATCATCTTCTGCGCGAATAGGAGCAGGAGTAAAAGTAGCATAATCCTGAGGAGAAACGTGTCGAGAGCGAGCGGTGAAAGCAACGAAGACAACACGAATCACAAACGAAGAAGACAAAGAAGAAGACCAATCATCGAAGAGATGTGTGACTACTTCACGAAACCAGTCAAGTGCAAGGAATGTTTCGGGTACAACAGACGCGTGTGTGCTCGCTGTCAAGGCAGAGGGAAGACGACGACCACTTTTACGGATGGTGATGACGATGATTATTGCTGCGGTCGATGCGTTGGCCGCGGGTACGTGCGTTGCGACGCGTGCAACGGGACCGGTTTGAAGAACGGGTGGCTGTTTACAGTGAAAGGCGGTTGGGGACCGCGAGGCGAGTAGTCGACGAATGAAGATCGTGAAGGAGCAGCAGTAGTAAAGCAGTAGTAGCAGTAGTAGTAGTAGTAATAGTAGATGTAGTATTAAAAAGGTAAAAGTACAAACGGGTGCAACAGCGCCTGCGTGGCGTCTAATCGACCTCTTCGCGTGATACCTCTGGCGGCGACGAGTCGACAGGCTAAATCGAACCCGGCGCCGCCGTTTCGATCGAGAGCGGAAAAGTCCCAGCCTAAGTTTCCGGCTAAGTCTTTGCGCACTTTGCGCAAATCGTAGTTTTCGTCCTGTAACCGTCGCTGGAACGACCCGGATGGTTCTAACACGCGTTTGCCTCTGAGTTGCGGGCATCCCAACTGGAGTAAGACGAGGCCGGCGGAATAGCTATCGAATAATTGCGGTTGGAAGACGGTCCACGGAAGGACAGAAAGCGCGCCGGCGATGGCACCCGGAGGCGCTCTCGGCGTTCGTTCAGGCATGATAAAATCCTCTGGTGGTGAGAACGAAGGGTCTAAGATGGAAACTTCCGGTTCGTAGTTCACGCCGCTTCGTAAATCCGCGGCGCCGCCGAAATCGATCAGTTTGAATCGTCCGTTTTCGTTGACTAAATTCGCCGGTTTCACGTCTCTGTGAACTATACCGATGGAGTGTAACCCTCTCAACGACCACAACAGTTGTTGCGTGATTTTCTTTGCGACGGCGTAACACCTCGCGTCGTAATCTTTATCCTCTTGAGATTTCCCAAAAAGCGCCACCTCTAACGCGCTCGGAAAATTTCTATCCAACACGTAATCTTCGAGCGTGTTTTCATCGCCGGCGAATTTCCACACCAAAACCGGTGCCGCCGCGTCTTCAATTTCCTCGTAAGATCCGACGTAAGACGCGCAACCGCCGGCGACGAAAATGTCTCGGGATATCCGTTCGTTCATGTGTCGTTCGGCGCGTTGTAACCCGCTCGCGCCGGTTGTATTTTTCGCAAACTTCAAGACCAAATTCTCCGCCTCGCTGGAATTTAATCGTCCTCGATAGACGGTCCCGAACGACCCGTCCCCGATTCTCCCGCCTAAGTTTACGTTCGAACCTCTTTTGCCAAACTTATTCCCAGCCGTGGCTGTTTGTATCGCTCTCGCGACGGTTTCATCGAACGCGTACCCCAAAATCCCCGGCTGCGCGGTTAAATAAAACACGACAAACGCGACGAAAAGAAACTCCTCAAACGGCGTCCCGTTCGTGTATAAAGTCCACCCGTTCACTTTTTCATCCAGAGCTAATTGTTCGACAAAGTCTTTGGCCACGTCCGGTAATGGTAACTGCTCGTATAAAGGCTCTAAAACGACTTCGTATACCGTTTTCCCTATTTTCAACACCGGCTCTGGAACCTCTGGAAATAAACGTTCCAGTTGCTCCAAAGGGTCGACAATTTTTGCACCCTTATACCCGTATAAAGCCTTGATTGTTCTCGTCGTCGTTCTCTTCGTCGTCGTTTTTGCAGAGAAGCGACGAATCCGTCGTCCTCCTAAAACCACGTTCTTCGCGTTCGTGGTTTGATGACGAGACATCTTAAAATTCATATCCCCGATACTGTTCGTTATCCAAAAATCAAAAGTAATCAATCCGTTTCTTTAACGCTATATATATCTCTGTCTCTCTCCTCTCCAATAAAGCAGTCTGGCACGATGCGTACGAATTCGATGAAAGTGTTATTATGTAAACACTTTACGCCGCGTGTAGTAATACTCAGAGTCACAAACAGAGAGAGAGGAAGAGAGAAAATTTATGAAGTACAGCGAGGGGGGTGGTTTCCCTTGTAAAAAAACGAACAAGAAGGGAAAAAGAGGAGGAAGGAAAAGGTACGCGAGCGCTGAATCTTCTTTTTAAATTACAAGCTGTGTGTGTGTGTGCATGCGTGTTTATGACGTGTGCAATACTCCGTCTTCGTATCGCCAACCTTCTGGTAATGGGCAGTTTTTGTCGAGGAGGTATTGTACACATTCGGGGTGGTTGTTCTCGTGAGCGTAGCGTACGGCGCCACTGTTCCACGGCGCTTTGGCGGTTTCGTGCAAGTACTTCAAACAGTCCAAGTGGCCTTTCTCGGCCGCCCACATACACGCTCGTTCGTCATATTTATCATACTTACGCTCAACAAGGTATTCGAGTATGTGGAGTTGACCCTTTCCAGCCGCCCAAATGGCAGTATACTCATCCCAAGGCGCTTTGGCATCTTCGTGTAAGCATTTGAGTACCTCGAGATGACCTTCTAAGGCAGCATATTCACACGTCCACTCATCGATAGGACACTTATTTGCAACGCAATACTTTATCATTTCCAGATTACCTTGTTCTGCGGCCGCTCTAATCGTCTTTTCATCCCAATCACACTTTTTCTCCTCTCGTATCCACTTGAGCAACTCGAGTTTATTCGTTTCAGCAACTTGCTCGCAGAAATCTGTTTCGTCCCAGCTCCTCCGCCACAACGATTTATGCTCCCACGCTACTTCCAAAGTCAATACCGATGACATCTGTCTCACTTTAAACTTCTTTGTCAAATCATCCGTGCGAATGCATCTCTTCATCAACTTTCTCGTTTCACTATTCACTCCATACAAGAATTTCACATCCGTTAGATTCAATTTCGGAAGAATGTGTGTGAAACTTATATCGTCGTCGTTCATATTCACAATCACATCCCACAAAGAATCTCTCTCCCCCATCCGTCTTTTCTGCCCTCGCGTCTGCACTCCCGACGACGCAGGAGGAGACGAAGAAGCGCCACGCATCGTCGTTTCTCTGCGTCTTTTCTTAAAGTTTTTATGGGGAAAAAACGGCTTCACAAAAAAGAGGTACGAGAGCGTCTGCGACGTAACAACAACAACAACAACAAGTAAACAAGCATGGCCGTCGTCGTTGTCCCCGCGCGAGAAGCAGCTCGTCGTTTCGTCGTTTTTTCAGCCGAACGACGCGTGGGAGGCAAAGGAAAAGGAGGAAGAAGGAGGAGGAAAAGCAGAAGTCGTTCCAGACTGAATGCGAGGAGAAAAAGCGGCGACGACGATATAGATGATTATGAAGATGATGAGAGTAGTGTTATTCACGAGGACAGGATAAACAGCAGCGACAGCAGTGAGACGTCTATTTCTTCCGCTGCTGCTGCCGATGATGACGATAATAAGAATACAAAAGAACAGTTGAAAGAAGAAGATTCAGAAAGTTTCCTGTACGAAGAAGTGGAGGAAGAAATCGAAGTGGAATACACGGCGATGGACCACGTTTCAGATTTTATTGCGGAAGTGCGAGAGAAGCGGAATGAAATCAGTCGAGCGTGTTTCGGCAGTTTTGAGAGAGCGCCAGTAACGCCGGAGTATTTGAGAAGTTCGAGAGGACGGTTGGACGCGCCGACGGAACTGATATCGCTGGCGTTGGTATCGGTTGCGTTGGCGGTTTCCAAGACCGTGCGAACGAATAAAGAGAAGAAGGAGATGTTTATTCGAAACGAAAAGTGGACGGTAGGGAAAGCGTTTCAGGAGTTGAAAAGAATAGACGGTCAAGAGAACGACGCTTCGGTGGAAATGCGATTGTACGACGAGGGGGATTTACGACGCGACTTGGAAAAGAAACAGAAAAAATTGGACGAGAAACGCGCGAAGGAATTGGAGAGACGCGAGTTGAGAGACGAAAAAGAACGCTTAAGAGAGGAAGAGGAAGAGAAGGAGCGACAGAGATTACTCGAGATTGAGCGTAAAAAAGAAGAAGAGGAAGAACGAAAACGAGAACAAGTACGCGCCGAGTTTCGATTGAAACAAGCCGAGGAGCAAGAGCGGTTGAAAAAACGCGAAGAAGAAGAAGCGGCGAGGAAGAGGAAAGAGTTGGAGGAGGATAGGAAACGGAGAGAGGAAAAGATGCGATTGGAACGAGAGGCTTTAGAAGCGGAACGATTGCGACGAAAGAAAATATCGGAAGAGCGCGAGGAAAAAACGTTTGACATTCAGGCGAACATTAAAGTCGAAGCGAGGAGGAAAAACGGCAAGTGCGAAGTGACGGCCTCGTGCAGAGTGGAGTTATCAAACACGTGCGAAGTCGCGGAAACGTACGAATCGACAGAATTGGCGAGATTGCAAATGTCCTGGGCCTCGAAGTTATCCGGCGAAGCCATGAAAGCGTATAAAAGCGACCAGATTTTGAAGAAAATGATGGGCGAAGGCATTTTGTCCAAGAGGCCTACTTTTTCAGACGTGGAATTTGAACACTGGATGAAACTCGTCAGAGTTCGATTGGACAGAGAATTACGAACGACTGGTTTACGCGCAGTTGCTGGACTCGAAGCGAACAAGTTGACCAAAAACGACAGCTTCGTTGAACGAGAAGTGACGTTTTCGAGAGCGCTGTTACCTGCAGAAGATCCAGAAAACGTCGAGACGCGAATACAAAACGCTATTCGGTTACTCATCGACCAAGTCGAATCCAAGAATAAAAATAAAGACGGCGATGCTAACGATGGTGGTGGTGGTGGTGATAATGACGACGACGACCCGTACCTTCTCGGCGATGGAGACTCCCCGGCCCTTGTCGACGAGGCGATAGATCCCAGGAAAAGCCCGACGGCAATTTTAAATCGACTTTCCGAACACGAGCTCGCGCAAATGCACGGGTTAGATCCATCTCTGGTATTCCCCGCAGAAACAGACGGTTTGACCACTGAATTGAACGGTCGCGTTTTATCCGGAATCTTAACCGCGTCTCTTTTTGTCAAAATCCTTCGCAGCGTCACCAAAGACGCGAAACCGGAAGTTTTACGACGGGGCACGCAGATGGCTACCTCTTTAGTCGGTCGATGCGCCAACGACGAAGGAAACTGGCGTGCCATGTATTTAGACGGTTTTCGCGGCGATGCATTGGAAGCCGGCGCTTTGATGGCTCGAGAAGTTATTCCAGACGAAGAGAACGATATCGTTTTATTAAACATCTTCGCCGCTCTGGAGGCGATGGAAAAAGCGAAAAACCGACGCCCGGAGGAAGCGGGCGAAATGATCGATAAAGAAGTGCTGAGAAAAATGAAAGCGCAGCGACGAATGAATGCGGTGCCAATCACCGAAAGGTTATTCGCCACGCGAAACGCGGCGATTCAGTTAGCCGGAAGTGGTTCCGTCGAGCAAGGTCGGGCGATGTTGGAGGAAGCTTACGCGTTGCGAGTGAACCACGTGGAGAAAAGACGCAAAGAGTTAGGGTTGACTGCAAACGACGAACGGTTTGGTATTCCAGAAACGTTGCCAGAGCTGAAAGCGCTGCTCTTTGTTTTAGAATACGGCGGCGGCGCGTGGGAAGCTGACAAGAAAGGCGTGCAGAAACAAGTCGTGAAAGCGGTGTACGAGGCGTGCGAAAACGGGGCGATGAAGAAAGACGCTGAGAAGGCGTTGGCGACGTTTGCAGCCGTTCGACGCTCGTTTATATTTGAAGAGAAGGATTCTGAATTCGGTCGAGAGTGGGAAGAGAAATTGTTCGAGAAAGTCAATCAAACAGGAAACGAAGGCGAGGACGAAGAGGAAGGAGGAGGAGGAGGAAAACCTAGCGTGCAGGAGATCATCGAAAAATATTACCCGAGAGGCGTCTCGGACGCGCTCGAGTTTGCCGTGCAAACGTACGACGCCGAAATCGAGGCGCGCAGGAAAGTATAGAGAGTGTAGTCATAGAGAGATGAGTTAGCTACGTAGCACTTACGCGTTTTAGAAGCGTTTTACCTTTGGGTTAAAATTACAATAAATACAAAACATCGCAAACTCTTCTCTGCTTCTTACGCGGACGACGAAGTAGTATCACCGCCACCGCCGCCCGACATCATGCTCTCCAGCATTTCCGTTTGCAGCTTTTTATTCCCGTTCTCGATGTCTCTCTTCGCGAGCGTTTCTACGCTCTTCCACTCGAAATCCATGTTCGCGTACCCTTGCCTCGCAATCATAATACGGTTCGCCAAACTCTGGTCTGCTTTCGAAAGCTTGCTCATCCACTCTTCTGGGTTTCCTCGAATCGGGTTTTTCTCCAGAAAATCCAACAAAAACTCGTGTTGGTTGTTCACTCGGTTCACTTCGCCTTGACCGTCCAAGTTCTGCTCTTTGCTTTCTCCGTCTGGCGTTTGCACGTTCAGTCTGCAATTTATAGATTCCAACTGACCAATCACCACCCAGGTTGCTGTATACGTCAACAACTGGTGCATGACATCCGCCGCTTTCCTTTCCGGCGAGGACGCTCCGCCAAACGCACCGCACGGGACGTACACTTTCGGCGAATCATCGTTCTCGTTGCGAACGGAAAAACATCTTCTTCCTCTTCTGTTTCTGTTGTTGTTGCTTCGTTCTCCATTTTGAAGAGAGATTAAAGTCGCTACTCTGTGCCTCGACGAGAGCGTTTTCGTGGTAGCACTCGTCACACCAGTCGTCGCCGCAAACGAGGACACACAAAACAACATCACGTCTTCTTCGTAGATGCGCGCAATAACGCTGAGAAAACGAATACTATTAATAATAAATGAATGCCGATACGTAACCTACTGACTGAGCAAAAACCTCAAAAGTTCTTCTTAATTTCTTAAAAACGCTTTCAGTCAAACGAGAAAAAAAAGACATCATTTTATAATAAACGAATAACACATTACGCGCGCAAAAACACACACAAAATCTAATAACAGAATGACAAAATGGTCGATGCGAACGTTACGAACGAACGAGTGTCGCGCGATGGTGGAAGGCCAGGAGGCGCACCGCTTGTTCGAGGCACCGGATTTGCACGAGATGGCGAGAACAGGAGATCTCGACGGAATGAGGAGATTGATTTTATCAAAGGATGACGACGACAAAGTGAACGCGTTGGACCCGGCGGGGAGGACGCCGTTACATTTCGCGGCTGGGTTTGGGCGAGTCGCGTGCGTGAAGTTTTTGTTAGAGAGAGGGGCGAAGTTAGAGGTGAGAGATTTGTGGTCCAAGGCGCCCGTGGATTGGGCGTTACAATCGAAACACGAGGAATGCGTAAAGTTGATGAGAATAAAAGCGATCGAGACCAATCTCGAGATTGGTGGAAGAGGGCAAGTCTCTCCGTTGAGGACATATCACGAGTATTGTTACGATTTGACGACGGAGGAAGTCGAGGAGAGGTTGGAGCAAGACAGGAAAACCGCGATGGAGCAATACGAAAAGATGAGCGAGGAAGAGAGGAAACAGTTTCGCGAATCAAACGGGGTGGATCCTGCCCAGCCGGTGCCATTTTAATGACAATGTGATAGTGTATAAATAAGAATGTTGTGAGCAGCTATTTTCAATGTAGTGGCTATCTCTATTTGCTTCTAAAATTACAGCTGAATTTCCGTCAGAGCTTCTTCTTGTTCTCTGTCCGATTCCGTGGCGTCGCCGTCGTTTTCTTTTTCTTCCTCCGCCTCGTCTCCCTTTGCGTCTTCAAAATTTAAGTGCTTCTTTTCTTCTCCCCCTTCCTGATCTCCGCTGTTTATATCTTCGTTTTCTTCCAGTTTGTTTGAGTCGGCAATGCCTTGCCCGCGCGGCGGCGTGGGAAGATGGAAATCGGCAAAGAACGCGGAAACGTCCGATTCCGAGACGCCCGCCGGCGCGTTTGGAATGACAAAAGCGCTGTCCTCGGCATCTTCCATCTCCTCTTCTTCATCATCTTCCTTGGTTTTTTCGTTGTCGTCGTCGTCGTCGTTATCGTCGTCGTCTCTATCTTCCGTCGTGGAATCGGCACCAACGAAGGGAGAATCCGGCGCGTCTGGAAATTCGAGGTCGCCCAGAACGTTGTTCTTTTTCCTCGCAGAAGTAGGACTTTGCGGCGGTGTCGCTTGCTCTTCTTCCGCCGATACTTCCGCTTTCTCTTCCACACTTGCTGCTTGCGCAAACAATCTGTTCAACTCTTCGTCTTCTTCGGCTTCTAACTCTTCGAGTATCGCGTCGACATCGGCGCCCGTTTCGGCCAACTTTTCCTTCAAACGATCGCACGCCCTTTCGCTTTGACCCAAGCACATCAACAAGTCGTTCATCTCCTCCTCGAAGTGCTTGGTCGCTTCATCGTAGCCTCGCTTGTACCCTCGCTCCTCGGCTTCGGCCACCTGCTCTGCCGTCAACTCTGCGTCGCGCTGGTTCTGTAACTGCTCAACCTTTAACTTCAACTCTGCGACTTCTCTTTCCGCTTGCTCTAAATCCGTGGCCGCGTCAGCCTGCTTCAACTTGAGATTTTCGTTCTCGTTCTTTACCGCGTCGATTTCGACGTTTTTATCGCTAATTGTAACCTCTGCGTTTGCAAGTTTCGCGGCGACGTCGTCGTAGACTTCGCGTTCGATCCAACCCGTCGTGTCGTACTCGTATTCTTCGCCTTCGCCTTCGACGTATTCGCCTTCCTCCTCGCCATCGCCGGCATAATACCACGCGCCTGAGGCTTCGTCTAATACCCATCCCGGGTAATCGTCCGGGTTGAACGGCGGTTGAGCTTCCCCCGCATTGTCGTGGTCTCCTTCATTTCCGTTGTCGTTGCCGTCGTTGTAGTCGACGTAGTCGTAGTCGTTCATGTTTTCATCGTTGCCTTTATTCTCGTCGTGTGGCGCCGACGGCATTATTTCGTTGCTGAAATCGTAGTCGTTTTGCGCGAAACCATCCGAAGAAGAAGGCGGCATGAATGCAGTATTCGCGCTATTGTTATTGGCGGCAGTAGTATTAACGGTACCGCCCTCGCTAATTCGAGGTGATGGCGGAGCAAAATCATACCCGTCGCTGTTTCGTCCAGGAGATTCCGAATAGTTTTGTTGGTGTTGGTGTTGTTGTTGTTGTTGTTGTTGTTCCATTTGTTGCGGAGGACGCAAGTAATCGTCGTCGTCCTCGTAATCGACGTGTTGTTGCTGCGTTTGTTCGTGAAGTGGTTGATCGTAACTCGACGGATACTGATTATTCTGATCGATGTATGCGTCGAACTGACTCGTCGATTCGTGCCCATCGCTTCGCATAGATCCCGTGGCGGATGGAGGTTGCGGAGGCAGCTGTTGCTCTATGAGATTTCCCCACTGGTCATACATCGGTTGTTGTTGTTGTTGTTGTTGTTGTTGTTCGCTAGTATTCGATATCATTCCATTCTGATGGTGTTCTCCAGGCGGAGGATAATTCAAAACTTCATTCTCTGGAACCGCCGGCGAGCCCGGTTTAAAATGAGTGAGGTGTTGTTGCTGCTCCTGGTGATGATGATGATGATGTTCACCATCGCTAGTAAAAGTATTGCTATCGTTGTTGTTGCTGCTACTGTGATGAGGACTTTCTCTTTTCGTCGGCGAGAGCACTTGCTGAT
>Ga0181599_1003425_pt1 | contig 13462 bp, 8 predicted proteins | sample 041ome_3_FD_148658 | JGI IMG/M metagenome (GOLD analysis project Ga0181599, IMG submission 148658) | Coastal salt marsh microbial communities from the Groves Creek Marsh, Skidaway Island, Georgia - 041405US metaG (spades assembly) | ecosystem: Environmental > Aquatic > Marine > Intertidal zone >...
TGTTCCTCGAGAACGTGATCCGCGATGCGGTCACGTACACCGAGCACGCCCGCAGAAAGACCGTCACCGCCATGGATGTCGTCTACGCGCTCAAGCGCCAAGGCCGCACCTTGTACGGTTTCGGCGGCTAAGCGTTTTTCAAACGCTCCGCGGAATCAAACTCAAAATCAAAAAACCAAAAACAACAAACAATTGGTGTTCATTTCAACACCACCACTCCAAGAAAGATTCTCAACACTAAATCCAAACACTCCACTCGCGCGTCGCTTCGACGACGACCTCGTCGTCGCTCACTTTCGCGCGTGAATCGCCGTTGCAATTCGCTCGTATGCGTAAGCAGTACGACGCCTAATTCGGGACGTACGCTGACGTGGAAACGCGTACTGGCGTAATCATTACACGGTGACGGCGACGACGGCGACGATGCCGTGCGGAACGAACGCGAATGATTTATCTCGAGATAAATTCTCGGACGTGCAAAAGAACCAAGAGACGGCGACCAGGTTCGGTGTGTTTTTGTCCACGATCGTCGTGCCGATTCTGCTCTCGTTGTACTCGGCGCTTTGGTTCACGCAATTTTACGTCGGACTCGGCCCGGATTCGCCGCCGCTGAATAAGGTGATCACCACGGAGCAGTTGCAGTACGGCCAAAAGATCTTCCCGCTGACGCTGACGTGTAATCACCCGGATGGATGTTACTTTCGGTTGACGGGGGCGGACGCGTGCGCGTCGGGCACGGTGGCGGGCGGCGCCGGGCCGAACAATGGATTCTGCTCTGATCCGAGCTTACTACCCGTCACCGGTGGTGGTGTAGCTCCGCCTGCGTCGTGCGGCGTGGGTAGCCAGTGTGACACCGCCGCAGCGGCGAACGCGTGCGGCACGGCCAACGGGCCGTGCTGTCGAAAGGCCACCTGCGACACCGAACTCTCCTCCGCGCAAGGCGTGTGCGCGTTCTCGCCGCCGGGCGCCGATCCCACCGACGCGCTCACCGTAGCGTGGGCGTATAAGTCTGGATGCTCTGGTGCGTGTAATTTCGGCGTCACACTCGTCACCGATTACATCGATTCCAACGGCGATGTTGCGCAAAAGGAAGTCAAGGTGCATCGAGGCATCGCGTTGATGAATCTCATCGAGCACGACGATCCGAAAATGTCCTGGTCCAAGAGTCATCCCAATTATGCCGCCAATAAGAAAAAAACCACCATGTACGAGTGGTCGATCACAATGGTGGACGTCGAAGGTACCGTCGACGCCGTCTCAAACCTCTGCATGAACCAGATGCGCGCCGACAGTCTCGTGACGACGTCGGGTGGCGAAACAGTCTACGCTCGACGCGTAAAGCTCGTTCCGGCTGCAACGTACACGAAAATGTCAACGGCGTATCCGAGTCCGGGATTGGCGTACTTATCAGCCATCGGGGGTATCTCCAGCACCATCATGGCCGTCCTCGCGTACGTCCACGCGTTCCATCTCAAGTTTTTAAATCGCGCGGCGTCGTCCGCGCCTCAAGCAGCGCCTTAAAGCAGTCACGCGTTGACGTCGTGCATCATCGCGTTGTTTATAATATATTTGGACGATGTGGCCGCTCGGGTCGTCCAGCATTTACTCGTTTCGTCGCCACCCGACGCGAGCGTTGTTAACTTTCGTCGCGCGCGACCCATAACATTGCCGCGACGAAACGTTCGAAACGGGGTGCCCGTCGTTAGCCCGACGAAGGACAACGTCTCCACGGCGTTAACGAATCGCGTTAACGAATTTTTTGCCGCGCGTGCCCGTGCGACCTCGTGACGACGAACTCGCACTCGTTCGTTCGTCGTCGACCGTCGACACACCATGATGACCTCGGTTCGCGACACGGCGGCGACGACGCGACGGCTCGCGTCGTCTTTTTCGACCACCGACGTCGCGGACGCGATCAAAACGCTCGTCGCGCGCGAGGACGCGGACGAAGAGGAGGATTTCGGGTCAATCGCGGATGTCGGTTCATCTCGCTGGCGACGACGACGACTCGCGATACATCGCCTGCGCGCGCGCGCGTTCGAGGATGCGCGCGATGAGGAGGAGCATGGAAACGGCGATGACTCGATTCGTCGTCCGTCGACGGCGACGGCGTTGGTGCGGTCGAGCGAGCTCATGGAGACGCTCGTGGTGGAGCTCGCGCGAGCGGAGACGTGGCGGGACGAGTGCGCGCCGAGGATGCGAGCGATGTCAACGCCGAGTTCGATGACGACGACGTCTTATGCGATTTATCTTGTGCGTTATCACGAATCCGTGGTGTGTAATTTGTTCGAGCTCGTGTTGAGTGGGTGCTCGACTTCGGCGTTGGACGAAGTCGAGGACGACGTCGCGGCGGAGCTCGCGGATTATTGCTTGAGACGCATCGTTTGGCTATCTGCGCGCGAGGGAGGCGAAAAGAGCGATGATGATGACGATAGTGCCTCGACGACGCCAGATTTTACGCTCTCCATGTCCGCGTTGGCCATCGCTCGATGTCTCGCGGCGTCGCCACGGCTATTGGGTCAAACGAGGCGGGACGCGCTTGCCGAGGCGCTGGCGCCACTTCTCGACTCCAAGCCTTGGATTCAGCGAGAGCGGCACAACTCGAGCATTATCAAAGTCTACGTTGACGGTTCGTGGACGGAGGATATCTCCGAGTGGGACGCCAACACGCGAGTGCAGAAATGCGAGGCGCAGGTGTGGTTGGCGCTTCGTTCGCTCCTGTGCGATCCCGCGTTTGCGTGGGATGAAACCCGCAAGTCTTTGGCAGCGCGCGTGCGCAAACACTTGAACGAGTCGACGATTGATCAGATTCCCGTGTTGCGGGATTTAAAGCACGTGCTCGACGAAGTCATGGTGCGAAATTTGGACGGCGTCCACGTTGCGTCTCGCTTGGCCATCGAAATCGTTCCCAAGTATCGGCGCGCGCTAACGCAAAACGGATCGGCTGAGTACTACGAAAGCGTCGCGGCCATTATGCTTCGCGAACGATTCGATGCGATTTTCATGGCGTCCATCGCAGAAGACATCTTGTCCACGTGTGAGATGACGACGGACGTTGCGGCGAAGACGACGTCGGCGGCGCCTTCGTCTTCGAGCGGCGACGAAGCGCCGGTGAAGATTGACATCTTACGCGAACGCAAAACCCTCGACAGCGCTTCGACGTCGTTCGACACCGTCCACGTATTCGAGTACGACTTCGCCAAAGATCGCGCACCGAACGAAGTACGCGCGAAAACTTCGCACACTCGAGGCTTGCGCCGCGCGCTCGCCAGCCGCTCGTCAAACGACGGTGCCGAAGTCGAGTTACCGTGCGCATTCGACGGTAAGATCCGCGTCAATTTCGACGCCCGCACGATCACCGCCCCCCTCACGCTTCGTCGAAGCGCGACGACTGAAGACAAACCGTCGGTATGGATCACCGTCGGCGCGCTCGCCGTCGACGGCTTCGCCGCGCAGCTCCGGCTCGATCGCTCTCCTCGCGGCGGCGACGCCTACGTCGTTCGCGACGTCCATCTCACCATCGCCGTCACCGCCGCGTCGTGATCACCGCGCATCGCGTCCTCATTTATCGATTCTTTTAATCACACGCGCCCCCCGCGCCGCGTCTCGCGTCTTTCCGCGTCATTCGTTCGTCGCGTTCGCGCTCGCGGCTCGCCGCCGACCCGACGACCCTCCAGCGCGCGCGTCCCTCACACTCCACCTCGCGTTCGAAGCTTCAGCCTCGCGATGCCGTCCAAGCGCGCGAACGCGCGACGCGCGGTCACCACCATCGCCGCGTCCATCGCCATCGCCGGTCTCGTCGCGTGCGCGGACGCCAAGCCGAGCAAACCGATCGCGCGCGCGGTGAAATCTGACGTCAAGTTCATCAAGTGTGAAGTGTGCGAACACCTCGCGGACGCCGTGACGCAGGAGTACGCCGCGCTGCGCGAGGAAACGCCGGAGAAGAAACTCACGGAGACGATGGTGATCGAAAAGATTGAAAAAATGTGCGACCCGAGCGCGAAGGAGGGCGATTGGATCATCACGAAGGACTTGCAAGAGAAGGGCTCGAGGTTGCGCGTGGTGGACATGGGTAAAGAAAACTACGGAGAGTGCGGAAAGGAGTGTAAGACGATCGTGAAGGCGTGTGAGGACATTCTTGGACCGCGGGATACGGACGTGGGTGAGTTTTTGTACACGTCGAACGCGGGCGACTTGAGAGGGGCGCTGCGCGAGTGGTTGTGCGAGGAGGAGACAAACTCGTGCGGAGGCAAGATACCGCCGTTGCCGAGCGATCGGCCGAAGGGAGAGAAGTTCAAGAAGAGAGACAAGAAGGATGTCGAAATGGAGCGATTGATGGCGGGAATGAAGGGTATGCCGGGCATGGGCGGCGCGCAAATGTTCAGCCGCGATCAGATGATGGGCGGCATGGGCATGGGCGGCGACGACGACGACGACGACGACGACGAGTCCCCGTTCGCTGGTGCGTTCGACAGCGGCGAGTCCAAAGGGGCTGTCGCCAACGTGGCCGAAAAACTGGGCGATTTGAAGGATAAGGCTGCGTCCACGGCGAAGAACGCATGGAACAAGGCCAAGGGCTTCTTGTCCCGCTCTTCGCGCGCTGAGGACGAGGATTTCACCGACGATTTCACCGCCGAAGAGCTCGCTCGTGAAGAACTTTGATGACACACGCTTAATATTACATCACGAACTATTTTTTATGCTATTTCGTTTCGTCTCGATGCGCTGCATAATGAGAGATTACGCGTCGGAATCGTCATCGGAACCACTTTCGTTGTCGGAATCGGCGGCATCCAAATCTTGCTTGTACATGAGCGCTTCGTTCTCTGGGCGCGGCGGTGCCACAGAGAGTTCTTTCACCTCTTGTGGCTTGGTGCATGAACGCAAGTCACCGTTACCGAGCTGTCCCCAGTCGCCGCGTCCCCACAAGTACAAGCTACTTTCGCCCTTTTCCGCGCTCTCCACGACGGCTCCGGTGTGGTTGTGACCGGCGGAGACGGTGGTGACTGTCTTCCCACGCAACGCTTCGACGCGAGTGAAGACGTAGGTTGAGGTTTTGTCGCCGTGTCCGAGCTGACCGTACGAGTTTTCACCCGTCGTAAAGACGCCGCCGCACGAAGTGAGTACGCACGAGTGCGTCGCGCCCGCGGCGGCGACGGCGACTCGACATCGTGTACCACACGAGCACTTCTGCACGCGATTTTCCATAATAGAACCATCGGCTCGACGAACAAAGTGGTGAATGTTCACCGCTTCGGGTGATAATCGATTCGCGCAGACCTTACGCTCTTTCGGATGAGGCCATCCGCCGGTGTACGTGGATCTACCGACACCCAGCGCGCCGTGCTTTCCGCGACCGCAAACGTACATGCGGCCGCCAGTGGTGACAAAGATGGAATGCGCGCCGCCGGCGGACATGCTCGCCACGGGTTCATCCATGTCGTTGAGCGATTCAACGAGACATGGCCACGGTACGCCGTTGTTCCATCCAGCCGCGGCGGCAAACGTGAGATCGCCCAAACCAAGCTGTCCGTATCTGCAATCACCCCACGACCAAACGTTACCGTCGGAAGTGATGCAAATGCTATGCGCACCACCTGCAACTGCGCTTACCACGCGCATCCCGCGTAAGGCTGCGATGCGAGCGAACGGCGCGCCGTCGCGAAAAGTTCCGAGACCGAGTTGCCCCGAACGTCCACGGCCGCATGCAAACAAACGACCCGCGCGATCGACGGCGAGCGTGTGGTTGAACCCAGTGGCGATTTGCGTGATCTTGTCTTCAGCGCTACGCACTGTGACAAAACGCGGCACGTTTACCTCGATCGGAGTCGTTCCAACATGCCCGAGCTCGCCCGAGCTCGCGAGCCCCCACGTGACGATTGTGCCATCTCTGGACAGCACCACGTTGTGCGAGCCGCCGAGAGAGATGGAGTCGACGCCTTTGAAATCGTTCCTCGAGTCCAAGAAAAAGCCTTCTACCCGACCGATATCCAAGGCTTTATCGTTCAGATTCAATTGCGTTGGCACCGCGCGCGTTTCGAACGAACCGTCGCCAATTTGCCCGTGGAAACCGCGCCCGAAGGTTGAAACCACCATCCCGGTGGTGTCGCTCTCGTTCCCGGTCACGCACGCGGTGTGAAACTGCCCCAGCGACACGTTCCCAGCCGCGCGTTCCGCGCGTTCGCTGAACGTACAGTGATGCCAAGCTTTTAGATACGAATCCCGTTTCGTGAGCATCAACGCCGTCGCGCGCGGCACGAACTCCATCCTCGCCCCCGCCACGCGTTCCACGATTCCGCTCGCGTTAAAATACGTGCACGTCGACGCCACGCGCGCCAAGTCCTTCACGTCAAGATTCAACAGCACGAGCTCCAACACTTCCGTTGGCAATTTTCCCAAATTCCCAATCTCCCACTCCCCCCCCGTCGCCCGTCGTCGCTTCGCGTTTCGTTCCGTCGAAGCGACGCCCTGAAACCCCTCCCGCGCGCTCGTCATCGAGCTCAACCGTCGTTTCTCGTTCGGCGTCGGCGACATCTGGTACCTCACCGCGCTCATCGCCGTTGCCGTTTGTTCTGCATCGCGAGCGCGCGTCGTCAGTCGTTCATCGCCTCGCATCGATTCTCGTCTCCCGTCGTCGCGTCTTCGCGTCTTCGCGTCTTCGCGCACCGTGTCCATCCGTCGCCTTCCGTTCCCCCCCCGCGCCCTGAACGCTCCCTCGGCGACGTCCATCGACGCTCTCGCTTCCATCGCCTCGATCGATCGCGCCGTACGCGCACGTCGTCGTCGTCGTCGCGCGCGTTTGTCCCTGCCATCGCGTCGCCGTCGCGCGACGTTCCCCCGCGGCGTCGTCGGGCGCGAGCGACGCGCGCGCGGAGGACATGCGCGCCGTCGGCGACGGCTACGAACCGCGCGTCGTTCGCTCGACGCGATCGACGCGATCGACGCGCGCGACGCGCGACCGACGACGGACGGGCGTCGCGGAATGACGCAACGGTCGCGGGGGGGAACGCGAACGGACCATTTTTAGGGAGAACGAGGAGAAGGAGCGAACGAGGCGCGCGCGACGCGGACGACGCGGGACGACGCGGGAGTGGTGGTGCGATCATGTTGAAGCTAAATATGTCTGGGATCGTTAAAGCATCGATGCGCGCGCTCGGGAAGAGCGCGCGGGAACGAACGCGCGACGACTAGTGACGGAAGTGTCGATGACCGGTGGTGACGAGGGCGACGCCGTACTTGTTGCACACGTCCACGGCGTCTTGGTCGCGCATGGAACCGCCGGGATGGGCGATGGCTTTGATGCCGGCCTGACACGCGATCTCCACGGAATCGCCCCAAGCGAAAGGGAAGAAGGCGTCCGAGGCGAGAACGGCGCCCTGCGCCTCTTCGCCCGCCTTTTCGAGGGCGATGCGAACAGAGTTCACGCGGTTGGGCTGGCCGGAGCCCATGCCGAGAAGTCGACCGGTGGTGGCGACGGTGATGGCGTTGGACTTGACGTGCTTGACCGCGCGCCAGGCAAACTTCAAGGCTTCGAGTTGCTCTGGCGTGGGTTTGACGTCAGAGACGGCTTCAAACGTAATGTCCTCGGGCACGAGAGAGTCCGAGGCTTGCTCGAGCCAGCCACCGCCGACTTGTCGCAAGCTCTTCGTTGATCCCGTGCGCGGCTTGGTTTCCAAGATGCGCAGCGTCTTGGACTTACCCTTCAACACCTCCAAACCTTCGGGAGTGTAGGACGGAGCGATGACGATTTCATAAAACATGCGCGTCTCGTCGTCGGTGGGAGAGCGGAACTCGCGAATTTCTCGCGCCATGTCCGCATCGACCGTACAGTTGAAGGCGACGATGCCACCGAACGCGGAGATCGGATCGGCGCGAACCGCCATGCGGTAAGCTTCGAGCAAATCGCCATTGGCGCCGCTCGCGCTCGCGATGCCGCACGGGTTGGTGTGCTTGACGATGACGCACGTCGGATCGCTCGTCGGGTAATCGCACGCGCACCCGTACGCGGCGTCGGCATCGAGATAGTTGTTGTAACTCATTTCCTTGCCGTGATGCTGGATCGATCGCGCCACGCCCTCGCCCGTAGACTCGGCGAGCGAACCATCCGCGTATACCGCGGCGGGTTGGTGCGGGTTCTCCCCGTATCGCAGCGCCGCCGTGAGCGTCATCGGCACCGAAAGCTCGGGCGCTGGGGCACCCTCGCCGATTTGACTCCACAAGTATTCCGAAACCACGGAGTCGTACGAGGCGCAGTGTTGGAACGCCTTCCACGCCAACTCGCGCTTGAACTTCAAGTCGTCCGCCGCGCTCGGCGAACTCTTCAAATGTTCAATCAACTTTTCGTAATCGTTCGGATCGACGACGACGTACACGTGCGGGTGGTTCTTCGCCGCCGCCCGAATCATCGCCGGTCCACCGATATCGATGTTCTCCACGCACTGCGCGAAATCTCCTCCGCCCGCCACGGTTTCCCGAAACGGGTACAGGTTCACCGCCACGACGTCGATGGTATCGATCCCATGCTTCGCGATCGCCTCCATGTGCGACGCGTCCTCACGTTTCGCCAGTATACCTCCGTGCACGCCCGGATGCAGCGTCTTCACGCGTCCATCGAGCATCTCAGGGAATCCCGTCACCGCGTCCACGCTCGTCACCGCCGTCCCGCTCGCCTCGATCGCCTTCGCGCTCCCGCCCGTGGACACGATTTCGTACCCCAATCCCGCCAGCCCTCTCGCGAGTTCGTTCATCTGGCTCTTATCGCTCACGCTCACCAGCGCTCGCTTCGCGCTCGCGCGCGTGGCCACCGCGCGCGCGCGCCGCGTCGCCGTCACCGCCGCCGCGCGCCGTCCCATCGCGCGCGTTCGCGTCTCGCTCGAGCCCATCGACGCGAACCGCGCGCCGGGCGTCACCGCGAGCGCCACGGTGGTCATCGTCGCCATCGTCCTCGTCCTCGTCGCGCCGCGCGTCCGTCGCGCGCCGTCGTCCGCCGTCGCGCGTCGTCGCCGGCGCGCGCGCCGGCGGTTTTCAAACACAATCGGACATCCGGGTATGCGTAGCAGTGTATACCCTAACGACGCGTTTATTCGCGCGCGATGACGCGCGATCACGTACGATGGGACGCTCGAACGCCATCGATGGCGCACCGATCGCGCGTCGCGCGTCGACCCGTTCGCGATTCGCGCGCGTCGCGCGACGCGCGCCGCGGAACGACGCGCGCGCGATTCGCGAGGCCGGGATCGGAGACGAACGCGAGACGATCTCGACGCCGGCGCGCGCGATGACGCGCGCCGATGGACGTCGGCGACGCGCGCGAGGCGGGCGCGCGAGGCGGGCGCGGGCGACGCGCGTCCTGGGAACGTGCGCGGTCGCCGCCGCGCGTCTCGCGCGCGCGGCGCCGCCGACGTTTCCCGATTTGGCGACGCTGCAGACGCAGGTGGACGCGTGCGCGTCGACGGACCCGACGTTCGCGACGTGCGTGGACTCGAACAGCCCCCCCGTCGCAATCGGTTCTTGGGACGTCAGCCTGGTGACCTCAATGAGACAACTGTTCAAGGATAAGCAGTCGTTCAACGTCGATATCTCGGCGTGGGACGTGTCCTCGGTGACGGATATGTTTAACATGTTTTCGAACGCGATCTCGTTCAATCAAAACATCGGGGGTTGGGACGTGTCCTCGGTGACGCAGATGTATCAAATGTTTCACAACGCCACAGTATTCAACCAAGACATCAGTTCTTGGACCGTCGCCCAGGTGCGGGACATGGCATACATGTTCTCCGAAGCCAAGGCGTTCGACAAGGACATCACCAGTTGGAGTAATTATACTGGATCCGGTTCCCCCGATTACGTGCAGATGTTTGTTGGCGCCACGGCGTGGAACGCGGCGTGGGGTCGACCCGGCGGCTTGCAGAACTTCGACGGACCAGCGAGCGTGTGGGCGGTCGACGGCACGTACACTCCACCGCCACCACCACCGAGCCCACCACCGCCGAGTCCGCCGCCACCACCGAGCCCACCGCCGCCGAGCCCGCCGCCGGCGGACGTGCCCACGTACGGCATAGGCATCATGATGGGCGGCGGTCTGCTGTGCGTATTTTTCGGCTACAATTACTACCGACGACGTCAAAAAGCGCTCGCTTCCGACGTGAGCATCAAAGATCGCATGGATGAGGACGAAGAAGCCATGACTAAGTCGACGGTGGAATTCTTCGACAAGTTGGACAGCGGCCGCATCAAGTCGCCGTAAACCTCGCCTTCGTCGCCGTCCTCCGCGACTTGACGTCGCGCGTTCGCTCGTGTAAATTATTGTACCCTTCATTGACACGCGTTCGCACGCGTACCATCGGTGCGCGCGCACAGACCGCGCGGCTAAGCGTACCCGCGCCTCCGGCGTCGCCGCGAGACCGACCGACCGACCGCGAAGGCGTCGAAAAATATCTTCGAAATCGCAACCAATCGAATCGAGCCGCCGCGCGTGCCGCGTCAGCCGATTTTTACCACACATGGGCGAATCTTCGCTCGAATACGACAAAGGCCCCCCCGACGCGCGTGCGGATAGGGCGCGGTCGCGGCGCGCGCGCGACACTTCGCGCCGACGCTTCGCGGCGTCCGTCGCGGCGCGCATGCTCCCCGCGGGCGCGCTCGCGCGCTCGATCGAACGCGCGGATACGGACACGCGTCGATCGGCGAGCGATGCGCGCGGCGTCGACGCGAACGGCGACGGCGACGGCGACGACGCGCGCGAGGCGGTCGCCCGCGGCGGCGCGCGCGCGCGCGCGAACGGCGCGACGACGCCGCGCGCGATGGACACCGAGGTGCGTCGAGCGCGCGATCCGATGAGTATAATTACGACGCGCGAATTTACGCGCCGCACGGGCCGCGACGGCGCGCGAGGCGCGCGAGGCGCGCGCGATTTCGCGTGCGTCTCCGCGACGGACGTTCGGCGGCGCGCCGACGCTTCGATGCGAGTGGGCGCGCGTCACGCGCGCGGCGATGGAGACGCGCGACGATGGAGGCGCGCGACGATGGAGAAACGTTTCTTCGCGATGCGCGTTCGTGCGGGGACGCCGCGGCGCGCGAGACGAACGACGGGGGAGGTCGAGCGCGGGTGTGCTTGCCGCGGGTCGTTTCAAGCTTCGGCACTTTCGGGTGTGGGGAGAGGAGAAGAGGAGAAGAGAAGACGAGGAGACGCGCGAAGGCGCGCGCGAAGGCGACGGCATCGACTGACGTAAAATTATTTAAATCTTCCACGCAGGCGCTGAAGAGTCTGAATCCCGCGCACCTGAAGGCGCTGCTCGGACAAGAAGTGCTCATGACGCTGAGCGACGGGACGACGAGGCAGGGGACGGTGTACTCTCTGGATCCGGAGTCGTTCACCATCGTGCTCGCCACGGGAACGGACGGTGTGCGCGCGAATGGCTCGTTGCGAGACGATGCGTGCGTGATCGTGCCCGGGCACGCGGTAAAGGCGGTGGAGGTTGTGGGGGGGAACGCGCTCGCGCTGGACGCGCTGAGTAAGACAAAGACAAACGGGAACGGGTGGATGACGAGCGGCGGTGAACAAGGAGACGCGATGACGAAGGCCATGAAGTCGATGAGTGCCTCGAGAACGAATTCTTGGGGGGCAAATAGCACGTACGCCGGCATGACGGCACTCCTGAAACCGAGCGCTGGGACGCAGTTGGAGAGAGTCAAGCGGTGCTTACGCGCCAACATGGTGCCTTTCACGGAACGTCCGGCGCCAGATGGGCCGGGTGACGTCGAATTGCTCGTTCTTGGCTCGCTCGTCGTGAGTTACCCGTTCACCGCGGATTCCTGCGCGTGCCCGAACGAAATAGTTCTCGCGCGCGTGCGAGAACTCATCACCGCCGGGTGCCCGGAAGTCGCCAACGGAGCGCAGAGCGTGGCGTAGCCGAGACGAGAGGGAGAGACACGCACGCTTAAACACATTCAAACAGTAAGAGAGGGGAATAGAGCACATACATAGAGGATAGTTGTTTCTAGAGAGGAACAAATTCAACGTTCGATGACGAGTCCTAGCGGCGCGCAAATACATACTGCAATGCAAAATAGAAAATTTTAGAAACTGCTCTTGTTGATTGAAATAATCCCTAGTTGACGCCCGCTGCGACGCTCTCATCTTCGGCTCTCAAAGTATCGACGCCGCGTGCGAGTGCGGCGCCGAACTCGAGCGTTCGAGGACGTGCAGCCGGCTTTGGCGGCGCCTCTCTGTTCGCCGCGCACGCGAGAGAAAAAGCGCGATACGCATCGAGTAATCTTTGCGATGGCTTTGCCTGCGGAATGATCGGACGTTTGATCGCTCGGACGTACGTTTTCGCGAGTACCAACTCTAACTGTGCTTCCATTCTTTGCTTTCGCGCGACGGTTAACTTTCGAAGCGCGAGATCTTCCCTGGACGGCGTCTTTTCCTCCACCGGCGCGATGGCGCGCTTCTTCGTCGCGGCGGGGGTCTGGAAAGCCTTCACGACCGTCTTGGTGTCTTTTGCCACCGATTGCGCTGGCGGTGTCTTTCTCTTCTTCGCCGCCGGCGCGACCTCTGTCGGCGTCGCTTCCTTCTTCGCCGCGGCGCCGTTCGAGTCCCTGAGCACTCCGGCTCCGCTTCGCTTGACGCGTGCACCGATCTCGCGCTGCTCGATCGCTTTCTTTCTAGCGATGGGTTTGTTTTCCTTTTCAGCGACGTCGACGACCTCGATCGCCGTCGTCTGCACGGAGTTCGATCCGCGCGTCGTCCTCGCGCTCGTCCGCGTCGGTTTCTTCTCCGTCGGCGTCGCCGCGACGTCGTCCAAAGTCTTGGACAAAACGATCGGCGTCACCGCCGCCGCCTTGGAAGAACGTTCTCGACTTTTCGTCCCCGTCGTTTTCGTCACCGTCGTCGCGCTCGCTCGTTTCGTCTCCTTCTCCCGCGTCGTCTTCTCCCGCGGCTTCGTTCGCGCGTTCGCCCCCCCCTCGCCCTCTCTCGCGTCGTCCCCCCGCAGCGCCAGCGTGCGATCGAACGTCTTCATCTCAATTTTTTGCCCGCTCCCGATCGCGTTCGCCACGCGCGCCGCGACGCCGTCCGCGACGACCTCTGAGAAATCCCGCAGCGCCGACGGCCCCGGCGCGTGTCGCCCCACGAGCGGGTCCCACGCCCACGGCGCCAGACTCGCCAGTTCCTTCTCCACCCTCGACCGTCGCTTCCCGCGCGTCGTCGACGTCGAGCTCGAATCCATCGTCGCCCGCGTCGTCGTCGTCGCGCGCGGCGCCGGCGTTCGCGGCGTCCCATCGCTCGTCGCGTCGCGCGTCCCGCGTCGCGCGTCGCCCGTCGTCGCTCGCCCCTTCGCGTCGCGCGTCGTCGCGAGCGCGGGCGTCGTCGCGGCGCTCTCCGCCATCGCGCGCGCGAGCTGCTGTCGCTCCGTCAGTCTCGACATTTTACTTGAGACTCGTCGGGTTTTCGCGTCGTTCG
>Ga0181599_1003427_pt1 | contig 13452 bp, 6 predicted proteins | sample 041ome_3_FD_148658 | JGI IMG/M metagenome (GOLD analysis project Ga0181599, IMG submission 148658) | Coastal salt marsh microbial communities from the Groves Creek Marsh, Skidaway Island, Georgia - 041405US metaG (spades assembly) | ecosystem: Environmental > Aquatic > Marine > Intertidal zone >...
CGTTGACTTCTCGACTGTTCAATCGGACGCGAGTGCCGTTTACGGTGACCTTAGCTTTGGCTTCTTCTTCTTCTTGTTCTTCTTGTTCTTGTTCTTCTTCTTCATCTTTGTCGTCGTCGTCGTCGTCAAATTCGTCCTCGTCTTCTCGCAGAAGAACAGAGTTTGGCGGCTGTTCGTCCTCGTTCTCGGTATCGTCCTCGGTATCCTCTGCCTCGTTTATATCGTTGTATTCTAAATCTAAAGCTAATTCTTCGTTTCTTGTGGTAAGAAAGTTCGTGTCGCGCTCTCGCTCCATTTTTTGTTTCTTCCTCGGCGTAAACGCGTCCGATTCTAGGACAATCTTCTCGTCGTCGCCCTCGTCGCCGAGTTCGCGAGGGGGAAATAGAGCTCGTATCGGTGCGCCTATGGGTGCTCCTGGAATCCATTCTCCTGGCTTTGCTTTTCTCCACGCGATAGTATCTTCTTCTTCTTTTTGTCGCTTCTTGTTGTTGTTTTGCGTTTTTGCGTTTTTCTTTTTATTCTTACTTCCTCCTCCATCCGCGGCGATTGCGCCCCCGCCCCCGTCCAAAGATAACAACGTCTGAAACTTATTCTGAACGTATTCGCTCGTATTCGAACCTCTAACGCTATCATTACCGCGTCTCTGATACCATTCGGCGATAAATGTTGCTTTCGCCACGTCGCGAGAAACCGCGTGTTTCCACGCGAACTCGAATATAGGATTTATAATCTGTCGCGCGTCGTTCGCCAAGTCGTGAAGAAGTTCTTCGGTGCCAAACTCTAGGATGGCGCAGCTAAATCCGTCGACGACTCTCGAATCGATTTGGTCGATGACGTTAGAAAATGCCCGAACGATCTCGTCCGTGTTGTTCTTCTCTCCGAGGTCTTCGTCGGGGTCCGTTTTGTCGTAAGAAGAGTTCTCAACGATCAAAAGCATTTCCTCCTCCTTCGCGTCTAATAATTCTCGAACAAAAGCGTGCACTAACATGCGGTCTGGTTTCGATCTTGGCACCAACCGTTTCAAACGTCCAACCGCGCTGTTTTTCGTTTTTTTCCTCGTCTCCTTCTCCCGTTTCATTTTATTCGCTTTCTCTGTTTTCGCGTGCATTTCCTCTTCGCTGTCGTACATGCTCTCGTCGTCGTCGGAACTGTTCGACTCGTCTTTGCTTTTTTTCACATTTTGTCCTCTTTCGCACTCGACCATCGCTCGAATTACCAATCGCATCTCCTCTGTGACGTGTTCTAATTTCCGTTTCTGCCGTTCCCAATAATTCGCGTCTAACCACCCAATCGCGTCTTCGCTCGCTTTCCTTAACCGCTGTATCGAGGGTAACTGATTATGCGTTGCATCGTGTCGAATATCTACCAGCGTTCTCGGGACGTTCAGTTGCGTCGCGAGCGTTTGGACGCTCATTGCAAACTTGCCTTTTTGCGAAGGATCGCAAATACCGTTCACCAGTCGAGTTAACGTCATCGCGTACGAAAGTCTCAAGGTTGATTCATTCCTCCTTCTCTTTTTCTCTCGCATCACCTCTTCGTCCATCAGTTGCAACTCCACAATCTGCGCGTGCGCGTCGATCGCCAAGGGCACTCGGCCTCTCACTCTCCACATTTGCACTATTTCTAACGCTCTTCTTTTGTTCTTTAATTCGTCTTCTTGGTCTTCTTCTTCTTCGTTGTTGTCTTCTTCTTTACCATCATCAGCAACGGTTGTTGGTAATGGTAACGGCAACGCGTGCTTCTCATCTTCGCACGAAAGAGTCTCCTCTCTTCTTCTCGTACTACTCCTCGACGACGTAATAAGCGCATTTGACCCCGATTTTGACGACGACGATCGTAAAAGATTAAACGCGTCTCGGACGAACGCCCACTCCTCCCACGAGTGCCACGGGACGAATCGTGTGTTCGCCATATATTTTGTTGTTGTTTGGTTCTCTTCTTCTTTGTCTTCTTCTTCTTCTTCTGCGCTTTTTCTCTCTGTGCTTCTTTCGTTCTGCTTTTTTTTTGTTTAGGGTTTTTTACACCCTAAACTGAAACGTAGTTCTTCTGAACACCCCAATGTGTTGTTGAATAATCTTTTTCTCTCATAAGCTCTCCGTTTTGTTCTTTTGAGAAGAAGACAAAGAAGGAGGAAAAGACTGAATACAGAATAAAGATGGGTGTGCAGATTTCGTGGGGAGAACTCTTCTCCCCGATGACGTATGTAAAATTCACGAAGAAAATAAACATCCCTCGCGCGACGTGTTTCGTCGTCTCCGTAATTTCCGGGAGGAAATGTTTGTCCAGAGGAGGAGGAGGATCATCATCATCATCATCATCATCGGGAGAAGAAGGAACAGAAGAATCCTTGATAACGCAATCGCTCTTCACCGCGCCGATGATCGTGTTCATGCGAGAGTTTCTCGTTGGTACGAGCGAGTCGAGGAGACGGAACGCGTTGCTCGGTGTGGCCACCCCGGTGGTCGCGTCTGTCGTGAGATTGCGATGGATGAAAAAACTGACCGCCTCGGAAGTCGTGAGGGTGTTTGTTCCAGAGAAAGAGAAAAACAAAGCGAAGAAAACGAGCACGACAAAAACACTGTTAAAAACTGGGAAACACGTCATCTCGTATAAGAAATTCATCGAGAACCATTGCGACGACAAAGGGTTGGTGAACGCGTTTTCGGTGTTGGTGCTCGCGGCGTCGGTTATGCCGGAAGATTTGAGAGAAATGAGTTTCTTACCGGGCGGACCGGTGGTGCGTATTTTCAGCGACAGGTTCAAATTCGGCATCGACGCCGTGCAATTGCCGAAATTGAACATGCCAAGAGTTGGGAACTTTTTCGTTTTTGACGTGTATTCGGCGCAGAACGAAACGTTGTTTGGAGGTCGAGGCCAAGGGTTCAGGTACAATCTCTTCTTGACGCCGAGATACCTGGCGTTTGATTTACCGAGATACGCGTTCAAAGAGTTCAAACAATCGAAATTGGCGAAAGCGAAGTGCATCGTCAAATCCCAAAAGTTTGGGTTTGAACTCGACTTGATCGAAACGTTCAATCCGTTCACGTTACCGCAACGAGTGTTTTTCCGCGCGAGCAAAGTGGTTGGTCGAGTCGGCAACGCCGTGATTGCGAAACCGGCGCAGATGGCGCAGAGACAATTCGTTCGAACGGTCTTACGAAGAGAACCGAGAGCGCCGAGACAGTTGACGTTTTTCGAACGCTTGCAAGTTATGCTCGGATTGGCCGATCCGGAGCAAATTGCCAACGAACCAGAATCGCCGAGAAGTTCGTTGTTGCCGTTCTCGAAGCCAGAGGCGCCGAGCTCGAAATCTGCCTCCAAAAACGGCAGCAAAAGAGGCTCCAAGGCGAGCTCAAAAGCGGCATCGGGAAGAAGCACGCCCGCGTTGGCCATCTTTGGCAGCAATAACGACGAAAGCACCATCAGTGGAACAAAAAAGAACGAAAAGAAAAACAAGAATAACAAAACCGACACCAAGAAAGACTCTACTTCTTACGAGAAAGCTTCCTCCTCCGCCTCCGTCTCGAAGAAGAAAACCTCCAACGACGCCGCCGCCGCCGCCTCCTCCGCGTCCGATTTGACGCAACTGTTACCGAGATTAAAATCCTTCTCCGAAATCAAAGAAGACGTGGACTCGTTCTTCCAAGGCACGCCGGAAGAGCAAGCCGCGAGAAAGAAAACCCAAGAAGAGGCGAAGAAGAAATTCGAACAGGAGCAAAAAAAGAAGCAAAAAGAGTTGGCGCAAAAACGCGAGCGCGAGTTGAAAGAACAAAAGAAGAAAGCGCAGGAAGAGGAAAGGTTGAGAGAGTTGGCGGAAGCCGATGGCAGGCGAATGGTCGAAGTGAACGATTCGTACTTTAACAGATACGTTCCGGACGTCGCGGAAACTTTACCCGCTTTCAAAGCGCCTTCCGCCGTGGAAGTCCCGAAGAAGTAAAATAAACCGCGCCAACTCGCGTCTCTTTATATCATCATCGCGCGATGATAAAGAGAGAGAGAGAGAGAGAAAAGAAGACAAAGAAGACCAATGTTTACTCCTGTTACAACACTTTACGAGGAGAGAAGAAGAGAGCGCCAGCCGTTTATACACTATTATTATTTGAAAAAGCGCTTTGTTGTTATATTTTTATTTTTATCATCCCTCACTTAATTGGTACTTAATTAAAAACGGATTCATCATCACACTTAAAAGAATAGAACATCTCTTTGCGCGTGTGTAACGCAAAGAGAGAGAGAAGAAAGAGAATGCAGAGAAGAGGAATGCATCATTTTTCTGTCCTCTTCCCCGCCGCGCTTTTTGCGCTTTTGATGCTTGGAACGACGAGAGGAAATGATTTTGATGGGACAATCGCAAGAACGAGAACGAGGACGAGGACGAGAACGAGGAAAGGAGGAGGATATGTCGATGATTACGATTTTGATGCTACTGTTGATGATGATGCACGCTTTGGTGGTGGCGTTCAAGGCTGGGCGGCAGAGTCATCGGAAAGGAATTTGTATTCGCTTTCATCATCAACAACAAGACAAAAATCGAGAAGAAAAAGCACCTCCTCCTCCTCCTTCTCGGTACTACAAAACGCTCGAAAATCGGACGTGAGATTGCATCCGTATCCTCACGTCGTCATCGAAAACTGCTTACCTGATGACGTTTACGAAGAGCTCGAAAAATTTTACCCGAAGCACGAAGATATAGTGCAGATTGCCAAACCTGGGAGGACTTCGATTGCCGCGAACACGAGAGTCGATTTGCGAGCGTCGATGGTGTTAAGTAGTAAGAAACAAATAGTATCAAAAGCGTGGGAGGAGTTCATCAGGTATCACTCCAGTCGAGAATTTTACGAAGAAGTCATCGATTTATTCGGGGAGGAGGTCTTTACAAAGTATCACGGCGGATTGGAGGAGAAATACGGACTTAAGCTGCGAGAGATGGAGACGGAAGTTCGGTTGATGAGCAGAAAGAAAAATCCAGCTCCCGTCACTTTGGACGCCCAGATAGGAGTAAACACGCCGGTGATAAAAGGCCAGAGTCGCGTTCGTGGATTACACGTGGATAATGCGCACGAATTATACGCGGGATTGCTGTATTTTCGCGACAAAAATGATCCGGCGAAAGGGGGTAATTTGGAGGTGTTCGAGTGTTTACTTGGCGCCGGCGCGTGCGAAGAGTATAGCGAAGCGGAAAGATGGAAACACAGAAAGAAAATAGGCTGGGACGTACAATTTAAGAACTCAGGGGATTTCAAGTTAGTCGCAGAAGTTCCGTACGAGAAGAACCAATTCGTGATGTTCATTAACTCGAATTCGAGTTACCACGCGGTCAGTCCGAGAAGTGCGAGTGCGTATCCCAGGCGGCTGATAAACATTGCTGCGAATGAGTATTACAAGAAGGAGAATTAATTAATTCTCAGTATTATGTGACAACTTTGCGCGCAAAGAGTTGAGAAGCTGTTTTAGTTGTAGTAGGTAGTGTACAATAATAGCATGCAAAATGAAAATGCATCATAACAACGGAGCGCGAGCGATGGTAGCATTATCGTCGGCGTCGTCTTCATCATCTTCATCATCGTCTTCATCGTCTTCCTCATCCTCTTCATCCTCCTCGGAACTTCCGGCGAATTTCATCGCGCCTATGAACCCATAGACAATCAACGCGCACCCGCAAAACATTGCAAAAATACCTCCAGTCGTTCGCGTCCACACCTCCTCGTCCGCTCTCACAAACAAAAGCTCGGCAACCGCCGAAAGAGGGATTTGTAACAGCAAACCGATGGAAGCGACCGAGGCTCCGAGCTCGGCAACCCCGACGCACCACAAGTATTCCGCCAACGCGTTATCGATCAGGCCTTTCAAAACAATCATCCCGCCACTTTTGTTCATGGACAATATCGATTTTCGCATCGTACATAAAACGATGACGAACGCGAACGTGCCGACGCTCGCGAGAATCTGTCGCGATTTCGAATCCTTGATGGCGGCCAGGAGCTCTTTCTTCGCCTCCGTTTTCATCTGCCGTCGTCCCGTAATTTCTTCTGCTGCTCCTTCATTTACCTCTGCTGCCTCTCTCTCTCTCTCCTCGTCTTCTTCGTCTTCGTCTTCGTCTTCCTCCTCCTCTTCCTCGCGTTCCTCGCGTTCCTCTAACAACACGCCGCCTACTCTATTATTCCTAGAAAAATTTTGATTGCTACTCCTACTCCTATTCTCGTCGCGATGACCGTCGCTCACTTTCACCGCGTTCAACGCGATTTCCACCTCCGTGGCGTAACCGGCGTAACACACCGCGCTCGCTAAAATGAGCAACACGCCCCACGCGGTGTCCATGTTCACAAAAGAAGAATAACTGTTATAACTATTATTTTCGTTCCGGGTTCTCGGCGAATCCTCGTCGCCGCCTGCAGTCATACCCGAAGCACCACCGAAAGTGGTCTCATCGTCCGCGACTGCCGTCAAAACCACTCCTATTGCGACGAGTCCGAGTGCTTTTAAAAACCCGTTCGAATCTCTCACCGGTTTTTCCAGCCCTCTGTAAATCCCAAACACGTACGTCAACGCCGGCGCGACCGAGGACAACGCCGTGTTCACCGTCACCGACACAAACTGTAAACTCTTGTTGAAATAAAACTGCGCGAGAAAGAACAACGGAGGGACGATGACGTAGCACCTCAACGCTTCGTTTTCGCGTAAAAACGATGATATTCCTCTCGTACTAACATTACTTTCCTTCCATTTCCGGAACATCGCGTAATGATGATACCTTCTTTTTTTCTTCTTCTTCTCTGCGAGATGATAAAAGTACCCTTTCATCTCCACCGGCCAATAGACTAAAAACAACGCGTTAAACAATGCCGTCAAAGTCAACGGATCCCCAACTCTTTCTAAATCTTTCACTATAAACGACGCGCACACCCATATCGCGGAGACTAAAAACACGGCCAGGTACCCTCGCGTTTTCTTTCGCATCATCTTTGTCATCATTTTCATCGTTTTCATCATCGAATTCGTCAAAGAAGTCTGATGAGTAGTATTTCGACGACGACGACGATGAAAGCGACGACGATTTCGTCGTAATTCTCCCTCTCTCTTTGCGAGTCCCTTTAATTCGTCGTCGTCGTCAAAAGCGAGTTGGACTTTTGTCTCGGTATTTGTTGTCGTGGTTTCTTCTTCTTCTTCCCTCGTCGTCGTCAAAGAAGAGACCACTGAAACTTTGCCTCGATGTCGAGACATCAAAGAAATAACGATTTTGATGATTTTTCCTCGTTTGTTTGTTTGTTTGTTTTCGCAAATTTTTTTCTCACAAAAAACACTTGTCAAAAAACGTCAGTAGTTTCAAAGCGACAAAAATTTATACATTTAGTAGAGAGTGTTCGTAGTATAGAGTAGTATATGTTGCAACGCGGCACACTCTTACTGAGAGACCAATCACAACGACAACGACAACGACAACAACAACAACCTTTGAGAAGAAGAAGAAGAAGACAAGGATTTGGTGCGATGATGATGCGAAGGTCATTTCTTCTCTCATCGAAAACGATGATGATGATGTCGACGACGGCGACACCAACAAAACCGAATTTTGAAATCATTCGTCGCTTTGGTGGTCCGTCTTCTTCTCTTTCTCTTTCTTCGAACATTTCTTTTTCAAGAAGACTTATAGGAGAAGAAGAACAGCGTCATCATCGTCATCGAAAAGTGAGAACGTTTGCTGCTGCGTCTTCATCATCATCCTCCGACGACGATGGAGGAGGAGGAAAAGGAGGAGGAGGAAACAAATCATCAACTTTCGCAGACGAAGAAGAAGAATTCTCATCAGACTCGAACATCGTCGACTTGGAACTGCACGTGGAAGCGAGACAGTCCTATCTGGCGTACGCGATGTCCGTGATCGTCGGGAGAGCGTTACCGGACGTGAGAGATGGATTAAAACCAGTCCATCGACGCATTTTGTACGCCATGCACGAGTTGAATTTAGATCACAACAAACCGTTTAAAAAGTGCGCGAGAGTCGTCGGGGAAGTTTTGGGGAAGTTTCACCCGCACGGGGATCAGTCGGTGTACGACGCGCTGGTGAGAATGGCGCAAGATTTTTCCATGTCCGCGCCGTTGGTGAATGGACACGGGAATTTTGGGAGCATGGACAACGATCCGCCGGCGGCGATGAGGTACACGGAGTGTAAACTCAGACAGTTGTCGCAAGATATGCTGCTGAAAGACGTGGAGATGGATTGCGTGGAGTTTGCGGATACGTTCGATGGGTCGCAACAAGAGCCGATGGTGTTGCCGGCAAAGCTACCGAACGTGTTGATTAATGGGAGCACGGGGATTGCGGTCGGGATGGCGACGAGCATACCGCCGCATAACTTGATGGAAGTGGCGGACGCGTTGGTGGTCTTCGCCAGAGCGGCGCAAAAAGGAGAGCAAGTGAAATTGGAAGAGTTGTTGAGAGTCATGCCAGGGCCGGATTTTCCCACCGGTGGGGTTATATTTGCCGATAATAAGGACGCTAATAATGATAATAATAATAACGACAAAAACGATAGTGGTAGAAGTACTAGTAATAGGAACGCGCTGAGAAATTTGTACCGCGACGGAAGAGGCGGGGTGACTTTGAGAGGCGTGGCAGAAATTGTACCAAGGACAAAAGTTTCCAGCCGGAAAAGAAGTGGGAAAACGGCAAAGAAAGACGATAAAGCAGCGGCGGAGAAAAGTCTGGACAGAGATATCGTCATCTCGTCGATTCCGTATATGCAAAACAAAGCGACTTTAGTGCAACAAATCGCGGATTTGGTAAATAATCGGCAGATTGAAGGCGTCGCGGACGTGCGCGATGAATCGGACCGAGACGGCGTCCGCGTCGTCGTCGAGATGAAGAGAAGTGGTGACGCAGAAGCCGTGCTGAATTCGTTGTATAAAAGGACAAAATTGCAGGTGAAAGTGAACGTGAACGTCACGGCGCTCGTCGGTTTGACGCCAAAAGTTTTGGGGTTGATGGAAGTGATGCAAGAGTTTTTAGATTTTCGCATCGATGTCATACGTAAACGCGCGATGTATTCGTTAGAAAAGGATCGAGCGAGAATGCACATCGTCGAAGCGCTTCTGACGGTTCTCGAAGATACCGACGCGGTGATCAAGATGATCCGAAAATCAAAGGACGGGAAAGAAGCGATGGAAAATTTACGAGAAATGAAGGGACTGACTACGGTTCAATCGGAAGCGGTTTTACAAATGCCTTTGAGGCGTTTGACGAGTTTAGAATCAGGAAAGCTCGTCGAGGAGCGCGATCAGCTTTTGAGTTCTATCAAAGGGAATCAAAACCTACTCGACAACACGTCGGCGGTGATTGACGTCGTTTGCGAGGAAGCGTTGGAGGTGAAAAAGAAACACGGCATCCCGCGAAGAACAACAATTGAAACCGATACGAGTTCATCGATTGAAGTTGAGCACGAAATACCAAATAACGATTCGTTGATCATAATGTCCTCGCGAGGGTACATTAAGAGAACGAGACCGGAAACGTTCAAAGCTCAACGAAGAGGGACGCGAGGGAAATCAATGTCAAAATTGAAGGGGTCGGATTCCATCGCGAAAGTAATGCACGCGAAAGATTTAGATCGTGTATTTTTCTTCACCGATAAAGGGAACGTTTTGACGGTGAGAGCTTTTGACATTCCCGAGGCGTCTACTACTGCGCAAGGAACGCCGTTTACTAGATTTGTCGACATCGATAAGGGAGAATCGATAACTGCCATTTTAAGCTTAGAACCTTCCGCTTTGATGAAGAAGAAAACGCCGAATGAGCCGCAAGAAGGAGAAGACGAAGACGAAATCTTCCTGGTCATGATTACGCTTAACGGCGTGATCAAGAAAGTCTCCGCGAAGGAATTTGCTAGCATCAAAAGAAATGGGAAGAGAGCGATTGCTTTGGACGAAGGCGACAAGTTGAAACAAGTTTTAGTCGCCAAAAATGGTGATTCCGTTTTAGTTGGCGCCACAGACGGTACGCTGATTCGTTTTGACGTTGACTCGGTGCGAAAGTTAGGCAGAATGTCCAGAGGTGTCCGCGCGATCTCTTTGAAGGAGATCAAATCGTCGTCGAAAGAAGCCTCGAAAGCTAAAGGGGCAGAGGAGGACGACGACGACGAAAACGACGACGACGACGACGACGATTTCATAATCCAAGCCGAAGACGATGAAGATGACGAAGGCGATGATAACGAAGAAGAAGAACAAGAAGAAGAGAATGACATTCTAGATTTTGGTAACGACGACGATGAACCTTTGGTGGCGTCTGTGGAACATTTTGAAGGGGGCGCGGCGAAAGTCGCCGGTATGGCGATCATTCAAAAATCAGAAATCGATCGCGAAGGACCGTGGGTAGTATTCGTGTCTGAAAAAGGTCGCGGCAAACGAGTGAAAGTTTCCGATTTTAAGACGCAAATCAGAGGTGGCGCGGGGATACGAGGCATCAAGTTTAACAGCGGGGATTCTTTAGCTGCTTTTGCGTTGATTGGGAAAACGGACGACGATTCGATAGAAGAAGCTATCATCGTTGGCTCGCAGCTCGGCGTCGCGAACAGATTTCAATGCGCGAGCATACCCGAGATGGGAAGATACGCGAAAGGAGGGACGCTCATGAAACTCAAAAAAGAAGACGCGATCAAAAGTTTTGCCGTGATTCCGGCAGCCACCGCGGAATAGGAAGACACATATTCGTCGTTACGAACGGATTTAATTTAATAATAATAATGATAATAATAATATAAACAATAACACTGCATGATGAAGATGTGTACATGTAAAAACAACTACATGCCTTTGGCTTTAGCCAGTCGTAAATTTCTGGCGTTGAAGTGTTGACCGACTCGGTCGTAACCGACTAACGATCTCATGGCGAACAAGATGGTTTTTTCGTTGAACTCCATCTTATTTTTATTGTTCGCGTCGCCGAAGTGCGCCGGCGTGCCGTCTAAAACGATAAAGTCCCGGTTGGTGCCCAGACCTTCGAAGGAGGCGCCGCCGCAATCTTTGCCCACGATTAACTCGTACGCGTCTTTAATCGCGTTGAATTCCGCGACGTCGGCGTCTGGATTTCTGTCTGGATGCGCGGTGGCGATTAATTTGCGGTATTTCGCTTTGATCTCCCTCGGCTCTTCGTTCGCGGTGGCGCCAATCTTCGCGTACGCTCGATCCAACGCGCCGTCGTCGCCGCTTCTCGCGGCTAACCCGTCCACGCAATTTTCAAACGACCCCCAATCTTCAATCCCATACTCCAACTCTACGTGTTCGATATCTCTCAACGGTGCTCCGGCGATGTTAAACGCCATCGCGCAAATCTCCGTTTTCCTCCCCGGCAACATCGCCGTCACCGCCGGGACGCCGTCGATTTTCTTCGGCTCGTTCGGGTTGTCGTCCGTTTCCGGCATATCCATCCCGAGTTTCTTAAACGCCATGGTCGCTTCCAACGAAACGCGGTCGGCGACTAAGATCTCCGCCACCGGGAGCCAATCCGTTAACAGCGGTAAAAGTACGCTCTCTCCTTCGCCGCCTTCGCCGCCTCCTCCTCCTTTCTGTCTCACCGAGAGCACGTATTCTCTCGCCGTGTCTCTCGTCAGCGAGAAATCTTTCTGAATCTTCTCGTACCTTCTCCCTTCGCTGGAAACGATCGCGCGTAACTTTTCCGACCGTTGCTTTCTCAGCTTATCCTTTTGTTGCTTGGACATTGATGTTTCTTTTTTTAATCCTCCTCCCGCAGCGTTGTCGTCGCCGTCGTCGCCGCTCAATTTCGCCGCCCGTTTTTTCGCTCGAGACTTGCTCGCCGCGCATAACACGTGCAACGCACCTCTTTTCCCGCTATTCGTAGTGTTAGTATTCGTAGTATTACTCGTCCTAAAAGTCCGCAAAGACGACGAAGAGCGGCTTTTCGCCAAGAAGGATGATGACGAGACAAAACTCGCCGCCGCAAACATTTTATTCAATTCGTGCAAGTGGAATAAAAATGAAGAATTTGGATAGAATTGACCTTTTTTCGGGGTTTTGATTGAAAAGACGTTTCAGAAGACAAAAATATATACAGTCTTCTTGGAGCTGATGTAGTACAGAACAGTATTCAAATCGCTATCGTTATCTCGTAATCATTCATTCTGTTATTAGTATTAGTATTATTATTCTTTGACGTCATCTTTCTCGTCGTCGTATTCGTGCGCGTTTCTTCCGTCTCGAACGGCGTTGGCGACTTTGCTTCGAGCGGAACCGTCGGCGTATCTCGTTATGTGTTGTAAATATTCCTCCCAGTTTGGTAAAGTGCGCGAGACGTCGTCTCGACTAACCATATCGCGCAACCATCGCATGTATTTGCGCAAACCGACAGATTTAGCGGGGTCGATTTTGAACCTTTCGTCCCGGTGGGTTTCAAACACGGGCAAGCGCCACGCCCAAGGGAAGAGCGTTAAATCGACTAAACCCGGCGTTTGGCGACCGTTAAAAAACCGTCCTTTTTCGCGTTTTTCGCCATCTATCATCACATCGTCATCATCTACTAAATGCGTCGCAAACTTCTCGATCGCCTTCTCAATCTCTCCGAACGCTTCTAACTGCTCCGTTTCCTCTTGTCTCACCAACACGGAATAGTATTTGCTACAAATAGTCTTGGCGACGAAATCCGCCATCACCCGTTCCTTCGCGCGTTCGGCTGCCGAAGACGCTAATATCGGTTCCTTACCTCCGTTCACAATCTCGTCTATGTATTGTATGCACACGATCGATTCCGTGATCACGTTGTTAAACTCGTCTTTAATCGTCGGTACCATCCCGAGCGGGTTCGCTTTTAACAAATCTGGCGATTTGTAGTGGTACCAATTCTCGTGTTTCGTCTTAATCTCTTCGTTCGTTTTGCTTCGTTTCTCCCACCCTAAGGATTCAACCCATTCGTACGAGAGGAAACCGCGGTGTCGTTCTAACGCTAACGTCGCTCTGTGTGCGAATGGGCAGAACCACGCGGAGTAATAGGTCATTTTTGGTACATTTTTTAAAGCTTCTGCTTCGCTTTCCTTCGCGATATCTATCGCGCTTTGGATGGAATTTCCCAAAGAAGACGACGTGTGACGAGTCTGTCCGGGCGACAGGCACTTGAAAGCGTTCGAAAGCAACCGCGATTTCATGATTATATCCTCCTCTGCTACACGTTTTTGTTCTTCTTCTTTTTGTTCTTTCTCCTCTGCCTCCTCCTCTGAACCGGTTGGTGTTGCGTGCATGTATTCGTGTTGTGTGACGCGAAAATGTGAATTCAATTAAATTTTTGTATTTCATCTAAACTACTTGTTCATCTTCATCATCTTCTTCTTCTTCTCGTTTGCTTTCGTCGATTTCGAGGACATCAGCGCAGACGCTTTCGTTTTTGTTGCTTTTGTTGTTTTGTTGTTGTTGTTGTTGTTTCTCGTCCTCGTCGTTTACGTCGTCGAT
>Ga0181599_1003451_pt1 | contig 13377 bp, 10 predicted proteins | sample 041ome_3_FD_148658 | JGI IMG/M metagenome (GOLD analysis project Ga0181599, IMG submission 148658) | Coastal salt marsh microbial communities from the Groves Creek Marsh, Skidaway Island, Georgia - 041405US metaG (spades assembly) | ecosystem: Environmental > Aquatic > Marine > Intertidal zone >...
GACGGTGGTGGTGGTGCTGGTGGTGGTGGTGGTGGTGGTGGTGGTGGTGGTGGTGGTGGTGGTCGCGGTGGTCGCGGTGCTTCGTCGACGTCGACGTCGGTGGCGTCGTCAAAGCAGAAGAAGAAGGCGTCGGCCGCGCGCGTCATGGCGACGACCACGGTGGCGAGGGTAGATTTAGTGCATGAAACGATGATGAATAGACCGATGTTTGAGGATTTAGACATCGTCGCGTTCGTGGGGTTTGTGCTGTGCGCGAACGCCGCGGCTCGGTGGTGCGCCAGTCGGTGGTTGAATGCGGACAAGGATTCAATGACGCCGACGTTGGCGTTATTTAGCGTTGTAATCGCGATGCGTGCGTTGATACGCACGTATGCGGATAGAAGCACGCCCGGGGTGGAGCGTCAATTGTCGTTTGTGATTGGATTCTTAGCTTGGATTGCGAGCACGTTTATCGTGTTCTTCGCGCCGTCGTCGGCTGTGGTTTTCAACTACAGCCTGCTCGCAGATGACATCAACGCCGCACTGAGTACCGCAGCTGGTGGTTTGATCACTTTGCGCGTGAAAGCTTTGCACGTGGGTTTGACGTTTGCGATCTTTGGTGGCACTGTAGCGGGTTTGATTCTAAGCGCGGCGGCGCGCATGGTGAAATCGTACACGCTCTTCACCCAACTTCCAGAGTGGGCCATGGAATACGCCGGCTCAGCCGGGTGTCCACATTGGCGCAAGTTCATTGTGCGCACATCTTTTGCGTTGCCTCTGCTCACGTTAGTCGTGAGTGCGCCGAGTATGGTGAGCGAGCCGCTGGGTCTATCAGCCGAAGCGGCTCGCGACGCGCAGTCTGCGTTTTTCGCATTGAGCGCGTTTGCGCTCTTCACGAGCGTGCAGCCTTTGACGCAAGCGTTTTTAGACAGTGGTCTAATCACTTGGTACGAAATCAAGGAAGGGTCGGCGGATAAAGATAGACTTTCCGAACGCGAGCGTCTCGTCATCGGCCACCGATTGGATTTGACCAACCATTTGGTGTGCAAGGTGGCGCTGCAATGCGCGGCTCCTGCGTTATTGCTTCTCGCGTGTAGTATCGCCATGTGGACATATGGCGATATGGATGCTAGCGCTTCATTCATCCCTCCATCGGTGATTGTTGAATCGTGCGCATGCATTGCGTGGTTTACGTGTCTCTATGGCTGCCTCGCCGGCGGCGTAGCGATGGTTGTCATTCAACCCGAAGCGTTTTTTGCTAGATAAATCATTAATAGTACATATTAAGTGAACGCTCAGCGCTTGCGACGTCGACTACGAATGTTCTTTAAATTTGCCTCTCCATCCTCTACGCTAGTGCCCGCGGGCTGTGATTTGATCGCGACGCCGATGGCGTGGGGCACGAACGGCATCGTCGCCCATTTGCCGTCAAATTCGAGCGGCTCGTTGAAGGCAAAAGTCGCTTCTATGGCGTCGAATAGTTTTTGTCCTCGCTCGCCCGACGCCGGCTCGACAAAAATAAATCTACCACCTGGCTTGAGCACAAGTGCCGCCTTCTTTGCGACCGTTTTCACTTCTTCATCGGACAATTTCGCCAAGCAACCCGTGGTGACGACGGCGTCCACCGAACCCGCCCGCTGTCCCCAAAATAGATCAGCGTCCGCCGTGCCCGCGATCACCGTCGCACGCGGTAGCACTGGGATTTGAGTTTCAATGCTCATGCGATTTACCAACTCCGTGTTCACGTCAGGATCTACGCCGATAACCATTTTTGTTGACTTTGGATAGTAGTACAGATTTTTCGTGTCCATGCCAAGCTCGACGACGACGCTTTCGCGGGCGATTTGCCGCCCAAGAAAACCCGCGGTGGCGTACTGAAGCGACGCATACAGCGCAGTTCGAGTCCCACCAATGGCGACGAGCGCGGCGAGGAGCGGGAGTGCGACCGACACGCCATCCACGGCGTCGGGCGCGAATGCCATGGGCGCATCGAGGACCGGCGAGAGTAAGTCGTCTTGAACAGCGCGCGCGGATGACGAGCGGTGACGGCGCGATAGCGTCGCGGCGGCCCGACGCGCAGGAGCGCAATGGCCGGGTGCTGTGCGTCGCAAAAGGCACGCCTGTGCGGGCGCACACGAGGACGACATGTCTTTGGCACGCTGACGAGTGTGGATATGGCGGCGACGACACGCTTTGATGTAATCATGTTTTACACAAAATTGATGTACTACTACTCGTGTGTTAGAAATGATCATAGACAAATGCAGTGAAACGATGCCGCGTACCGTGTTTAAGACTCACTCTCTTTGACATGACGGCGCGCATCCAATCCAATTCAATTACGCCGGCTTCGCGTCGAGCGCGTCGGCTTGATGTCAGCTTTGTCGGATTCGCGCGAGCGCTTTTCAGCGACGACCGCGGTCTCTGCCTCGACTTCAGGACAAGAACTGCACGACCAAGGACCTTTTGGCGTGCGCGTCAATTTCGGCTTGCAACACTTCAAGTGATAGACAACTTGGCAAGAAACGCAGCTGATGGTCTTGCATTTGTCCTCAACTTCGCACTCGGCGCATACGTGTGACTTGACAGCAGTCTTTTTCGCCTTTGGCGACGACGCTTTCGGCAACTGTGCGTTAGAAATCACTGGTGTCGCTTTCGCTGCTTCGTTGATGGTAATCTGCATGACCACCTTGGGAGTTTTGGGCGTCGCCTCCTTGACGTTGATGTTCATCGCAACCTTTGGCGTTTTCACCGGCGCCGGCGTCATCTCCTTAATGTTGATGTTCATCGCAACCTTTGGCGTTTTCACCGGCGCCGGCGTCATCTCCTTAATGTTGATGTTCATCGCAACCTTTGGCGTTTTCGGCTGATCGTGTGACGCGACGAAGACGTTATCTTGTTGCGCGCTCATGAGCTCGAGATACATTTCTTTCAACGCTTCGCTTCGTTTGCGTTCCTTCACCAACGCCACGCGAGTCATCTTCAACGCTCGGTGCAGTTGATCCATTCGCAAACTGACACCACTTTGCTTGGCCCGACGACGAGACTTTCTCTTCATTTTGACTACGATGGATTTTGCAGGCGACGGCGATCCCGTGCCGTTCCACGGCAGACTCGCGACAGGTTCTTCTTCATTCTCTGCTTCTTCATCAGGTACTTCTGCAAGAGCCAAGTCCGTGCTCAACCACTCTTGCACTCGCTTTTTCGTGCTTGGAGGCGTGGGCAACGTCGCCAAAGCGCCATCAATCTCGTCAGCAGCCGTCATGTCAGCCTCGGCATCTGCCTCCAATTGTTGCACAGCGCGCAAAATAGCGTCGCAACGTTCATCACGGTCGAAAACTCCAGCCAAAGCAGCAGGTGTGGCACCAGGAGTTGAGCGGAACAAGTTCCAACCAGCCAAATCGAACCCCACACTCGCAGGAGACTGATTGTTGAGTTCGGCCACCGGGGTGTTGTGCGGCGCTCGGGGGCGCTTGAATTCTGAGCTCGGAGTCGCCGCCGCAGATTCCATGCGAGACATGAAGTTGTTCATGCTCGCGCTAGCCGGAGGCGTCATCGATGGTAAACTTTCCGTGCGATCAACATTTTCATCGTCATCCATCTCAGACATGACGATTGGAGTAAATTTCATGGATGAGTCCACCGGAGACATGGGCGTCATCGATGGCTTGCTGCGTGTGCTTGCCCGGGGCGTATCTTTGCGTTGAAGCTGACTACCGCTGCGAGTGAAACTCGCATCAGGTGTCTCATTTTCTTCGCCATCTTCAACAGCCTTGAATGAAATGCTCGACCGACGCTTCTTGGGCGAAGCGGTGCGCTTTGGAGAAGGTGCGGGCAACGCGAGTGGCTGCGCCGGCGAGTCAGGCTCTTCGATAATCGGAACGGCCACCTTAATTGCACTCACTGGGCTCCGTGATGGCGTTCGTCGTTGACGCGGCGAACGGTTCGTGTCGAGTGCAATCGGCGCGATGCGACCGCACAACTCAACCTTGCCATTGTGCGGAGCAATCCATTTGATAGCCTCTAGCTCTTGCTCGCTCGCAAATGAAATGGATCGACGGCGGATAGTACTCGGACGAGTGGCGAGTCGATTCTGTGGCGCTTTTAAGGCACTTTTTCCAGGTGATTTGGGTACTTGAAGGTTGTCTTCCTCGGGCGTTCCGCAATGGTCTTGGTCGTCTTGGAACGAAAAGTCGCCGCCGATGAGCGTGACGTCGTGTCGCGCTGGGGACTTCACAGACGACGAATTACGACGCTCGCGAGTTTCAGACATCTTGAGTTCGCTGACTTGGTTCAAAATATCCTTCGTGGGCATTGGCGTTCCAATAAGAGCGTTCATCGCCGCAGCTCGTCGAGGGGTACTTCGCTGTTGAGAACCTGGTGCGCGGTTTTCGTCGTCGCCCGGCGCCGATAATCGTTTCGGGGACGACTTACCGGGACTGCCTTTGATTGGCGATGATGATGTGTTAAGCGCACTCATAGGAGTATTACCACCATTTTCTTTCAAGGGTGAGCGAACAACGAGCTCTCCACCAATCGACTCGAAAATAAACGTCGCTTCTTCTTCGGGGGAGAGTTGAATGCCAATCTCGTCGCCGTGCTTGAGCTTCACCGCGTTCTCCGCATCGAGCAATCGTTCATTCAGCGTCACAGGGTTCAATTTGGACATATTTTTTAAGCACGGTACGCCGTCGATAACGGTTAACACCGCGTGCTTGCGCGACACCGCCGAGGACGCCAAACGAATCTCGCACCCGCTTTGTCGCCCAATCGTGAATGGCTGCTCCGTCTTGAGCTCATACACCGTGTCCTCGCCCGCGGTGGCGTCGTGAAGACGTTTGAGTTGCCCGAATACCAACGATGAAGTCATTCTACGTGCTCGTTCGTCGTCGTCGTCGTCGTCGTCGTCGTCGTCGCCGAGGGCGTGCGCTGGTATGCGGTTCCGCGGACCGACACTCCTCAATTTGGTACCCCCATACAAAGGACCGTTCGTGATTCGAGGCTAAAAAGACGATTCGACTACCTGTCAGGGGCATTATTCGCGCGCGTCTCAAGCGCATTTAGGCTGACATTGACACGCACGACGTACGCGTAACTACTCAAAAAAAGGCTACAATAATCAATACCACTACCTATGTGCTATGTCTATAGAAGAAAGAATCACCGCAACACGAGCTCGAATAGCCAGATATCTGGGCAATCAGCAAACTCAACGCGCGTTTTTTCCTCAAACGCTTCATCCAAATACTCAAAAAAATGCGCGTCATGAATCAAATTCTCGCGAAAGTAATACGCGAAAACTAACGTCCCACCTGCTTTTTTCACCACCGCTTTCAGTGTATCGGCCAGCTTGCGGAAAACATCGAGCGGTTGGTGATACAGAACGTCGCTGCATACGCACAGGTCGAATCGTTCGCGTTGAAATCTTTCGCTCAGGTCGCCCCACGCCAGCGCGTCTACATCGACCGAACATGAACGCGTGTCATTCGACGCAACATTCTCTTCTAAAAGTTTGAGCTCGGATGGTAAATCAGTCAACGTGCACGACGTCGCACCGAGTTGCGCGCACACCAAGCCTGGCAACCCCGTGCCGGCGCCGATTTCAATCACGCGCTTCCCTCGAACGAGTTCCTCTGCGCGCGCACACAAGTGTTCGCACGTCTTCGGCGCGCAATCCCACACCCATCGCGCGGTCGGATCCACCTCGATGTCCCCATCGCGATTCTGTCGCACGCACACCCGCACGTCGCGCGCATCGTCTTCAAAGGTGACCGTCGCCGCCGACCTGTCCACGCCCTTGCGCACGTCAAACGACGTCGTCACCGTCACCGTCGACGTCGCCGCGTCGTCGTCGTCGTCGTCGACGACGTCGCAGCCGCGGCCGCACGAATCGTCCATGCCTCGCGCACGAATCGTCTGCCGCGCGCGCCGTCGTCTGCCGCGCGCGCCGTCGTCCGCCGCGCCAGGGTCTCGTCCCTGCATCCTTCTCGGGACAGCTGCACCAGCGGTGGTGGGGGTGAACGACCAATCGTGAACGCAGAGGATGTCCACACTCTGACGTCACCCCAGTGCCACGTGCGGCTGTCGGACGTGCGCGAGCGGCGGCAGACGACGACGACGACGACGACGACGGACGCGCATCGCACGCGAGATCGAACGCGCGCACGGCGAGACGCGTTGATTTGTATTCCACCCAGCCGTGGACTCGACATGGATGCGTTTACGAACGCCCTCGGACGCGCGTTGACGCACGACGCGAATGGTGACGATGCATCGGTACCCGCGTCGATCGTGCGCACGTCTGCGCGGGCGATGAAGGAGTTGCGACGCGCCGCAGTCGGTGCGATGGCGGTGAATGTTGCGATGAAGCGCGCGGGTGCGTCTGGTGTCACTGTGCGAGGTCGCGCGCGTGGGAACGGCGACGGATTGCGTTGTCACCCGCGCGGGCGAGGAAAGTTTCTCGCGGCGATGATTCCTGGAGACTCTGCCGTCGAGAGCGTCATTACGTCTGGGATTTTCTCCACGTTGAACATTTACAACACGCTGTTGATTGGTCGATTGATTTTGACGTGGTTCCCGAACCCGCCGAGACAATTGGCGTACCCGCTCGCGACGTTGTGCGATCCGTACCTTAACTTGTTCCGCGGCGTTATCCCGCCTTTGGGCGGCATTGATTTGTCCCCGATTCTTGCGTTTACGGTGTTGAATGTATTCCAAGGTACAGCTGCCGCGTTGCCGTGCGAATACGACGAAAAGACGGGTGAGATGAAGATGCCAGCGAAGAAGGAACGAAAGTGGCCGACGTCCATCAAGCGCGCGTAACGCAGAGATTTACCTTTTGATCTCTTCTCATGGACAACGAAAGACGATGGTGATAGATTTATTGGTGCTACAGTAAGTTTTTGTAATAATACACTCTCCATTCTAGCTACTTTGGAATGTAGATTTGATTCGCAACGCGCCGTCGCAACGCAATTTTGGCCTTTACTTTTAGCTCGTTCCTCCTCGTTGCTCAAGCCAATCGCTAAACCACGGGTGTTGCAACGCTTCTTTGGCTGAAATTCTACGTTCGGGTACGTATTGGAGCATTTTCATCAACAAGTCCACGCCTTGTTCATCCAAATTTGGACATAAGTCCTCCCACGGCTTTGCCGACCACTTTGGAAAGCCTTCCTGGTAATCTGGTAACTGGTCAATATCTGGCCAGGTTTCCGGAGTCGGCGTTCCTAACAATCTGAAAATTTTAAACAACTCATCGATTTCCGAATCGCCCGGGAACAGCGGTGCGTGGTTGATCATTTCAGCCATGATGCAACCAATGGACCAGACGTCAACGGGTGTAGAATAGTGCCTCACTCCGAGCAGAATCTCTGGCGCTCGATACCACAACGTCACCACCTCGTGAGTGTAGACTCGCACTGGAATCCCAAAAGCACGCGCCAAGCCAAAGTCAGCCAGCTTTAGGACGTTCGTGGATTTATCAATGAGTAAATTTTGCGGCTTCAAGTCTCTGTGCAACACGCGATGCGCGTGGCAAAACGCTATTCCCGCGCAGATCTGATACACGTACCCTTTAATCACCATCCGATCGTTTGAAATGTGCGGTGAACTATCCATGTGCTTCTTTAGATCTAAATCTAAATATTCAAACACCAAGTAAAGTTTTGTCTCTTGATGTATAACTTCCATCAACGATACGATGTTTTCGTGCCTCAGCTCCTTTAACAATGAAATCTCTCTAATCGCTGTAGATGGCACGCCCTCTTCGTCTTGATCGAGTCGTATGCGTTTTAGCGCTACGGTGAGATTGTCACGAATTGACCTGGCTTTATACACCACTCCGTACGTGCCCTCGCCAATCTTTTCAATCTTCTCATAGTTTTCCATGGTTGGATTGCGACGACGATGGAGCACGATCGATCGCGCCGTGGCACGCGGATGATGCGCGACGCGAGGGACGCAAGGGGCGGCGCGCGCGCGGCTTGCAGGTGCGTGCTATGTGTTAGTAGCGCTTATCAACGCTCTTGAGGAGTTGCAGTCACCAGCGTGTCTCGTGCAGTCGGACTCAGTCGTGCGTCGTTCAATGTCGGCAAACAACTCATTTTGTCGTCTTTTCCGACGCGTGTGCTTCGATACGATACATTTTATTTCATCGTCTACCGTTCTTCGGTTGCTTCCCCGAAAAAGTTGAACGCAAAACATTTAACTCAATGCTTTACGTTCGCCTAGCATGCTCATAGACACGTCCATGCTGCTAATGCGCGAAGGTTTGACGCCGGCGTCGTCGTCTTTGGCGCCAACGCCGTTCGCGCGGACGACGACGTCGTTTCGCAAGAGCGAAAGACGAAGCAGCGCCGATCGCGTTTGCTGTTCGTGCATTTCGCCATCAGCTAAAATTTGTTCTAAAGTATCCGCCCGAGCGTTCGTGCTCGACGACGTGAGCGTGTTGCGCTGGCTATCAATGCGTCCGCTGATTTTTTCATTCTCGATGAGCGTCGCGATTTCGCGTTGCAACTCTAGCGAAGTTGTGTTGAACGCACTCGCCATGATTTCTAAATCAACCGAAATGTACGGTTCACAGTATTGAATCAACGCACGATCACGAATGCGTTTGTAAATTGACGTAATATGTTCGCGTAAATGGAGGTCGTGCTCGAGCCACGGTCTCAACCGCTCGAGCGCCGAAAACAACGTCGTGTACTTGGATTCAAAGAAAGTATTCACGATTTCTCGCACGTCTGATGCAGCCTCAAGATGCGCGCGAAACGCATTCTTCTTATTGTTCAACACAATGTCTCGAAGTTCCGTGCGGTTGTACGTCGCCAAGGCACACAGTGCGCCATACAAAGCCACATCCCTGGCTGAGCACATGCTGGCGTACGACGTCGAAATTTCAACTGGAATGGAAGAAAAGTCATTCGCCGCATCCTTGTACCTACCCAAGCGAAGATTCGCAATGCCACACGCACAAAACACCTTTGCCCGCGATATCAATACGCTTTCATCATCCCCATCCGCCATGTCATCGAGCGCACGGTGAGCTTTGGTCGCGTGAATGCCAACGTGTGCAAAGTTGTTCATCTCTATGCACACCGCCATCACTCGCAAGCACATGAAAAGAATATGCTTGGGCGTCGAGCAGTAATCGCGCGTGCGAGAGTAGTATGCGAGAGCATTCTTCAGATCACCCCTGTCGTAATAATGATCGCCAAGTTCGACAAACTGCATGCGAATGTTCTCGTTGACACGTTCAGTTATTTTTTCAGAAAGTCCCTTGTCGAGTTCAGCGAGCTCGGCCCTGGCCCGGGCGTTGTTCTCGTGCAACCAATCATCCGTAAAGTCGACGTCGGTTATCTCAAGGGTTTCCGCCAATGATTTCGCGCGCGTGTACGCCACTCCGTTGGAGGTTTTCGGCTTAGAAAACTCATCCAGGCCACCGCGCTCGATGGCTTCCTTGGTTTTGCGCAACGCGTCGCGCGCTACGTCGGCCGACGTCGTGGTTGCCGCGATGCATAACAATCGATCGATGATGGCGTTACCCGTGTATTGACTTAAAATGCCATCCAAATCAATCATGATTGGGGACGACGCCGACGATGCGCGGTGCGGCATTGTTTTCGCGCGCGCGTGTGGCGACTAGACTGGTCTGGTCGTTAATGGCAAGTTGGGTCTCGGCTCGGTGTGCGCGTGAATGTGATTGTCATTGTGTGTGCAACGATGATATTTCAACCTATTACCCTATTATATGCACGCACGCACGCACGCACGGAATCTATGCGTCTTCAACGGCGTCGGGGTTGATTTCAACGTCGTCGGCGAGAGATAACGAGGACGATCCCGCCGTCGAAGCTCCGAGAGATGGCGGCACAAACGCCGCGGCGTCAATGCAGAGCTGACTGACGATCGCTGCCGCCTTTTCCGCCAGCCCAGCGCCACGACCGAGAGAAAACCCACGAGTACCATCTGGACCTTTGGTGATGACGAATTGCGACCCAGAAAATTGATTATCTCGCGCGCTGCGCGGAGAGTCTGATGACTTTTCTTTCGGCGGCGCGTTGGGATCGATGGGCGCCGCGGTGGTCACCTTGACGCGTTTCGCAGTGAACTCGTTTTCTTTACGGCCGACTTGCAATGAATATTCTAATTCATCACCCACATTCAACGTGGAGTTACCTTCCACCTCGGCACCATGCACGAACGCCTTTCCAGACTCGCCCGTGCCTGGGTCGACGTGCTCGACAAAGCCGTACAAGCCATCTGACTTGGTACTCGTTACTTTACCGACGAAACGCATGATTTCAACCTTACACGCTGATTCGACCAAAGTGCGCTTATCGGTACGAACGCAAAATTGCACCAAGTCACCTACGTGTGGGTTGCGCCTCGGATCGACGAGTGCTGCACGATTAAACGCGTACTCTTTCCCCGGCGATTCTTCAATCATCCCCTTGGGAGGAGGCCCGCGGCCGTCATCCTTGCCCGGAAAGCCCTTGACGAAGAGTAATTTCGCCTTGCAAACTCCTCGACAGATTCTTTCGTCCACAGTCTCAAACACCGCGCTGCCTTTAGGCGCGAAACGAATACCAGCGGCTACTGTCTTTCCTGACCGAGGTTCTTCAGAGATGCGAAAGCTCACCTCTTGCCCGACGCGAAGCGTGTCGGGATCTTCTGATAATTCACTAAAATGAAAGAACAAGTCTTTCGACCTAGAGCAACACTTGATAAAACCATAACTCGTTTTCACGATACTAATAACGCCAAACTCTTCCTCAATCGCCACCTTTTCTCTATTCCAATTGTCACTGTCCGCGCCCGTGACATTTTGTTGGTCATCTGATTTCTTCTTGTCTGGCTGTGGAAACGCCTCTCGAATGTCCACTGCACGCGTCGTACGCTTGTACGGATCGTACAAAAGCGTAAATTTCACCACAACACCATTCTTTAGCTTCGAAAGCCGACATTCATCGTGTAAATCGTCCCCAACAAATTCGATTGGATCTGTCATCGATGCAACGTCAGTTTCGTCGTCAGCATTTGTGGCGTCGCCGGTTTCGGATTCCTTTGACATAGCTCCGTCTGCTTGAATATTTTGAGAAGCATCATGGTTATTGTCGTTATCTTCTTTTACGGCTGGCGTCACCTTGGTCGCGTCGTAAGTTAAGCGTCCGCCGTACGCGTCTCGTTTCATTTTCCCGCGAAGAGTGCGCGAAATGACACCCAAAATATCTTTTGCCAGCACCGTCACGGCAACTTCACTTTCTTCGCACTTGCGCACGTTGAAGCCATTTGTTTGACCATCACCCTTCGCGCTTGGCGCGGTGGTAAACTTCACCAAATCTCCCGGATCGAGCGACGGTTTGTCTCGGTTTGGAATCTCTGGGTGAAACTCGCTCGCGTGAAAGAATACTTGTGTCTCCCTACCGTTCGGTTCGATGCGCGACCCGCATCGAATGAAACCAAACGATTGTTTAAGCGTCACCACGCGTCCATACTCGTCTTCGCCTTGCGCAACAGGTTTGGCGCGCGACGACGGTGTCGACGCTGAATAGCGGCCGCCCTCGCGGCGCAACCTATCCATAGCGCTCGACGAGCGCGTTTAACGCTGGCGCGTGAGAGCGAAAAGATTCACGACGGACAAAGGCGACGTATTCGTGCTTTATACTTCTTCGTGAGCACTCGCGTGCGACGTTCACGACACGCGACGTGATATGGAGTCAACGTCATCAGTTGTGTACAAGCCAGCGTCGTCGCGGCGCGAAGACGACCTGCCGACCGTAGTTAGTATCAGCTATCGACGGCACGGATATTATGATCGATGCATGAATGTTTTCACTCACACGAAAAAGATAATGAATTGTTATTTTGTTGGTGATTATAATTCAAGCGGGCATGTTTCGTGTCGTTGACGCGTTATTGTACGCGACGTCTCGATGTCGAGATTTAGTTGCCCGCTCTCTTCGCACGAGCTTCGGCGGCAATCTTGGCGGCCCAAGCCTTCACGTCGCTGTCGACGTTCACCTTGCGAATGCCAGTCGCCTTGTAATTCTTGCTGAGAATCATCCCAAGAGAGGACGAGTTCGTCGTCATCGCGGCTTCGGTTTGCGCGTACTCGATTTCTTCGGTGTCAATCCAACCACGAGCGGCGCTCCCCCAGCTCTTTTCGGAAACGCCCTTGAGTTCAGTGTACGTCGTGGCCAAAATGACATCGCCAACACTCACTTTGCCCTTGGCCGTGCCACCCGGGCGCACAGTCTTCACCGCAGGGCGTCCGTCAGGGCCTTCTTGTAACAACAAGCCGAGTTGGATGTTTGACTGCGAGCAGTCGAGCTCAACCTTGTACACGTCGCCGCCGAGAGGGTACTTCTTAAGCATTTCCTCTTCCGTCGCCGCGCGCACGATCAAAGAAGATCGTCGCATCGCGCGCGCCGGCGCCGTCGTTGACGCCTGGACCGCTCGTGCCCCTCGCACGTGCGCGCGCGCCGAGAGCGCGCTCGTCGTCTCAATCTTCATCGCGTTGCACAAGCTCATGTTGTTTGTATTATTCGTGTCGAGTTATAGAATACTCGGGCGAGTGATACACCTGCACGGCATGAAATAAATAAATTTGTCAGTCTCCATGGACGCGCGCGCGACGCGAAACCCGTCGCCCATCGACCCGTCACTCGCAATCCCACGTGGATGCCCACAAGGGCCCATGGCGCCATCGATCGCACCCATCGCGAGTCTCGACGCACACCCCCGTCCCCGCCCCAAGTCGTCGTCGTCGTCGTCGTCGTCGTCGTCGTCCGCCCCACACATCTCATCCACGCTCGCTAATCGCCCGTTCGACGCCCACTACGTCACGTCACTACACGTACCTCGAAAGATTCGTTACGGTTTGGATAGTCGTCACCCAATGCCGCAACGACCTTCGCGCGCGGTCCACGTGGATCTGTGCGTCGACCCGAATCACTCGCGATGAGGGGGGTGATTGACCAATCACCACCCCACGCATCATGCGCACGCCTGACCACGCACACACGGATGACGCCGAGGAAAAAAAAGCCCAAGAGGGGGGGGGGCATAGATGGATGGGCGTGGGCCCACCCACCCTCATCGCGGCGCAGGGCGTCCGTCGATGGGTGTGTGATGTGGGATGTCCACGGATGGATCTCATCATCATATACTATATAGGTACAACCCTCTATATCATGGTATCCCACATGCCCATATGCGCACACGCACGACGCACGACGCACGCACGCACACGCACGACCGCGTGATGGTGCATTCGATGGTCATAGTACGCGTGCGATGGACACAAAAAACATAAAACAAAAAACAAAAAAGCGCGCTTTTTGGCGGTGCACGCGGGGCGACGAAGGCCCCTGGTCCACGGACAGGCGAGCCGTGGGTGGA
>Ga0181599_1003452_pt1 | contig 13377 bp, 17 predicted proteins | sample 041ome_3_FD_148658 | JGI IMG/M metagenome (GOLD analysis project Ga0181599, IMG submission 148658) | Coastal salt marsh microbial communities from the Groves Creek Marsh, Skidaway Island, Georgia - 041405US metaG (spades assembly) | ecosystem: Environmental > Aquatic > Marine > Intertidal zone >...
CGAGGATGTGTCACATGTCGGGCATGTCGGCCACCATTCACTCCATGACCCTTCGCATGGCGTTGTACACGGAGTAATGCTTCCACAATTCGTATAGTCCGTGAATTCATCCGCGAATGTACACTCGTCACCTCCGTGTTGAGCACCTTGTGATATGTGATACTTTCGCATCTTTTGAGGTTGTTCCCCACATGTTCCCGTACACGCTTCCCACCCCTCTGGATTTGAAGGGCTCGCCTGTCGCCAGTTTCCAACGCAATGCACCTTACATGGTTCACCACTACAAGGTTCCCATTCGGAGAGACGTCCACACCCCGAGGCGTTGATGGGTAAATAGAAAAACTCTTGTTTTCCCGATTCTCCACAGTCGACATTATTCGAACCATCGGGGCTATACTCGAGAGCATCACCGTTGGCGTCCACTTTCATACACCCATTCGCGCTTTTCTGTCGGTTTGCATAGTACGCGCACCCAGACGACGCGGTCATTCCAGCGGGGCACGCCACTTCACACGAACCCACGCGTTGCTTCGTGCACGCACCCAAACCCCTGGCTTCAACAAAGTTGCCACGGGTTTCGTCCAGAATTTCAGAGACCACGCCCGTACCACACACACTGGTGCCGTCAAGACGCGTCTCCACTTTTTGTGGAGGGTTGGAATTGTCATACGTTATGATTTTACAATAATCCGAGGGGTCCTGTTTCCATTCACCACCCGAGCACGGTGTGGGACAATCCACCGAACAATCACGAAGTTCGCCCTCACACGTACCATCACCCACGGCTGCCACATACCCTGGAGCTTCTGGGTCAGGGACCCACAATTCTTTACCCGGACCACACTTATCAGGGGTGCCATCATAGACTTCCCCCGTCTCTGTATTGTGACACCCCTTTTTCATGACCATTGTTTCACCTTGGCAATTCGATGGGTTGATTTCATCAGGGGTCACCACCACATCATCTTCATCTGTAGGCGTCGGTGATGGTTTATCTTCCTGCTGCTGTGTTAAGAAATATGCAGCTAAACCCGAACTCGCACTCATTGCAAATAATCCAACTATGGCTAATGCGGCACCACCGTCATTAGACATATCTGGTATGTACGGAGATTTTTTTAATAATATGGACCACCGAACCTCGGTCTCGGTGCCATGGACCGCCCAGCGCCCATGAACATGGGCAAAAGCATGAGAAGTACACAACAGCACGAGGATGCGGCTGATACCATCCAGTTTTGTGTCAGAAAGCTGAGTATTCCTTTCAAACCTTTAAAAAGACCACTCATGATATCTGCCGTACCCTTGACGGCATCTTTCGTATCTTCGGCACCTTTCGCGATGGCGTCAAAAGGATTGGCGGTGTCGTAAAGCATCATCAAGAAGATGACACCAACACCTCCACGAACACCCCACTTCTGTAATGTTTTGGCAACACTCGGGTCCTTGGCGACGTCGTCGGCATTTTTCAAAGCCGCATCTGTCTTGGGGCCATCTTTCAAACCAGCATCGACGAGGTCCTGCTTTGTTTTAGGTGCCTCAGCTTCTGGAAGTGGCTTTGATTTCGTCTTCGCGCCATCAACGAGGTTTCCAGCCTTCTTGGGACCACCACGGATGGAGTTCCACGCACCTTGAACAGCGTCACCTGCAGCTCGTGTGGCGGATGACACACCAGCTCTCACACTTTGTGCTGTGTTCTTGAATGCCTGCCTCGCGCCACCACCTCCACTTACCTCACTTAAACTGCGACCACTTCCACCAATATCAACGTTGTTGGCGCTTTTTGTGGCAGCAGCACCAATATTAATGTTGCTGCCACCTTTTGTGACAGCACCAGTGTCAACTCCGATTTTAACCGCCATCTTATACTAGTATGTGTACATTTTATTTTTCAATTGTTCGACAATCACTAAAAATGCACGGACACGAAGCATGAAATCATCTTCGATGTCCGTCTTTATGTATTTAAATCCAAGGTCATCAGTGCCGACGTACTCTTCTGGGAACTCGTTGGCGAGAAATCCAACGTCCCCACCAATGTATCCATAGGTTGTAGCCGCGAGGTCATTCCATTCGTACGTGTACACGTGCACTCCTGGGAGGAAATCTTTGTAATACAACTCGATGTTCTTTTTCAAACGGGTATCGGAGGCGCGACGACTGCGACGAGTAATCACAGAACCTACAAAAAACTCCTTTGCCTTTTGGCTGGCGGACACGTAGCAATCCCGTGTCGTTGCGTTGTAGCTCACCCCTCTGTTATCACAATAACTCTTTGGAATGTAACACTCCTCCTTCCCGTTGCGCACGTTATACTGAAACCTTGGCACGTTGGTGATACCTTTAATGTGGTCGCCATCGCCACGAGTCTTTGGGTACATGCACCATTGGTAAAGAAACTCATTCCCCTTGGCGCACACCGCTTTCCCACCACTCGTCTTGGTTGCTCTCCAGATGAGATAATCTGCTGGGAACTTTTTCCAAAACCATCCGAACGTGCGATTATTTTTATCGAAACTTTTAATGTTCCCCGCACCATCAAATGGAAGCTGAGAGATTGGGTTGGACGGCGTCGCCTGACACCCCTTTTGTGTGATTTTACACGACTTCGCGCGGTCGTCCCACATCGTGTACCCCGCACCGAATTTACCCGGGATTTCTGTACACAATTTGGAAAGGGCGTACTCCTCCGCCGCTTCTTTTTCTGCGAGTGTTGGAATCCTTGTGTCACTCATCTTACTATACCAATAATAAAATAATCATCATAAAACATAAACACGACGACAGTGAACTCATACTCATTAGGATGTTAGAACCACCATCTTTCTTGGTCAGGTCTGGGACGCTCAGGTTGTCGCCGAGTTGTACAGCTTCATCCATGCGCGTGCGCCAATCGCCGATGATGCCTATGCTCTTCATGTATTCGTCTTCAAGTTCTACAAAACGCGTCGCCCATTCGATGTTTATTTCATAACTTTTTGTTTGTTCATTGTAATCAAAAAGAAAATTGATGGGGTCGAACGTCTTCTCTTCATTCATGTACTCCAGCGCCCTGTCTTCACTGTCGGGAACCGTGGCTTCGTCGAATGCATCTTTCAGACCCGCTTCATACATTTCATGAAAATCTTCGGTGAGTTCATCGATGTAGGCCCTGTTTAACAGGACAAGAAGACCCTCCTTATCTGTGAAATCCATGATGGTGCTAAAAATAGTAAACGCCATGTCTGCGACAAAATACAGCGCCCCTGCGGCGCACCCCACAGGACCGGCGACGCATCCCGAACTAGCTCTGGCCCCCGAAGTGGCGACGCGTGTCCCGACTTTCGCAGCAACGGTAGTCCCGGCCTTTGCACCCGCTTTTTGTAGTCCCTTACTCATGAGTTTGCGCATGCGGTCCATCATCAATTTGCGGAGATGTGAAAAGTTTGCCTTTGAAAGACGGGTCGCCATTTTTTGACTCATCTTCGCCTCTATGCCACGGGCGAGCTGTTTACCACCCAGCTTCCAAAGCGTACCAAAGGCGACGCTCTCTGCGACACCGGTTATCGCGGATGTCACGACGATGTCCTGAATAATCTCAGCTGCTTTGTTATCCACACCGAGAATGTTGGTATCGATGTATTGGTCAGAGGTATCTAATTCTGCATCTGACATCTTACGATATGCACAGAAAAAATAAATTAAAAAAACTTGGAGTTATTTTAGAAATGTACCTCTACATTATCTTAGCTGTGTGTGTGGGCTCCATCGTGGCACAAAATGCGAAAAGAGGAAAGGTGAAAATGTTGGACACACTCATGAAAAGGTCGGCAAAATATGCGACGATGGCACAGCAGGATGGGTCACCGTTACACAGTGTGGTACACGCGAATCACGCCACGGCGTATCTCACCGCGGCGAAGGACGTAGCGTCTGAACAGGAGATACATAACGCGACTGGTATAGACATGAAAACATTTAAGGAGCGCATCTTTGGTGTACAGCACGAGGTGACTCAAAAAACGTTGGAAAAGTGTCCTCAGTTTAAGGGGGATGTGGACCTCTATTTGTCTGCAATTGCGGAGAGTTGATAAAAAAATGTTAGGTATTTTTAATGGATATGGAAATCTATAGGTGGATGCACCCGTACAGGGAATGGATACAGCAGAAGTACAATAGCTTTAATAACAACAAACAGCGGGAAGCTCGTGAAGCTTTAAAACTTATTAACCGAGCAATGTTCCCTTACCCAAGTCTTGCGAATAGAAATAGAGTGGCTTTGGCAGTACAATATATGAATCGTAAGATGGGGATACATACATTGCGTCAGCAAATTAACATTAAAGGGAGATTAATGCGCACATCCCCCCCAGTTTCGCCCGCAAAGAAAAAAACCAATAAAAAACCAGGCGCGAGTTCACCAATCCCAATTAAAAAGAAGACGCGTAAATAATACAGGGGAAGATGCACATTTCACGTGACGAGTCATGGGACCGGATGCTTAAAGAGGCGATGGAGCATTACGGAACCGGTGGCGACGTCACGGAGAGGTGCGTGCGACTCGCGAATGCTACGTGGCGTTGCGTCACGAAGGCGCGCGAGTTGCGCGAAAAGAAGATGTCTCGGAGTGTCCATATTCTCGAATCAAAAAAGGCGCAGCCTTCTCAAAAGAAAAAGTCCGCGTTGGGTGGGTTTTGTCAAGGGAAGACAAAGTCTGGGGAACGTTGTAGATTTAAGGCGAGCTGTAACGGATATTGTAAAAAACACACTACTGTTTAATTAAAATCACTTGATGAAAGATGACACCCGGGACTATACAGGCACTCTTACTATTACGAATCCTTTTGTCGTATATGGCGATAGCGTGACCGTGTATGCCGATTTTATCAGCCGTGTTTCTTCCAATATAGGAGCACTTCGTGGTGGTATTCAGGACATCCTCATCTCCATAGAGGTCGTTTACTGTATAGACACGATTGCACGTGACGTTTTCCACGTGTCCACTGTCATAGACTTTCGTTTCAATGTATCGCACGTGTACATATTCTACCTCATCAAATGCACATCGGCGAATACGGCGCTTCATAGGGGCAGGTGGGCACTCCATGGATGGTGATTAATGAATTTCTCCTATGAGGTGGTGAACTGGGGGGGCATTTACTTTTTTTCTTATAACCTATTAAAGATGTTCCTTGATCAGGAAAATTTAAGACCAGTTATCATCGCGATGGCTTTATACATTGCTATTGTATCTATAATTCCGAAAGTGGCGAAAAAAAGTACAGGCATCCAAGTTATCGATGACCTCATCATGTACATTATCGCTCAGAAGGATAGTATGATGCAAGGCACTTTACTCGTTGGTATCATCGTTCTCGCGACCAATTACATTGGTGAAGAACTCATGTAATACGTTATCCTTTCCAACTAAATTTTTAGTATGCGTATGGTCCATGTATCGTACTTTCTTATGAAAGGCGTCTCTCATGAACTCCAAGAGCTTGTCGGCATCTGGTTTACCCCAGTGCATCCCTTTTTTAAAGAGAAAGTCATCTCTTTCAAGCTCTTGAAGTTCACACGGTACCAGATAGGGAGTTTTCACATACTCAGGGGCCCCACCAAAGTCTGTGATGATCACAGGTTTGTCTCGGAGGGCGGCCTCGACGGCGCCCATGCCAACGCCTTCTGATTTTGAAAAACTCACATAGCAGTCTCCGATTTTATGAATTCTTTCCATGTGCTCTTCATCAACGAGACCGTTGACGACTTCAACTCTTGGGATGTTCAGTGGTATATCTTTCATACACGTCGCTTTCACCAACAGGCGAGACTTTGGTTCATTGAGTCGGATGAATGCTTCTAATATGTGACGGAATTGTTTTCTATCATCGAGAATATTTCCAATGTGATAAAAAGTATACACCTCAGGTTCTGGTATGTGTGCGTGTACTACGTAGAATTCTGTATCAGGAAACTGACGAGAGAACACTTCTTGACAAAATTCACTCGGTACGGCAACTCTCTTAAAATGTTTAAACAGGAGACCATAGTCTTCGTGCACTTCGGTGGTTTCGCACACTGTCATACAGGCCAAGTTTTTCACACGACTTTTGATGTACGGAATTCTTTCCAACACCTGAGGCACTGGTATGGTAAACAGCAGGCCGTGTTCACTTTCGGGGATGTCATCGGATGTTGTGTAGTACGTGCTCTCAGGAAACAGGCGACAATACTTTGACGCATGCTGACCTATACCAGCCAGGAGGGTTGGGCCTATGAAAATCATGTCCTTACTGATTAAAGATTATCTTAGCTTTATGTATAATAAACAAAGTCATGGACGCTCTCCGACAAGAAATTGCTCAGGAATTGGAACGCCCGCGCATTGACCGAGACAAGTTGTATGGCATCCTCACTACGTTGACTCAGATCGTCGAAGAGGGTGGTCTCGGCGGTGGCGTCGCGGGTCCGCGTGGTCCCGCAGGTCCCGAAGGTCCGCAAGGTCCGCGAGGTAAGCCAGGTGCTGACGGTACGTGTGCGTGCAAGTGTGTGTCGGCCAAGGCTCCAGCGGCTCCAGCGGCTCCGGAGGCCCCTGTCGTGGAGGCATCGACCTCGGCGCCGAAGAAGACGACACGTGCCAAGAAGGCGACTGCTTAATTTTTTACTCAATCACTCCCCCAGTATCTCTGCAAGAACACACACTAAATACATCGTGGCTTCCTGCACAAATAGTTGGAAAGAGGCCCGCGTACGTCACAATTTGACGCAATGACTTGTAAATCATGCACGAATACATATATAGCCGCAAAAAGACGCCATGTAAAATGCATTGATTCCCTTAAAGATACATGGCATTCAAAAACCCTGTGCGGGGCCATCGCGTGTGGAGACCGACGCGTATACGACAAAGTAAAGGAGATGGACGCCGGTCGTACATCGTGGTGGGACGTCATGAATGCAGCTGCAAAGGAGGGGTGGCGCGATGTCGTCGCTGACCATCATCAAGGTCCTTATACGAGAGATGAGATTGAAACGTTGATGATGAACGCGATGGCTGGGCACCACCTTGATATGTGTGATTTTGTGTATTTGAACTATTACCGGGGGATTGTCGCAATTAGTGAATTTACATACAGAAGTATGTTGGGTTTTGCTATAAAGAGTGGGTCAATCGATGTGGTCCACTGGTTTGAAGAAAACTTTCGGTGGCGTTTCCATTATATCTATCAGTATCAGCGCGATATATTTACACAGGCCATAGCTGCTGATGATGTGCATATATTAGAATACCTGTGGACTCGTCTCGATATCCAAGTGCACCGTGAATCTATGCGCCGCTGCTATCTTGAAGAGGCTCTAAGAAAAAGTCCAAATGCATTCAAGTTTCTTGTGGACAAATGTACACACGAATTTGGGTATGAAATTGGGGCGGGTTTTAAAGATTGGGTTCTTTTACGACCGAGATATGCGTATGAAAACATAGTGGCGCTGTACAGCAACAACAAAGAGTGGAGTGCGCGATTTGTACACATCTTACAACAAGAGATTCTTCTTGTTGGACCAAGGCACAAACGCATACTCCATCGTATCATGGATTTTGCAAAACAACGTGGGTTGTATGGAGTCAACTTGTTACATAAAATACGTAAGCTCATCGGTGATGTGGAGCAGGCGAGGGAGCCCGTGGATATAGTAGCACTCATGACTTACATAGATGACACAGATATGCCAGAATGGACATATGTGAAAGTATGTAAGCTTATGCGGCAGTTGCATGCCGAATCCACCACATCCAACCACCAAATAGAGTAGCAATAATAATCATGAGATAGGCGAAGGGGTACTTTTTCTTTGGACCACCAGGGGGTTTATCTGGAAGTTTGGCGACGTTTTTGTTAAGTGTATCAATTTTGGAGCACAACTTGTCAAGGGCTTGAAGAATTTGTACGTTTTTATCTTTAGGTTTTTCTTTAACATCTACCGTTGTAATTTCCAATATCATGTGCCAACTCGCATCTGGTTGTAAGAGCACGTAGTCCCCATCATCTTGATATTCATATATTTTAAAGTTTAGTCTTTTCATACTTATTGGGTTGAACAACTGTGTTGTTCGTGGGAAGGCTTTCCATTGTTTATCTCTGATGACGATACCGTTGGACCCACTAAAGTGTCTCTCCAGGGGTACACGGGCAAGAATGAGTCCATTCCGTTCATCGAGCAGTTGGGCCTTCTTTGGTATGTCTGGGCATATGACGTCAACAAACTTCGCAACGTTTGTGCTTAAGTTGGAGTTATTTTCACCCACCTGTGTGAGATAGAAATCAACCATCTTTACCCCTATGACTTTGCTCATATCTTCGACATGTGTATTTGATTCTAGTGTTAAATCGACACTAAATATGTTATTGGAACCTCTCACGAAATTTGAATCAACGATAACATATTGAGTTTTTTGTGGTAAGTCCCCCAGTGATGTCATTCTCTGTAATGGTGGTAGAAAAAAAAAGATGGAGATGGACTGGTACATGTTTACACCCGAGGAGCACGAATATTTACGTTTCTTGGAAACGGGTGTCGCCCCCACACGCTTCGAACAGAAATGGAGAGTCTATGGTGAAAAGATAAACGAAAAAAAGAATATCCGAAGACGATACTATAAGTGCACAAGTCTGGCTGAATGTGCGGGTCGTCGTGTAGAGATTTATGATTTAATCACTGGAGAACTCATTGAGAACTGTCAGTATTCTAAGTGTTCTCATCTTCAACAAAAGAAAGTAGATTTATGAAATCTAAAAAGTAATCAAGAGTAGCTTGAACGACGTCTCCGTTATAATTTTTTTGCATGATAGCATTCGTATCGGCGATGACGAACAGACCGAAAATAAAAGCCCCCACTTGAGACAATTTCAAACCAGAGAAGGCTCTCATGATGATGAGTGCCAGTAGTGCGACGAACAGGAAGATGTACATCGTTCGTAGGTCAAACCCAAGGAGAGCTGTTGTGGCCCCCACCGCGACGAGTGTGACAAAGATGGTGAGTACTTCTTGGAGTAGTTCAGACGACGGTTTGTTTGTTGACATGAGTGCACCCGAGATGGCGGAAAACATGGTGAGGAGGAGGAAGCGCACGGGTTGAGATGCTTTGGCAAAGGCGAGGGCTAGTATCAGACCAATTGAACCTAAGACATACGCGAGCATATTACGACGCACACTTTCTTCCACGGTGGGGTTCTTGGCCACGGAGAGAGCGATGGCGCACTGGAGGATGAGATTACCATAGACCTGACCTATAAATGTCAAATTCATATATACTAATATAAAAGAATAAATTTTTTATTAAGTAATGTTTCTTTATTTAAAAGCTTTTTGTAAAAAGTTTCCAGAAACCTTTGTCTACCAATATGTCACGGGCACCGCACAAGACGTGTATCTCATCACACTCGCCGTAGGTCGCGAGTTGTGGAGAGTCCCCGAGTACATGCGCGACCATTACAATGAGAGCGACCAACCCCTTGCGTGGCGAATGTTGCCCCATTTTTTAAAGAAATTTATATTGGATGTCCAACTTGAAAAAATGTCAATGGAGAGACTTAAAACATAAACCCACTTGTTAATATATGTCTTCAAAGAAAGAGAGGGGTCAGTTTTATACAGTGAATCATGGATATATTTTAGAAGGTCTCAAGAAACCCCCACCCGGTTCGCGAGTGGTGGAACCGTTCGCGGGGCAGGGCGACCTCCTCGACTGGTTGGGTGAAGGATACACGTACGAGGCGTACGACATCGAACCTAAAGACGCACGAGTGCAGAAGAGGGACACCCTTCTGAACCCACCGGAGTACACGGGGGCATGGGTCATCACGAACCCCCCATACCTGGCGAGGAACAAAACACCGGATAAGACGTACTTTGAAAAGTACAACACCAACGACTTGTACAAGTGTTTCATGCACTCACTCAATGACTGTCTCGGTGGGTTGCTCATCATTCCCGTGGGATTCTTTCAGTCTCAAAGGGATGTGGACTTTAACTGTCGCCACGCATTCATGAAGAAATACAAAATCACCCACGTAAAATATTTCGAGGAGCAGGTCTTCCCTGACACGAGCACGGCGGTGGTTGCATTCTCTTTTGAAAAGGTGGATGGACCAATCGATGTGCAGCATGTCCCATGGGAAAAGGTCCCTGGTGGGGAGACGCGCACGTTCACCATGCGTGCATCGGAGAAGTGGATCATTGGTGGGGACATCTACGACATCACGACGAATCCGGGTGTGAAAATAACACGATACGTCGAGGACCAGGAACCGAAAGGGTTGACTGGGCTCACGTTGCACGCACTGGACTGTAGCATGAAATATGCACCCGAGGAGGTATACAGGGGTAAGCACTCGAGTCGCACATACGCAACCTTGTGCATTGAAGGGGTGACACTCACGGAGAAGGCACAGCGTGAGATTGCCACGAGGTTTAACAGGTATCTCGTGGAAAAGAGGAACGATACGTGGAGTTTATTTTTACCACAATATAGGGAATTTGCTAGGAAAAGGATGCCCTTCGACCTCGCATATGCCATAGTACACTCAATAATTAGAGATATGAATCTTTTGTAATGTATGTTAAGAGGGTACGAGTGGACACAAGAACGAAAGAAGGAACACTTCGGGGATGGTGCTTCTAGCACGGCGTATGAAGACTACCAGCGCGACCAGATAGGAAAGGTCATGGGTGTGGATGTGTTGAAACCAAGTCCACCCGTGCGTTTTCACGTGCGACCCATCGGACTCTATGACAATGACGTGCGACTCGTCGAGCAACGCACCCTCGGCAATATCCACGATTTCACCGAAAACTTTGACGGTAAACAGGTTTTCGGTAAAAACGTCGTATACATTAATTTCAAGTTTATCGTCGGACATGGTGGAAACCAAACGTCTCGTCTTCGTGACGTGGGTTTCTTCGTAAAGACGCAGATGCAGTGGTTAGATTCCACGGAGAACGACGGGCACGTGTATTTTGCGAACGTCTTAGATGGAGAACGGTGTGCGAAGGAGTTTGAACACTTTGAGAAACTACTCACTTTAGATTCATGTACGTCTTCGTATAGTCAACGTATATTTGTTGGGGACAGTGTGGGGTACGTCGATTGGATTTCGTCCAAATTCCCCCCCAGTTATGAAGGTTGATGGGGTTTAGGAAACGTGATATGTCTTTTCGTGGTGTGAATTTTCATATTATTGAAGAAATCTTCATATTATGTATGAGTATAGTACACGACGAACCTTAGACCTATCTGCTCGTAGAATGAGTGAGACTCTGACTTGCATAAATAACATCATCCAACTATCTATGATTCTTGGATATGAGTGCGCCGTTTATCAAGATTATAGAGACTACCTTTTTTGTAATTAAAACTTAAAGAACAACGTAAAGAAGCCGATGAATTATATAAGAAATACAATGGCTTTAAAGAAGTCAAGAATATTACAAAAAAAATAAAAGAGGAAGCCATCTGTTCCTATGCTTTTAATCGCTGTGGTGTTACCCTTCCAGTGGGCACATTCAAAGCTCTTGCATGTCACTGTGGTATACACATAGAGCCAGCTTTACATGAAAGTTTCTTTCGTGACTATATTGAACATCGTAATGTAGTTGTTGGCTTTTTTCGTGAAGAATATTTTGTTGTTTGCGCTTACACTGATAGTCGTCTTAAAATGTTTATAGATTTTTATGACGAAATAGTATAAATTTTTATATATATATGTGAACCATCATGATACAAAAGGAAAAGGTCAAGTTGTAACTAAAATTTTTTATATATATATGTGACTGAAACATGTTGTGAACCTTCCACAAACAAATGGAAAAGGTCAAGTTGTAACTAAAATTTTTTTATTATATACGTGACTGAAACATGTTGTGAACCTTCCACAAACAAATGGAAAAGGTCAAGTTGTAACTAAAATTTTTTTTCATGTGACATGAATCATGTGACTGAAACTTTTTATTATATATATGACTCAAACAAAATGTGAACCATCATGATACAAAAGGAAAGTGTCAAGTTGTAACTAAAAATTTTTTTCATGTGACATGAATCATGTGACTAAAAATTTTTTTATTATATACGTGACTGAAACATGTTGTGAACCTTCCACAAACAAATGGAAAAGGTCAAGTTGTGACTAAAATTTTTTTTCATGTGACATGAATCATGTGACTAAAAATTTTTTTATTATATATGTGACTGAAACAAAATGTGAACCTTCCACAAACAAAAGGAAAGTATCAAGTTGTGACTAAAATTTTTTATATATATATGTGAACCATCATGAAACAAAAGGAAAGTATCAAGTTGTAACTAAAATTTTTTTTTCATGTGACATAAATCAATAGTATCATGTGACTGAAACTTTTTATTATATATATGACTGAAACATGTTGTGAACCATCATGATACAAAAGGAAAGTGTCAAGTTGTGACTAAAAATTTTTTTCATGTGACATGAATCATGTGTCTGAAACTTTTTTATTATATATATGACTGAAACAAAATGTGAACCTTCCACAAACAAAAGGAAAAGGTCAAGTTGTGACTAAATTTTTTTTCTCATGAGATGAATCAATAGTATCATGTGACTAAAATTTTTTTTATATATATGACTGAAACATGTTGTGTTCGAACATGATACAAAAGGGAAAGGTCAAGTTGTGACTAAAATTTTTTTTCTCATGAGATGAATCAATAGTATCATGTGACTAAAATTTTTTATTATATATGTGAACCATCATGAAACAAATGTATCAATATGATTTAAATACTTATTTATATTAAATGGCTTAAAGTATTTTTGAATTAGAAAAACACTAATTTTGAATCTCGTCGAGAGACATGAACTGTAAACACGAGAGTACACAAACAAATTTTTATGTTCCACAATTGTTTGTGTATGAGTGACATAAAAATAATTTTTTTGATATGTCTAGTGGTATGAGTGATGGTTTGTTAGATTTCGGTAAGGTTTTGATGTGCCCCGTGGTGTCCGCAAGGGTTGGTAAGGTTTTGATGTGCCTCGTGGTGTCCGCGAGGGTTGGTAAGGTTTCGTGTTTACATATGGGAATACTATCAGACTTGTGGGGTTTCCATAAGTCTCATAGATTCGTTAAGGTTTCGTGTTGACATATGGGTATACTATCAGACTTGTAGGGTTTCCATAAGTCTCATAGTTTCGGTAAGGTTTTGATGTGCCTAGTGGTGTCCGCCTAGGTTATAGGGTATAGTAGGGTTCCAGTACCACTCCAGTATACTCATATATTAATGAAAATAAGCCTATCATTATCATAGTGTGGAAAATAATATAGGCAAAACCCCAGGCCAGCGCGATTTTTTTTCTTAGC
>Ga0181599_1003458_pt1 | contig 13364 bp, 17 predicted proteins | sample 041ome_3_FD_148658 | JGI IMG/M metagenome (GOLD analysis project Ga0181599, IMG submission 148658) | Coastal salt marsh microbial communities from the Groves Creek Marsh, Skidaway Island, Georgia - 041405US metaG (spades assembly) | ecosystem: Environmental > Aquatic > Marine > Intertidal zone >...
TACCCGGCACTCGGTGCCAATGGGAATGACGCTTAAAGATCTATGCCCAGGCCTTTATCACTTATATCAATACACACCAACAGCGGTTTTGCTTTTAACTCTTTCAAAATCCCGCTTTTCATAAGCGTAAGCCATAAGCCATCCTGATGAACTACGTTATTGGGAATACTCTACCCCAATTTTTTCGGTTTGTGTCCAAATTCAGCAGATTTTGTGAAACTATTAACGCTCTTGTATTGCACGCTGTGTGAGAAGGGAGTAAGGTATTTCCAACTTCCAAGCGGAGTAGATTCAGGGTAAGGTAGGCTAAACTAAACAGGTACCCCAGAGACAGATCTGTTCTAATCGATTATTTGTGATTTAGTCTCGAAAAATTGCCATAATTTACTGGTTTACATTGTTAATAAAGTCATATGCCGCTATTTCGGTAAATGCATGCTGTCAATCGGACTGGTTCCGATTTTTTTGTAAATGAAAAACGGGGAAGATACTGTTGTACTGGTAATCGACAACGATTCGGTTGTCCGGGAGAGTATTGCCTCTTACCTTTCAAATAATAATTATAGAGTTGTTCAGGCCGCTTCCAGTGAGGAGGGTATAAATGCCTTTCATTCCTGCAGTCCAGCTTTGGTTATTTATGATATCAACATCCCTGATAATAGTGGCTTCGATACAATTTCCACCATTTTTGCCCAATCTCCGGTTCAACCTATTATCATTCTTAGTGATCAGGGAAATACTGACGATGTGATCCGCGCTATGCGTCTAGGCGTCAGCGATTACCTGCTCAAGCCACTTGATGATATGGAAATGCTGATAATCTCCATGGAAAACAGTCTGAACAGATCCCGGCTGATTGCGCAAAACAATCTTTACAGAAAAAACCTGGAAGAAATAAATCAGGAGCTTGAAGAGCGTATAGAGGTTTTTCAGATGGATCAGCAAGCCGGTCGGCAGGTACAGATTCGAATGCTGCCGGTTCCGCCACAGGATTTAAATAACTTTCATTTTGATCACCGTGTAATTCCCTCCCTTTATCTCAGTGGCGACTCCGTCGATTACCAACCTATCACTAAATCCCAGGTACTGTTTTATATTGGTGATGTGTCTGGTCATGGTTCATCCTCCGCCTTTGTTACTGTCCTGTTGCGATTTCGAATCGCCCAGATGCGCAGGGAATATATTCGCGGCAGGTTTGCCGGAGAATTTACACCGGCACATATCATGGAATTATTAAATCGTGATTTGCTGGATACCGGCCTCGAAAAGCACATAACAGTTTGTATGGGAATTCTGGATAACAGGGACAATACTCTTCTTTACAGTATTGCAGGTCATCATCCGTTGCCGGTTATTTATCAAAACGGAAAGGCAGAATTTCTTGAGCCCGCCAAGCGAAGTTTCCCCCTTGGTCTGGTAGCTGAGGCGGAATACTTTAATGAAAAGATAGTCCTGAGTGATGACTTTGCCTTGTTCCTGTTTTCCGATGGCATATTGGAATATTTGCCCGGAAAAGATATGACCGAAAAAGAAAGCAGGATTCTTGATGTTATTTGTAAATGTAAAGGTGATTTTAAAGAGGTCAAAACAGGTTTAAACTTACACCGGGATATTAAAGTTCCCGATGATATTGCGGTACTTAGTGCTACAAGGCTATGAATAAAGGCAGAATTCTGGTCGCAGATGTTGATAACGTTCCCATCCTGAAGTTTGTCGGCGATGTGCGGGTTCTTATGGGCGCAGCACTGGATGCCTATTTTTCCTCTCTCTATATAAAACCTATACTCGAAAAGATGATTGTTGATCTCACTGAGACACAGGGGATTGACAGTACTGCACTTGGATTGCTGGCCAAAATGGCAATCCAGTTGCGTAATCGGTTCAATGTCAGTCCTACCATTATTTCTACTAATCTCGACATTACCCGCATACTTACAAGTATGAGTTTTGACCTTATCTGTGAAATAGTAGAACAACCGCTGAATAAAGATGGCAAGTTTGATGAACTCTGTCAGCTGGATGAGAACGAGGATTCATTGAAACAAAAAGTCATAGAAGCGCATCAGACGCTGATGACGCTTAGCGATGAAAACAGGATTGAATTCCAGGAACTGGTATCGGCTTTGAAGGCTGGGCGTTAGACATTCCTCCAAGCCATCCTCTCTACAAGCTCAGTTTTCGTATTTATCTCTGGCGATTTTTTTACTCTTTATAAAGTCTACATGAGAGAGATAGAGCAGATCGGCAACCTTGCGAATTAGGTGTTCTTCATAGCGGTCAATTTTTCCGTCAGCAAAAGCCACTTCCCACATATTTCCAACCATGGTTACCTTCTCTGAATATTCAAAATTTTCATTCATCAGACTGGTGAACTGATAAAGGGATGTTGAATCGCGTGCTTCCTGTTCTGCCAGTTCCATCAGTTCTGAGAGTTGGCTTGGTTCGAGCTCAAAGCGGGTTTCCAATATTTCTACCAAGGCGCTGGTTTCCGTGTCATCTATTGACTGATCTGACTTGCAAAGTTCAATCATCAAGGCAGCGCTGGCCAGTTGCAGGCGATGCGCTGTGCTGGATACACTTTCTTGCTCCGGCTCACTGAAATTGGCTTCAAAAAATCTGGAAATGGCTTTTAACATAATACTTCCTGAATTGGGGTTTCCATCAATCTGTTACTATTGAGTACAAGTCTGCCTGCGGTTTCAAGTATGTCGATACCTGCATCTTCTTTGTGTGCATTTTCACTGAGGTAGCGACGAAAACGTTTTGCGCCGGGTTGTCCCTGAAACAAACCAAGTACATGACGAGTCATATGTTTCAGGGCCGTGCCTTGTCCAAGTTCGTTTTTGGCATAGTCTATAAATTGCGCCAGCACGTCTTCCTGGCTTATCACCGGGTAATCACTATCAAACAGTTGTTGATCGACCCGGGCGAGAAGATTGGGGTTTTGGTATGCCTCACGACCAATCATTACCCCATCGACGTTTTCAAGCAAATGACAGCTTTCTCCAAGGGTTTTTATACCGCCATTAATGACAATTTCAAGGTCCGGGAAGCGTTCCTTGATGGCAAATACGCGTTCATAGTCAAGAGGGGGGATTTCCCGGTTTTGTTTTGGACTTAGACCTGCCAGCACCGCAATGCGGGCATGTATGATGAAGCAGTGACAGCCAGTTGCAGATACGGTTTCAACAAAATGGCTAAGGTGTTCCAGGGAATCAATTCCATCTATTCCTGTTCTACATTTGATGGTGACCGGTATGGCAACGGCTTCCTTTATTGCTGCCATGCATTCTGCTACCAGGGTGGGTTCTGCCATCAGACAGGCGCCGATCTTGCCCCGTTGCACACGATCACTGGGGCAGCCGGAATTCAGATTGATTTCCTGATAACCAGCCTGCTCACCTATAATGGCTGCTTTCGCCAGTTCATCCGGATCGCTGCCCCCTAATTGCAGCGCAACAGGCTGCTCGGCAGCGTTAAAGCGCAGAAATCGTTCCGCATCCCCATATAAAAGCGCGCCAGTAGTGACCATTTCGGTATATAGCAGGGTATGCTTTGTGAACAGGCGCAGGAAATAGCGACAATGGCGATCTGTCCAGTCCATCATCGGCGCTACGCAAAACCGGTGTGTTGAGTAAGCTTGCATAATCATCTGATCAAATTGAGAGGGCGTATTATATAAGAAGTACATCAGATAGGCATTGTACGTTGCAGACATGGAATCTGGACTTCAACGCTAAACATGGTGTATGTTGCACGCCTTTAAATTTTTCAAATGTCTAAATGGTGATTAACAAAATGAAAATGAATAAGACAGTATTACTGCCACTGGTGTTTTCTTTCCTTGCGACCAACTTCGCTGTAACAGCTCTGGCTGATGAATATGTCATCGATGGGACCGGTGCTGGAATGCATAGTTCTGTCAGTTTCAAGGCGAGCCATATTGGCATCAGCTCCCTGTGGGGGCGCTTTAATGATGTCACCGGGCATTTCACCTATGATGCTGAGGACATCGAGTCATCAGTGATTGAAGTCAATATCGATCCAGCCAGTATCGACTCAAACCATGAAGCCAGAGATACTCATCTTCAAACCAGCGATTTTCTGGATGTAGAAAGCTACCCTACAGCCAAATTTGTCAGTACCTCGGTAGAAGATCTTGGCAACGGTCGAGTCCTGGTTAACGGTACCTTCAGCCTGCATGGTATGAGCAAAGACATCAACTTTGAAGCGGTTCGCACAGGCGAGGGCGAGACACCGTTTGGTGATTATCGTGTTGGTTTTGAAGGTGAAATGGCCCTGGATACAGCGGCATACGGCATCAATGCTGGAACGCTTTCACTGATTTTGGCTATAGAAGGTGTTCGTCAGTAATCTATAAAAAGTATCAGGGGTAATCTTTTTTATCTATACACTTGTGCTTTTCTGGTATCACTTTCTCTGGTCTTTAAGGTGTTTTTTTCAAGGCCGGGAAAGTGGTCCACCAGTCGCGAACAAGCAATACCAAGTGGCAAGTGTATTGCCTATTTCTTTATAACCTTTTCCAGAATTTCTTCTATCGCTGGTTCCTGGCCGGCGTCTTTTAAAGACTTTTGTCGTTCATACACTTGCGCTGCGGCATCAAAAAATTCTCGGGGCAGTCCTGCGGCTTCCATTGTCGCTGCAATTTCTTTCATTTCACCGCTAAAGCGCCATGCTTTTCTGGCGACCTGACGAATACGTGCCTGGCTTTTTTCGGTAAAGCCGGGGGTGTAAATTGCCCACTGTTTTTCCAGAGCATCTCTGACACCCATGGTCTCTGCAGTAGCGAGAATCGCTGTATGCAGCGCAGCGGTGCCTTTGCTATTGGCAGCAAAACACATTTTCAGACCAGAGGCTTTACCAATTTCGGGCCCTAATACACTGGTCTCCAGAGGGCCCCTGCTAAAACAGGAGGCAACTTTGTCGGCACTATTCCCGCACAGATATAGCCAGGTCGTACCATGTTGTGTCGCAGGCATGCCGATAATTCCGCCATCCACAAATTCAATACCGGCATTTGCCATTGAAGCAGCGATAGTCTTGACGGTTGTCGGGGCAATGGCATTCACATCGGCGTAAATGCCCTGATAATTACAGGCAATGACCTCGTCCGCCACGCTCATGGCAGCGTGGGGAGGGCACACGGAAATCAGAATTTCACAGGTATTGCAGAGCGCCTCAAGGGTATCCAGAGAATGGATGCCAAGATCATTGGCACGTTCATTACTAGCTCGGCTTCTGCCGGCTGAGCACCAGTAGACATTCATTTCGGAATTGAGTGCTGTTGCGGCAAGGGAAATGCCCATTTCCCCTGGATGTAGTATGCCGATGGAGGTTGTCATGACGCTTATTCTGTTACCAGGCTGCCCTGGTTGTAAAGGGCGCAAAGAAACTTCAGGCAGTCTTCGTTGCGCTGAAATTTTCTCAAATCCAGTGCTCTTCCTTGTGCACTTTGCAATTCATCATTGAGTGCCGCCAGTTTGTCACTAACGTGCGGAATAAAAAGAGACTCGCCATTGACGAAAAAATACAGGGCACCCGCATGATGATGGCAGGCAAAACGAGTAGCGGGGTGAGGCATTAACTGGCGCCCTTTTTGTAACATGACAGCCATTTTTTCCGGAGTGATTTCCTGTTCGGGTGGATCAAATAGTTCTGCCAGTCGGGGTTCTGTCATCAGTCGACCAAAACTGTGTATTAACAGGTCTGGATTGGCAAGGGCATCGTGCATCAGGGTTTTGACCTGTTGCAAGGCGCTGCTGCTGATATTGCCGGGCTGCTGCTGAGGATCAATGTCTGTATCCCGATAGCGACTATCCGCACTCAGTGTTTCTTCTGCCTGCAGGCTGACTGCAGACAGTAGTTCGGTGACGTCCGGCGCCCTGAAACCGATGGAGTAGCAAAGCCCTGGTTCTATTGCCGTTCCCCAGTGCGACAAGCCTGCTGGAATATACAATATATCGCCCGGGTGAAGTTCTTCGCTATGCTGCACGGAGAAGTTTTCCAGGATTTTCAGCCCGGAATCAGTATTAACCGGACTGCTGCTATCGCATGTTTCGCCTATTTGCCATTGCCGAATTCCCTGTCCCTGAACCAGGAACACGTCGTAATAATCAAAGTGCGGGCCAACACTGCCATTGGCTACTGCATAGCTGATCATGACGTCATCCAGGCGCCAGGAAGGAATGAAACTGACTTCCCGCAGCAGACGTTTTATTTCGGGCAGCCAGTGATCCACTGATTGCACCAGCAGGGTCCAGTCATGCTCCGGGAGAAAGGTAAAGTCGCGTTCTGAAAAAGGGCCTTGTTTCAACTGCCAGGAATTGTTACTACTGAAGACCAGGCGAGATTCCACTTCTTCTTCGCAGGCCAGTCCGGCCAGCTCTTCGGGACTTAGAAAGTCGGTGAAATGAGGCAGGGCGCTCTTAATCAGTAAAGGTTTCTTTTGCCAGTATTCGGAAAGAAAAACATTGATATCGATACTGTCATGGCGGTCAAAGAGCATCAGATTTGTTTTGCCTGGGCGGCCGCATTACCCAGGTAGGTTTCAGGTCTCAGTTGTTTCAGTTCTTCGCGCACAGCCTCTGGTAATTCCAGGGTATCAAGGAAATCAGCCAGTATCTCAGGTGTAATTGACTGGCCTCTGGTCAAGGCTTTGAGTTTTTCATAGGGCTCCTCAATACCGTAGCGTCGCATGACGGTCTGAATGGCTTCCGCCAGAACTTCCCAGCTGTTATCCAGGTCGGCCAGCATTTTGGCTTCATCAATCAATAATTTGCCGATTCCTTTCAGGGAAGCCTGATAGGCGATAATGCTATGGGCCAGGCCTACACCAATAGTCCTTAGCACTGTGGAATCGGTAAGATCACGCTGCCATCGGGAGATAGGCAGCTTCTGGGCCAGATGTTGCATCAGGGCATTGGCAACACCCAGATTGCCCTCGGAATTTTCAAAATCAATGGGGTTGACCTTGTGGGGCATGGTTGAAGAGCCCACTTCCCCGGCGACGGTTTGCTGGCGGAAATAACCCAGTGAAATATAGCCCCATAGATCCCTGTCGAAATCGATGAGGATGGTATTGAAGCGGCACACGCCATCAAAATACTCGGCGATATAATCGTGCGGTTCGATCTGGGTAGTGTAGGCATTCCAGGTCAGCCCCAGCTCCGTAACAAATTGCCTGGCATTGGCCTGCCAGTCTATTTCAGGATAGGAGGTAATGTGGGCATTATAATTACCGACGGCGCCGTTAATTTTGCCGAGGAATTCAGTTTTTTCAATAAGCTTGATCTGTCTTTGCAAGCGGGCAACGGTATTGGCAAATTCTTTTCCCATGGTGCTGGGAGTCGCAGTCTGGCCGTGGGTGCGAGAGAGCAGGGGAGTATCGGCATAGTCATGGGCTTTCTCTCGAATGGCTGCAACAATCTCGTTCATCATGGGCACAACTACTACCTCCATGCTCTCCTTGAGCATTAAGGCATAGGCCAGATTATTGATGTCCTCAGAAGTACAGGCAAAATGGACAAACTCCATTATCTCGGCCAGTTCTTTCCGGCTTGCCAGTTTTTCTTTCAGGTAATATTCCACTGCCTTGACGTCATGATTTGTGACTGCTTCCTTGCTCTTTACCAGGGCAGCTTCATTTTCATCAAAGTTGCTGATCAGTTCTTCCAGGAAGTTATTGGCAGCGGGGGATAGTGGCGGGACTTCTTCAAGGCCAGAATTACTGGCGAGCCTTTGAAGCCAGCGGATCTCCACTATTACCCGGTATCGTATCAGGCCATATTCACTAAAATAGGGTTGCAGGGAGCTGGTTTTGCTGTGGTAGCGGCCATCAACAGGGGAAATGGCGTTGAGTGAAGTCAAAATCATAGGAGATATGCTGTTGCTAGTCTAAAAGCCGCATTATATGTGAAAACAAACCTGAATAGCAGGTTCCCAGTCTCAATAAACCTGATTATTTGATGCTTTCATGCAATAGTATTAAGTTGTGTATATGCTTGACATATTATTGGCGGCTTCTATACTTTGAGAAGCAATCTCTAAGGGGCGTGAATATAACGGTACCAGCTATCAAAAAACACTCTGATAGTTGCATTATTCGGTCAATTTCCGGTCACCGGGATTTCGCGCTCAGGTGGCAAGCGACAGGAGGTAAGTCATGGGAACCAAGGCAAAATTATTTATCAATGGCCGAAGCCAGGCCGTGCGCATACCCAAGGAGCTGGCGTTCAGCGGGATTGACGCGGTTAATGTGGAAAAACAGGGCAATGCCATTATTCTTACGCCGGCCAGAAAGACCTGGGAATCCTTTGCCGATTTGAAACCTGCCGATGAGGATTTCATGGTAATCAGGCCGCGTCTGGTGAAATCATGATTATTATGATGTCTTCAGATCTGTGTCGGTTTATTATCAGGGATCAGCCGTCAGAATTGTTAAGTCGTCTGCAGCAGTGGTCTGTTAACGGGGACGAAGTGGTTATCTCCGCGATTACCTATGCGGAATTAATTGCCGGTGCATTGCTCACCCATAGCCGTTCTGATCATGTCGCCCTGGTTCAGGAATTTTGTGAGCGTCTTGAAGATGTTGTGCCCTGGAACAGGGCTGCGGTGGACAGTTATACCACTATTCAATTACAGGCAATGCATGAGGGAAAATCCCTGAATATGAATGATGCCATGGTAGCGGCTCATGCCTTGAGCCTGAATGCCAGGCTTCTGGCTCATAATAATAACGCTTTTGCCGCCATCCCTGGTCTGGACCTGGAAACCATATCTGATTAATACGCTCTCAAGGAGGGTAGGCGTTAGTGTATTTCATGCACCTTATTCATCAGTAATAACAGGTTTCGCTCAATTTTTTTCCGACCAATCAATAAATGCCAACGGCGTCCTTCCGACTGGTGCCAGAGCACTGCCGAACGAATCCCGCTGAGCAACACAGCACGAATCTTATCCGCCAACTCTTGATTCTTCAGGAAATTGGCTTCACCTGTTACCTGTATGCGAAACGGTAAAGTGCTTAAAGTATCCCTGTACAGAGCTGAAAGTTCCCGAATCAGATCCGGATTAGCCAGATCGGGATCGTCCAGCGACAGGTGTGGGGTATTTTCAAGACGTTGGCCCAATTCAGTGGGCATTTCTTTTTTGGCTGACAATTTTCGCTCAAGATGCAATAGACCAAGAAAGTAACGTAATACATCCGGGGATTTCAGCGAGCCTTGTTCATTTCTGACGATTTCCTGAAGCACCTGCATGCCCAGGTTTAATCGGCTCACCGAGCCATAGACTTCTTCAGCGGTTACGGGCTTGGTAATGAATAAACTTCGGATCATGGTATTCAGCTTGTCCTGTCCCACCATGCCATGCTGGGCAAGTTGTTTGACCAAATAGGCAGACTGGGCAACACCGGAAAGGGCAAGACACTGTCGCATTTTCTTTTCCATGGCCGGGTTACAGGTGTCCGCTTGTTGTTAGGAGAAATATTCTTCGATGACTGCGCCACCGAGGCATTGTTCGTTCTGGTAAAAGACGATTGATTGACCGGGGGTGACTGCGCGTTGACGCTGATCGAACGTTACCACAATACGACCATCGACTTCTTCAACCCTGCAGTCCTGGTCTGGCTGACGGTAACGAATCTTTGCAGTGCAGATAAGTGGAAGCTCTGGTGCTGAATTCACCCAGTCTGGGCTGGCGCACATGAGAGCAGTTGAAAACAGCAGGGGGTGATCATTGCCCTGAACCACAATCAGAACATTGCGCTTGATATCTTTTGCAGCGACATACCAGGGTGACTCTGGCATATCTTTCCGCCCACCAATACCCAGACCCTGGCGTTGTCCCAGAGTATGAAACATCAGTCCGCTGTGCTGGCCCTGAATCTCGCCTTCTGGTGTTTCGATATTTCCTGGCTGGGCGGGAATATAATTTTCCAGAAAATCCTTAAAGCGTCTTTCTCCAATAAAACAAATGCCGGTGCTGTCTTTTTTGTCATGGGTAACAAGTCCATGCTGTTCTGCCAGGTTTCTTACTTCCTGTTTTTCCAGTTCGCCAACAGGAAACAGGGTGCGGGAAATCTGTTCTGCCTTGACGGCACACAGGAAATAACTTTGATCCTTGTTTGCATCAAGGCCTTTAAGCAGGAATGTGCCCTCAGCGGACTGTTTTTTTCTCACATAATGACCGGTGGCGATCAGGTCGGCACCGAGCATGGTGGCATATTCAAGGAAAGCCTTGAACTTGATTTCACGGTTACACAAAATGTCGGGGTTGGGAGTGCGACCGGCCTTGTATTCTTTCAGGAAATGTTCAAATACATTGTCCCAGTATTCGGCGGCGAAGTTTGCACTATGAAGTTTTATCCCTAGCTTTTCACAAACTGCGCTGGCATCAGCTAAATCCTCTTTTGCTGTGCAGTATTCGGTACCATCGTCTTCATCCCAATTCTTCATGAACAGGCCTTCGACCTGATAACCCTGTTGCATTAGCAAAAGCGCCGCAACGGAAGAATCAACACCTCCAGACATACCTACAATAACTTTTTCTTTGCTTGTGCCAGTCATGATGAGAACTTACTTTTTATATAAAGTGCTGGATAACGTCCAGTGGCATTCGTTGTCCGCCCAGATAATCCTCTATAGCTTTGCCCACGAGCGGGCTGCGAGGGGCGAAGTTGTCTGAGAAAATAGTCTCTGTGCCGAGCCAGTGTGCAGCGATAATACCCTCGTCCAGAGGCAGGGTCGCATCATGGCTGTCAGGGGTCGCTATAAAGCAATGCCTGACATAGGTTAAACCGTTAGGCGCCTTGTAGACATAATTGCCAAGAAAGGCGGTCAGAGTCACATGCCAGGCCGTTTCTTCCAGGGTTTCACGTATTGCCGCCGTAAACAGGGTCTCACCTTCATCGAGATGCCCGGCGGGCTGGTTAAAAACGGTGCAGCCGTTATCTATCTCTTCAACCATCAGAAACTTTCCGTCCTGTTCAACAACGGTGGCAACGGTACTGTGAGCGGTCCAGATCATGTGCAGAGCCAATAATTCAATGAGAAATGCAAAAAGGAGGCATCCTATCTTAATTAGCCCGGGTGATAAATACGCGTGACAGTTAAAGGGGCTTACCTGCGAGCAATAAGATAAGGATTTTCCCTTCATTAATGGCAGGTGAACATGGATAATTGCCTTTCTCTACTAACCAGTACAGAGTAAACGGAAATAATACGGTTATGTCTAAGCTAACTCATCTCGATGACAGGGGACAGGCGCAGATGGTTGACGTCGGTGCCAAGGATGTCACCGAGCGCAGCGCTACCGCTGAAGCCATCATTGCACTGCAACCTGAAACACTGAAGCTCATTGTCGAGGGAGGGCATAAGAAGGGCGATGTTTTTGCCGTTGCCCGTATAGCGGGGATTCAGGCAGCAAAAAAATGTTCAGACCTGATTCCTCTTTGTCATCCTCTGATGTTGAGCTCTGTAAATGTGGAGCTGCAGGCCGATGAAGATAAAAGTGAAGTAAGAGTACTTGCCACCTGCAAGCTCGCCGGACAGACCGGAGTGGAAATGGAAGCATTGACAGCGGCCTCAGTCGCCGCGTTAACGGTTTATGATATGTGTAAGGCAGTAGATCGCGGTATGGTTGTGCGGAGTTTGCAGCTGCTCGAAAAATCAGGTGGCAAGTCTGGCCTCTACAAGCGCGACAGCTGAAGGAAAACGTTGATGATTGCCGTACATTTTTTTGCCAGTATTCGCGAAGCTCTTGGAGTTGAGCATAAAACCTTTGATTTGCCGAAGGATGTTGAAACGGTTGAACAGTTGATTACTTTTCTGGCCCAACAACATGGGGACACCTGGTCTGAAATTCTCGGCAAGGGATCAGTGATGGTTGCCGTGAATCATGAAATGGCAGAGCGTTCCGCGCGCCTGCAAGCCGGTGATGAAGTCGCATTCTTTCCACCTGTAACCGGAGGCTGATAAGGGCTAATGAAAATTTCCATACAGCAGAATGATTTTGATATTGCCGAAGAATCCCGATTACTGCGTGAGAGCAATTCAAATACCGGTGCCATTGTTACCTTTAGCGGTCTGGTCAGGGATCTGGATAATGAACGCAACGTTGAGTCGTTAATTCTTGAACATTATCCAGGGATGACCGAATCCAGTCTTGAAAAAATTATTGCCCAGGCGCAAAGCCGCTGGTCAATACTTGATGTAACTGTGATACATCGTATTGGTGAGCTCCAGGCTGGTGAGCAGATAGTATTTGTTGCGGTAGCAAGTTTGCATCGGGGCGAGGCATTTTCCGCCTGCGAGTTCATCATGGACTTTCTAAAAACACGAGCGCCGTTCTGGAAAAAATGTCGTGACGAGAATGGTGAAAGCTGGGTAGAAGCGAAAACTACTGATGTGGATGCCAGCGCCCGCTGGTAAATCTTTACAGGCTCGACAATAGTTCTGCTGTGACCTCTATTTTTTGGTATTTCCCTGGTTCCACTTGCTGAATATCCCAAGGGCCGATCCTGCTACGTATAAGCCTTAGGGTGGGAAAGCCAACTGCTGCCGTCATCCTTCTAACCTGCCTGTTACGTCCTTCCTTGATGGTTAACTCGATCCAGCTGGTCGAAATGGTTTTCCGCTCTCTGATTGGTGGGTTTCTTGGCCACAACACGGGTTCTGAAATTACTTTGCATTGGGCTGGCATAGTCATGCCATCCTTGAGTTGTAGACCTTGACGTAATTTTTCCAGCGCCGGCTCATCAATGTTTCCTTCTACTTGAGCAAGATAGGTTTTGGGCATCTTGTGTGCCGGGTCACTAATTTTATTTTGCAGTACGCCGTCGTCAGTAAGTAGCAAAAGACCCTCCGAATCACGGTCCAGACGGCCGGCCGGATAGACCTTTTTAAGTGCTATAAAATCCTTGAGCGTTTGACGCCCACTGTCGTCAGTAAACTGGCTTAGCACATCGTAGGGTTTATTAAACAACAGTAGCAAAGACATAATACTTTTTTAGACCAGCAGGCCTTGATTAAGCGAACGGGGGTGTGATTATAGATGAAAGCGGGAGACAGCACCGGGTAAGGGGAGATTGCCGCCCAATGGCTTGTAATATTTGCATCAAAAGATAGCCGAATGTAGAGCTGAACTGACGGCTGCTTTCTGAGGATATTGTGAAAAAAACAGACAGGAAATCTCCAGAAAACTCGCGTTTCCCAGGCAATAAAAAACATCAGAGCATAAGCAATTACCCGCAATCAATCTTCCCCGGTAAATTTGAGAGTCGGGAATCGACAAGCGTTACAAAGTGTTGAACCTGGCAGGGACTCTGCCATTAATGAATAGAGCAG
>Ga0181599_1003460_pt1 | contig 13360 bp, 36 predicted proteins | sample 041ome_3_FD_148658 | JGI IMG/M metagenome (GOLD analysis project Ga0181599, IMG submission 148658) | Coastal salt marsh microbial communities from the Groves Creek Marsh, Skidaway Island, Georgia - 041405US metaG (spades assembly) | ecosystem: Environmental > Aquatic > Marine > Intertidal zone >...
TTGTAAAGGTGTGTCCACCTTTAGGTTTCCAATATGGAACTTCACCAAATCCATTGGAATCCACATTATAGTTTTCGTAATACTGACAATGTACTAATAAATTAGCTTTCATACTTTTAGGGTTTAAATTAGAGCTTTTAGAATTTTCTTATAATCAATAGCGAAGATGGTCATCGTACCCATCACTCCAGCGAGCAAGGTTACAGCCATTTCGTTAAGTTCATCAGCAAAGTGAACATAGTTCTGAATAGTTCCATTCAACATTCCGTAAACGATTCCGTAAGAAATCAAAACGATAAGGATAGCTTGATAATTTTTCATAGTATTAGGATTAACTTTGTTTCTCAATTACAGTACTAACATACGAAATAAAAATGAGAATTCCAAATTATTTCTTACTTTTTTTTAGGTTTTCCACAACTTTTTTAAGGTTGGTATGCCCAACTCCTTGCTTAATCATTGCGTTCAAAGTTCGGATTGAAAGTTTGAATTCTTTCTTACTCAAAAGTACCTCCTTATTTTAGTTTATATGAATACAACCAACCACAATCATCATCGTAATCTTCATCTTCTTTAACTGTGGCTTGGTTACCAATCACTTCTTGTAGTTTAACAACATCAATTCGTTTCCAATATCCGAATCGTAGGTAAACATCGTTACCTCCACCCATTACTTGTCCAATTTGAAAATCACCAAACTGATTTTCTACTTCTTTAAGAGTTTTAATACCAATCTTATTCATATCGTTTAGGGTTTAATTAAATTCCACTTTCCATTCGTTGAACCATATTGTGGTGTTCAGCTTCCGAATACTCCACAATTGAAAGTGAAGGAGTAAATTTGGTTTCCAATTTACCACTAGCAAATCGCCAGATTACATTATCAATGAAATTCTTAATCATATAGGTCATATCTGAAGAACCAAATCCCTCATCTTCGGACCAATCTTCAGTCCATTCTTCTGCAACTTCTTGTGCGATATCCAATAAATCCCATTGGTGAATTTTTAAATCACCAATCATTTTGGTGAAACCATTAACTCGGTGCGAGTTGAAAAGAAGGGAAGTGGGGTCAACTAAATAGTTCATATAAAAGGGGTTTTAGGGTTTAACTTATCTCTCAATTACAGTACTAACATACGAAAAAAAGTTGAGACTTCCAAATAAAATCCCAACTTTTTTCAAAAAAATTACCCTAAAAATATTTTAAATTCCTCCTCTATCTGGAGTTGCTCCAAAGTGTTCAGTTGGGGATGCATCTCTTACAATCTCAACAGAACAATTAAATTCGGATTCCAATCGCTCTTTAATAGCAGATAATCTATCCTCTTTATAATGATTTGGAACATCGGGATTATATCTACCACCCAACAAAACTTCAATATGGTCTGATAATTTATCTACATTTCTAAAGTTAAGGGCTTCGTGATATCTTTCACCAACTTCAAACAAATAGGTTCTCCAATGATTACCATCTGGAAGATATCTTATTTCAATTTTTTTCATTACTTCTCTTCTTTTATGTTTTCATTGACTAACTCATCGTATTTTTGCTGTAATTTTTGAATAGCATTACTCATATGTTTAGTAGTGTTATTCAGTTTCATTTCTAAAATCTTTTTAGCTAACGATTCTTTTAATCCCATAGTAAGTTCTCCTTTCATATAAATATAAAGTTTATTCGTAATCTTCGTAATCCTCTGGGTTTTCTTTTACATCTTCTAATGTATTTTGGTATGCCTCTTTGTGGTCTTGTAGAATTTGGTAAAGTTCGTTATGATATTCTTCTCTAACATCATCATCTTCCCAAATTTTATCTACTTCATACTCATCCATATCTACCCACTCACAATCATCGTAATATTTTGCTACAAAGTAAACACCAGCAAAGTTGTATCCCTCATCTTCAAAGGTATTGTGAACTACAACATCCTCTTTGATTTTTTGTAGGTTCTCAGCGAATCGTTCAATCCAACCATTAACCGGGTCCCATGCTGAAGTGATTCGGACGGTTTGTTCTTCCTCAGAATCATCTTCAATAGAACCATACAACCACTTAGCACCAAGAGTATCACAATACCAAGTTCTATCGTATTCTTCGGGAGCATCCTCACCAAATACTCTCTTTGCTAAATCTTCTGAATGAACTTCCCATTGACCTTCTTCGGTTTGGAATATTCGCTGAACTTCCTTTTGAACTTCTTCATTTGAGTTCTCAATTACAATGTAATTTTCAATATCATTTGCCATTTTAATCTAATTTATATGATGTTGGTTCGGTTTCATCCGTTGGTTCTTCACCAATCAAATTCATTTGAATATTGGAACGATTTCTCATATACTGAGATTCAGTCCAACTTGCGGTTCTATCGGTGATAAATTCCATTGAATAAGTTTCACCATTTTCGGTTATAAGATACGTTAATTTATTCATATTAGTCAATTTGTACTATTCGTTTTACTCTTTCTGATGTTAGTTTCTTTTTCTTTTGTGAAGAAGGTCCTTCACCAATTCCATTAGCCATCCAACTTTTGATTTCCATCTCATCCAAAAAATCAGATACATTTGGAATGAATCTTTTACCATAATCCTCTAAGATATGATATTCGCAGATATCCTTAACTGATACTACTTTACCATCTGAGTTAGTAATATATTCACCAAAGATAGGAATCATTACCTCAAAGATAAAAAACATATTGTGAGTCAATGCTCTATGTCTATTATCTGAAAAGTATTTCTTACTACAATCCATTTTATTGTGGAGAGGAAGATAATCTTCTTCAGTACCTCCCCACAATCTAACAGATGATTGAGAATGTTTTAATGGATTTGCCATATTATTCTACTTCACCAAAGTATTCATCAGATACACAGGTTTCAACATCTAATCGTTGTTCACCATCATCGTAGTTATACTGAAATTTACCAGTAGTACCAGCATTATTCCAATTGTAACCAACATCAGATGCATCTAAGATTTCAAACAATAGGTCATAATGTTCATCTAAATTCAAATCACCTTCATGTTTGAATGAATAATCTTCATTTCTGAATAAATCTATTGAATAAAAAGAACCGAAAGAATCACCTCCACCTTCAAATTCAATTTCAAATCCATCTTTTTCTTGGTCAAAATCAGGATAACCTGATTTAATTACATCTAATAATTTTTGTTTTAATCCCATAACTTATTTAATTAATTTCCAATATAATTGTCTAACTTTTTTACCTAACTCCATATCATTTGGAGTATCTTTAATGATTTTTTCAGCAATCATTAATACTTTATCATCATCTTCGAAGTAATCATTCCAACATTCTTTACAAAGTTGTCCTGCTCCTTCTACATAATGAGAACGATATTCAATATCAGTACTGATATGATATGGTGTTTCTTTTTTACAAGTAATACAAGTTTCTCTACTCATCTCCATCGTATTTTAGTTGTTTGATTTCATTTAACAAATCAGGTTGTGTAAGTAACAACTCTTTGTTATCTTTTAAAGTTTGAATACAAATATCGTTTTTCAACTTAGTTGTACTCCAACCATGTGCTCTTGAAGTATAGATAATTTTAGGTGGTAAATCATCACCAGTAAATCGTTTACCAATGTAATCTTCACCCAAAATTCTAACATCTGGTTTAAAGAATTGAATTAATCCATATAATTCTTCCTCAGTTTGATAACAATAAACTGCATCAACTGATTCCATTTCCATTAATGTGTTATACCTTTCAGCTCTTGGTACTACTGGACTGTATTTGTTTGCCCTATCTAATGAAGGGTCATTCTGAAGAAACACCATAAAATAATCACAATGTTTCTTAGCAGTTTGAAAGGTGTACACATAACCAGGATGAATAATATCAAAATTCCCAGCGGTAAACCCTACAATCTTTTTATCTCCGTTTATCATCATAATTTTACAAATATACAAAAAATATTTTAATTATCCAAATTAATGAGTAACTATTATTTCACCTACATTCCAACTTGGAATATACCAATTAAACTCATGTGATTCTAACATCTCTACTACCTTCTTAGATAACCTATTTGAGTTACCTGTAATGATTCTACATTGGAATATCCTATCTTGTGATTGTAACAAAACAAAATCCTCAGCTTTTATCAAAGCTTCATCGTGTGTTAATCCATGTAAATCTATTTCTTTCATTTCCAAAAGATTTGTATTCCTATTAGAATTGCTGCAAGAATCAAAGATACCATCGTTTTAGATGTAATACCTTCATTCAGAAAAAACCAAGTCATCCATGCAAATATTAGGATACCAGTTGCTTGTCCTATAAATCTACCAGGCCAAAGTTGTCCATCAAAGTGTTCTGCAACTAACCATGTTCCTTTAATGAAAACATATGATATCAAAGTTCCACCAGCTAATGATACTAAAAATGGATTCTTTTTAAACCAAGGCCAAACAAATTGTCCATTGGTTTGAATCCATATAATTGATTGGGCTAATGTAAACAATAGTACACCATAAATTAAATTTCTCATATTAAGTTACAAAATTAAAATTTGTTGTTTTTAGATTTACATTAACTCCTTTGTAAATGTTAGAGTTAATCTTATCTAAAACTTTTTTTTCTAGCTCTTCCCAACATCCCTCTACTTTATACAAACCATCATATACTTCTTTTATATAAGTGTGAGTTTTAGTTAAATCATTGTCTATTTCAACTACACCATCTATTATCTTTGTAAATTTAGTCCAATTAAAATAAGATATACTATTTTTACCCACCCACCAATCCTTTGATGGGGCCTCACCGCTGTGTAAATATTCAAAGTAATTCCAAGTATCTTTATTTACACATTTAGCATCAACCAATGATTCATATTTAAAACTCATTTTTAGTATATCATCTAAAATAGATTTAATCTCAGAGTAGTTAGGGTTATCATTTACAAAACATATATCCATATCCCAAGTAAGAGGTAGATTGGGGTTATGTAAATACTCAGCAAATCCACCAGCTAAATAAACTTCATAATTTTCTAAATTATATTTGGAATTTAGTTCTTTCCAAATATTAATTAAGGCATAAAGTGAAGGTCTACTCCAGGGATTATTTGTAGAAATATTATCCCAACTAGCGTAAAATTCCATTTACTATTTTTTTTTCTTCCGTAACCTACTAACGTATGTACCATTTTCTACTGATTCTAATACACCTTTAAGTTTAGCAACCAATTCCATATTACCATCACGTCTAGCTGATTCGGTTTCAATTGTGTGTGTAAGATTTCTTATTACTTCTTCTCTTTTCTTTTTACTCATTTGATTTATTTAGATATTCGAATATTTTTTCAAAAAGAAGTCTATTATAAACTTCCTTTCCAACCTCTTCAGGTTCAATGATAATAGATTTTGCTGCATATTGTAATGAATCTACTAAATCACCATCACTATGTTTTGGTTTGGTGATATCAATCTCATCATTCACAAATGCTACATACCCTTCTGAGTTTTCCCATTCCTTATATTCCATATCATACCTCAAATCAGGATTAAAAAACCATTCGTGGTTAGGCATCCAATCATCTCCAGTTTTCCAATCGTTGAACCCATCGGGTCCATCGTACAATAGTTCCTTAACCCTTCCCATTTTTCTTATCTTTAAGACTTCCGATTAACAAACTAGCTAACTCATAACCTACCCATCCAAAAAAGATTGTAGTTATCCCATAAGCAACATATCCCATCATAATTTTTTATTTATATAAAGTTACAAAACTACCGAAGTACTTATCGAAAGTCTGAATAAGATTTTCATAATCACTACTTTTCATCTCTTCCATAATCTCAACTCCGTTTAATCCAAGTTGATTAGCAAGATTCTTAGCAGTTCCTAAAAGGTAAAAAGCGTTACCTTGTGGTCCAGTCAAATCAATAGTGATTCCGTTAGTTTTTGGTTTTTCTTTTATCATTTTTGTTTTATTTAGGGTTTCTCATCAATTACAGTACTAACATACGAAAAATAAATGAGAAATCCAAATAAAAAGTGAATTATTTTTACAATTTTAATGTGTTTTTTAAAATTAGTAGCCCGTCCGGGACTCGAACCCGAGTGACCACCGTGAAAGGGTGGCATCCTAACCGCTAGATGAACGGGCCATTTTTTGTGGAGAATATCGGAGTCGAACCGATGACCTCTACGGTGCAAGCGTAGCGCTCTAGCCAGCTGAGCTAATTCCCCTTAAAAAGGGTTTGGTGTAAATATATTGGCTCGCTTCATCTTCAATCAATTTACACCTCCCACCTTTCGGTGGAGTGTGCGGGACTCGAACCCGCCTTGGTTTCTTCGGAGGAAACCGTCCTACCCCTGAACGAACACCCCATGCAAATACTGACGACCATTGTTTTTACTTCACACGATTCACTCCTACACTTGTATCGGTAGAATCACTCGCTGCACATAAAATGTATAGCCGATTTCATTACACGTGGTTTTTTCGTCAGTAGTTTATACTCTGAATTCAGAGTTTTAGTATTTCAATGAACTTTTACAAGTTAGAATCTGAATGCCAATCATCAAAGGTATCCCTATTCTTATGTTTTGGTTTTCTTCTATAATCTTTTTTGGATTTATGAACTTTTTCGGTAGTTTTCTTACCAATATGGTGAGATGCCTCACCATAACTCATATCATCCCAATCGAGTTTTTCTTTATATCTCCCCTTCTTTGCCATTTCTCAATTAATAAATACAAATATACGAAATATTTTTTAATTATACAAATTTTTTTTGATGTTTCCATCGGTGGACCTAGAGGGACTCGAACCCACGACCATCTCATTATGAGTGAGGTGCTCTAACCAACTGAGCTATAAGTCCGTATTTAGAGGTGGAGGGTAGAATCGAACTACCGAATAGTGGATTTGCAATCCATTCCCTTACCACTTGGGTACTCCACCAAATATAGAATAGGTATTGGTTTATCAGGAATCTCGGTCTCGTGCCTTCACACACCATTAGAGATTTGTGCTTAGTGTGTACCCTTGCGACAGTGTTCTCCCACTTTCCAATACTACGCTTCCTCTATTCTATAATTGAGCCTTTGGAGGGACTCGAACCCACGCTCTATTGATTACAAATCAATTGCTTTACCAACTAAGCTACAAAGGCAAACTATCGTTCTTTATTGTTTATTTATTGATTTTGATAAGTTCTAATGAACTCGTTTAATTTATTTTTAAGAATCTGAATTTCTTCTAATGCTTCTTTGACAGCAACACCAGAGGCAATCTGATTCTTAAACTTATTTTCTAATTTATCTAATCTGGAATCTAATTGAGCTTGTAAATCTCTTTCAGTATCCTTTATATAATCATTTAGATTATTAACTTCTTGGTCAATCCTATAAGAATTGTCCTTTTCAAATTCTGATATTCTCATATCAGTTGAATCAATGTATTTTTCCAAATCATCAATTCTCTTTTTACCTGTAAATACACCCGCTGCCGAATACCCCAAAAGGAATATACCAACCGACAGGACTGCACCTAAAATAATATCAAGTGTTTCCATAATTTTTAATTTTAATGTTAATATTTCAAAGAACGATAGTTTTGCAGAGGAGACTGGATTCGAACCAGCGGATGCTTTCACATCTCCAGTTTTCAAGACTGGTGCATTAAACCGCTCTGCCACTCCTCTAAATAAAGTGAAAAAGAAGGAAGCTACCCTTATGAGATGATACGTCTATCATTTTTTCTCCCTTTCGGGAACTCAGTTACGGCCAAACCTTATAGTAGCTGCAGACTACAAGGAGTTTACTTTTACCTCAACCTTCTTTTTCGTTGTGTAGTGCTACCTCCATTTTCTGGAGCCGCCTATCTCCTTTTTCTCACTACACATTTTACTTTCAGTTTTTTGAGTAACTTACACTCTGTACACCCAAAAGGATTCGAACCTTTGACCGTCTGCTTAGAAGGCAGATGCTCTATCCAGCTGAGCTATGGGTGCATTCAATATGTTGGAGAGGGGCTACCTACTCTTCGTAGCCGAACCTTTAGGTATGAGTTTTATTGTGTGTTCCTCTATTGCTACCCTATGTGAATCAGAACTCATACGATGGGGGTACAAACCATCAAAGGCCCTCATTCTCCCCTCTCCTTTTGTACCAGAGGCCGGACTCGAACCGGCACGAACATTACTGTTCAAGGGATTTTAAGTCCCTCATGTCTACCAATTTCATCACTCTGGCATTCTATACTAACTATGTCAATGAACTTTTGTTCCTTATTAGAGTACTAATATACGAAATAATTTGTTAAATTCCAAATTTCTTTAAATATTTTTTCGCAATCTTAATTCAGGTGATAAATACTTTTTATCTAATTTTATTGTTTTATCATGTAAACCCATATTATTGAGATATATATCTTCATAATAATCTACTTTGGTATCAAATGATTCTGCAAGTTTATTTAAATAAAATTTTGTAAGAACATAAAATTGTCTAGCTTTCTCAATTCTTTCCATATCGGTATTTTTATATTCATATGGAAGTTCCCAAGCTTTGAATTTTCTATCATAATTCCATTTTTTACCCAAATCCATAGAACTAACTAAGGATTCAGCCATAGCTAATTCATCCATTCTACTTAAAAAGATAACTTTATCAAAGTTAGGTATAAGTTTTTTATATTCATCAATGTGCATGTGATTTATCAAAGTTTTTATAACTACATTATCACCAATCGGCACATCAGTAACTTTAGTTTTATAATATGGTTCAAAAATATATGTTAAGTTATTAGCAGATGCTATACTCTTCATTAAGTTTGTTGAACCACTTCTAGAATTACTGACTATAATGATTTTCATCAATCAAACTTTACTCCATTCTCAAACATCAACTCTCGTAGATGTTCTCTACACTTTTCATAGGTTTCATATTTGTCCTTACTATATTCAGTATCGGGCATATATTTGTATTGTGCTCTCAACCATTGGTCCATTTCCCACAATACGGAATGCATTGATGCACCTTGGGTTGCCATATCGAACTCATGTGAATCTTCCGGTAAATCAAAAGTTAAAGTTGCTTTCATCTCTCTTTGGTGTTAAAGGTTTCTTCTTTGTAGTTCTTAATACACTCCTCTTCCATTAGGTCAACCCATTTTGAGTAGGAGATTTCTTCTCTGTTGAGTTTCCATTCCAACGCTCTTACAAATCCTTGCTTTAAGTATTTACCCATTACTTCTTAATTTTAACCACATAATTTATGTACTCTGGCTGATGTGGCTCATACCTATGGTAGGTAATGTATGAATTGATTATTTCAGTACCACTTTCATTTACCCAATCTATAAACTCACTATGTTTCTTCATTCCATCAGTTCCCGTATGGAAAGACACCTCTTTGATTTGTGATTTAGTAAACAATCGTTTTAGCCAATTCATCTCTCTTTGGTGTTAAAGGTTTCTAATTTTTTATCAATCCAAACTCTATCTAAAACAAAGTACCAAACACCATTGAGAATAGGTTCAACAATAGCATCAGTCATACTTGTCATAAAATCAGCACCTGTGAAATACATTACACAACTTGCTGCAATAATAAAGTGTCCAATAGTATAAATAAGAGTTCTTAACAAAGTACCCTTCAATACATTATAACTTTCTAATAGTTCACTCATTTAGTTTTATCTTAAACTTTACAAATATACGAAATATATTTTAATTAAACAAATTATCTTTAAAGTTTGTCCAAATCACTTCAACCTCTTCAGAAATAACTGCTGAGAATATAGTTGGTTCGTATGGTTTAGTTTTTAATTTTAATCCAACCTCTTCAGGTGTCTTATCATCCTTTAAGTTGTTACATTTATTACAACAGGTAACCAAATTACCCCAACTATTATCACCACCTTTACATTTTGGTATAATGTGGTCAATAGTTAAATTCTTTTTAGAACCACAATATCCACATTGATAACCATCTCGTTTCATTACTCTTCGCCTACCAACTTTGATTGCGTTTCTTCTAAAACGAACATAGTTAACTAACCTAATGATAAGTGGTTTTACAAACTCACCAATAGTAGTTACAATCTTATTTACATCTTCTTTAACAATTTCAGCTTTCCCCTTCATCACTAAAATAAAACCTCTACGAGTATCGGTAACATTTAGTGGAGTATAATCTGAATTCAAAACTAATACTCTATCCATTCATAAATTGTTTTTGTAGTCCCAGAAGGATTCGAACCCTCACCGTCAGAGCCGAAATCTGAAGTTCTATCCGTTAAACTATGGGACTATGTTGTTACCAAATTTCAAATCCACCACACTCTCGAAGGAATGAGATAAACTTATTAACATGTCTTAATGGTGCTGAGTGAGATGGTTGTGCTAAAGTTCCATTTTCCATTACAACACTACCATATAGAATTGAACCATAAGGATATTGTTCGTTTAGTTCTTCACTAATTTCTTCACCTAAGAATTTTCCATCCATACTTGTCCAACTTCCTAAGTTGAGGTAAATAGTATCTACATCCTCTTCTAATTCAGTTTGAGTGGTAATAATCTCTTCCAATGCATCAGCAAGTTTGTTACAATCCTCTTGATTATCTAAACCAGCTCCATCGTTTGAACCCCAATACTCTAAATCAAATCCCAACTCTTTATCATCATTGGCGAACCCACACATCATTACGATAGGTCTCCATCCCCACCAATTACTTCTAAAGTAATCACCAGGATTTTCATTGTGCCACTTTTCATCCATCTCAAACCAAGCATCTTTTTCTGCTTGAGTCATCTCATTCCAATTTGGATAATCGTGCTTTGGTGAACGAATAATTGGGTTTTTACCCGAAATATCTACTCCCATAATTTATATTGCTAAATGTGTTAATTTTTCGTTTAATCTTTTCATATGTTTACAAGGTGTATGTCTACGAAACTCCCTTGCCTTACATTCACAATCTGATATTTTCCAATCAGTAACTGTTACATCATAGTAGGATAACTTACCAGTCTTTTTATTCCTACTACCCATTTCTCTATATTTCCAACTCGCCATATTAATCAAACCATTGAGACCTGTGGGTCTTTATATTCTTCACACCCAAACTACCACTCTTTAACATATGGTGTTTCTTATCAATCCACTCTTTATGTTTCTCTTCATCAAATGATTCAGCTTCATTTTTCTCACCTAACTTTTGAAGTTCTTTGATTTCTTCGGTAGTTAGAGATTCACCAGTTGAATCTTTCTTAGCTTGAGATGCGAACCTTTTAAGGTGATATGCATCTAATGGTTTTGTGAATTTTTTTAGATATGCAGTTTTTCCATCTAAATACTCTAAGAACATTTCAAAATCTTTCTCAGCTAACTCATCTAACTCTTTATCAGATAAGGGATTTTCTGGGTCATACTTTACCATGCATAATCATTTTCAGCGATTAAACCAATAGAACTCAATTCGTTCTTTACCTTTTTAGAACCTTTTACAATCAAAGATTCTGCAGCAACTGCCTCAATCCATGCAATTGCTTTCTTTTCAGTAATAAACTTTTTAGTTATCTTCTTACCTTTGGTAACCAAAACCATCTCAGGAAAGTTCTCAGATGGTGATGGTTCTATTTTATATCCTTTGTATCTCATATAATTATCCGTTTAATTCTATCATTGAAAGTGGAACTGTGTAACCACCAAACCCATTAAGGACTTTAAGAACAGCTTTAGTTCGGTTGATTTTCTCAACTACTAATTGTTTACCAGCTAATTTGGGGTGATTTACTTTTACATTAGCACCAACATAGAGTTCATCTTTTTTCTCTAATGCTAATATTGATTTCTTTGATTTGATTGTTTCTACAACCATAGAGTTGAGGTTTCGTAACTCTTCGATGGTCATTCCATTTAATTGTGAATAAGTCATATTTTAAATTTTAAGGTTTAACTTTTGGGGTTCTATCCCCACTCAATTACTTTACTAACATACGAAAAATATCTGATATATCCAAATATTTATTCAATTATTTTTGCATCATCTACTTTATCACAAAGGTAAAAATATCCATCTCTACCTTTGAGTACAGTTTCACAATGATATGCCTCACAAACTGTTTTGGCACCAAAGTGTTTTAAAACTTTTTCAAAGTTCTCTATTTTGAACTTCCTTTTTATAACAAAAAGGTCATTCCCAACAGGTAAAAGTTGCCTATTCAACATTATTGAATTTGAGATTGGTGATGAGCTCTGAACCCTAATACAGGTTTGATACCAGTAATTTGAATCTCTCTATTCTTCAACATTTGTGAAGTCAATTGGATTGTTTCCAAATCAGTTTCATTCTTTACCCAATCGGTAAATAAATAAGTAAGTAGTTTTGATTTAATTTTCTTTATCATCTTTTAAGGTTTAAATAAATAGTTTATAATCTTTTTCGTAACTAATAGCTTCCTTCTCATATGGGTGAGATACATAATCATGCCCCATATTGTAGTATCTTTTGAACCAAGAAGGAGATTGTAAGTAGTGAATGTATTCGTGAATCAAAGTTTGAATAACCATCTTTCTACTTTTCATCTGAGGATAGTAGATTGTAATTTCATTCATCATTGAACAATACTCAGCATGACATTTATCTTCTTCACCCTCAGCACCCTCTTCACCACTATACTTTTCGTAGATGTTTTTGTGAAGTTCTATATAAGGAGTACATTCTTGGAATTTAGAGAAGCCATAATGCTTCTCAATCTTTGGAAGGATTTCTTCAACGATTTTTTTAACGGATTCTAATTTCATCTCTCTTTGGTGTTAAAGGTTAAGGATTAACAATAACAAGAATTAGCATAGCAATGAATACTAAAATAAATAGTAACCCTGCCTTTGGGTTAGGTGGTCTGTCATTAAAATATCCTTCATACATAATCTATTTCTCTTTAGTGTTAAATCCTTTAATCTCTCTTTCCTCCCACCCAATATATGATTCCAAACATTTCACCATATATCTGAATGTAGATGGTTCCATTAGGTACTTGTATTTGTATGCTTCAGTTAATCCAACTATCCACGCATCTAATTCCATATGGAACTTATCAAATTCAGTGTGATGAAAATCCTTCAGATTGGTACTAATACAGTGTCCTAATTCGTGGAAGAATGCTGCAATTTCTTCATCCTTGTTATCATATACACCAACCCATATTTCATCTTTGCCAGCGCAAGCTGATTCGTTTAAGTAAGCATCGGACCCATTTGCCTTCCACCACTTATCGCCACGTTCTACTTTGTAAACTGTAATCCCGTATTGAAGACCTATCTCTTGATAATTCATTTCTCTTTGGTGTTAAAGGTTATAGGCTTTT
>Ga0181599_1003469_pt1 | contig 13345 bp, 7 predicted proteins | sample 041ome_3_FD_148658 | JGI IMG/M metagenome (GOLD analysis project Ga0181599, IMG submission 148658) | Coastal salt marsh microbial communities from the Groves Creek Marsh, Skidaway Island, Georgia - 041405US metaG (spades assembly) | ecosystem: Environmental > Aquatic > Marine > Intertidal zone >...
GGACTGGCGTGGCATTCCTGAAGCGTCTGTCCATTCATTCGTCGACGCCGACGTCGAGGATGTGGGTAGCGCCGAGGATGCGTGTGATGAACCCGTCGTCGTCGTCGTCGTCGTCGTCGGTGTATGGCGCGCGAACGCGCACGGCGATGGTGGTGGTGGCGAGACGACGACGACGAATCGATGTCGATGTCGATGTCGATGTCGTGACGGCTGGCGGCGGTTGGTTTCAATGTCAACGCGCTCGCGCGGTGCGCGCGTTCGCGGCGTCGTCGCATGGACGAGATGGGTGGGATGATGACGACTCTGCGTCGCCGCCGTCGTCGTCGTCGCCAGGGCGAGGACGGAGGAGTGCGTACGGTGGGACGGAGGATGCGGAGGATGGACGCGGCGGCGGGCGAAGCGGCGGGCGAAGCGGCGGTTCGAACACGAATACCAATGCGCGTCGTTCGTGGTCGAGCACGCGCGATGCGCGGTATAATAAATTAGAAAATAAGACGCAACGTCGCGCGGCGGGCGATAAGGCTGGTTTGAATGAGAATGATGGGTCGATGAAGGGATTTCGGGCGGTGGATGCGACGACGTTGATGCGACGCACCGAGGCGGCGGAGCGGAGGCGACAGGGATCGGCGGCGAATTCGCGTGGGGATGGTGAGGATAAATATTGGGGTGTGGATGAGGAGCTTTCTGGTTGGGCGCGGTTGATGGGTGAGACGCCGAGTGTGGATGCGCGAAAGAAGAAGGCTACCGCGGCGAGCGACGACGACGTCGGTCCGGGGGAGACGACGGCGGCGTCGGATACGCGTGCTGGAGGGTATAAGCGCGGCGGTGAACGACCGTGGGAAATATCTCGACGTAAGCGCGAGGCTAAAAAGGCTGAAGACGATGCACGTGCGCGGTATGAAGGTCGATTTTATGGCGACGAGGACGCGTCTCGCGAACCCATGAGCGCCTTTGCGCGCGCGGGCATGCCTGAACGCGCCGTCGTCGCCATGCGCGAAGCGGGTTTGAAGCGCACGACGGAAATTCAACGTTTGGCGTTACCTGTGATTTTAGAGCAAAAGAATGTCGCGATATTAGCCGAAACAGGGAGCGGGAAGACGTTTTCCTACTTGTTGCCAATTTTGGCGCAAATGACCGAGCCCGGTCGCCGCGGGACCAAACGATCGGGGCGGTGTTGCCCAGCCGCCGTCGTTCTCGTGCCCAATGTTGAGCTAGGGAAACAAGTGACGTATTCAGCGCAGCTTGCGGCGAGTTGGTGCACGAATGAAGGTCTACCAACGCCGCGAGTGTTTTCGTTGGTTGGCAAGGAGAAGAAGCTCGTGAAACCCGCGGCTAAGGGGGTGAAGAAAAAGTCAACCACCAAGGCGGGTAAATCGACAAAATTAGACGGTGACGTCGAGGCGATACCTGAGTTTCGAACTGCGGATATTTTAGTGTGCACGCCAGCGCGTTTACTCAAGCTCATCAAAGAAGAGTGGGTGTTGCTCGGTCGGCTGTGTCACGTCGTCGTCGACGAAGCGGATGAAATGTTGTCGAGCGGTTTTGGCGCCGACGTCGCCGAGCTCATCTCGATGACGTACTCAGGAAATGGTGTGAATAAATTTGATATTCCAGTGCAGTATATATTCGCGGCAGCGACGATGCGCGAGGCTCAGCCCCTTTTAGAGGCTTTCCCAGGGGAGTTGGAGTGGATTTCAACCACGCAATTTGGACGCGTGCACCCGCAACTGGAAGTGCGTGTGGACGACGTCGCCGGCGAAGATGCCAAGTTTAATGCCTTGATTCAAGCGCTGGCGCGACGTAAACGCTTCAAGGCTTTGATTTTTGCGAATTCTCCCGAAGAAGCGGATGAACTTGTCACTAAACTTGACGAAAGCGAAATCACCGCCCTCGCGTTTCACGGTAAAGCCAAGGAGCGCGGCGTCGTGCTCGATGATTTCATATCGGGTGATTTAGCCGTATGCGTGTGCACCGACCTCGCCGCGCGTGGGATTGATTTTCCAAAGCTTCATCACGTGGTGCAATACGGTGCGGCGCCATCTATGGAGATGCATCTTCATCGATGCGGGCGGACCGCTCGCACCGGACAAGAGGGCCCGTTCTTCGTGTCGTGCGTCGTGGATTCGAAAAATGAAACTGTCGATGCGGATGTCGCGCAAGCGCTCGGACTGAAGCGACGTTACGATCGCGCCTCAGCCGCTGCCTCATCGCCGGAAGTTGTATAGATATATAATTGTTTGTGATTTTTACAGCGAAGAAAACAATGTTTAAATAGTAGTCTAACGAGCCCCAGCGGCGGCTTCAACGCGCGCCTTTGGTTGCGTCCATTGCGCGCCGTGAAGGTTCTGGAACTCAACTAGAGAAGTCTTCCCGAGGCACTCACCGAATAACGTACCCGTGCTGCAGCCAGTGACGCGAACGGCGACGTAGTCGCCCGGCTTAATGTCTTGCGACCCACTCACCGGCGTGGTTTCGTCCCCGACGTATTGGCCAACTTGCGTCTTTTCAAACACCACCCACTTGGAAGTGTCCGTTCTGCCAGTGAATTCATCGGGATTCTTCTTACTCGGGCCTTCGACGATGACGCAGTGGGTGGAACCGATTTCTAACTCTTGCTTGATTGCCGCTTGCGCTCTAAAGGCGTCGATGACTTCTTGAAGACGGCGTTGCTTGACGTCTTCGGGTACGTCATCCTTTTGATGACGCGCCGCCGCTGTTCCCTCACGTTCGCTGTATGCGAACATGAATGCTTGCTCATAACCAATTCTGGTCATCAAAGACACGGTGTCTTTGTGATTTTCCTCGGTTTCGCCGCAAAAGCCGCTGATGACATCCGTGGTGATTGCGCATCCAGGAATCATCGTCTTGACGCGTTCAATGAGCGCAATGTACGACTCACGCGTGTAACCTCGAGCCATGCGTTCGAGAGTCTCTGATGAACCGCTTTGGCAAGGCATGTGCAGGCACTTGGAGACGTTCGGACGATCGCGAATCACCTTTAAGACGTCGTCGGGGAAATCCTTGGGGTGCGGCGACGTAAATCGAATGCGCATTTCCGGATCAATCGCCGCCACCTTGTCGAGCAATTCGGCGAATTGAATAGTGCCTTCACGCTTACGTTCGGCATCATATCTCGACGCAAATCCATCGGCGTATCCAGCGAATGCGGACCCACTGGCGCTCGCTAAGCCCTCCGTTGAGGCACTCGCGACGGCGGCGATGGGGTCAGTGTCCTCGCCGCGCAGTCCACTCAAAAAGTCAGTCTGTGCGTGCACCGGCGCGGCATACGAGTTGACGTTTTGCCCGAGCAACGTCACCTCCTTCACACCTTGCTCACTTAACAAGCGCACTTCGTACAAAATAGACGCCAAGTCGCGCGAACGTTCGCGTCCACGCGTATACGGCACGATGCAAAACGCGCACGCGTTGTCGCATCCACGCATAATTGTCACAAATGCACTATGCGACCCGGCTTCGCGCACGGGAATAATATCTGCATACGTTTCCTCCACGCTCAATTGCACATTCATCGCCTTTTCGCCCGTACCGACGACGGCTTCGATTAAATTAGGCAAGTCCCGGTACGCGTCTGGCCCGGCGACGATATCCGCCAATCGATCCGCCTCAAGCAACTTTTCCTTCACGCGCTCCGCCATACATCCCAGAACCCCAACCACAGGTTTTTCCATCTTCTTCTTACCATTCCCTAGCGACCGAAAATACGCCAATCGCTGCCAAATCTTCGCCTCTGCTTTATCCCGAATCGCGCACGTATTAATCAAAATAACATTCGCCCCATTCACATCCTCCGTCGCATCATACCCAGCATCCTTCAACACCGACATCATCACCTCACTATCATTCACATTCATCTGACACCCATACGTCTCCACGTACACCTTCTTACGCCCGCGCGCCGCCGCGCCCGCGCTCGCGTCCTCCCAGCCGTCGACGCCCGTCGACGCCCGCTTCCCTTTTAAATCCTTCACCGAGCTCACGTGTGCGCCGCCGCCCGGACCCACGCCGTGCGCGCGAATATTCATCGACCTCGTGCGCGAGCGATTCGCGCCGGCGCGCGCGTGCGAGGGCGCGCGCAGAGCGTTCGAACGCGCTGACAATGCGTGAGCCGCCATGAGGTTTATCCTCGCGCTTTTAAGCGCGTGTGTTGTGCGTCGCGGCGTGCGCGCGAGACTGCGGTGGCGTTCGGGGAGAGAATACGACTCACGGTGCGTCGATGGCGCGGGCGGTCGTGCGCGCTCGGCGGCTTCGTCGTCGTCGGCGTCGCGTTGTGATGGACGTCATCGCCATGGGGCTTGAGGTCAAGCACATGACATAAAAATACAGTTCGGACATACGGATCGTAGTGTGTGAAATATAAAGGGATGAGCTATTATTTGAGACGTCAGTGTGCGACGCCTCGCGCGCGCCATGGACGTCGCCGCTGCGCTCGACGCCGACGACGCGGTGGCGGACGAGCTCAAATGCGATCTTCTCGCGCTGTATCACACGTTTGCCGACGAAGATAGACTCGCGTACAGCCATGCAGAAGGATTAGAGGATGATGATGCCATGATTCGCATCACATTTGATGCATCGCCTCGCGCGGCTGCCTCACGCACGGATGACGTCTACGTCAAAGCAACGATAGAATTAGACGTGCGTAATGATGGTTCATACCCTGCGTCATCGTCTGTGCGCGTGCGCGTGATTGATGATCGAGGATTGAGCGACGCGCGCGCGGCGGCGTTGACGTCGACGCTCGCCGACGTCGCGGCTCGATGTCGCGCGTCGCACGAATACGCATTGACTTTGATCTGTACCACCGCTCGAGAGGTGATGGACCAGTGTAACGCACCGTATGGGACGTGTGCGTTTTGTTGCGAAGACATGCGAGGCGCGCGTGAGGGATGTGGGAGGGTTGACATGTGTTGGCACGCGTTTCACGCTAAGTGCTTTTCGACGTGGTACGCATGGCGCGAGCGTGAAATTGAAGAGGAACTCGCGCGTGCGAAAGAGTACCCGCGTGGGAGCGAAGAGGCGATGAAAATTGAGGCGCAGGCGGTGCATTTGTGTCCGGTGTGCCGGGCGGTGGTGAGTAAGGAGGACGCGGAAAAGTTTAACGCGCGGGCGGGACGTCGAGTCGAGGAGGAGGACGAAGAGGAGGAGTTTCCGTCGTCGTCGTCGTCTAAACGAGAGCTATCTCGCGCGTTAAATGCCGATGCGCGATCAATACTTGAAAACCTACGTGTAAAATTTAGAGATGGGTTGCGAGTGCAAGATGGCAAGGGTGGAATTATCGACGAGCGCGCGAGCGGGGGAGGCGTCGTCATCGACCAATCGACAACGTTTACGCGGCCTACGCCGAGTGTCGCTGCTGCTACCGGCTCCGGCTCTATAGTGGACCCACCTCCTGTGCGTTCAACGCACGCAGCGGCGCGACGTCCGAGGAAAGATTCATCGTGGCTCGCGCGGGCGGCGGCGCACTCGGCAAAGACTCTGGCGGATGGGGAAAGCGTCGAGCGACCGATGACGCAGAAATCCTCGGCTTCGGGCACGACGCCACGCGGACGTGGGCGAGGACGAGGCGGCGAAAAACTCGCGACTGCGAACCCGCAGCCTCGGTCGTAGAAGAATAGTCTAGTCAAGAACTAAGAATAGCATAGCAAATAGCAAACAACACTCGCGCCGCCGTCTATTTTTGTCCCGCTCACCTTTTAAAAGCCGCATTATCCCGCACGGTAGATGACGAGCGTACGCATCGGTATCGACCGCGCGTCGTGCGCGACAAATGTCCTCATTAATCGCCACGCAGAAGTCGGGAGACAGAGGGATACGCTGATTTATGCTCCCTCTGGAGCCCGTGAGCAAACATTTGGCCAACAAGTCAAATGCGGCGGCGGCGGCGAAGACGCCGGCGAAGACGCCGGCGGTGGTGTCCGTGATACACTCGCATGGAGAGAGTTCAAATCGAAACCCGCAAACGTCATCGCCGGTATAGATTTGATGGCTATGGATAAGTGCGCTACGCGGTCCGGGATCACAAACTCGAGAGAGGTTTCAGAGTTCCGCCGCTCAAACGCGCCCATTCGACTTAAAACGGGCGAACGCCGCAGCGTGGATCCAGTCATCGATACCTCGGTGACATTTGGGCGTCCAAGTCACCGCAGACTCGATGAAGAAATTCGTTACGCGCAGTGCGATCCGGGTACGACGATTTCATCGCTTATTCAGGGCGAATTTGTGCACGAGTGGTATAATGAGCGTGTGGCCGCTCGTCGCCGCGTCGCCGAAGACGCGAACGCGGCGCGTCCGCGCTCGAGCTTGGCGTCCGCGCGTCCACCCAAAGACGCAGCATTAGCTGCACCCAGCGTCGATCCAAATAAAAAGATGAAAAGGTTCTTGAAAGTGAAATCAAAAGTAGCTGCTATGGGATTCTTTTAGGCGACGATGCTGGAAGACCGCCGCGACATGATTTGTCGAGGAGGCACGCAACACGACGCCGCGCTGGCATTCGTGTCATATTCGACCTCTGTGGTCTCAAATATATCATTGTTCTCGGGTGCACTGGATTTCTCAGGATCAGAGCACACCGAGTGGAAATCGATGTCTTCAGTGTCAGCCGAAGTCGACGATGCGGAATCCGCCGCCGCGGGCGCCGCCGCGGACGCCGCCGCGGACGCCACGCGTGCATCCCTAGCGCGACGCTCCGCCTCCATCACCGCTACGTACCGCTCCACGACTTTTGGGTACAACTCAAACTTTTTCGCTATGGCATTGGTTAAGACTTTCTCGAGAATGCTCCCGATTCCAGTCATTTTTATAGTACATTCTAGTTTGAGCGTCAACGCGCAGCTATCGCCGTCGACGCTCTTGCACCGAATTACACCGCGAATGGTGCTATTCTTGGGACTTAAAAACGTACTGTACGACGTTAAACTCGCTTCGTACAAGTACGGCGCCGTGGATTGCTCTTCATCGACGCGAAAATCATCGAATGTTTCAATCAAACCTTTACCCGCGCCTCCGCTCGACGCTCCGACGCCGAGCGCCTTGCGCGCCAAATACGGTAATGTTACATTAGGAACCGTGCGCACGACGTATCTCGCGCGCGTTGATGCCCTATCACGCTCATATAATGGTAAACTGCTGTCTAGATCGCCAAAAACGGCGCGTTCACACGCCATGAACACCGCGCTCGTGCGCGCGCGCCAGAGCGTCTCTGCGCGCAGCGCCAGCGTTGGCGTTTCAAACGTCACCTTAACCATGCCGTCCGTGCGTCGCGCGCGCCGCAATTGCGTCGATGTGTGCGCTACGTGACGCGTTCGCGTCGCCAGCGCACGGCGGTCGTCGCACGCGACGCGTCGAGGTTTGGCGAGCGTCGTGACTCTTCGTCTCCCAAATTTTGTAACTGACATTCGCGCGTCGAGTCCAACGCGAATGTTCAACTCGACGACGCTGGGGACAACCTCGCCGGATCACGAGGCGAACGCCGCATGTGCGGAAACATCTTCATCACGCCGTACGGCGCGGGTAAGAATCGAATAAACCAAAACTGTACCAACGCTTTAAACATCGCGGCGACGATACCTGTGGCGACGACGCGGTCGCCCCACACCATGACGCCGTCAAACGACCCGAGACTAATCGCCATTAATCGCGGTGGTGGCACGTACGCCCCGAGTTTAGCGAGGGCCTTGGCGTTGCCATGGTATTTAATGCGCGTAGCGACGTATTCGGCTTCCCAGTGGGCGTAGGAGGCGAGCATGTGCTCGGGAGGTTTGCTCGCGACGTCGCCGACGGCGTAGACTCGGGACTCGACGCCGATGACTCGACGCGTCGATGGATCGATGCGTATGCGACCGAATTGATCGAGCGGAACGTCTAGTGTGGCATTCTCACTAGAATCATCGGTAGCACGCTTCAAAAACTCCGTGGCGGGCTTGGATCCGATAGCCATGAGCACGTAGTCGCCACGAATGACATTTTTATTCGCGACGCCGATGAACGCGTTCTCGCCGTCTCGTTCATACTTTTGTCCGACGTACACCTTTACCCCGGACTTAATCAACGCCTTGGTGACATACGATCCAATGTGATCTGGTAACGTGTCGAGTAATCGCTCTCCGGCGTGTAATAACACCACGGATGATCCATTATTGGCTTTCGTCGCTCGAGCGGCGAGCTCGGCGGCGAGCTCCACGCCGACGACGCCTCCTCCAACGATAATCGTCGTCGTATTCCCGCGAACGATGCTCGCCCGCGCCTCAGCGTACGCATCCATCCGCCCTTGCATGGTCGTTTCCAGCCCAACGCCAGAAGACTTGATCACACCCGCGTACACGCTCCCCGTAGCGATGATGAGCTCGTCGTACGCCAGTCGAACATCCTCCATCGATGAACGCTCACCGCGTATAATCACGCAATCATCCCGCACATCAATCTCTCGACCGCGTGTACACGTAAATTTCACCCTCTTATCCTTGAAAATCTGTGCATACGGCACCATGATGGCGCGTTGGGCGCGCGTCGCGGCGTCCTCTGCAAACGTCGACGTCGACATCGGCCGCGCGCCCGCGAGCGCCGCGAGCGTCCCCGGGACAAATTCAAAATATTCCTTCCCATCAATCACCTCCACGTCGCAGTGCGCGCGTAAATCAATCGCAGCTTGAACGCCGGCGAAACCTGCACCGAGGACGATCACCTTGCGACGCGGCGTCGATGATGACGCGTAGAGCTTACGTTTTCTCAGCCACAACGCGAGCGCGAGCGCGAGCAGCGCGACGCGCACATGCGCAGACATGGCGTCGTTCAGCGCGTTCGCGCGCGCGCGGACGGTGTCTGCAATGACGACGGTGCGTTCACCCGCGCGCGCAGCGGGCGATGCGCGCTCGGAAGGGGCGAGCGTGCGGGACGCAGAGGCACTCAAAGCACACTGTCGCTGCGCCGGGACACGCGGACGTTGCGCGTCGATGCGCGAGGGTTTGACGCTGCGCGCGCGAGGGAATGGATGTTCAATGAACGTGCCGTGCGCGAGCGATGGTACGCGCGCAATCATCGACGGATGGGCGTCGATGAGTGGGGTGAGCTCGCGCGAGGACAGTTGGTTGACGCGCGTTTCGCGCTACGACTGTAATCAATTCAAGTTCTAGTGCTGCTATGAAGGACTAATGATAACAACGACGATAATGACAACGATACAATGCGCTGCATGCAATTCATGCATCATGTTGGTACAAGATTGGGATTATGGATCGACGAGAAGGGGCGACGCTTCAGAACGTCGACGGTGGAGGACATCCGCCGGCGTCGCACGGGAGGGGATATTCATCTCACGCACGACGTCGCGCAAGCTCAACGCCTTGGCCACAATCGTTTCAACTTCTTCGAGCGATCGACCTTTGGTTTCGGGGACATAGAGGTAGACGAAAATCACGGTGAGGAACAACGAGCCGGCGCAAAATCCAAACGTGACTCCGATGCCCGGGCTCGCCATCATTGCGGGTAAGAAACGCACGGTGATGATGGATAAAATCCATGAAAACACTGCATTTAATGCGACGATAGTGGAACGAGATCGCAAGGGCGAGAGTTCGTTCGAGACCGTCCAGCTCAAGGCCCAAAACCCAATGTGGAAGCCGACGGCGTTGGCGAAAATGGCGAAATCTGCTGCTGCGGCGAGCGAGCCTTGAAGGACTTGAAAAGACACCGCGGGGGTTTCGATCCACGTCAAGCCATCGAAAATAAACGATAACGTCGTCGTCGCCATGAGTTGAATGCTTGTACCGATGAGTAGCATCCTTCGTCGACCAAAGGTTTCGAGCCAAATCGCGACAAAGAGCGTGACGAGAAGCCTCACAAACGCCAAACCAGTCGTCATGCTCGTCGCTCGAATGGGCGCGTGCCCAGTCATTTCGAACATGTGCTTCATAAAATACGTCAGCGATGGGGCGCCGGAAAGCATGGACAAAATGCTCAATCCAAAGGCGACGTACATGGCGCGTCTAGTCCCGGTTTGATTGAGCGTCGCGCACACGTTGCGGTTCGCCGTATCCGCTGAAGCCTTGACGACGGCTAAAATATCCCCCAACTCACGTTCAATTTCTTCCCTCGTCGTCGCATCTGGGAGTTCTGGATTCTCCAGCACGCGTAGCATGCCACCCCGTCGTCCGCGAAAGCACGCGTCCGAAATGGAAAACGACGCGTTGGCCGACTTACTTCTCAACACCGCCAACGTTTCTCTCGCGCGTCTCAAATCCACGTCGTCATCCATGGTGTCAGCATAGGAGTCATCGCGTGAGTAGTACATCGAATTCGTCGCAATCGTACTGCTTCGATTATGCTTTGAAGCGTTCGTGGCGTTCAAAATCAACCACCGCGGCGAGTCGGGACATTTTCCGACGTAATACGCGTACGCCAATGCAAACGGCACTGGAAGTGCAGCCAACATGCGCCACGACCCACTCGCGGGCTCGAGTGCTAAACCAACAAAATTTCCAACTAAATCCCCAACCATGGTCATCACGGCAATCATAGGGAGGTAAAAACCACGAGAGCGTTGCGACGCCAACTCGGCGACGTACACCGCCGTCGCCTGGTAACACAAAGACATACCAATCCCATACACCACTCGACACGTCCCGAACCAATACACCCCAAACTTCGCGCTAAACGTAAACGGCATGAATGTCGAAAAGTCAATCAATGACGTCGCGGCGCCTGGTGTGAGCGCCGCGAGCGCGCCGCCCGCGACGTAACACCCCGCGCCAGCGCGCATCCACTTTATGCGTCCGTATACATCCGCCAACGGCACTCCACGCACGGGCACGAGCGCTATGAATGCTCCTATCAATGCTCCTACGGAATTACACGCCAAGAGCGCGCCGAGGACGTTGATGTCACCGTCTACGTTGAAGTCCCGCGTGAACTGCTCGTTCGACCCGAGCATCACCGAGCTCGCGCCCACCGGGTAGCCGTACAGTATCAATCCAATGGCGCATATACAAAACACGTAGAGCTCAACCGCAGGGTTACGCCCTGACGCGCCCGCGCTCGGCGCGCCGTCGCCACCCATCGCGCGGCGAGGCGTCGAATGACGCGCAAGATGGTTTGGTTGACGCAGATTTTTAGCCTCGCGTTCGAGTGGATGGAATTATGAATTCAAACGTTGCTACGTCTGGCTTGTTACAAGTTTTTCTGAGCTCTATGCTTTTGTTGTGTTTGTTGTTTTTGTTCTTTTTTTGTGCAAAAGTTGAATGTTTACAGCGAGTGGTCAACGCCGACGTCGACGCGCGTGTTCAGACTCGCGTGAGAAGAGTCACGTCCTAGGATTCTAGATGACGGTGCCATCCGGGATGGTGGAGTTGCGCAAAATGGTGACGATACCAGATCGGATGAAGATACCACGCTCTTCATCTTGCAAGTCTTCAATGTTATCCTTGTTGGTGATGATGCAGTTCTTACCCACGCGCGCGTTCTTGTCGATGATGGCGTTTTCGATGATCGTGTTTTCGCCAATGCCCACCGGAACGCCGCCCGAAGCGATGATCGCCTTGCGCTTTTCTTCGCTTTCATAGTAATCGGCACCAATAATCATCGTCTTCTTGATCTTGCAACCCTTTTCGACGCGCGAGCGCAAGCCCACGATGGCGTCTTCCACGGAGCAATCCGACAAGGAGGCGCCGTGCGAGATGATGGCATCCTTGACGTGGCATCGCTCAATCTTCGCCGGGGGCAAGAAACGCGGGGAGGTGTAGATGGGCGCTTCGGCGTTGTAGAACTCAAAGTTAGGCGGGTCCTTGGCCAAGTTCAAGTTGGCCTCGAAGAAGCTCTTGATGGTTCCAATGTCCTCCCAGTAATCGTTGAACAAGTACGCTTGCACCTTGGCGCCGTCTTGCGCGGCTTGCGGGATGATTTCGCCACCGAAATCATTGTCTTGCGGGTAATCCTTATCCAAGAACTTCACGAGCATCTTCTTCTTAAAGACATAGATACCCATCGACGCAATGAACGGCTTCGCCTTGGCTTCACCCGGAGACAACCCCAACACCGTGGTGTCCACCTTCATGCTTTGCAACTTGTCGCCCTTTGGCTTTTCAGAAAATTCAGTAATGCGCCCAGTGGCGTCAATCTTCATCAACCCAAAATCACTCGCGCGATCTTCCTCCACGGGCAAAGCACCAATGGAAATGTCTGCATCGCTTTCTCTGTGCGCTTCGACAAACTTCATGTAATCCATGCGGTACAAGTGATCACCAGAAAGAATCACCACGTCTTCGACATCCTTGTTCTTCACGTCGTTGAACAACCAGCAATACTGACGCACGGCGTCGGCGGTGCCTTGGAACCACTCCTTACCGCCTTGACCAGGAGTTTGCGTCGCGGCGAGTACCTCGACGAAACCATTACCACCATACATGATACCGTTACCAAAGTTGTACGTGCGCGCCAAGTGACGGTTCAACGACGCCGAGTTGAACTGAGTCAAAATGTAGACCTTGGAAATCCCAGAGTTTAAGCAGTTGCTCATCGGGACGTCGATTAATCGATACGCCCCACCGATCGGCACCGCGGGCTTAGCGCGCGACTTGGTCAACGGGTACAAACGCGTGCCCGCACCACCACCCAAAATCACCGCCGCAACGGATTTCGAGTTGGCAATAGCGCTCGACGATCGCGTCGGCGCGTCAATCGGCGGCGTGTTCGCTTGGCATCGAACGCTCGCGTGCTTCTTCGCAACGCTTCGGCGGCTGTGTATTCGCGTAAAAACAAAACAACACACACATCACGGGGTCAGTACTTTCATTCATTCGACACGATTCTCATAAAACCCCCACGCTCGCGCGTGCATCCGACGAGGAATCACCCGTCCCGACGTCGCCCGACGTCCTTCTTATCCACGCGATCTCGTCGCGCGTCCGCGTCCGCGGTCCAAAACCACCCCCTTCACCCAACGCACACCATGCGCGCGACAACCATCACGCCACACACGCGTGGGTCTACGTAAACCATATCTCACGCGCCGTCGTGACCCGTTTTGTGCGCGTGACCGACGCGTCATCCACGCCATCATCCACGCGCACGCGCACCGAAAAGATACCGGCACCATCCCATGCCTCCGCGGGGTGTCGCGCCTTCACGCGCGAGGTCATCATCGTCGCGCACGGCGTGGACATCGTCAATCGATGGTGACGCGTCGGGCACTGCCGACGCAACGAGTGGCGCACCTTCGTCGTGTGGGCACTTCACATACTATAGAACACAACAGCACCATATAATCAATATTCAGAGCCACAGCATGCCCGCTGTCGGATGATGATTATATAGATATATAGCCGTTGAAGTATGT
>Ga0181599_1003472_pt1 | contig 13341 bp, 9 predicted proteins | sample 041ome_3_FD_148658 | JGI IMG/M metagenome (GOLD analysis project Ga0181599, IMG submission 148658) | Coastal salt marsh microbial communities from the Groves Creek Marsh, Skidaway Island, Georgia - 041405US metaG (spades assembly) | ecosystem: Environmental > Aquatic > Marine > Intertidal zone >...
AACGCGGTGAGAGACACGATTGCGAATCTGAGACAATCGATCGGCGCGTGAAAACTACCGCAGTAGAGAGAGTTTTATTACAAACACTTTTTATATTTAGTTATTGCACATGCATAACCTAATCTACTTTTACTCGTCTTCATCGCCTTCTTCTCCGCGCGCAGCTGCGGCTAACGCCGCCGATTCCGCCGCCGCCGAGCGTTTCAAAGCTTCGAATAACGAAACCATGGTCGTTCCCCACAAGGAAACGCTCGCCATGCGAGGTAACACGCCACGGAAATACCCTCGAATGCCGTGTTTTCGATACAAGTCCGTCGCCACGGATGTAATTGTCATCCTTTTGTTATTGCTAGTTTGACTGCTATTATTATTATTATTTTTATTGCTACTACCTCTGTCGATGTTTTGTTGCTGTCCGGATAAAACTTGAAACCGAGTTTTCACCGCGTCCAAAGGCGTCGTGATAAATCCTGAACTCATCCCAGCGCACAGCCCACTCAGCGCGGTGACGCCTAACGCCACGTTATCGTCGATGTCGTCGATGTTGAACTCTTCGTCAATGTTATTCAACGTCACATCGCCTCCTCCGCTGCCGTAGATCTTCGTGTACTGGTTCCAAAACACCCTCGAATACGTCCCGTAAAATCCCCACCAAATGGCGCTGGATGGAACCAACGTCGCGACGGAGGCCACGTACCCGCGATACAAACCTCTCGCACCTTCATTTTTTAAGATTTCCTTAAACGCGTGAAAGCCGTTTCTATAACCGCGAAACACCGTATTACTGGCCTCGCCGCTACTGCTACCGCTCGCCGCGGAGGTTGAAGGACTCAACGCCCCGTCCTTGGTAAAATTCGCGTGTCTCAACCCACTCACTTGCTGCCTCTGACTGATGATATCGATCGGTGTTCCTAAAGTCTGACTCACAAACGACGCCGTCGCACCACCAGCCGCATCCGCGATCCCATAATACATCTCATCCAACTCGTACTTCTCGCACAGCGTCCTCGCGTTCCCTTTCGTATATTCCAGCGTCGACAAATACACCATCCGTAAAGGTATCGCCCCGAACACGACCGTCCCAAATCCAGCGTATAATCCTTTAAATCCTCTGTCTTTAATCACATTCTTAACGACATCTTTAAAAGGCGTTTGTATTTTCGTTCCTTCGAGCATTTGTCTCGTTTTCACCACCGATAACGGATACAGCGCCAACGTCGCCAAAGAAAAAGCGCCCACGCCATTCAGGAAAAACTTGGATTTATCCAAATGTTCCCAGTCTATCTCTTTCGGCAACCGCCCTCCTCCTCCTCCTCCTCTGTCGTTCTGTTGTTCCTCCAACGAAGAAGAAGAAGAAGAAGAAGAAGAAGAAGAACTATTCGCACGCGGCATCGCGTCGTTCGCGTCTCTTTGCCTCGAAGCAGCAGCAGCAGCAGCAGCGCTCATCTCTCCTCCTTTTCTGCGCAAAAGGTAATCAAATCAAAAGGAAAGAGTAATGAGAGTAAACGCGCGTACACACGAAAGCGAAAAGGATCTCCTCGTCGTCGTCGCGTTGTTACTTTTCAAGAAGAGCTGTTCATCAAATCTATCGAAACGTGTTCGTATTATTCTCTGTGTATTATACAAACGCTGCTATGTCTATGTATGTGTGTAAGTGAGTGTGTGTGTGAGTAAATTAGTGAGGAAAAGCGTGCGTTCTGTTCTCCTTCTCCGCTTTCGCGGATTCGCGCGCGGAGAGACATGCACTCGCCGCAACGACGACAAACAGACACCCAGACACCTAAATATATATATATATATATATTCGTCACCATCATCACGTCTCTCTCCTCCTCTTCCTCGCGAGAGATACACCCAACGATCTCAAATCCCCGTCGACGGCGACGCACGGCTTCTCCACCTTCACGCGGACGACGTCCACCGCGCGAAACCGTTTCAAAATCTCCCTACAAATATCCTCGCCGACCGTTTCGATTAAATCTCTCTGAGGTCCATTCACGACGATCGTTTTAATCAGGTTGAACGCTTCCGCGTAATCGACGGTGAGCGACACGTCGTCGCGTTTCGCCGCGCGGCGCAGCGTCGAAGCGGTTGGCGTCAACTCGACGTTTATCAAGAATTTCTGTCCCAAGGATTTCTCCGCCGGAAGGACGCCGTGGTAGGCGTGGAACTGGAGGTCGTTCAGGTGAATCTTATCTCTGATGTTATCCACGAGTTGTTCGATGCTGTCGTCGTCAAAATCATCGCTGTTATTGTCGTTATTCGCGGTCGCTTCGGTGCTACAGCTCGCGACTCCGCGTCGCCTTCTTCTTCCCGGCAGCCGGGAAGTCGCCGTCAAAGTCGCGATGAAAGAGGAGGAGGAGGACGACGACGACGACGACGACGACCAAGGGGCGACGAGAAAGCATCCGTTCGAAGAAGAACAAGAAGAAGACGTCGATGCTACCGCTCGAGACGCCGCTCGAGATAAAGTTCTGAGAAGCATGTGCGAGTGGTGTGTTGTTAGGTGAATTTATGAGGAGTTTGTCGGCGGATACGCGCGCGTATCGAATATACAATTTTTACAATAAATACACCGCCTCTGCCTCTTCTTCTTCGCTTTTAGGGTGCCTTCTTTCGCCCGTTTTTGTTACGCGATGATGACTATCGCGTCTCTTCTCTTTGTTCTCTTTATTCTCTCTCATCTCTCGTTCGTCTTCTTCCTCGACATCATCTCCACCGCTTTCCCGATCGAACTGTTCGACGGATCCAACTGAAACGCAATCTCGCTTCCTTTCACTCGATACTTCTCCATGACCTCGCTCCATCTCTCGTCTCTTTTCAAATCTTTTAAATCCTCGTCGAATTCCAGCTGTTCGTAATCTCTCGCCGCTCGGCCTAATCCGTACAACCGTCCGTTCGCGTACCCGCTTTGAAACGTCAACTCTAACGAAGCAAACGCGAGATCCCAATTTTCCATCTTCGCGTGCGCTGCGGCCAAGTTATAATACGCGGACTGTTTCTCCCCCAACGATAACTCCGCCGGTTTCGTCCGGTCTCTTTTTGTCCCGGACCCTTCCGCGGTCAAGGCTTTTTCGAACAAAGTAATCGCAGACGCGTAGTTTTCGGATTGGAATTCCTCGCGACCGGCTTCGATGAAATCTTCCGCGTCGGAGGTGTTCACCCAAGTTTCGCCGACCAATTTGCCACCTCTGCGCGCGACGCGACGACGCGAAGAAGGAACGTTGACGAGTGCCGCTGTTGGGGCAGAGAAAAGTGGTGATTTTTGCGCCATCGTTAGATCGATGATGATGTGTGGTTATTTGATCAAAAGCAGCGCGTATCTCTTAAATGGGGAAAAAGTCAACATTTTATTTTCCAAATTCTCTTCTCTTCGATAATGTTATGCGTTACATAAAAGACACACATCAATCATCACTCACGAGAACATGTCGCGTTAAACGCTTTGACTCACGATATGATAATGAGCGCATTCAACGGTAAGAGAGGAACACCATCGACGACGCCGCCCATAAAAAGCAACGGCGGCGGCAACAACGTCGGTTTAGAATTAGTGTGCGAAAATGCCGTTACGCATCAACCTTTCGTTCTGTTCTCTTTCGGATTCATCGCGAACGTTGTTTTACTCGCATGCACGTTCGTTTTCGCGTATAAACTGGCCAAAGCGAGAACGACGAAAAGGCTGCACGGTTTGAAGGACGTTTTGCGACAGATCGTGGACGAGGACGCGCCGAATACGATTTTAAATCCCGAGGCGTTGAGGAAAATCACGGGAACGTTACCAAAGTGGGTGGATTTTTCGGACTATAACCGAGTGCCTTGGCTGAATAAAGCGGCGAAGGTGATGTGGCCTTTCTTGGATAAAGCGATCGCGTCTTCGGTGATATGGGCGCTTTCGGATGTGGTGAACGATTTAGCGAAGATGAGTAAACTGAAGATTGGGTTTCGGACGTGGACGTTAGGGGACGAGCCGCCGATATTTACGGCGGCGAAAGTGTTGGACGACGTGGAAGGCGAGGTGACGCTGGATTTGGAGTTTAAATGGGTGGCGGTGAAACCAGAGGTGGTTTTGGACGTCAAAGCGGCTGGCATTAACTTGCCCATTAAGTTGGAACACATAGAGGCGTTTGGGGTGGTGAGGTTGGTGTTTACGCCGTTGGTGCCGTGGTGGCCGTCGTTCGACGGGATGAAAATCGCCTTCGTGGACAAGCCGACGATTGATTTCAGTTTGAAATTGATCGGTGGGGATATTAATACCATTCCGTTCGTGGCGAATTCATTGAGGCATTTGATTACAAACTCGTTGGTGGATTTAATGGTGTGGCCGCAAAAGATTTGGGTGCCCATGGGTGAAACGTGGGAGAGAGAAAACGCAAACATTAGCGGGTTGTTGAAAATCGGGATCCAAAGCGCGGAGGAGTTGGTCAGCGGAACGAACGTTTTAGAACGAGGCGTGAGCGCGATGACGAGTTTGAAATCGTTCGTCGCGGTTGAACTGAATCAAAAGAATGCGAGGAGGAAGTACACGGAGGCGAAAGGTGGACGATCGCCGGTGTACGAGGAACAAATCAGTTTGCGAGTAGACGACATTCGATACTCGAAAATCAGGTTTACCGTGTACAACTCGAGCGTGGTTGGACGAATGTTAAAAGGTGGATTCGATAACGGAAACAAACAACGAGATAACGACGAGGAGCAAACGGAAATACTAAACACGGAAATAGGCTTCGCGCTGTGCGATTTGAGCGGGTTTCAAATGAAGGATTCGAACAAGACGTTGAGTTTGACTTTGGACATCGAGAAACCGGAAATTCACGGCATCGCGTCGAGGTCGACGCAAGTCGCCAAGGCGGTCATTTATTCTCCGTTTACTATTTTGTCCGTCGGTGCGAGAGGCGTCGCTGCAGTCGGACGGAAAGCCATGAATGTGGATAAAGCGGAAAAGAAGAGAGAAACGAACGGGAGATTACACGTGACGTTGCAATATTTGCCGTTTGAGGATAGAAATAACACAAACAACACCGCTGGGACGGACCCAACGTCGAGTGAAAATAATAATACGAGCACTACTTCGGCGACGGTGAACACGGAATCAGCGATGATTTCTAATTACATCGAAACCGACGCGGTCATTCAAAAAGGGAAAGAATACACCGGCGTTCTGTACGCGCGCATCATTCGCGCGGACGCGCTTCGCGCGGCTCGAGGTATAAACCCCGACCCTTACGTGAAAATTAAGTTTGGGAAACAAAAGCGCAAGACGAAAACGAAAGTAGACACTCGACGACCGACGTGGGAGGAAGAGTTTGAGTTTATAGTGGACACGGCGGAATCGAGTCGAAGTGCGATTGAAATTTCTGTTTGGGATCGCGCGCCGTTAGGTAGAAAACAAAGTCTCGGGACGCTCAGATTACACTCCGGCGATATATTGTCCCAATGCTTGCGCGTGTTTAAAGATACTGGTGCAGAATTTATGGAAAAGAAGTTTGAGTTGGCGAACGTGCCGTGCGGTACGCTGCTGATACAGTTTGAGTTCATATCTGTGTCGCAAGCGCCGGCTTTGGAGACGGACATCGAAGAAGCGAAGGAAGCGTTGATTCAAACCGAGTTGGAACGGTTAACATCAAAGAAGGACAAGAAAACATCTTCCAAAGAAGCAAAAGTGGCGACAGCTGGAGTAGCAGCAGATGTTCCGGAGAAGTTTGAGTGGCGTCAAAGTAGTCCTGGGAAGATTGTCGAGGCCGCGTCAAATATTGAACCGTCGTCGTCGTCTTCGTCGCAAAAGAAGAAAAAGAAACCTCTCGGGAGACGAATAGCGAGCGCATTTCGGAGTAAAGAGGAGAAAGCCCGCAAAAAGATGGCAAAAATGCAAGAATCGTACGAAGAGAGCGATGAAAGTGATGAAGATGAAAATGCAACGTTGGAAACGAACAGAAATACCAACTCGCTCTCCTCGGTTCCAGAAGAGTCGGAAGATACCAAACGAAAAGATGGCGGAGCGCAGTTCAACAGACGGAAATCCTTACACATTAACATAGAAGATCTGAACAAGGTTAAAATGGGATCGCCTGTATCTGAACACGAATCCGTCATTCAAAAGAGGAAAGCGTATTACCGCGCGTCTTCTAAATTTGGCAACTCGAACGAAACGTTGAAATTCAAATCTGCGTTGGACGAAGTTTTGGAAAAGGAAGAAGCGAAGAAACGGCAACAAATGCAAATGCTCTCGAGTCCCAAGGGAAAAGCGAATGCGAAAAATGAGCAAACGCTCAGCGCTGTTGTTTCCGATTCCAGCGACGAGGAACTCGAACAACACGTCGAACACGAGAGAAGGCGGCAACAGCGCCTTTCGATTGGCGCCGAAAATTATTCGAGCAACGCCGAGACGTCCTCGGAATCTTCTTTCGAGTCCGGCGATAGCTTGTCGGAATTTTCGTCGGAATCCGATATTGACGTTGCAAACTATCACTCGACAAATCAGGAGAAACATTCGACGCTTCGCAAGGCTTTGCGAAGAATGAAACGCGAAGTAGCCGGCAAGACGCCCAAACACGACAGAATTCGCGATCGAGAGTTTTACGACAAGAAGAAAGCGGAGCTCGACGCCGAGAGAAAGATGGAGCAAGCCGTTCCGGGATACGAGTGGCGAAGTAAGAACCAACAGTGGAAACAAAAAGACATTGCCGAGACGTACGTGGAAATGCGAGGCTCGAGTAAAGCGAAACGAATCGAAGATTTGCGAAAGCCGAGCATCGCGAAGATGAATAATACCAGCAGTAAAAAAAAGCATAAAAACGATGACACCGGGTGGACGAAAGTTAAGTAGCATGTTAGCATGGTGATGTATTTGTACATACTTAAATTCAACTCGCCACGGCCAACTTTGCTAAGTGCTGCATAAACACGCTCAAGGATATATCGTCCGTGAAAATAATCTCGCCGCCGCCAAAATTTTGCTGTTGCTCCCAACCGTTTTGATGCTGCGTCTGGTGCGTGTTGGACGGATTCAACTTCGCCAACAAAAAGCGAGCCTGGGAGCCGCCTTGATCGCACTCGACCAACCTAGGCGTTGGACATCTGGACTCGGCTAATTGTCGCGCATCGCCGACCGGCTGCGCGAGAAGTTGTTTGAAGTGCGCGTAATCGGGCAAATCTTGGTAGTTTGCTTTACGCCATTGCGCGATGGTCGAACCAGAATGCACGACGACGAAGAAGTACCCGTCTAAGAGCAAAATCGTATCTGGAGTGATCGAAGTAACATCTAACATCGTCGGCTGCGGTGGGCCGTTCATAGAATACATCGTTAGCGTCGGTTGAATCATGAGAAGACAATTCAAAACTGATTCGCGTCCAAGCGCTAATCGATAAAACGCGGTTTCATCGGGCGAGTTGTTGGCGGTTTGTAAGAAAGGCGACCGTCTCAAGTTGAACATGAATTGCGGGTATATGGCGACGTTTGGCGGCAACCGAAACGTTTCCGGTTCGTCTTTTCTATATTCGCCAAATTTCGTACCCGCTCGAATCAATGTTCGATCTAACCACCTCAACAAATCAAAGGCCTCTTCGTTTTCGGTTCGAAACGTCGCTACTCGCGCCATCAACACCGCGCACGCTTCTTGATCGAAACCACCGATAATTTCCGGCGCTGCGCTAGACTCTACCCACCGCCTCGCGACCGTCGTGCACCTCAAACGAATCTCTCCCGTGCTCAATTTGTAACGACAACAAAACTGTAAATAGAACGGTTGTCCGTGCGGCAACGGATTCGAATGTTGATTGACAATCTCGTAATATACCGCGATACTCGTCGACGGCGTAAACGCGCACATCCGCCAACTCGTCGTTTGTCCTAATCCAACTTCGTTTTCGCTAATTGATTTTGATTTTACAGCCAAGGCAGAAACAGGCCCTATGCAGCCTTGTACCATCACGTGCGGCGTACAGAACGCACTAAACGTACCGTTGAAAAGCATCTCCAACGTTCCATCTTCTCTTCTGGCAAACATTTTCCGCAACGATTTTCGGAAGTTTTCCGCGCCGAATTGTTCAGCTAAGATGACTTGACCGCCGGTTTGGTCCACGGCTAATTTCATTTCCGCTAAACCGACCTGATCTAAAGAGCAAGCGAACACGTCCAACGCGTGCGAACTCGTCGCCAAACGAATGCCCATGGAATTGTAAAACTTCGTCGCGTCTTTGAAATGTTTCGCGCTGTTCTTATCCAAGTCTCGGTGCGACCGCAAATCTTCGTCCGCGTCTCTCCCGACGATGGTCCCGGGACCAACCGTGCACGGTCCGGTGGTGAACACCATAACTCGCGCGCCTTGCGCCGAATGCGCTTCAGCCAACACCCCAGACGCGACCGCAATAGCCGCTCCAGTCGCTCTATACGGCCTCTGACCTTTCTCTCTCGGAAACGAGTCCGGTTGTAAATCCTCCAGAATGTTGCTCAGCACGAATTCGCATTCGCTGACGGGTAATAAAAATCTACTCTTTGCGCTCAACTCGTTCGCCACTTGACTGCCGGTATTTTTATCGTACATCGCGTATTCCTGTGCCGTCAATTCCAATCCTAATAACTTCTTCACTTTCTCTTGCGTCACGTCTTTCGTCCCTCTGAGCACGTAACTTCTCGGCAACGGGCTCGTCCCGCTCAACTCGTGCACCGTAACCGTCGCTCCAAACGTAATCAACCCGACGTAACATTCCTCCGGTAACAACGCCAACAGTTGCCCGATCGAATCCTTCGCGTCTTGCAACTCCTCCTTAGGACACGCGGTATCTAAAACAATCATAAAACACGGCGCTTTCACATTCTTATTCGTCATCGTGTACTCCACCGTCGTGTACGTCGGGAACAACTCCGCGGGTAAGTTCTGCGGGTTGATCTCGTGATAGTTTCGCGGCAAATTATTCATGCAATCGCACAAGCAACACCTCCACGATTTCCTCGCGTAATCTACCATGCAATGCGGATTGAGCACGCCTTGACACCCTTCGCACACCACCGGTTCGTACGGCAACACCGGCATCTCCGGAATCGATTTCCCCGGCGTCACGATGGCACCGGTCGGTAAAACGATTCGCGTCGCTTCGATTCGCGAGCACGGCCACGCGTTGAAGGACATTCGCACGCCTTCCCGGTTCTCGTACGCCGCGAAATCCATCTTTGTTTTTGTTTATGTGCGCGTGTATTTTATCTCTCTCTCTCTCTCTCTCTTTGTGGTTCTAAGAATTCAAAGAGAGCGCGCGGGGGGAATTTTTAGGAACACACAACGGCACAATCCAAAACTCTCAAAATCTCTCTCTCTCTCTCTCTCTCTCTCTCTCTCTCTCTTTCCTTCTTCTGCGTTTAAAAAAGAGCACTCGACGACACGCAGACACGCAGACAGAGAGACTGAAATCGATCTGAACGCTCGAAAAGAAACTGCGCGCTCGCGCGTTGGTTTTCTTCTTCTCGGTCTTTCCTCTTCTTCTTTCAAAAATTTTTTGACGCGATTCGAAGAAAAAGAAGAAAGAGAGAAAGTCGATTTTCGTATGTTTAGGGTTTAGGGTTTAGGAAAAAAAAGGGCACTTCACAAAGGCACGTTTTCCCGCACAAAAACACACAACTGTAAAACCGCAAAACGCTTCTCCGCGCTTCCTTCTTTGTTTTTGCGCTTCGCGGGAAAAGAAAGAAGAGAGAACTTTGAAGAACAATGCTTTCTGCGCTCTCTCCGAAATCGTCGCCTTCTCGCGCTGCTGCGCGCCGTTGTTCCAAAGAAGAAGACGAAGAAGAAACGAAAAATGAATCTCCTCCGCTGCACGTTTTGGATACCGTCGCCGGCGTGCGCGAACGCGTGCGCGAGGCGAGAGGAAAGTGCGATCAAAAGATTGCTCTGGTGCCAACCATGGGAGGGTTGCACCAAGGCCACGTCTCGCTGATTTCCATCGCGCTGAAGAGCGCGGATTTTGTCGTCGTGAGCATATACGTGAACCCGATGCAGTTCGCGCCGCACGAAGACTTTGACGCGTATCCGAGAACGCTGGAGGAAGATTTAAAGAAAATTGCGGATTTAGGGGAGAACTCTCGCGTGTGCGTGTTTGCGCCGAAGGAATCTTTGTTCGGGAAAGGCGTGGACCCGTCGGAGTGCGCGAACGTGACGGTGCCGGGGGTGAGTCAGGGATTGTGCGCGACGACGAGGCCTCATTTTTTTGGCGGCGTCGCGACGGTGGTATTGAAACTATTGAACATCGTGAAACCAGACGCGGCGGTTTTTGGGAGAAAAGATTATCAGCAGTTGAAAGTTATCGAGAAGATGGTGAGAGATTTAGATTTGGACGTGGAAATTTTGAGCGGGGGCATTGTGAGAGAACCGGTGAACGGAGAGGCGTCGGACGCGGAGTCTTGCCCGGGATTGGCTATGAGCTCGAGAAATACGTATTTAACCGAAAAAGCGAGAAAGCAGGCGGAGGCGATATCGGTGGCGCTGAAAGACGTCGCGGATGGTATTTCCGGACGGTCGGATGAGTTTACGCCGGCCATGGGTGCGAACATGGCGCAAGGGTGGGTTGGTTTCATTAAAAGGTGCATAGAATTGAGCGGAGGTAAAGTCGATTACGTGGAAATCCGCCAACGAGAAACGTTGGAAGGGCCGGTGGAAAAGTTAATCAAAGGCGAGAAGTACGTGGTTTTAGCGTGCGCGTATTTCGGTGGCGTTCGATTGCTAGATAATGTGGAAGTGGATAAAGCGTGATATAATAATAGAATGTTGTAGTGATGATGTGTAAGAATAGTATTGGGTAGCGATGTTGTTGAGAAGAGAGCGTAAATTAGTTATTTATTTAATGAAGCAGTCCTTCAAAGAGCTAGTGCACGCGCCCGCGCTCGTCGTGGCCTTCTTCCCGTCGTAACACGCCACCCCGTCCGCGTCGGTTTTCAATTTTGGCAACACCTTATCCAACTGTTTTTTCTTCGGGTTCAACACCTTCTCCGGCTCGCCTTCGAAACCTTCAAACGTGACGCGCTCGCCGATTTTCGCGCCGCTCGGCGGCTTGACAAAGTCAACCTTCGTGTGGTCCTCGTTCGAGGCGCACAATACCATGGCCTCAGAATTCAAACCTCGCATCTTATTCGGTTTCATGTTGCAAATGACCAGAACGTCTGCGTTGGTCATGTCTTCTAAAGTTTTAAACTCTCGTAAACCAGAGCACACTTGCAACGGCTTTTCTAATCCAACGTCAATTTCTTCGGCCCATAACTTATCCGCTTCCGGGTGTTCCCACGCTTTAACGATTTTACCAACTCTGATGTCGACGACGGAAACGTCCACTTCTTTCTCCGCCGCTGCCGCATCTCCTCCTCCTGCTCCTCCTTCTGCCTCGGCTGCCGCTTTTCTCGCCGCCTTTGCCGCCGCTTTCTCCGCCGCTTTCGCCTCTTTCTTCGCGATGGCTTTCAATCTCTTCGCCTCGGCCACCGGATCGTCCAACGGTTGCGACCCGCCTTGAGGATGCTGCTGCTGCGGCTTTTCTTCCCCACTTTCTTTTTTCGTCCCCGAAGTGGACACTTCCGCTTTCCCGCCGCTCTCGCTTCTCGGCAACGCCGTCCACGTCGCGTCCATCGCCGAAAAGTCAATCGCGCCTTCTTCGCCCGCCGACAACACGCTCTGCATCCGCTTGCACCATCGCACCAAACTCTTCTTCTGCTTCAACTGACCGGAGGCCATCATCTGTTTCACTTTCTCGCGCACCGCGCCAAACAAAACGATATCCGCTAAAGTCACTCGATCGTTCGCAGCGACGTGAGACTTCGTCTTCAAGTGCTCGTTCAGAGACTCCAAAGCCTGTTCGCAATCGGCGTCGAACTCGACGCCGGTGTAGGTGGTGTTCACGGCGGCGAGCCAATCATCGATGGCGAGTTTTTCCGCATCCGTCGCGCCGAGGAGTAAAGACGCGTCGTCTCCGTCTCCGCACAGCGCTTTGGCGACCGGAACGAGACCTTCAAACGACGCTTTGATGTCGTCGGCGGCGTCGTCTCGATGATATCGCGGCGGCGTCGATGGATTAGTTTTGGAATCGACGACGACGACGACATCGGAGGAGGAGGAGATGTTTTTATACGCGCAGAGGAGCGCGATGGTTTGCCCGGCGGGCGAGGACGCGTCGCAAGTGACGCGAGGAGATGACGACATGTGCGTTTCGTGGACGCGCACGTGTGGTTCTTTTTTGGGGGGTGTTTCCTGATGATAAAAGTGCTCGCGCGTACGTGTGCCTCGTTTGTGACTTGTGACGGACTCACGAAAAAAAGGTGCACCCTTTACTACAAAATACGAAAAGGCGAGACGCGAACGCGCACAGATCAAGAGAGAAAGAATTATTATTATTCAAGTTTTATGATGATCATATATATATATATTCCAAATTAAGCTAACATAAACACCCCCCAACTCTCTCTCTCTCTCTCTCGTCGCGTCGGCGCGGTTTTCGCTCTCTCGAGCGCCCACCGCGTGAAACGCGCGATTGATCGTATACTAAAAATTTAATACATGATGAAAAATATGTTTAAACGTTTAATATCTGTAGGCAGCCGGCTTGAACGGACCTTCAATCGGGACGTTAATGTACGCGGCTTGTTCCGCGGACAATTTGGTCAACTTGACGCCAATCTTTTCCAAGTGCAATTGGGCAACCTTTTCGTCCAAGTGCTTCGGCAAGACGTACACCTTCTTGTCGTATTTGCCAGATTTGCGTTCGTTCCACAACTCCAATTGCGCGATGCACTGGTTGGTGAACGAGCAAGACATGACAAAAGACGGGTGGCCAGTGGCGCAGCCCAAGTTGAGCAAACGACCTTCGGCCAAGACGATGACGCCGTGTCCGTCCGGAAATTCGTATCTGTCGCATTGCGGCTTGATGTTCATGCGCTTGGTGACAGCTTCCAAACCAGCCATGTCGATTTCGTTGTCAAAGTGACCAATGTTACCAACGATGGCGTTGTTCTTCATGTTCTTCATGTGGTGAGCCATGATGATGTCCTTGTTACCGGTGGTGGTAATGAAGATGTCGCACTCGCCGACGACGTCTTCGAGCGGGGCAACTTGGTAACCTTCCATCGCCGCTTGCAACGCGCAAATCGGATCAATTTCAGAGACGATGACACGGCCGCCCGCCGCCTTCAAAGACGCGGCGGAACCCTTGCCGACGTCACCATAACCAGCAACCCAGCAAGTCTTACCGGCAATCATGACGTCAGTGGCTCTCATGATACCGTCCGGCAAAGAGTGTCTGCAACCGTACAAGTTATCGAATTTGCACTTGGTGACGGAGTCGTTGACGTTGATCGCCGGGAACAACAATTCGCCC
>Ga0181599_1003486_pt1 | contig 13300 bp, 11 predicted proteins | sample 041ome_3_FD_148658 | JGI IMG/M metagenome (GOLD analysis project Ga0181599, IMG submission 148658) | Coastal salt marsh microbial communities from the Groves Creek Marsh, Skidaway Island, Georgia - 041405US metaG (spades assembly) | ecosystem: Environmental > Aquatic > Marine > Intertidal zone >...
TGATTAAGAGAGGACTGGGTCAACCCAAGAATTTCCCTTTCCCCCTCCGAGTTTTTTTATGGAAAATCGGATGAAAAGCTTGAATTCATTCAGTCCTTTGATCAAATTAAGGGATATGAAAATTGCACTCTCTACTCTCTTTTTAGCTCTACTCATGCAGCCAGCTCTCTTTGGAGCCGAAAAATGTGCCCTGATGAAGGACGATGATATCGATCCCGAGGAATATTCCGAGGTAATGGGCAAGAAGATCGAATTCTGCTGTGGTTCTTGTGTGAAAGCATTCGACAAGGCCACCGCTTACTACATTAAGGCCGTGCCCGCATTGGCCGCCAAGTTTTCCGATGCTGAGAAGAAGGAACTTGGTGTAGACAAGGTCGAATTGCTCGAGCAGCGCTACTGCCCAATCTACCCAGATCGCATCGTTAACCCTGAGTGCAAGACTGAGGAGTATAACGGAAAAACAGTTTATTTCTGGTCCTCCAGCGCACAGCGTAAATGGAAGAAAGATCCAGAAGGATACTTTAAGAAAGCGATGGAAGCAGGCCTTCTTCCACAGTTTAAGTCCTAAACCTTCTACCTCCCTTTATCCAAAACCCTGTCGGGAAAAACCCCGCCAGGGTTTTTTTATTCCTCCTTGGAAACGAAGGCGTAAAGCACGCCAGTCTCACAGGTTACACAAACATCATCAGTCATACAGCGGTTACTTTGGCTGATCAAACGATCCCAAGAAAAACTCATTTTTTCCAACTCCCATTCCAGTCCTCTACTTTGCACAGCCTCGCATTCGCCTAGGGGAATAATACTCAGATTGGCACCTGATCTTCCTCTAAGAAATAAAGGAGCCTCAGGTGTAATGCGACTAGAATACTCGTGCACGTCATCGAAAATAATTTCGACTCTCGAATCTACGCGTCCAGCAATCATCAAATTGGAAAGTGTATGATCCATACGCTTCCCCAATCCCCCAAGAATAACGAGTTTCTTTGGCTGTCCCAGTTGTTTTATCCAATCCAGCGCTTTTTCGAAATCAGTATGGTTTTGGTCTGATAAATGATGAAGTGAGGAACGCGGAAAAACCTTTTCGATTTCGGATAAATCTCCACAGGAATCAAAATCTCCAAGGATTACATCGGGTTCGATTTCTGCGGACCGATGAGCCGACCAACCCCCATCCACTGCAACCGTCAACTCAGCATCCTCTGCACGCCATTGCAGGAGCTCAGCAGAAGGGGCATGCCCCGCCAGTGTCAGCAGGACGGTGGAATCAATAGCCAGTTTGTTCAAGTTACTGAAAAAAGCCCCGTTGTTTTTCGCTTATCGGTAATTCCAGCTTATCCATCACCAAAAGCATATCTTCCCACACTTTACGCTTACTGGACTTACTGGGATTGTGGAGCAGGTAGGATGGATGGTAGGTGACCATCAGCGGAGTGCCCTCATATTGGTGCCAGTTTCCACGCATCTGGCCAAGTCGCCTCTGTGGATCCGCTCCGAGCAAGCCATCGGTCGCAGTCTTACCCAGAGCTACAATGACTTTAGGTTTAACGATCTCCAATTGAGCACGCAGGTAAGGCAGACAAAAATTCATTTCATCCGCCGTGGGCGGACGGTTTCCGTAGGCTCTTTCATGTCGGGGACGAAAATTTACCACGTTCCCAATGTAGACAGATTCCCTGGACAACCCCATGGCAGAAATAATCCGGTCAAGCAATTCTCCCGCAGGTCCCACAAAGGGTTCCCCGGCAGTTTCCTCTTCCGCTCCGGGTGCTTCTCCGCATAAAAATAAATCCGCATCAAAATTACCCACTCCAAAGACAATCTTTCCATTTGGATTGAGCTCCGACTTACAGGTTTCGCATCCAAGCACTCTTTCCTTCAACCAACCCCATTGTTCCTGCTTGGTTCCCTGTGGCAGTGTAATTTCGGCAGGCGTTAAGAGTGCAGGATTTACTGCCTGCAAAGATGGTTTGGGTTCAGATGCTTTGGGTAAAGGTGCAGTGCTAATAGGTTCCTTCACGACCGAAGTAAAGACATCCGGTACCGGTCCAGCAACTGAAGCGACTTCCTGGCGTTGTAGGACTGGCGTTGACATCTTGGACCCTCCAAGTAGATCCTCTAAGGACTCCAGAGTTGAATCCTCCATGTACAGCTCACGGATACCTTCAGTTCGCTGCCTCTTGAGTTCTTCCAGTACCGCAAAAGCAGCATCCACAGGTTCTATTAACCCGGAATCACTCATGATTTTGCCTGAATACGCTCCACATATTTTGCCAGCAAATCGAACTCAATATTCAAATGGTCTCCTGCTTTCCTTCCCTGCAAATTGGTTTGACTCAGGGTATGTGGAATCAGCCAGACCACGAAGGAATTATCAGTAACATCGCAAACTGTTAAGGAACATCCATCGACTGCGATACAACCTTTATCAACCAGATACTTGGCTGCAGACGATTCCACACCGACCTGAAGAAACAAATTTTTTCCTCTCTCTTCAAAAATTTCAATCCTTCCGAGTCCGTCAATATGACCGGTGACAAAATGACCACCCAAGCGACCATTGGCAGCCAGCGAGCGCTCGAGGTTTACACGATCCCCCACTTGAAGATTACCCAGATTCGTCCGCTTGAGGGTCTCCTCCAATAGATCAAAGGACCCCTCGGATGAGCCATCCTCCTTCATGGTCAGGCAGCATCCATTTACTGCCAGACTGGTCCCAGCCTCCAAACCGTTTCCATCCGCAAAAGGCAGATCGAGTTGGAGCAACCAAGACTCCTCCTGCTCCTTCAAGTTCTTGACTACACCAACGCCTTCTACAATTCCGGTAAACATAATATTACACTAATCAACCATATGAAAGTCACAGGCAAATTGGAAAGATAATTTGACCAATATATTTCGCTGAATAGCTTGGAGTCTAATTAATATGCACAAATTTCGCATCCATTCTATTCTGGTCTTTCTTTGCTTAACTTTTGGTTTCTCAACTATTTCTGCCCGTACCAGTATAGCCAGTGGAACCTTAAGCCGAGTACCCGCTGACTCCATTCTTGTTCTTAGTGTCGATGGGGAAAAATTGATCTCCAAATCCGGAATTCTTAGCAATAAGCAATGGAATCCCCTGCTCGACCGGATGGAAGAAAATGGTTCTCCCATCCGTAAGTGGCTCGCTGATTCTAACCAAAGCGGTATCGCTTGGGGAGAGCCTCTGCAATTTTTTGTTCGTTTAATCGAAGGCGAGTTTCCCTACCCTCAGTTTGGGGCTATCTTCAAAACGAGTTCAGCTGAACAAGCGGACAATACCATCAGTACTCTGGCAAATTTTCTCGGTCTTCGCCCATCCAAAAACAATCCCAAGGTGTACCAGCGTGCGACCCAACCATTTGCAATCGGACGCTCAGGTGAATTCTGCTTCCTTCTGGGCACTCTCTTTTTCCCCAAGCAAATGCAAATTTCACCACCAGAGAATGATTTAAATACTTTTATTGCATCCCTCTCTGCAGAAGGTCAGTCCGCATCCATGCCATCATCTCTCGCAAATCATGCCAAGCATTCCGCCGATGTGAGTCTCTATGTGGAAGGAACTGGAAACAGCAGAATGTTTGAAAATCTGAGCGGGAATACTCTACTTAGTTCTATCTTCCCCCTATTCGATCCTCTTTTGCAGGACTCCTTCGGTATTTTCCTCAAATCCCAACCTGGAAATATTAAGATCGAAGCCCATAATTATTCCCTGCCCGATCAGGTAGGGAATCATGCAATTGCTCCTTTGGAAATGATCAATCAAATACCCGGAGATGCTCCTCTTGTTGCCCGGATTAGTCTGCCTGAAGATCGTTTTCAGTCATTTCTCACAGATGCGGTCGACACTGTGCTCAAATTTTTGTCTGGAAATAAATTGGGTGCAGATATGGATTTGCCCGGATTCGATTTGAGTGCCCGTGAGCTTCTCAAATTCCCCAGCGGAGATTTTGTTGTCGCCGGAGGCAACTCCAAGATCCGACGAATCTCTCTTCCTAATGGTCAGTCAATGGTTCAATCCACTCCTATCTGGGCGGGTGGTATGAAAATTTCCTCCGCACTGGCCTATCGGGAAATCCTTGCCGGAATGAATGCTGGCATGGGACTCTCACCTCTACTGGAGACGCATCAACTCAAACTTTCTGAATCCAAAGATTCCGTTTGGATATCTTCTCCGGAATATTCCCGTGAAATCAAATTGGGAAAGCCAATCGAGCCACTATCTTTTGAGCGTAGAAAATTATTGAGCAATCATCAGTTTGCCTTGGATTTTAACCCCAAGATTGCTGCCCGGTCTCTCCGCGAACCGGAGGGTCTAAGTTTTGATCAGCTCAAACAAATCAGCTGGTTGGATGATTACCGCAACTTTTCGATCCGCTTAACTGAAAAAGGAATGCTGCAGGGAAATCTCCAACTCAGCCAACCCGAAAAGCAAGGATGGGAAGTGACTGCTGACCGACTCGCTCAGGAATGGATCGATCAGATCAACGCCCGCTTATTTCTGGCTATTTCCCGGGACGATCTCAATGAAGTGATCGAAGCGGTGGCGATGGGGGCGCTAATCAATGCCAACGACCGGTTTGGACACTCCCCTATTCACTACGCCGCCTATCGTGGAAATACATATATTGTGGATTATTTACTCCGTAATGGCGGCGATCCCAATGCCCGTGGAAACCATCAATCCACTCCGCTACACAGTGCAGCCTGGGGTAAAAACCAGGAAGTGGTGGAATTACTCCTCGAGGATGGTGCCGAGGTGGATGCCAAAACCGATGAACTGGAAACTCCGATCATGACTGCTACCCTGCGTGGGCAAAAAGAAATGGTTGAAACCCTGCTTGCTTTATCCGCTGATGCCCATGCGGTGGATAAATACGGCTCTAATCTGATGGATTTGGCAGGAGCCAGCGGAAATAAGCAACTGGTCGAACTTCTGGCCGGGGTGGGAGTCAAAATTTGCTATCCCTTACATTTGGCCGCTGGTACCGGTGATTTTACCTCGATCAAATCCCTGCTCGAGTCCGGACATTCGATTAACGAACAGGATTCTTTCGGGGCCACACCCTTGCTTATTGCCACCGTGGCTGGGCGTGAGGATATGGTAGACTACCTATTGGAACATTCTGCCGATCCCACCATCGAAGCAAAAGATGGATACTCCCTGCTTCACGGGGCTGCGTTTTCTGGGAAGAAATCTCTGGTCCGCAAGATGCTTGCCTATGGGCTCAACATGAACCAGCGCTACGGAACCGATAAAATCACCCCCACCGATGTGGGAGAAGAAGGCAGCGAAGCTCTGATTTACTTGCGATCCATGGGTGGGAGATCTGCCTGGGAACTGGGACCTGAGTAAGTTTTTCTGCTATCCTAACCGTCCAAGCGAAAAAATCACTTTTCCATCCTTGGTAAGCTTCCGGTCCACTGCTTTGGCATGGGGAACAAATTCTTCCAGTATTTGCCAGAACTTTGGGGAATGATTCATTTGGGCAAGATGTGCAAGCTCATGAAAGATCACATAACTCCCAAGCTCCTGTGGGAGCAGGATTATCCGCCAATTCAGAGATAAAGTACCTTTGGGTGAGCAGGATCCCCAGCGGGTTCGTTGATCCCCAATGCGTAGCCTTTTCGAATAAAGTCCGGCATAATTTTCTGCCCACTCCAGCCATCCGGGAAGAAATTGATACGCCAGTTTCCGACAGGCCAGTTTAATCATCTCATCCTCCTGCCCTGACCTTGGCACCCGTATTCCAATCTGCTGATTTTCCAGACTGATCAATGGTCTGGCAGTGTATTCATCAAACGAAAGGGAAACCTTACGCTCAACCATGCTTGGTCCGAGACAAATTTTTCCACCGTTCTCAAAATACTTCCGTATGGAAATAGGAACGGGAAATTGCTGGCTTTTTCTCTCGAGCCATTCCTTATGATCCATCAAAAATTTCTCTGCAGTCGCCCATGCCATACGGGAAGGAAAGGTAAGCAGGGCAAAATCTGTACTTTTCAACCTTAGGTTTACTCTGCGGGCACGCTTACTTTTTCTTAACTCACAGCGAAGGAAGCGAACCTGTCCGTCCTGTTCAAATTCGAGCACTAGTTCCTTGGTTTTCAGGAACATACTCACCCTTCAACCCAATTTGGAATCTTCGAATTTTTTTATCTGCGAACCAGTAAATTTACGAAGGGCAGATTCCGGATCTATCCCGGCTTTCCGACAGGCTGCAATGTATTCAAATAATGCCCGGCCTGCCTGAGACTCATCCAAGCCTTCTGCCAGTTGATCCACCACCGCTTCATCCCAATCACCTTTCGATTGAAGCCCTAACTTGCATATCTGCTTGTAAGATTTATCCGCATGCAGAGTTGCGGGGAGCTGGGGAGGTAAGTCCTTAAATAATTGATAGGTATCATCTTCCCCACGGGCTTTTTTTTCTTCTGCCTTAATTTTTTCCCAGCGGTCAATCACTGCATCCGCATCTTCTTCCTTATCATTGGGGTCTCCAAACACATGGGGATGCCTGCGAATTAATTTCTCGGAAATCTCCCTCGCCACATCCTCCAGATCAAACCTTCCCGCTTCTTCCTCAATCTGGGCATGAAAAACCACCTGCAACAAAAGATCGCCCAGTTCTTCCCTCAGCAATTCGACATTTTCTGTATCAATTGCTTCCAATACCTCGGCGGCTTCCTCCACCAGACAACGGGCTATGGATTGGTGGGTCTGTTCCTGATCCCAGGGACATCCATCCGGGGCCCGCAATCTTGCCATCAGTTCTCTTAGTCGTTGAATTTCACTCACACTGGTGCACTATTATATCGATCCCTCGGACTTGCAAACCCATAGCCCGAGAATTTCAATTTATCACACTTTACAGACTTAATGGACAAACTATCTGAAATCATGGCGGCCAAACGCCGGGAGATCGAACCGATCATTCGTCCCATCCGAGACAGCGAATTATCCAACCTCGGAGAGCGGATGAGAAACGGCCCCTCCTTTCTGGATGCTCTTTCCTCCCCCAATGAATTGTCTGTGATTGCAGAGATTAAACGCAAGTCTCCCTCCGCTGGAGAAATTGCCACCGGAGCATCCGCCGTGGAACAGGCACGCGAATATATAAATGCCAATACGGATTGCTTATCTGTGTTAACTGATGAAGCCTACTTTGGAGGTACCCTTCAGGACCTTTGGGATGTAAACGACTTTATCTGCGTGCACAACCGATCAACGCCAACCCTGCGCAAGGATTTCATGGTTCATCCCGTACAGGTACTGGAAGCTCTCGAAGCTGGTGCCAAGGCAATTCTCCTGATCGTGCGTGCTCTTACTGATGATGAACTGAAAATTCTCAGAAATGCAGCCGACCTTGCCGGGCTTACCTGCCTTTATGAAATTCATGAGGAAGCAGAGCTCGAAAAAGTTTTGCCCCACAATCCACTTCTTCTCGGGGTAAACAATCGCGATTTAAAGCGATTTAAAACCGATCTTGCAGTTACCGAACGTTTATTCCCCCAAATTCCTGAAGGAATCATCAAAGTGAGTGAAAGCGGAATTATGGAACCTGCGGATGCGTGGCGTGCCCGCGAAGCTGGAGCGGATGCGGTACTCTGTGGAGAGGCCTTAATGCGCGCAGAAGATATCGAAGACTTCATTGAACAAATGAAGGACTGCGACTAAGACCTTTCTGGTAATTTCATGGCCCTTAGTCCATCCGAGACCAGTGACCTACTCCGGCAACTGGAACACCGGCCAAATAAAAAACTGGGCCAGAACTTTTTGATCGATGGGAATCTGGTGGAAAAGTCCATTTCCATGGCTTCTCTGCCCACCAATTATCCTGTACTGGAGATTGGCCCCGGCTTGGGCACACTCACTTCGCACTTACTGAATCTTGGCCATTCGGTATATGCGGTGGAAATTGACCGTCGATTGGAAGCTCATTTGCGGGAAAGACTGAGCAGTTTTATTGAATCAGGTCAGTTCAATCTCGTCCGGTCAGATGCTGTGAAGCTACCCATTGGTAATTTACCAGACGATGTTTCAGAATATGCAGTCGTTGCCAACCTCCCTTATGCCATATCCTCTGCATGGATGGAGGGGTTACTAGGCTCAGGAAAATTACCCACATCCATGGTCATGATGCTTCAAAAAGAAGCTACCGAACGGATGCTCGCCTCCCCCGGTACAAAAGCATACAACGCTCTCGCGATCTTTTTACAATCCGCTTACCAGCAAACAGGATATCACCCTGTGCCTGGGCAGTGTTTTTATCCTGCTCCTGCTGTGGCCTCCGCACTGCTGAAAATGGAAAAGAAAACCGAGCCCTACCTATTTGCAAAAGAAACCCGATCATTAATCCGGAGAATTTTTACCCAGCGAAGAAAGCAAATTGGAAGTTTGCTCAAAAAAGAAGAGCAGGAGATTCAGCAGGTCATGACTTCCTGGCTGGAAGAAAATAATATTTGTCCAACAACCAGACCGGAAAAGATTTCCGTGGATCAATGGATAAAACTGGGAAAACAATTCCCCTCCACAAACTGATTAAAGAAAGAAAAAACTAGGCGGCAGCTCCCACGCCACAACACTTCTTGTATTTCTTTCCACTTCCGCAGGGGCAGGGATCGTTACGTCCCACTTTGGGAGCTTCGCGGACAACCGGAGTGGCAACCTTGGGTGCAGAAGACTCATCCACTTGAGGGACTGGTGAAGATGGTGCAGAGAAACGGTCAAATCCCGCTGATCCCCCACTATCGGGACCGGTGGACTTGGCTGACTTACTCAAAGTACTCAACATATTTTCGAAGGCAGCCAGATTGGTGGCGGCACGAAACATTCCGGAACACACTTCCGAACGCATCGCTCCCATCATCTCTTCGAATGCACGAAAAGCTTCACTCTTATATTCACTCAGTGGATCTTTCTGCCCATATCCACGCAAGCCCACACTCCGGCGGAGTTCCTCCATCTCTGTGAGGTGATCCTGCCAGTGAACATCGACCGCATTGACCACCACATAGCGTTCAAGTCCCTGTATCTGATCGGGGTTCTCCAGCTTCCGTTTTCCTTCGTAAGCTTGATGAATCTTTTCGATCAATAAATTACGGCAACCCTCCTCACCTTTACCCACGAATTCATCCGCAGATAAATTGAGGGGGAAAGTAACATTTACCCAGGAAGCAACCAGAGATTCAAACTCGGGCATAGCTTCCAGCTTATTGGCTTTAAACTCATTCTCCGGGATGGTTGCTAAACGCTCATCCACTTCTTCCTCCACCAACTCGAGAAGGATTTTTCCGGGATCATCCTCCAGCAGTACATCGTTACGAATAGAGTAAACAATTTCGCGCTGTCGGTTGAGCACATCATCATACTGAAGGAGACGCTTACGAATGGAGTAGTTTTGCTGCTCCACTTTTTTCTGGGCGTTTTGAATAGACCAGTCAAGGGTGCCATGCTCCAGCATCTCATCATCCCCAAAAGATTTCTCCAACATCTTGGACAATGCCCCCTGGTTGGCAAAAAGACGCATCAAATCATCTTCCAAGGATACATAGAAACGGGATGATCCGGGATCTCCCTGACGGGCACAACGCCCGCGCAACTGACGGTCAATTCGGCGGGATTCATGTCTTTCAGTACCAAGAACCAGCAATCCACCAAGTTCCTTTACACCTTCCCCCAGCTTGATATCCGTTCCACGACCCGCCATATTGGTGGCAATGGTCACCGCCCCCTGCTGGCCTGCCTGAGCAACAATCTCAGCTTCCTTCTCATGAAATTTCGCATTGAGTACCGTATGGCGAATATTGGCTCTTTTCAGCATCCGGCTGAAAACCTCAGATGATTCCACCGATGCCGTGCCCACAAGCACGGGTTGTCCACGCTTGTGCGCTTCAGTCAGATCTTCCAACACCTGATTATATTTCTGGCGGCGCCCCTTGAACATTAAATCATTGAGATCCTTACGGATACATTCGCGGTGCGTAGGGATAACCATGACCCCAAGCCTGTAAATATCATGAAATTCGCCGGCTTCGGTCTCCGCAGTACCCGTCATACCAGCAAGCTTTTCGTACATTCGAAAATAATTCTGAATGGTGATGGTGGCGTAGGTCTTGGTTTCCTTTTCGATCTGGACACCCTCCTTGGATTCAACCGCTTGGTGCAACCCATTGCTCCATCGACGGCCCGGCATCAGACGACCCGTGTTTTCATCCACGATCATCACCTTACCACCCTGCACCACATACTCCTTATCCTTCTCGTAGAGAGCATAAGCTCGAAGTAACTGGGAAATCGTATGAATACGCTCGCTCTTTACCTGAAACTCAACCTCCGCCTGCTCACGCTCTTTTCTTTTCTCATCATCCGAAAGAGTCTTCTTGCGATCAATTTCCACATAGGTGGTGGCCAGGTCAGGGATCACAAATCCTTCAGGATCACTCGGACTGATTAAGCCACGACCAAGCTCGGTAAGATCGGCCTGCTGGTTTTTTTCATCGATTACGTAGTGGAGAGCCTCTTTCAAATCATGAGCTCTGGTTTTGTTATAATCGGAGTTCATTTCCAGATCGAACTTCTCAAATCTCTTACGGATCTGAGCGTCCTCCATCATCCGCATGAACTGACGGTGGGTGGGCATGCCCCTCTTAACCTGATAAAGTTTCGAGGTTGCTTCATCCAGAGCATCTTCATCGGACTCATCTGAACTAAGCACACGTTTTGCATCCTCAGCCAAACGATTGCACTGGCGTACCTGAGTATCCACCAGTTTGGTCACAAGGGGCTTCATCTCATTGAAAGGCAAAGGATTGTCCTCTCTCATGGGACCGGAAATGATCAGCGGGGTTCTCGCTTCATCAATCAAAATGGAATCCGCTTCATCAATGATACAAAAGAAATGATCTTTCTGTACCTGATCTTCCTGGCTCGTTGCCATGCCATTGTCGCGCAAATAATCAAAGCCGAACTCCGACGCAGTACCGTAGGTGATATTCTTGGCATACATCTCCCGCCGCTCACCGGAGGGCATGCTGTTTTGAATACACCCCACTGTAAGTCCTAAAAACTCAAACAAAGCACCCATCCAGTGGGAGTCCCGCCGGGCAAGGTAATCATTCACTGTGACCAACTGACAATTTTGTCCGGACAGTGCATTAAGATAAAGAGGACAGGTCGAAACCAGTGTTTTTCCCTCACCCGTGGCCATTTCTGCGATATGACGCTCATGTAGGGCCATACCACCGATCAACTGCACATCATAGTGAATCATCTGCCATTCGATAGGCTGGTCGCAAACCTCAATGGTCTGACCGCAAAGTCGGCGGGCACCATTTTTAACCACCGCAAAAGCTTCGGGTAAAAGATCGTCAAGACTCTCACCATCCTTGTATCGCTGCATAAACTCTGTCGTTTTTTCCCTTAACTCATTATCGCTCAGGGATTGCAGTTTTTTTTCCAGATCATTGATTCGGCTAACTACCGGAGCACACTTTTTGATAAATTTTCGATACTGCCTCCCCTTGAGGGACTGCATCACCGATTGAATAGGAGAAAATAAACTCATGGAAAGAAAGTTTGAAAAGTCGGTTCCCTAACGGGAAATTATTTCACTGAAATAAGGAATAGTTCGGTCAAGTCCCTCCGACAACGAAACTTTAGGCTCCCAGTCCAGAACTTTTTTGGCCAGAGAAATATCAGGTTTGCGCTGGGTGGGATCATCAGAAGGTAAAGGCATCTCAATCAGTTTTGAGGATGAACCGACTTTTGCCAGCACCTGCTCCGCAAGTTCACGGATGGTGAACTCAACAGGGTTACCAATATTTACCGGGCCAACAGTTTCTTCCTGCTCCATGGTACGTAAAATCGCTTCCACTAAATCATCCACATAACAAAAAGACCGGGTCTGGGCGCCATCCCCATAGATGGTCAGACCTTCGCCCCTAAGTGCCTGAACAATAAAATTGGAGACCACCCGCCCGTCATCCGGTGCCATCCGGGGACCATAGGTGTTGAAGATACGAACCACCCGGGTATCCACCTTATTTTCACGATGATAATCAAAAAACAAGGTCTCAGCACAGCGCTTCCCTTCGTCGTAACAGGCACGCAGTCCGATCGGGTTGACGTTCCCACGGTAGCTCTCGGGTTGAGGATGGACTTCCGGGTCGCCATAGACCTCCGAAGTGGATGCCTGCAAAATCCGGGCCCCGACCCGCTTGGCTAATCCTAAACAATTGATGGCTCCCATCACTGAGGTTTTCACCGTTTTAATAGGATTGTACTGATAATGGACCGGTGATGCAGGACATGCCATGTTGTAAATTCGATCCACCTCCACTTTGAAAGGATCGATCACATCGTGCCGCATCAGTTCAAAATCTGCATAATCTCGCAGGTGGGCAACATTCTCTTTATTGCCGGTAAAAAAGTTGTCTAGACAGATCACCTCATGTCCCTGATCAAGCAAACGTTCGCAAATGTGACTTCCTAGAAATCCAGCTCCCCCTGTGACTAAAGTTTTCATAAATAGTACAAAGATACTATCTCTAGCAGATGAGAGGGATTTGGAAACCCTTCTTTTCTTTGGAATTAGGAAAAGAAAAATTGGTCGGGCCGGTGAGATTTGAACTCACGACCCCTACACCCCCAGCGTAGTGCGCTACCAGACTGCGCTACGGCCCGACCTTGGATGTCCGAAGACAAGTGTTAGAAAATGCTCGATCCGGTAATCTTAGTCAAGATTAACACCCCGCTTCATACTTCGAAATCCATTGCTTGGACCATTGCTCGAAGTCTCCTTCCAGAATATGTATTCTCGCCTGCTCCATGAGGGAAACGAAAAACCGCAAATTATGCAGAGTTAAAATCGTACCAGCCAAAGATTCTTTGGCTTGGATAAGGTGGCGGATATAGGATTTGGAAAATTCAAGGGATGCATAGCAGTCAGAAGTCTCGTCCAATGGACTGTAGTCCTTCTTGAATCTTTCATTTCTCAAATTGAGGGTACCATTTGCCGTATAAGCCATGCCATGACGGGCAGCCCGACTGGGCATCACACAGTCAAACATATCGGCTCCCATACCCACCATTTTAAGAAGCTGTGTCGGTGTCCCCACTCCCATCACATACCTGGGCTTTTCAACTGGGAGCACCGCGGTAGTCCATTGAACCTGCTGCAGCATTTCCTCCTCCGTTTCCCCCACACTTACACCACCAACTGCATAGCCGGGAAAATCCAGTGCGACCAATTCCTCGGCCGATTTTTTTCGTAAATCCTCA
>Ga0181599_1003499_pt1 | contig 13258 bp, 10 predicted proteins | sample 041ome_3_FD_148658 | JGI IMG/M metagenome (GOLD analysis project Ga0181599, IMG submission 148658) | Coastal salt marsh microbial communities from the Groves Creek Marsh, Skidaway Island, Georgia - 041405US metaG (spades assembly) | ecosystem: Environmental > Aquatic > Marine > Intertidal zone >...
AGAAACGAGATCATTCTTATTCATGGGAACCCCCTGTATATAGGTTTCGTTTACAAACTAAATCTTAGTCAAAAACTACACTGAATTCAGACATCGGGCAAAGGATTTTCTCGGAAAAACGGCCAAAAAATGGCTGTTTAAGTCTCAGCATAATATAAAAGCATTAATGCGCGACAATATCAGTTTTACTTTCACTCTTTTCGCCAACTGCAACCGTAGCATCATCACCAACAGCGGTTTCAAGTGCTGCTGGAATCGGTTCACGCACCAGTGCAACCGATAATGCCTCATCAACCATGGCCACCGGCACGATCTTAAGCGCACCCTTGATATTATCTGGAATCTCGGCAAGGTCTTTTTCGTTTTCTTTCGGGATTAATACCGTTTTCAATCCGCCACGTTGTGCCGCTAATAGTTTTTCTTTCAGCCCGCCAATTGGCAAAACGCGACCACGAAGCGTGATCTCGCCAGTCATCGCCACATCACGGCGCACTGCAATGCCGGTAATGGCCGAGATAATTGATGTTGCCATCGCCACACCGGCAGACGGTCCGTCTTTTGGCGTTGCCCCCTCTGGCACATGGACATGGACGTCATGCTTGGCCAGATCAGCAAGATCAATCCCATAGGTTTGCGCGCGTGACTTGATAAAGAATTCAGCTGCCTGAATCGATTCCTTCATCACGTCGCCCAGCTTGCCTGTGGCACTGGCCTTGCCCTTGCCCGGCACCTTCACCGCCTCAATATTCAGCAATTCGCCGCCGACTTCAGTCCAGGCAAGCCCTGTCGTCACACCAATCTGGTCATGATCTTCCATTTCGCCGAAACGGAACCGGCTTACGCCAAGATAATCTTCCAGATTGTCTGGCGTCACCTCGACTGAGGTTTTTTCACCGGCAACAATCGCCGTTACCGTCTTGCGGGCAATTTTGGCAATTTCGCGCTCAAGATTACGCACCCCGGCTTCACGCGTATAGAGCCGGATAATCGCACGGACGGCATCATCAGTGATGGCAATCTCACCAGCTTTCAACCCATGATCATCAAATTGCTTTTTCATCAGGTGACGCTTGGCAATTTCCAGCTTTTCATCTTCGGTGTAGCCTGACAGGCGGATGATTTCCATCCGGTCCATCAGCGGCTGTGGCATATTTAGCGTGTTTGCTGTGGTCACAAACATCACGTTCGAAAGGTCAAAATCGACTTCCATATAATGATCTTGAAACGCATTGTTTTGCGCTGGATCAAGCACTTCAAGAAGGGCCGATGTCGGATCACCGCGCCAGTCAGCACCCAGCTTGTCAACCTCATCAAGCAGGAATAGCGGATTGTTCATGCCAGCTTTTTTCATGCCCTGCAAAACCTTGCCGGGCATTGATCCGATATAGGTACGACGATGCCCACGGATTTCCGCCTCATCGCGAACACCGCCAAGCGCCATGCGCACATATTGCCGGCCAGTTGCCTTGGCGATTGATTTTCCGAGCGAGGTTTTACCGACACCTGGCGGCCCAACAAGACATAAGATTGGCCCCCGCATTGCCTTGGTGCGCTGCTGCACAGCCAAGAATTCGACAATCCGGTCTTTTACCTTTTCCAAACCGTAATGATCTGCATCAAGCACGGCGCGCGCGGCAATAATATCTTTTTTCAGGCGGCTGGCTTTTTTCCACGGCAGCGCGACAATCCAGTCAAGATAGTTGCGAACAACGGTGGCCTCGGCACTCATCGGCCCCATGTTGCGCAATTTCTTCAGCTCGGCATTCGCCTTCTCACGAACCGGCTTGGGCAATTTCAGCGCGGTAATTTGCGCCTCGATCTCGTCCAGCTCATTCATGCCATCCTCGCCCTCACCAAGCTCTTTCTGGATGGCCTTCATCTGTTCATTTAAGTAATATTCGCGCTGGGTCTTTTCCATCTGCCGCTTGACCCGGTTACGCACCCGCTTTTCAACCTGAAGCGCACCAATTTCGCCTTCCATGACGCCAAAAATCTTTTCCAGACGGTCATGCACGTCAAGTGTCTCAAGCAAATCCTGTTTTTCCGGGATTTTTACCGCCAGATGTGAGGCGATCATATCGGCAATTTTATCAGCGTCTTCAACCTGCTCTACCGCACTCAACACCTCGGTGGCGATTTTCTTGTTCAGCTTAATATATTGTTCAAACTGCTGGACTGTCGCACGGCCAAGCGCAGCCGTATCAGCGCCGCGATCACCAGTTTGCTCAACCAGTTCTGCCTCGACAAACAGATAGCCTTTATCATCGGTCAATGTGTCACGGCGCAGGTGCAAACGCTCACCGCCTTCGACCAGCACCTTGACGGCCCCGTCCGGCAGTTTCAACAGCTGCAAGATTGTTCCAAGCGTGCCAGTTGTATAAAGACCATCAGCGTCAGGATCTTCAATACCGGCCTCAGTCTGGGTCGCCAGAATAATCTGCTTGTCCTCAGCCATAACAGCCTCAAGCGCCTTGATCGATTTTTCACGACCGACAAACAGAGGCACGATCATATGTGGAAATACCACAATGTCACGAAGCGGAAGAACGGGAAGCGCAGTTACAGACAATTCAGTCATTGGAACTTACCTTTAATTATATAAACTGGATAGGCCGCGCGATACGCTGCCACTAGCAGATATGGGGCTTGTGTGACCGGCTTTCAACCACCCGAACACACAAACAAACAGGGCAATTAGGCGCCCTGTTCTGCACCTTGCGGGCGTTTTGCATGAACAACCAATGGTGCGGCGCCGTTATCGACAACATCAGCATTGATCACCACCTCTTCAATATCCCCTGTTGTGGGGATATCAAACATAGGCTCCATAAGGATGTTTTCCATGATGGAGCGTAATCCGCGCGCACCCGTCTTGCGCTCAATCGCCTTGGCGGCGACGGCTTTTAGGGCATCTTCACGGAATTCAAGGCGGACATCATCCATTTCAAACAGCTTTTGATATTGTTTCAAAAGTGCATTTTTTGGCTCGGTCAAAATTTGGATCAGTGCGTCCTCATCAAGATCCTCCAGCGTTGCCACCACCGGCAGACGCCCGACAAATTCAGGGATCAGGCCAAATTTAATCAAATCTTCAGGCTCAAGATCGGCAAGAAGCTCACCGATTTTGCGGTCATCAGGATCGCGCACATCAGCACCAAAGCCAATGCCTGCGCCGGTATGGCGACCTGCAATCAACTTATCAAGACCGGCAAAGGCCCCCCCGCAAATAAACAGGATATTGGTCGTATCGACCTGCAAAAACTCTTGTTGCGGGTGCTTGCGCCCCCCTTGCGGCGGCACTGACGCGACAGTCCCTTCCATAATCTTCAACAAGGCCTGCTGCACACCTTCGCCCGACACGTCGCGGGTGATTGACGGGTTGTCTGATTTGCGCGAAATCTTGTCAACCTCGTCAATATAGACAATGCCGCGCTGCGCACGCTCGACATTATAATCGGCAGCCTGCAGCAGCTTTAGAATGATATTTTCCACGTCCTCGCCCACATAACCGGCCTCGGTCAATGTGGTGGCATCGGCCATAGTAAAGGGCACATCAAGCATCCGCGCCATGGTCTGAGCCAACAGCGTCTTGCCACAACCGGTTGGGCCGACAAGCAGGATATTTGATTTTGAAATCTCGACATCACCAGTGCGGCCAGCATTTGCCAGACGCTTGTAATGGTTGTGAACGGCCACTGCCAGCACCCGCTTTGCGCGTGCCTGACCGATTACATATTCATCCAAAACATTTTTGATATCAGACGGGGTTGGCACGCCATCATGGCTTTTTGACAATTGTGTCTTATGCTCTTCGCGGATGATGTCCATGCACAGCTCAACGCATTCATCGCAGATGAATACAGTCGGGCCAGCAATCAGTTTGCGCACCTCATGCTGGCTCTTTCCGCAAAAAGAACAGAACAAGGTTCCTTTTTCAGCATCATCTTTTTTTGCCATTTTACGGCTCCTGCGCTTGATCTTTTGGCCAGCATTACCGCCAGCCAGTGAAATGATTGCGGCCCCAGTCTAGAGCGCGACCATGATTAGTTACAAACAAATTCTGTGCCAAAGCCTAAAACAACGCCGCTGCAAGCATCAGCGTCGATGGCTTAGCTATCTGATTTCGGTGCTGGCCGCTTTTCGACTACCTGGTCAATAAGCCCAAAATTCTTTGCATCTTCGGCAGTCATGAAGGTGTCACGATCCATAATTTTTTCAATTTGCTTGATTGTCTTGCCGGAATGTTTTTCATAAATCCCGTTCAAACGTTGGCGCAAATCAAGGATTTCCTTGGCATGAATTTCGATATCTGTTGCCTGTCCCTGAAACCCGCCAGATGGCTGGTGAGTCATGATACGCGCATTGGGTAGGCTGTAGCGCTTGCCGGCCGCGCCAGCGGTCAGCAACAATGATCCCATGGATGCGGCCTGCCCCATACAGACAGTCGACACCTCCGGCCGGATATATTCCATTGTGTCGTAAATCGCCAAACCAGACGTTACAATGCCGCCGGGCGAGTTAATATACATCGAAATATCCTTGGTTGGATTTTCCGATTCCAAAAACAGCAATTGCGAGCAAACCAGTGAGGCGACACCATCGTCAATCGGGCCGTTCAGGAAAATAATCCGTTCTTTTAACAGGCGCGAGAAAATATCATAAGCACGCTCCCCGCGATTGGTTTGTTCAACCACCATCGGCACAAGATTGGCCTGCACAGGGTCGCTAATACGGTCTTGCACGCTGAAGGGAAAATTTCCGATATTTTGGCTCATTCACTGTCTCCTAGGACATCTTGCAAGACCGCAATTTGCAGCCCGTTTTTCTTTTTACAACGCAGTCACATCAACCCGGTGCCACCAAGCCCCCGCAACGGCGTTACGCCGCCGCAGATCGCCTTGCATCTAATATATGGGCATCGGCAAAAGCGGTTCAAGCAAAACCTCAATAAACCGCGGCCGATTTCAAGATTTTTAAGCGATAAAGCCAGCCTGCTTGCCGTCCGGCTAGCCTTCAGTGCTATCCAATTGCCCCGCAAATCATTAATCAATCGCGGCATAGCAGCATCAGACCAAAAAGGGCCGCCAAATCTGGCAGCCCTTATTTTTTGAGCCCTGACGTTTTAAGACCTGACGTTTTGGTTGCTAACGTCTTCGGGTTTAACGTCTTTGGCGGTTACTTCTTTGCAGCGGCTTTCTTAGCTGCTGGCTTTTTCGCCGCGGCTTTTTTGGCTGCTGGCTTTTTCGCTGCGGCTTTTTTGGCTGCTGGCTTTTTCGTCGCTGCCGCCTCTTCCGGCTCTTTATAGAGCGTTTCAGCGTCGATTGTGACCTCGGTCACCTTGGCCATTTCCAAAACAAAATCAATGACTTTATCTTCAAAGATAGGGCCAGCGATTTGCTGCATTGCCTGTGGATTTTTTTGGAAATATTCCAAAACCATCTGTTCTTGCCCCGGGAAGCGGCGCGCTTCTTCAAAAACGGCGCGGCGTGTATCTTCTTCGGTGACTTCGATGTTGTTTTCACGGCCAATCTCGGTCAGCAGCAGGCCAAGACGCACACGACGGTTGGCAACGGTTTCAGCCTCTGCCTTGGCGTCGTCATCCATGCCTTCATCAGCGGCCGGATGATCATGCTCATGGTCGTGATCATGGTCGTGGTCGTGATCATGGTCGTGATCGGCAGCCTTCGGATTCATCGCCCGCGCAACTGACTCATATTCCTGCTTAAACAGTGATGGCGGCACCTCAAAGGCTTCACCTTCAGCCAGCGCATCAAGAACGTTCTTCTTCACCAATTGACGGAGCGCCGTTTGGTGCTGGCCGTTTATCTGCTCGGCAATCGCGTTTTTCAAACCATCAAGGTTTTCAAAGCCAAGACGTGTCGCCAACGCATCGTCAATGCTGGCATCGGCTTTTTCGTGAAGTTCGTTGATCTTGACCTCAAAAACAGCCAATTTACCGGCCAGATGAGGTGCTTGATACTCCTCGGGGAATGTCACGGGAACATCAATTGTTGTCCCCGGCTTCGCGCCAACCAACCCGTCTTCAAAGCCCGGGATAAAGCTGTTTGAGCCAAGTTCAAGCGAGTGACCCTCAGCCGAACCGCCCTCAAAGGCTTCGCCATCGATGCGGCCAATGAAATCGATAATCGCTACATCGCCCAATTTGGCGGCACGCGCCTTTGAAATCGGGGCAGTTGGACGATTTTCATCGGCGATCCGTGCCAATGTCTCTTCAACCTCTTTTGGGTCGCTGTCGATCTTGGGCTTGTCGATGCTCAATTTACCAAGGTCCGGCATCGCGATCGCTGGCATTACCTCACACGCAAGTGACGCCTCAAGGTCTTTGCCCTCATCATATGATTTGATGTCCAGCTGCGGCTGGCTGGCAAGACGAAGATCATTGCCTTCTACTGCCTGTCGTGCGGCCTCATCCAGCGCTGCCTTGATGGCATCGCCACGAACCTGGTCGCTAAACCGTGATTTGACAACTGACATCGGCACTTTACCCGGGCGGAACCCCGGCATTTTCACCGTTGTCGCGATCTCTTCCAGCTTTTTGGAAACTTCGGCGTCAATCTCGGCTGCAGTGATTATGATTTGATATTCACGCAACAGGCCTTCTGATTTGGTCTCAGAAACATTCATCGAACCATCTATCCTTTATCTTGCCATGACCGGGTTTCCGGCCGTTTCGTGATATGGCAGCACGGCCATATCGGTTTTTACAGACCAGCATTAACAGCAGCAAACCAATTGCCGTGACCGATCTCACTAATTTTTTTCGGGGCTGCGGGTGATGCCGCCCAGCCCTTGACCGTTTACCGCAAATGCGGCTGAACATTCGGTTCCGTCAGATGGTGCGGGCGGAGGGACTCGAACCCCCACGACTTTCGCCACTGGTACCTAAAACCAGCGCGTCTACCAATTCCGCCACGCCCGCACTTCGTCATCTGCTTCACTATGCTCGGCGTCCCTTTTTCCGCACCAAAGCGCGGCCAGAGACCCCAGTTTTCCCCATCAATTGTCAGGAGAAATGGGGCGAGTGACCGGTTTTGAACCGGCGACCTCCAGTGCCACAAACTGGCGCTCTAACCAACTGAGCTACACCCGCCATCAGCAACGCGGCCGAACTCCCGTCTAATGAGGAACTGCCGACCCGAAACTGGACGCGAACATAATCCAAGCCTTGTCAGCATGCAAGGGGGTTTTACAGCTCTTTTTTCGGCGAAAATAAACGGCTCTCGCGCGGTTTCGTCACGCGTGGCAAGCCAACCCGCATCACAGATCAGGCAGTTGGTGGCCGTCCGGGCTTGAACACACCGGTCGCACTCGCAACCAGCCGTTCATCCGGCGCGACAATCTCGCCCTCGGCGAAAAACAGCGATCGGCCAGCACCAGTACGCCGCGCCCTTGCCGTTGCAAACCCATCATCCAGCCGCATCGCCGACACATATTGCGTTGTCAAAGACAGCGTCAGCCCCGGATACAGACCATCTGGCTCGGGCCGAAAGCTGCCGCACATCGCCAATGCCACATCAAGCATACTGGCATAAAGCCCGCCATGCACCAGCCCAAGCGGGTTTAGATGATCGGCGCTAAGATCAACCCGTACCGACGCCATGCCATCTTGCCACTCGAGGATCATGATACCATTCACCCGGTTAAACCCGCCCGAACGGTTCAGCGCATTGATGCGCTGGTCTTTATGCATGCCTATCATTGTTTGGCTCATCTCGCTGGGGTTGGCGCATCGGTTTGCTCAGTTTTGGGTCATTTAGTAGTGCTTTTCCGGCAGTGGTGCTTTTCCGGTAATGGTGCTTATCCGGCATTTGGCTCTGCTATCGGGAAATCACGGCCAAGGGCAAAAAATTCGGCGTTAGGGCGCATCGAGGTCAGGCTGGCCATGCGGTTTGACAGGGCAAACAAGCCGGTAATCGCGGCAATATCCCAAATATCATCATCGCTGAACCCATGCTGGTAAAGCATGGTGAAATCATCTTCACCGATATCTTGTGACCGGTTGCACGTCTTAATGGCAAAATCCAGCATGGCCTTTTGCCGATCAGTGATATTGGCTTTTTTATAGTTCGTTGCAATTTCGTCGGCAATTACTGCCGATTTTTCATAGATTCGCAGAATTGCACCATGCGCCACCACACAATAAAGACAATTATTTTCTGCCGAGGTCGCCACGACAATCATCTCGCGTTCACCCTTAGTAAGGCCGGATGCACGCCGCATCAGCGCCTCATGATAGGCCCAAAACGCGCGCAATTCATCGGGCCGGTGCGCCAATACCCAAAACACGTTTGGAACAAATCCCGCCTTTTCCGAGACATCATGAAATAATTGTTGAAGATCGGCCGGTAAATCTGCCAGATCCGGCACTGGAAAACGGCTGATCGCATCTAATGTCATATTGTCCTCGTTTGATAAGGCACCTACCGATAGGGCCGATCGCTCATTCATTTACGGTTACCATATCTTTGTCTTTTCCCGACGGCAACTATGCCTAATTTTTAGGCATTATGCTTACACGAAGTGCAGATTTGTCAAAATATGCGCCGGAGCCACAGATAGGCCGCCAGCGCCACTTGCCACCTTGCGCGGCAAACCTCAATAAGGCGTCATCTTTCATGTGGCCGCAGGTCGGCCGGCTTGTCGTGCCGCAAGCGAAGCAATTGAGCGCTTCGCCCTCCATTGATAAGCCCAAACAGAAAAGTGACAGGTTATGAAAAAGATTGAAGCGATTATCAAACCGTTCAAATTGGATGAAGTGAAAGAAGCACTCCACGAAGTTGGCATTCAGGGCATCACCGTTCTTGAAGCCAAGGGATTTGGCCGGCAAAAGGGCCATACCGAGCTTTACCGCGGTGCTGAATATGTTGTCGATTTCCTGCCAAAGGTAAAAATCGAAGTCGTGATTGACGATGCCATGACCGAGCGGGTAGTTGACGCCATCCAGAATGCGGCGCAAACAGGCCGGATTGGCGACGGAAAAATTTTCATCTCGACAATTGACGAAGCAATCCGCATACGTACCGGCGAACGTGGCAGTGACGCGGTGTAATTGATGATCAAAGCCGAGGTCTCGGCCAAGGCAAACCCCAGATTACCCCGGAACACTCACCAAGCTGACTATAAATAAGTGTCCAGAATATAATTAAGTTTACTGACAGATAACGGAAGGATCCTCAAAATGTCTGACGCAAAAAAAATCATGGATATGATTAAAGAGCACGACATCACTTATGTCGACCTGCGCTTTACCGATACACTTGGTAAGATGCAGCACGTAACCCAGCACATCGACACAATTGATGAAGATGCCTTGAAAGAAGGCTTTATGTTTGACGGCTCATCTATCGCCGGCTGGAAAGCGATCAACGAGTCAGACATGACCCTGATGCCTGACCTTTACCGTGCTTACATCGACCCGTTCTTTGCACAGCCAACTTTGGCGCTGTTCTGTGACGTTGTTGATCCATCAAGCGGTGAGCCTTATGAGCGCGACCCACGTGGTACCGCAAAGGCAGCACTCGCACATATGGAAACATTGGGCATTGCTGACACTGCCTTCTTTGGCCCTGAAGCTGAATTCTTCATTTTCGAAGATGTCAAAATTGACGTGTCAATGAACCGCGGCCTCTATTCGGTCGACAGCGTTGAAGGCCCTTACAACAGCGCCCGCAAATACGGCGAAGGCAACCTCGGCCACCGCCCGGGTGTTAAAGGCGGCTATTTCCCAGTGCCACCAATCGATTCAGGACAGGACATCCGGTCTGAAATGGTTTCAGTTATGGCCGATATGGGCGTTTCTGTTGAAAAGCATCACCATGAAGTTGCCCCGTCACAGCACGAGCTAGGCATCAAATTCGGTACATTGCTGGAAACTGCCGACAATATGCAGCTGTATAAATATTGCGTGCATCAGGTGGCCCATGCTTACGGCGTAACCGCAACCTTCATGCCAAAGCCAATTTCAGGCGATAACGGTTCAGGCATGCATGTGCACCAGTCGCTTTGGACTGACGGCAAGCCACTCTTTGCTGGCAACCAATATGCCGATTTGTCTGAAAATGCGCTTTATTACATCGGCGGCATCATCAAACATGCCAAGTCACTGAACGCGTTCACCAACCCGTCAACCAACAGCTACAAGCGGTTGATCCCCGGTTATGAAGCCCCTGTTCTGTTGGCTTATTCATCACGCAACCGTTCAGCATCATGCCGTATCCCGCATGTGAATTCACCTGCTGGCAAGCGTGTTGAAGTCCGCTTCCCAGATGCGACTGCGAACCCATATCTGTCATTCTCAGCGATGCTGATGGCCGGCCTTGACGGTATTCGCAACAAAATCCATCCGGGTGATGCGATGGACAAGGATCTTTATGATCTTCCAGCCGAAGAATTGGCGCAAATCCCAACCGTTTGTGGCTCACTTCGTGAAGCTCTTGATGCGTTGAATGAAGACCGCGCCTACTTGACCCAAGGCAATGTCTTCACCGACGACCAGATCGACGCCTTCATCGAGCTGAAGATGCAGGATGTTATCCGTCTGGAACACACACCTGCTCCTGTCGAATTTGATATGTACTACTCATATTAATCGACCGATCACGAGATCACGAAAAAGGCGGGGTTTTCCCCCGCCTTTTTTAATGCCCGACGATTAACGGCAACGCCCATCGCCAGCCAATCGCAGCAGACCAATGACAATTTATTGGCATCAATCACAATATATTGGCGTTTACACACCAGATCATTGCTAGATACGGTAGACAGACGCTATCCTACGCCGATATAGTGACGGCGCGCCGCATCCTGCCAGGCGCCGCTTTTAAACCGATGAGTAACTGATGGCTGATCTTTTTGGCAATGCTGCAAAAACTGATGATTATGATGCATCCAACATTGAGGTGTTGGAGGGATTAGAGCCGGTTCGCCATCGTCCCGGAATGTATATTGGCGGCACCGATGATCGTGCGCTGCATCATCTTGCCGCAGAAATTCTGGACAATTCAATGGATGAAGCGGTTGCCGGTCATGCAAACCGTATTGATATTCATCTCGAAAGCGCTGACCGTCTGACCATCCGTGATAACGGCCGCGGTATGCCAACTGGAAAGCACCCAAAATTTCCTGATCAGTCGGCGGTGGAAGTCATTATGACAACGCTGCATGCCGGCGGTAAATTTTCTGGCAAAGCCTATGCCACATCGGGCGGGCTTCACGGTGTTGGCGCCTCGGTCGTGAACGCGCTGTCCAGTGATCTGGTGGTCGAGATTGCGCGTGATAAAATCTTGCATCAACAGCGATTTTCTCGGGGCAAGCCGCTTGGCCCGCTGGTTGAAATTGGCACCGCCCCAAACCGACGTGGTACCTCGGTCAGCTTTACCCCTGATCCTGAAATTTTTGGCGCTGGCGCAAAATTCCGGCCGGCGACATTATACCGTATGGCACGTTCCAAGGCCTATCTTTTTGCTGGCGTTGAAATCCGCTGGCGCTGTGATCCGGCCTTGCTTGGCAATGATGATGCTGTTCCCGGTGAGGCTAGCCTGCATTACCCGGGCGGGCTTGCTGATTATCTGAATGATGCAACAGCTGATAAAGCACTGATGATTTCGGCGCCTTTTGCCGAGGTGGCCGAACTTGACGGACAGAAATTTGAATGGGCGATCACATGGCTTGGTCCGGGTGAAGACGGATTTTTCCATAGCTATTGTAACACTGTGCCAACGCCATCTGGCGGCACGCATGAAACCGGCTTTCGTCAGGCGGTTGTCCGTGGTCTGCGCAATTTTGGCGATTTGACCGGCAATAAAAAAGCCGCTGATATTACCGCCGATGACGCGCTGGCAGGTGGTGCCATCATGCTGTCAGTGTTTTTGCGCGATCCACAGTTTCAGGGGCAAACAAAGGACCGGCTGGTCTCAAATGATGCAACACGGCAAACCGAACAGGCGGTTCGTGACAGGTTTGACCAATGGCTATCAGCAGATGCCGGGCGTGCCACATTCCTGCTTGAGGCGGCCATTGACCGCGCGGATGAACGCAAACGCCGCAAGAAAGAAAAGGAAGTCGCCCGTAAATCAGCGACCAGACGGTTACGGCTGCCCGGGAAACTGGCCGATTGTTCATCAAGCGACAGTGAATTAACCGAATTATTTCTGGTCGAGGGTGACTCGGCGGGTGGATCAGCAAAACAGGCGCGTGACCGGAAAATTCAGGCGGTCTTGCCTCTGCGGGGGAAAATCCTCAATGTCGCCAGTGCGTCAACTGAAAAGCTAAGCGGTAATCAGGAATTATCAGACCTGTCGCTTGCGCTTGGGGTAAAGCCGGGCAAGGATTTCAAGCTGGATGATTTGCGCTATGGCCGGATCATCATCATGACCGACGCCGATGTTGATGGGGCGCATATTGCCGCGCTGTTAATGACCTATTTCTACCGCGAAATGCCGCAGCTTGTTGAATCGGGACGTCTTTATCTGGCACAGCCGCCGCTATACAGGCTTACGCAAGGCGGCAAAACCGTTTACGCGCTTGATGAAGACCAGCGTGAAAAAAGCCTGAAAACCGCCTTTGACGGGCGTGGCAAGGTCGAAATCAGCCGCTTTAAGGGCCTAGGCGAGATGCCACCGGCGCAATTGAAAGAAACAACGATGAACCCTGCCAGCCGCCGCCTGTTGCAGGTATCACTGCCCCAGCGCGACTCGGTTGGCGCAGATTTGCGGCGTCACACCGATCAGCTGGTTAATACATTGATGGGCAAAAAGGCCGAATTACGCTTTGGTTACATTCGCGATCACGCCGAAGATGCGCTGGCCAATCTTGATGTTTAGCATTGAAGAAGGTTTAAGGCTTTGATCCGTCCGCAGACTGCAATCCGGATAATTGGCGGTGGCTTGGTGCTGCAGGGGCTATTGTTTTATGGCTTTGCCACGCCATTGACGATCCAGATATTTCCGGGTGCAAGTGACGAGGCCGTTCATGTCGGCATGATTATGCGGCGCGGGCTTGCAGCAATGTCTTTTTTGGCCGGTCTGGTGATTTTTTTGGTTCGCGATGAAAGTGACCGCATCACCAAACGTGTTCTTTTTGGCTGCGGCATTGGGTTTGCCGCGATAACCCTGTCGATGGTCAAAATCATTGCCGATAAAGGTGCCGCTATCCCGCCGCCAGCAATCACGCTTTACGGGTTGGTTGCGATCGTCGCGCTTTATCTGGCACTGCGCAAACAGCGTTAGACAACAGCCCT
>Ga0181599_1003507_pt1 | contig 13237 bp, 9 predicted proteins | sample 041ome_3_FD_148658 | JGI IMG/M metagenome (GOLD analysis project Ga0181599, IMG submission 148658) | Coastal salt marsh microbial communities from the Groves Creek Marsh, Skidaway Island, Georgia - 041405US metaG (spades assembly) | ecosystem: Environmental > Aquatic > Marine > Intertidal zone >...
ACTTTTATTTGATTTTTTTCTGCATAATTAATTAGATTTGTTCTACTTGTAAGTTCCCATTCACGCCACGGGGCGATAACTCGGATGTTTGGCTGCAGGCTATAATATCCAATCTCAAACCTAACCTGATCATTACCTTTACCTGTTGCACCATGTGAAACTGCATCAGCACCGGTTATATTTGCAATTTCGATTTGTCTTTTAGCAATTAAAGGTCTAGCAATGGAAGTCCCTAACAAGTAAATACCTTCATAAAGAGCATTAGCTCTAAACATCGGGAAAACAAAATCTTTTACGAATTCTTCTTTTAAGTCATCTATAAAAATTTCTTTAACACCTAATGCCTTTGCTTTTTCTCGAGCTGGTTCAACTTCTTCACCTTGACCAATATCAGCAGTAAACGTTACAACTTCACAATTATAGTTATCGCGGAGCCACTTTAGGATAACTGATGTATCTAATCCACCCGAGTAGGCAAGGACAACTTTTTTTACTTCAGGACTTTTTTCTCGCATTTTGTTCCTTAAATTATTTAAAAATATTATGATTTTTCTTTTTAAAAAAGATAATTAATTTCATTAAAATATTTTGGACAAAAATACTTTAAAAAAAAAAATTTGTAAAAAAAATAATTATTTTATTGAAATTTTAGAGACAATAGGGGTTGTAAGTAAACCTAATAATTGTTAGTTATTATAAAGAAATAAATTAATCCCTATAGAAATGTAGTTAGACATCTCATTTTAGGGTATTTTTCATGGGAACATAATGAATTTCTTTAGGTTGATTTCTTTTAGCGCATTTTTAACATTAACCTTATTTGCCTCTAAAGTCTCATTTGCTGAAACAAGTTTGTTGGGCTCTGAAAAAAACTGGAAAGCTTACTCTACTTTAAAAGGCAAATCTAAAACTTGTTTTATTACCTCTGAGCCTATTAAAACCGTTGGAAAATTTAATAAAGACAATAGGGGTAAACCATATGTATTTGTTACAAATATAAAGGGTGGAAGTACCCATGAAGTATCTATAAAAGCTGGTTTTAATTTCAAACGAAATGAAGATGTTATCTTTGATGTAGATGGAAAAAGAACAAAGCTTTTCCCTGTTGATGATCGAGCTTGGTCAGAGAGTTCTAAAGTAGATAGGTTCCTTGTTCAATCAATGAGAAAAGGTAAATTGCTAAAAGTAACAGGCACTTCTACCCCAGGCAATAAAATTGTTGATACATACTCTTTAATAGGTTTTACAAAAGCATTAAGACTTATCGACAAAAGTTGTTCTTAGTTAAAATTTTTTGAGAAAGCATAACGTAGGTGTCTATTTTAAAACAAGATCTCCTTGAGTTAAGTTTTGAAGATTTAAAAACTTTTTGTACTACTAATAATCTTCCTAAATTTAGAGCCACGCAAATATGGAGATGGATTTATTGTTTTGGTCTCAAATCATTTGAAGATATGAAAAATATATCCAAGACAGACAAATATTTCTTAAATGAAATTTCTTATATACCAAGGCTAGAAATTTCTGAGATTCATAAGAGTAAAGACGGTACCATAAAATGGTTAATTAAACTTAAGGACAAATCCGAAATAGAAACTGTTTACATACCTCAAGATGATAGAGGAACTGTTTGTTTATCAAGTCAAGTAGGTTGTACACTAAATTGCTCCTTTTGCCATACTGGAACGCAAGCTTTAGTTAGAAATTTGACAGCAGGTGAAATCATTGGCCAATTAATGGTTGTAATGGATCATTTACAAGATTGGCCTTCTGGCAAAAATGGAAGAAAAGTAACTAATATAGTTATGATGGGTATGGGAGAACCCTTATTAAATTATGAAGAAGTTAGCAAATCTATAAAAATAATGATGTCAGACGATGGTATTTCTATTTCAAGAAGGAGGATAACATTATCAACTTCTGGGATAATACCTTTTATAGATATAGCTGGATCTGACTTGGGTGTAAATTTAGCTATTTCACTTCATGCAGTTAATGATGATTTGAGAAATAAGTTAGTTCCAATAAATAAAAAATATAATTTAGAAGAGTTAATAAACACATGTAGAAATTATCCTAACTTATCAAACTCTAGAAGAATTACATGGGAGTATGTTATGATAAGAGGCATAAACGATACAGTTGAAGATGCCAAAAAACTAGTTGAATTAATTTCAGGAATACCATCCAAAATCAACTTGATTCCATTTAATCCATGGCCAGGGTCATTATTTGAAACTTCCTCGCAAAAGAGTATAGATCAATTTGCAAAAGTGATTATGGATGCAGGTTATGCATCTCCTGTTAGAAAACCTCGAGGCCAAGATATTTACGCAGCATGTGGGCAATTAAAGTCTGAAACAGAGAAAATAAGAAAATCACAAATCAATAAACTCATGCCTTTACATTCAATTTAAAAAAATTGTTAAGAATATTAAATTTTTATGAAACTATTGCTTTAAGAGGCATTAGCTATTACATTATAAAAGCAAACTAATTTTAATAAGGAAAATATGTAAATGAATAATAATCGTTTCATGTCAAGTTCAAATGCTCAAGCTACCAAGATAGATTTGGGTCTTAGATCATATATGCTTGGTGTTTATAATCATATGACAACAGCCCTAGCATTGACAGGTTTCATGGCTATGGGATTAAACTTTCTTGCTATTTCCAATGGTGCCTTAACACCTATAGGTGAATTATTTTTCTTAAGTCCTCTAAAGTGGGTAGTAATGTTAGCACCCTTAGGAATGGTTTTCTACATCTCTGCAAGAATAAATAGTATCTCAGCTCAAAAAGCTAGAAGCCTATTCTATGTATATGCTGGATTAATGGGGCTCTCTTTGTCATCAATTCTACTTGTTTACACAGGTGCATCTGTAGTTAGAGCATTTTTTATTACTTCCGCAGCCTTCGCTGCTCTATCTATCTATGGCTATACCACTAAAAAATCCCTTTCAGGCTTAGGGTCTTTTTTAATGATGGGTGTTTTTGGATTGATTATAGCTCAGATAGTTAATATTTTTATGGCTTCAACTCAATTAGATTTCATGATTTCAATCATTGGTGTTCTTATTTTTGCAGGTTTAACCGCATATGATACACAAAAAATTAAAAATATGTACTTAGCGGGTGATAATAATGAAACATCTGGTAAAAAATCAGTAATGGGCGCTTTAACATTATATTTAGATTTTATATTAATGTTTCAATTTTTACTTATGTTTTTAGGCAATAGAGAATAATTTAAAAATTTAAATATAAAAAAAAGCCATCTTTGATGGCTTTTTTTATTTATCAGCTATAATGTTTCTAATCTTTTGATTAATCTTATTTGAATCAGGTTTTGTTGTGCTAGCATACCAAGAATCAAGTTCACCATTTTTATTAATGAGATATTTATAAAAGTTCCATTTTGGGAAAGCTAAAAAGCCAGCTTCTTCTTTTATCCACTTAAAAAAACCATGTCCATTGTTTCCTTTTATATCAGTGATTTCTGTTAATAGAAAAGTGATATCAAAATTTGTCGTACAAAATTCTTTAACTTTTTCGTTTGTAGATAATTCTTGGTTTCCAAAGTCATTTGAAGGTACTGCCAAAATTATAAGTCCGTCATTTTTATATCTTTTGTGTAGTACTTCTATATCAGCATATTGATTGGTGAAACCACATAGGGAGGCAGTATTAATGACTAACATTGGTTTTCCTTTAAAATCACTTAACTTTATTAATTCACCGTCAACTGATTTAAAGTTAAATTTATATGCATTAGCACTAGCATCATTAACCATTATTATTCCTGTTATTAAATAAAAAAAAAATAAGATATTTTTCATATTTTAAGATGTCCATATTGGATTTAAAAAGTTATCTATTAGATCTTTGCCATTAGATTGAATGGCGAAATTTCTAATGTGGCCCGTCAAATTCTTCGAACTAACACTTTACCAATTAATTCTGATTTTTTAGAGATTAAATCTCTTTTTAAATATCTCGCTCGAATAAAAGAATTAACTAATTCATCCAAGTTATCACTATGCTCTAAAAAATTTTTTAAGAAAACGGCATCTTCGAGAATTTGATTTCCGCCTTGAGCTAAATGAGGAAGCGTAGGAAAAGCTGCATCACCGAACAAAAAAGTTCCCTGTTTATATATGGAAGTTTTTTCTCTTAAATTTTTTTGAACATGTGTTGAGATCCAATGTAATTCATTTGGTATTAAATAAAGTAACGTGCTATTTAAAAATTTTGGTGGAGTAGTATTATTTTTGTTTGGAACAAATATATAATTTGTTGCTTTTTTCTTTTTTATAATTGTGGGGTAAATCACATAATATCCCTCAGAATGAATTAAAATCTGGAGCGTTCTTTTAGTTAACTGGTATGGACTATTATCTAGTGAAACAGCTCTAAAAATTTTTTTAAAGCCAATATTTTTTTTAGATCCAACAACGAATTTTCTTGATATCCCGTTAACACCATCAGCACCAATGATGAAATCTGATTCAAAAAGCCTTCCTTCACTATCCAAGAGCTCTTTATTCAATCCATTTGCTACTATATGATCTATTTTTGATGAATATATTTTAACTCTTTTACTCTTAAGAGCTTGAGTCTTGAAAATCTCAATAATGTCTTCCCTGCTAATTGAGCCATAATTTGAAACCTTATTTATTAGATCATAATTAGTTAAAAATTCTAATGTTTGTTCAGAATTAATTTTTTTAATATGTATTGTGTTGAATGGTTCAAATATTGGTTCAACGTGTTCAATATTACAAATCTGATTTAGAGCAAGCCATCCATTTGGCGAAATTTGTTGTGATCCAAAACTATTACTATCACCTTCAAATATATTTACATGATATTTTTTTTTTGTAAAAACTACAGCAGCTAGCCAGGCAGCAACACTTCCACCAATAATAGTAATATTTTTTATCATCAATATTTAATTTCTATAAAAATAATTAGAAGTCCTTTATAACTAGAAGTATTGAAATCTTGATTTTTATTAATCTTATAATATACTTTATCTAAGTATAACAAAAAATAATTTCATTTATCATTAACTATTGTTTCTAAAAATTCACTTATAATTATAATTTACTTGAAGTTTTGACAAAAATAATAAAGATATAGTTTTTTTTTAAAATAGCTTCTGGAAAAGTTAATGAGCACTAAAGTACAAAAACAACTTCAAGACATTGGTATAGTAAATATAAAAGAAATTTATTATAACCCAACTTATGAATTTTTATATGAACAAAGAAAACTCTGATGAGTTAGAGGGATTAGAAAAAGTTCAGAACACAGAATTTGGTGCAGTTAATGTAATGACTGGTATTTACACAGGTAGATCTCCTAAAGATAAATACATTTTAAAAGATGAAAATACCAAGGATAGCTTATGGTGGACTTCTGAAACATCCAAAAATGATAATAAACCAATTACTAAAAATGTTTGGGATAATCTAAATAATATTGTTACCAACCAACTTTCTAATAAAAAACTTTATGTAGTGGACGCATTTTGTGGCGCCAATAAAGATACTTGTTTGAAAGTAAGGTTTGTAATGGAAGTTGCTTGGCAAGCTCATTTTGTTAAAAACATGTTTATTAGACCTTCAGAAGAAGAACTTAAAGACTTTGTCCCAGATTTCCATGTTTTAAACGGTTCAAAATCAAATAATAAAAATTTTAAAAGTGATGGTTTAAACTCAGAAACATTTATTGCATTTAATCTAACTGACAAAATTCAAATAATTGGAGGCAGTTGGTACGGTGGAGAAATGAAAAAAGGGATGTTTTCAGTCATGAACTATTTGTTACCTCCTAAAAACATAGCATCAATGCACTGTTCTGCCAATAGAGGGAAAGATGGTTCTGTTGCTTTGTTTTTTGGTTTGTCAGGAACTGGAAAAACTACTTTATCAACTGATCCTAAAAGAGAACTAATAGGTGATGATGAGCATGGTTGGGATCAAGATGGTGTATTTAATTTTGAAGGTGGATGCTATGCAAAAACCATAGACCTTGATAAAGAAAAAGAACCTGATATTTTTAAAGCGATCAAAAGAGACGCTCTTCTAGAAAATGTAACTGTAAATCAAAACGGTGATGTTGACTATAGTGACACTTCTGTAACCCAAAATACTAGGGTTTCATACCCAATTTATCATATAAATAATATTGTAAAACCAATCTCAAAAGGAAAACATGCATCTAAGGTTATCTTTTTAACTGCAGATGCTTATGGTGTTCTTCCTCCAGTATCAAAACTTTCTTATGAACAGGCAGAATATCACTTTCTTTCAGGTTTTACGGCAAAGTTAGCTGGTACTGAAAGAGGCGTTAATGAACCTCAACCTACTTTTTCAGCATGTTATGGAGCTGCTTTTTTAATGTTGCACCCTACTATGTACTCCGATGTATTATCTAAAAAAATGAGAGCTGCTAATTCAAATGTTTTTTTAGTTAATACAGGTTGGAATGGTCAGGGTGATAGAATATCTCTAAAAAATACAAGATTAATAATAGACGCTATTTTAAACAGTGAATTAGATGATATTGATACTAAAAAAATTCCATTTTTTAATCTCGATATCCCTGTTAATGTCAAAGATGTACCACAAGAGTTGCTTGATCCTAGGAATACTTGGGATTCCTTGGATTCATGGAATTTAAAAGCTAGAGAATTGGCACAATTATTTATTAGTAATTTTGAAAAATTCTGCGATAATGAACATGGAAGACAACTAAAACAATCAGGCCCACAAGTTTAAAAAATACATACACTAAAATTTTTATTAGGAATAAAAATGAAATTAATTTTATCTATTTTGTTTTTAACTACTGTCTTTTCAATTCCTATCTCACATGCACAATCTTCACCTGAAAATAAAGGTGCCAGGTTAACTTTGGTTGACGTTGCAAAAGTTGAAAAGGTAGATGTTGGTGAAAAAACTAATTCTATTGGAAGACTAGTTCCACTTAATCCTATCATTGTATCATCACAAATAAATCAAGAAATTTTAAAAATTCATTTTAAAATAGGTGATGAGGTTAAAAAAAATGATGTTTTATTCACATTAGATTCTAAGGATATTTTAAGAAATATTGAAAAAATATCTGAGGAAATAAAATATGAAGAAGACACCTTAAAATTTTTGAATAAAAAACTTGAGTTAAGAACTTCCAAGCTTAGAAATGCAAAAAATTTAAGAATACAAAATATCATTACTCAGGACAGTTTGGATAATGTAGAAATAGCTCTTATTCAAAATCAGCAAGAAATATCTCAAAGAAGTTATAATATTAAAAAGCTTTCTATTTCACTTGAAGAAAATAGAGATAATTTGAGTTTTACTAAAATTGTATCTCCTGTAAATGGCAATATTATTGAAATTCAATCTCAGGTAGGAGCCATTATACCTAAAGGAAAAGTTTTGGCTTCTATTCTTGAGAACGGCTTGTATGAAATTGAAACTGACTTAAGATCTGACATTGCCTCAAGAGTTAAAATAGGTTCAGAAGTTAATATTATTAATGGTAATAATAAATTTAAAGGGAAAATAAGAGGTATTGTTAATTCAGAAAATATTAGGACTGGAACAAGAAAAATGAGAATTAGCTTAGACAACGCTTTGCCCAAAAACCTATCAGCATCTGGAACTAGATTTACTCTTGAGTTTTCAGTAGGAGATAATACCAAAAGACTTTTAATACCTAAAGACGCACTTACCCCAATGGGTGAAAAACAAATTGTATATTTATTTGAAAAAGATTTAGCGAAAAGAAAAATTGTCCAAACAGGTATATCTGTAGGTAATAATATTGAAATTTTAAATGGTTTAGAAGAAGGCCAACTTGTTATAATAAAAGGAAATGAAAATTTAAGACCCAATCAACAAATTAAAATTAAAAAGAAAAATTAAGAAGTTTATTAAGGTATTACAAAATGAATGGTTTGATTAAACTTGCAATAAAACAACCAATAGCAGTGGCTGCGATGGTTTTCTTAATAATAGCCTTTGGTCTAGTGGCTCTTCAAAAAATTCCTATACAAATGACTCCAGATATCGATAAACCTATTCTTCAAGTTAGGGTATCTTGGCCTGGAGCTTCTCCTGAAGATGTTGAGAGGGAAGTGGTAACTAGGGTTGAACTAGCAGTTTCTTCCCTATCAGGTGTTGAAAAAGTGGAATCTGACAGTAGATTTGGATCTGCAAGGGTAACTCTTACTTACTCTGTTGGACAGGATATGGACATTGCTCTAATTCAACTCTTGAGTAAAGTTTCTGCTATAGATGGCTTTCCCTCTGAAGCCAAAAGACCAACAGTAAGAACCTCAAACTCCGACGATAGTCCTATTTCAAGGTTAGCAATGGTAAAATTACCAGGTTCTGAAGTTGATGATTTGGCATCGTTAGGAGATTTTGTAGAATTTGAGATTATAGAAAAATTGTCACGTATTGAAGGAATATCAGAAATCACTTTCCGTGGCGGAGAAAAAAAAGAATTAAAGGTAGCAATAGATACCCAAAAGTTAGCTGAATTTTCAATTTCAATACCATCAGTGCTAGAAGCATTAAGAGCGAGTTCTGCGCAAGTCACAGCTGGCGAGATTATTGAAGGTAAAAGAACTTATTCTCTAAGAGCTGAAGCTATTTCTTATACTCCAGAAACAGCTAAAAATATTATTTTAAGATCGGAAACAGGTCCAGATGGTATTCCAGTTAACGTAAAACTTGAGGATGTTGCCAAAATTTTTATGTCCTATAAAAAACCTACTAGTTTTAGAAGAATGAATGGACAAGATGCTATTACTTTTGCCGTTATAAGAGAGCCAAACTCAAATGTAGTGAAAATTATTGATAACTTAAAAATTGAAATAGAAAAATTAAACAAAGGTATATTAGCCGAAAACGGTCTGATCTTAAAAAATGTATACGATGAAACAGTTTATATAAATGCAGCTATTGATCTTGTTCAGCAAAACATTTTGATTGGAGGAATTCTTGCAATTTGTATCTTAATGATTTTTTTAAGAAGTTTTAGGCCTACTTTTATTATAATGTTAGCAATTCCAGTCTCAGTTATTGGAACATTTGTAGCTATTTCTTGGTTAGGCCTCTCTGTTAATGTTATTTCTCTAGCTGGTCTTGCTTTTGCAGTTGGAATGGTAGTTGATGCTTCTATAGTAAGCCAAGAAAATATTTATAGGTTAAGACAATCTGGTATGTCTGCAACAATGGCTTCATATCAGGGAGCAAGACAAGTTTGGGCTCCAATTCTAGGTTCCGCACTTACCACTGTGGTGGTTTTTATACCCATTTTATTAATTGAGCTGCCTATTGGGCAATTATTTAGAGATATAGGGATAGCAATTTCAGTATCTGTTTTAATTTCTGTTTTTATTTCGATTACATTAATACCAACAATTGCAAATAAATTATTAAATAAAGATATAAATAATAATAAAAAGCAGTTTTCAATTATTTTTTTAGACGCATTTGCTTCTAATTTTGCTAAAGTAATTCAAAAATATGCAATATGGTCAACCAAGTCTCTGAAGTGGGGTCTTTCTGTTGTTTTGGGGCTAATCATTACTGCAGGGTTAAGTATTTTTTATTTTTTGCCCCCGCTTGATTATTTGCCAGATGGAAATAGAAACTTTGTATTTGCACGCATTATGGTTCCTCCAGGTTATAATAAAGAAGCAACCATTGACATTTCACGGGCAATGGAAAAAGCAGCACAACCTCTCTGGGAAGCTGAAAAAGATGGTCCTTATGGTAAACCAAAAATAGACAGATTTTTCTTTGTTGCCTATTCAGGAGGGGCCTTTGCAGGCGCTGCCACGGAAAATCCCAAAAGAGTTAAAGAAATTTTACCAGTTCTTACTCAACCTATAAGATCACAGCCAGGTGCTAGAGCTTTTGCACAGCAAGCTTCTTTGTTTGGTAGGTCTGTTGGGGGAGCTAGAGTAATTCAATTAGAAATAACTGGACCTTCTCTAGATTTAATACAACCAACGGCCCAAAAAGTAATGAGAGCTGTTAGAAACGAGTTTTCACCAAGAGAAGGGCATCAAGTAAGATCTATCCCTCAAATGGGTACTGGTTCCCCTCAGGTTATGATCAATCCTATTCCAGAAAAGTTGGCGAATATTGGAATGTCTGCTAGAGATTTTGCACAGTCACTAGATGTATATAATGATGGTGTAAGAGTTACAGAGATTCCTTTTGAAGGAAGATTAATAGATTTAGTTCTAACATCAGATAAGGCGAATGTAAGTAAAATTGATAATTTAAAGGATTTACCTTTAATAACAAAAACAGGTGAGTTAGTTAGATTATCTCAGGTTGCTGAGATTAAATTAATAGGTGTTCCAGAGCAAATAAAAAGATTGTCTGGAAGAAGAGTGATAACGCTTCAATTACGACCTGATGAGAGTATCTCTTTAGAAGATGCTGTGTTAAAACTTCAAAATTTAGTTGTAGATCCCATTTCTAAAGAAATTCCTGATGGAGTTTCTATAAATCTTTCTGGTGCGGCGAGTGAATTGGAGAGAACTTGGATTGCGATGAAAAATAATGTCATGATAGCACTATTTGTTATATTTTTATTACTTACAGTCTTGATGAGATCTTTCATTCTTCCAATTGTAATAATGATAACAGTACCAATAGCTGGTGCTGGAGGAGTTATGGCACTTGTTATCTTAAATAAGTTTCAACCTCAGCCTTTGGATATGTTGACTATGTTAGGTTTCATAATTTTGGCTGGTATTGTAGTTAATAATTCTATTTTAATGGTCGAACAAACTTTATGGCACATAAAATACGAGAGTATGAAAATTTCTGAAGCTATAACTGAAGCAACTAGAAATAGAATTAGGCCAATATTCATGTCTACTCTTACAAGTTTATTTGGATTGATACCATTAGTTGTTTTTCCAGGTTCTGGATCAGAATTATATAGAGGAATTGGTACTGTTGTGTTTGGTGGTTTGGCTACCTCCGCAATTTTAACTTTGCTTATGGTTCCACCTTTACTTGCCATGGCTCTTAAAACTCAGAAAATAGATGCAGTTATAGAAGATAAAGAGGATGTATTTGCCTAACTATTCTTGAGAGCTAAGGTATCAATCATACTCATTATTTTTTTTATTTAGTGACAAATATATCCTTAAAGGTATATATAAGCGTCTTTTAATTAAATATATAAATTAGAGCTTTAAATGACCGATAGTATTACTCCAGAAGACAAAATAAAATTGATAAGAAATATTGCAATTGTAGCCCACGTTGATCATGGAAAAACAACTCTTGTTGATACTTTACTTCAACAATCAGGCACATTTGCTGCTCATGCTGAAACAGTTGAAAGAGTGATGGACTCAAACGATTTGGAAAAAGAGCGAGGCATTACTATTTTATCAAAGAATACTGGTTTAAATTGGAAAAATTTTAGGATTAATATTGTTGATACGCCAGGACATGCTGACTTCGGTGGAGAAGTTGAAAGAGTTATTTCAATGGTGGATTCTGTTTTATTATTAGTTGATGCTGTAGATGGCCCCATGCCACAAACTGGCTTTGTTACAAAAAAAGCTCTTCAAGCTGGCTTGCGTCCAATTGTTGTCATAAATAAAGTTGATAGAGATGGGGCTAGACCAGATTGGGTTCTTGACCAGACATTTGATCTTTTTGATAGATTGGGAGCAGATGAAAACCAACTTGATTTCCCAGTAGTCTATGCATCTGCTATTCAAGGTTGGGCAACAGATGATTTGTCCAATAAAAAAGATAATATGGATACTATTTTTGAAACTATAATTAATAATGTTTCTTACCCTAATGTAGATATTTCTGGGCCTTTGCAAATGCAAATATCTGCACTTAGTTACTCTAGTTATGTTGGTCTAATAGGTACTGGTCGTATTAGAAGAGGGCAATTAAAGAAGGGTCAACAAGTATCTATTGGAAATGTAGCAGGAGACATTCGTTCTGGAAAAATTTTACAAATAATGAATTTTCATGGACTTGAAAAGAAAGAAGTAGATGAGGCGACTGCTGGAGATATTGTTGCAATAAGTGGCTTAGGGGAATTAAAAATTTCTGACACTATATGCGAACTTGGAAAATTTGAAGCCTTAGATAAACTCTCAGTTGATGAACCTACCTTAAGCATGATTATCCAGGTAAACGATAGTCCATTTGCTGGTCAAGAGGGCAAATTAGTTACTAGTAGATCTATCAGAGATCGATTGCATCAAGAATTAAAAACAAATGTGGCTCTTCGAGTTGAGGATACTGACAATCCTGATAAATTTAGAGTTTCTGGTAGGGGTGAACTTCATTTGTCAATTCTTATAGAGAATATGAGAAGAGAAGGTTTTGAAATGGGAGTTTCTTCTCCAGAAGTTATTACCAAAAAAATAGATAATATAAACAAAGAGCCATATGAAAATGTAACGATAGATGTTGAAGAAATACATCAGGGTAAAATTATGGAGAAAATGGGAGAAAGAAAAGCCCAATTGTTAGACATTGTTCCTGATGGCAAAGGAAGAGTTCGCTTAGATTATAATATGACAAGTAGAGGGCTTATAGGTTTTAGATCAGAGTTTTTAACTCTAACTTCTGGCTCCGGACTTCTCTATCATACTTTTGATAAATACGGTCCAATCATTCAAGGTTTAAGCACCGGCAGAAGAAATGGAGCTTTAATATCTATAGGACAAGGTAAAGCACTACCGTATGCATTATTTAACCTCCAAGAGAGAGGTAAAATGATTATTGAGAATGGATTAGAAGTTTATGAAGGTATGATAATAGGAATACATAGTAGAAACAATGATTTGGTTGTAAATCCTCTTAAGGGTAAGCAATTAACTAACGTTAGGGCGTCTGGGAATGATGAAGCTGTTACATTGACGACACCTATTAATGTTACATTAGAATTTGCGCTAGAATTTATTAATGATGATGAGTTGGTAGAAGTTACGCCCAAAAGTATTAGAATTAGGAAAAAATTTTTAAAAGAACATGAAAGAAAGAAAGCTGCTAGAGCGGCTTCTTAACTCTTAAAATATTTTTTAGCTTTTTTAAATTCTTCTTCGGTATCTACGTCTAATATCGTGCCAATTCCTGTATTTACAGTAATTACGTCTTTATTTTTTATTTGGGATCTTGCTCCATAATCTTCATTTAGGCTTTCAAGAATTTGA